>ERZ1106939.74-NODE-74-length-75015-cov-6.212086_pt1 | contig 75015 bp, 59 predicted proteins | sample MGYA00403669_ERZ1106939 | MGnify/ENA primary metagenome ERZ1106939 (study PRJEB35170, sample SAMEA104062447) | human gut metagenome | biome: human gut; feature: human-associated habitat; material: faeces | place: Denmark | collected 2012-09-28 ...
GATGTTGCGTAAGAACGAGTTCAAGAATGTGTTGCACGACTACGAGTGTCTGGGGCTGAACGTGATTGGCGTGGACGCCAGTGCGAAGTTCTTCAAGGATTTGGAAGGAGTGACCGATCCGGAGCAGAAGCGTAAGATTATCGGCCGCGACTTCGTGGAGGTGTTCGATGCAGAGGCTCGGAAAATAACCGATGCCAAGTGGCTAGCGCAGGGAACGATTTATCCCGACCGTATCGAGAGCCTGAATATTACGGGAAAAACAATCAAGAGCCACCACAATGTGGGCGGTTTGCCTGAGGAGATGAACCTGCAACTTTGTGAACCGTTGAAATGGTTGTTTAAAGACGAGGTGCGCCGCGTAGGGCGTCAGATGGGAATGCCGGAACATTTGATTACCCGTCATCCTTTCCCCGGACCGGGACTGGCCGTGCGTATCTTGGGTGACATTACGCCGGAGAAGGTACGTGTGTTGCAGGATGCCGACGATATTTTTATCCAAGGGTTGAGAGACTGGGGGTTGTACGATCAAGTCTGGCAGGCCGGTGTAATCCTGTTGCCCGTGAAAAGCGTAGGCGTGATGGGGGATGAGCGTACGTATGAACGCGCTGTAGCCTTGCGTGCCGTGACCAGTACGGATGCAATGACGGCCGATTGGGCACATTTGCCTTACGATTTCATGGCGAAGGTGAGCAATGATATAATAAATAAGGTGAAAGGAGTGAACCGTGTATGTTACGACATCTCTTCCAAACCGCCTTCGACGATAGAATGGGAATGACAATCGTATACCCACTATGAGGTAGCCGTGCGTGATATGCGCAGCTACCTTTTCTTTTATAAGGAGATATATGGTGAATGGTAGCATTGGTAGCAGCATCGGATTACCGAAAGTTTCGGTAGTCATTCCGGTGTATAATGCAGAGGACACGGTTGTAGACTGTATTGACAGTGTACTTGGGCAGGATTTTCCGGATTTGGAAATAATAGTGGTGGATGATGGAAGTAATGATGGTAGTGGAGTTTTATGTGACAACTGTGCTAGAAGAGATAGTCGTGTCAAGGTTATCCATCAAAAAAATAAGGGACGTTCTGCTGCGCGTGGCGTGGGGACGATAATGTCTCAGGCTAAATGGATTGGGTATGTCGATTCGGATGATACGCTTCCAAAGGATGCTATTTCCCGTTTGTATGCCAAGGCTATTGACGACGTGGATGTTGTTTTGGGGAATGGCTATAAATTTTCGAAGGGAAGGCGGTGCCCTAAGATTTCCATAGAAGAATTCCGTCATATGGTGGTAAGGGCGGAAGGGCCTATCGGTGTGCCATGGGGATGCTTGTTCCGTCGTTCTGTCTTGACATCTTGGGTGTGGGATATTCCTCGTGAAATCAACATGGGAGAAGACTACGTGTTTTGGTTAAGGGTCATTTTTCAAACACGTAAGCCCGTGAATGTAATATATGAGAAAGTGTATGACAAAGGGGCGGACACGACTTGTGCGAATTTTAAATGGAACGTGGGTTATGCCTTAGCCATCCATGAATTACGTAAAGGCGCTATTCCCGAGCATTTGTGGGCTACATACATGTCGGATACGATAAGCGACAGGTTGGTCAACCTCTTGGATGTGGCTTGTTGTCAGCCGTGCCGCTTGTGGAGGCATAGTCGTTTCTACATGGAATTGAAGGAGGATATTGGCAAGTATGGTTATGACGTGCCATTGAAAACGAAATTATATTTGTTATTACCTTCCTTATGGATGAGGAGGATGTATTCCAAGCTTAGCGATTTAAAAAATAAGTGGATTTAGGTTAGAGGAGATGCTGTCTCTTTTTAGGGGGAGGCGGATTATATAAAAGTAATATAAAAATGGTGAAAAAAGTAGGGGCGGTTTTCGGATTGGCTGTAGTGTTTTCTTCTATTGTTTGTGCACAAAATGACTCTACATTGGTGTACAATGTGGAAATGTCTGCGAATGCCAGTTCCGGAGATTATGCACCGTTGTGGTTTACAGCCAACCGGAACGGCCTGTCAAGCCAGGAATCGAACAGTGCTTATTTGCGTGCGGGACTTGCTTACCGTAAATATTTTAATCATGGTTGGCGGATTGGAGCCGGATTGGATTTGGCTGCGGCCGTGAACAGCCCTTCCGAATTTATCGTGCAACAGGCTTATGCGGACTTTTCGTGGAGAGTTCTTAATTTGAGCATCGGGAACAAGGAACGCAATCCGTTGGGGAAGAACCCGCTGTTGAGCAGTGGCGGAATGGTGGAAGGAAATAATGCGCGGCCTGTTCCACAGGTTAGGGCAGAGATTGCGGATTATTATACGGTACCGGGAACAAAAGGGTGGTTTGCTTTTAAAGGCTATATCGCTTACGGGCGTTTTACGGATGACCGTTGGCAGCGTGATTTTGCGGGGGCAAACCACCAAGCCTACGTGGAAGACATTCTTTATCACAGTAAGGAGTTGATGTTCAAGGTGGGAAACAAGGAAAGGTTTCCTTTGGAAGCAGAACTCGGCATGCTGATGTCGGCGCAGTTCGGAGGAACGCAGCATACCTTCTCTTTGAAAGACGGTGAGTGGAAAGAGACTGTGTACGAGATGCCTCATGGATTGAAGAATTATGCCAAAGTTTTCTTGGCCCAAGCCGGGGGAGACGGCACTACCGGGGGAGATCAGGTGAATGTGGAAGGCAATCATGTGGGCAGTTGGAACTTTGCGTTGAATTATTATTGGCGCGATTGGAAGTTCCGTGCATATTATGAACATTTCTTTGACGACCATTCACAAATGTTCCTCCAATACGGACGTTGGAAAGACGGGCACTTAGGATTTGAGATTACTTTGCCCCGGAACCGTTGGGTCAATACTTTGCTTTGGGAAGGATTGGCTACGAAAGACCAGTCGGGTCCTATTTTGTATGACGGAGACGAACGTTTTCCGGGAGCGGCTTTTCCGGGTATGCAAGTAAGTGCTTGTGACGATTACTATAATAATTTCTTTTACCAGTCTTGGCAACATTATGGTATGGGAATCGGTAACCCATTGTTGCCCGGACCAATCTACAACCGTGATGGCAGCCTTAAGTTCCGGAGCAACCGTGTGCGTGCCAACCATTGGGCTTTCAGCGGGACACCGTCAGACGAGTGGGCCTATCGCGTACTGATGTCATACGCGCTTCATTGGGGAACATACGTCAATCCTTTGGATAAGATATGCAAACAGTTCAGTTCGCTGTATGAAGTGACGTATTCGCCCAAGGCATTGGCCGGATGGCATTTTTCCGTTTCGGCGGCCGTGGATCACGGTAATTATCTTGGTAATAGCGGCGGTGGTATGATAACCATAAGAAAGGAGGGAATATGTATAAAATAAATAGTTTGATTTTTAAATGGATTTGTGTATGCCTGACCGTCTCATTCTGTTTGTCTTGTACGGACAAGGCACCGGAATATCCTGATTTGGAAGGATATTGGAAACAGGAGAGTATAGAGGATGAGGCTACGGACGGGCATTCGGAATGTAATCGTCTGTTTTGGGCATTTCAGCTCGGTGTGTCCGAGATTCGGGATTTGGGTGGTAACGGTTATGGGACGTACGTGTGTAGGTATGATTATAATGAAGGTTCCGCAACTTTGCGTATGTATAATTTCAGGGTAAAAGGGAATCCGTCTCAAGAGGCGGATGTAGATAAGCTGAAGCTTTTTGGCATACCTTCCGGAGATGTGACTTTTGAGGTCGTGCGGCTCGATGGTGACCGTATGGTGCTTCGCTCATCAGGGACTTCCTTGTATTTCCGTTCCTTTTAATTTTTTCCTTTTTTATATGCTCTATTTCAAAAGAAATTCATAAATTTGCAGTGCGCAAGCCGAGAGAAGGCTGACTTCAAAATATTCGTGCTGCAAAATATTAGAAAAGAGTTAGATAACTTATATTAGAACCTTTAATTTTAAAGATTAAGTAAAATGATTAAAGTAGGTATTAATGGTTTCGGTCGTATCGGCCGTTTCGTATTCCGTGCTGCTCAGAACAGAAGTGACATCCAGATTGTAGGTATCAATGACTTGTGTCCGGTAGATTACTTGGCTTACATGCTGAAGTATGATACTATGCACGGTGCTTTCGAAGGTACAATCGAAGCTGATGTTGAAAACAGCAAGTTGATTGTAAACGGTAAAGAGATTCGTGTAACGGCAGAACGTAATCCGGCTGATTTGAAGTGGAACGAAGTTGAGGCTGAATATGTAGTTGAATCTACAGGTTTGTTCCTGACTCAGGAGAAGGCCCAAGCTCATATCGATGCAGGTGCTAAGTACGTAGTTATGTCGGCTCCTTCCAAGGACGCTACTCCGATGTTCGTTTGTGGTGTAAACTTCGACAAATACGTAAAGGGTACTCAGTTCGTTTCTAACGCTTCTTGTACGACAAACTGTTTGGCTCCTATCGCTAAGGTTTTGAATGACAACTGGGGTATCACAGACGGTTTGATGACAACTGTTCACTCTACTACTGCAACTCAGAAGACTGTAGACGGTCCTTCTATGAAGGATTGGCGTGGTGGTCGTGCTGCTTCTGGCAACATCATCCCGTCTTCTACAGGTGCTGCTAAGGCTGTAGGTAAGGTTATTCCTGAATTGAACGGTAAGTTGACCGGTATGTCTATGCGTGTTCCGACTTTGGACGTTTCTGTAGTAGACCTGACTGTAAACTTGGCAAAACCGGCTAAGTACGAAGAGATTTGCGCTGCAATGAAGGCTGCTTCTGAAGGCGAATTGAAGGGTGTTCTGGGTTATACTGAAGATGCAGTGGTTTCTTCTGACTTCTTGGGTGACACTCGTACTTCTATCTTCGATGCTAAGGCAGGTATCGCTTTGACTGATACTTTTGTTAAGGTGGTTTCTTGGTATGACAATGAAATCGGTTATTCTAACAAGGTATTGGAATTGATCGCTCACATGAAGAAAGTTAACGGTTAATTCCGTTTGCTACGATAAAAATGAAGCCATCCTCCTTTTGAGAGGGTGGCTTTTTTCGTATCTTTGCTTTCATTATTATAATATGGTAAACGATGATACGATGAACCATGACCTTATTACGATATTAGGGCCTACGGCGTCGGGAAAGACTGCATTAGCTGTGGCTTTGGCCTGCGAACTGAAGACGGAGATAATCAGTGGTGACAGTCGGCAGGTGTACAGGCGTATGGATTTGGGAACCGGAAAAGACTTGAAAGACTATGTCGTCAATGGTTGTTCTGTTCCTTATCATTTGATTGATATAGTAGAACCGGGTACGAAATATAATTTGTTTGAGTATCAGCGGGACTTCTTGAAAGTTTATGAAGCGTTGAAAGCACGTCGTATGCTTCCTATATTATGTGGAGGTACAGGCTTATATATCGAGTCCGTGTTGAAAGGATATAACCTGATGCCCGTACCGGAAAATCCGGATTTGCGTGCAAACTTGGCTCGAAAGAGCCTCCCCGAACTGACAAAGATACTGGGTTCATATAAGGTGCTTCATAATACGACGGATGTCGATACCGTGAAACGTGCGATACGCGCGATAGAAATAGAGGAGTATTATCGTTTGCATCCTACGGAGGCGAGGGCTTTTCCCGAAATCCGTTCCTTGGTCATAGGGGTGGACATAGAGCGGGATTTGAGACGTAAAAAAATAACAGAACGTCTAAGGCAACGTTTGGATGAGGGGATGGTTGATGAGATAAAAAGGCTGTTAGACGAGGGGATACCGGCGGAAGACCTGATATATTATGGCTTGGAGTATAAGTATCTGACACGATACGTACTCGGAGAGCTGACGTATGAGGAGATGTTCCGTGGTTTGGAAACCGCTATCCATCAGTTTGCCAAGCGACAGATGACTTGGTTCCGCGGAATGGAGCGCCGTGGCATTAAGATAAACTGGTTGGACGCAGGTTGGCCTATGGAAAAGAAAATCGGTCAGATTCAAGATTGGCTGTGTCCGTGAAGATTTAGAAGAATATTCAAGTAGAGAATAAATAGTTTTGCGTATATTTGTGCGTTTTTAGTAAATAGGATTATGGAACCATCAAGATGGGGGATTATATACTGTCCGAAAGACGGTGTCCGTCACATACATAAAGAGTGGGAGGCTATACGCTCATATTTGACGGAGAAAGGCGTACTTTATGATTTCGTGCAGAGCGAAGGGCCGAAATCCGTAGAACGCCTGGCGGGTATGCTTGCTTCAAATGGCTATACAACGATTGTCATTGTGGGAGGCGACGCTGCATTAAACCGTGCGTTAAACGGAGTACTATCGCAAGGAGAGGAGGTTCGTCGAAACGTTGCTTTCGGGGTTATTCCTAACGGTTGGGGAAATGATTTTGCACATTTCTGGGGATTTGAGGAAGATAATTACAAGCAAACGATAGATTGGCTGATAAAGCGAAGGGTCCGTAAAGTGGACGTTGGGTATTGTGTGCCGGAGCGGATAGGGGATGCCCATCCCCGTTTCTTTTTAAATTGTGTGAATGTCGGTTTGGTGGCGAACATTATGAATATCAAGCACAAGACGCGCCGTTTTTGGGGTATGCTGACCCTTTCTCATTTATCGTCTATGTTTTTGTTGCTGTTTCAGCGTATGGAACACAAGATGCATTTCAAAGTGAATTTGGATGACATCGAGAAAAGTGTAATGACGGTATGTATCAGTAGTGCCAGAGGGTATGGCCAGACTCCGAGCGGAGTTCCGTACAATGGATTATTGGATGTTTCAGTCGTGTCGCATCCGGAAATCAGCCAGATGGTGGAAGCTTTATGGATGCTTTTCCGAGGTCGCTTCTTGAATCATAAAGCCGTAAAGTCGTATAGGACTAAAGAAGTGGACTTTTTTGATAACGGAAAGGCTATGATCAGCTTGGACGGAGCGGTATGGGAGAACGGTTCTACGCCCATGAAGATAGGTATACATCAAGAATGGGTGAATTTCATCATACCGGGTTGAACGGCTCGGAAACAATAATCATGAGACCTATCCTATTTTAGATATCTTTTCCAATCTGTCTTCCGATATGATTTTGATTTTCCGGCCGTCTATCGCGATGATTTTCTCAGAGGCGAAATTAGTCAATGTACGAATCGCGTTGGAAGTTGTCATGTTGGAGAGGCTGGCCAAGTCTTCACGGGACAGATAGATGCTGAGTGTGCAGCCATCTTCTTCCAACCCGTAACTCTCCTTTAAAAACAGAATTGATTCGGCCAACCGTCCCCGTATGTGTTTTTGAGTCAAGTTGACTGTACGTTCGTCGGCTATACCCAAATCTACAGATAATTGTTTGATGAAAAACCATGCCAAGTCATTATTGCTACTTACCAACTTCGTGATGGTAGACATGGGAATCATGGCTATCGTTGAGGCTTCGAATGCGGCAGCGGCAGTCAGAAACTCCTGATGGGCAAAGTACGCACGATAGGCAAAGTATTCTACGGGCTTGATTACGCGGATGATTTGATTACGCCCGCTGACACCGTTCTTGAATATTTTTACCTTCCCGGATAAAAGACACATGAGTTGAGTCGGGAATTCACCTTCACTGTAAATCGCTTCGTTCTTTCTAAATGTATAAACTGTGAGGTTTTCTGTTAAATATTCGCGTTGTCCTGGGGTGAGTGGTTTGCATAAGTCTGAGATTTTTTCTAAAACCTCTTCCTTGTCCATGTCCTGCTTGACCATAAATCAAATCTGCTTCAAATTATGTTTTACAACACAAAATTAGTAATTCTTAATAGATTCATGAAATCTTAAGGTTATAAAAATATGTTTTGCAGCATTTTTTTATGAATCCTTAAAAAAAACTTATTCCTTATGTTCGTGGATAGCCGGATTTTTATTATTTTTGGGTTGCATAAATAAAAACAGAGACAAAATAAACAGTAAAGTGAAAACCTTATATATAATTTCATAGACTATGAGTTACATTCATTTTGATAAGACTCTGATGACCAATTTGGAGGAAGCGTTACCCAAAGAGATTTTGAGGTCTAATCGCTCGGGTGCTTATTCTTGTTCTACGATTGTGGATTGTAATACAAGAAAATATCATGGTTTGTTGGTTGTCCCGATACCGGAATTGGGCGACGAGAATTATGTGTTGTTGTCTTCATTGGATGAGACGGTGGTACAACACGGGGCTGAGTTTAACTTGGGGCTTCACAAGTATCAAGGGAACAATTTCAGCCCGAATGGCCATAAGTACATTCGGGAATTTAATTGCGACCAGGTGCCTACTACAATCTATCGTGTAGGAGGAGTGGTCCTGAAGAAAGAAAAGGTGTTCCAGCATTATGAAAACCGCATTATCATCCGTTATACGCTCTTGGACGCCCATTCCGAAACGACTTTGAAGCTCCGTCCTTTTCTGGCATTCCGTTGTGTGAGGGAGTACACGCATGAGAACACAAGGGTGAACCGGGACTATCAAGAAGTGCCGAATGGTATCAAGACTTGCATGTATGAGGGTTATCCCGAGCTTTACATGCAGTTGAACAAGAAAAACGATTTTGTTTTTCAGCCGGATTGGTATCGAGGCGTGGAGTATCCGAAAGAATTGGAGAGAGGATATGCCTTTAATGAGGACCTCTATGTGCCCGGTTATTTTGAACTGAAGATAAAAAAAGGCGAGAGTGTGGTATTTTCCGCCGGAGTGTCTGAGATAAAGACCACTCAGTTGAGACAGATAGCAGATTTTGAAGCGAAGATTCGTACTCCGAGGGATAATTTCTATCATTGTCTGGTAAATTCTGCACATCAATTCTATTATCATGTAGACGGGGAGAATTATATTTTGGCAGGCTATCCCTGGTTTAAATGCCGTGCGCGTGATATGCTGATTGCTTTGCCGGGATTGACTTTGGTCAATGAAGAAGTGGAGCAGTTTGAAATGTGCATGAAAACGGTGGAAAAAGGCGTTCGGGAATTTATGGCCGGCGAGCCGTTGAGCGTGAAAATACATGAAATAGAACATCCGGATATTCTTTTGTGGGCGGTTTGGTGTATTCAACAATATGGCAAGATTGTTTCTTTGCAGAAATGTGTCGAGAAATACGGACTTCTGGCAAAGGACATCATGATGTATCTGAGTACAAGTTCCCATCCCAATTTGAAAGTCAGAGACAACGGATTGGTATACGCCCAGGGGAAGAGTAAAGCCGTGACTTGGATGAACTCGACGGCAAACGGCCGTCCGATAGTACCGCGAAGCGGGTATATCGTGGAGTTCAATGCCTTATGGTATAATGCATTGAAGTTTAGCGAGGAGATTTGCCGGATGGCTGGCCGAAAGGAAGAGGAACAATATTTTGCAGGGATGGCCGCCAAGGCGGAAAATTCGTTCAGAAAGGTTTTCTTGAACCAGTATGGATATTTGTTCGATTACGTGGACGAGAAGAACCAAGAACAAGACTGGAGTGTCCGTCCCAATATGATATTTGCCGTGGCACTTGACTATTCTCCCTTGCCCCTTCCGGAAAAGAAAGCGGTTTTTGATATTTGTACGAAGGAGTTATTGACCCCTAAGGGGCTTCGTTCCCTGAGTCCCAAGAGCGGGGGATATAACCCGATGTACGTCGGCCCTCAAGTCCAACGTGACTACGCCTATCATCAAGGTACGGCATGGCCTTGGTTGGCTGGATTTTATATGGAAGCCTGCATGCGTTTGTATAAAAAGAGCCGTGTAAGTTTTGTGGAACGCGTGTTGGTGGGCTTTGAAGAAGAAATGTTTTCGCATTGTATAGGCACCATACCGGAACTGTTCGACGGAAACCCACCTTACCATGCCCGAGGGGCCATATCCTTTGCGATGAATGTGGCTGAGATTCTCCGTGTGGTGAAATTAATCGAAAAATATGATATATAAAGATTAGGAGGAACTGAATATGAAAGTATTAATGTTTGGTTGGGAGTTTCCTCCTCATATTCTTGGAGGACTCGGTACGGCAAGTTACGGTCTGACGAAAGGTCTTTCCTTGCAGCCCGATATGGATATCACTTTTTGTATCCCGAAACCTTGGGGAGATGAAGACCAAAGCTTTATGAAGATTATAGGTATGAACAGCGTGCCTATTGTTTGGCGTGACGTGGATTGGAATTATGTAAACGGCAGGGTGGGCAGTTACATGGACCCGCAACTTTATTATGATTTGCGCGATCATATTTATGCCGACTTTTCATATATGCATGTGGATGACTTGGGCTGCATGGAGTTTTCCGGCCGCTATCCGGACAACTTGCACGAGGAAATCAACAACTATTCCATCGTGGCAGGAGTGGTGGCCCGGCAGCAACGGTTCGACATCATTCATGCACACGATTGGTTGACCTATCCTGCGGGCATCCATGCCAAGCAAGTCAGCGGGAAACCGTTGGTGATTCATGTGCATGCCACGGACTTCGACCGGAGTCGCGGAAATGTGAATCCCACAGTCTACAGCATCGAAAAGAACGGCATGGACCATGCGGACTGTATCATGTGCGTGAGCGAGCTGACGCGCCAGACGGTAATCAACCATTATCATCAAGATCCGGCAAAGTGTTTTGCCATGCATAATGCCGTGTATCCGTTGGCTTCCGAGCTTCAGGAGATTGTGGACCAAAGGAAACCCTATTCGGAACGCAAGGAGAAAGTAGTGACTTTCCTGGGGCGTATCACCATGCAGAAAGGGCCTGAGTATTTCATCGAAGCGGCCAAGCGGGTGTTGGACCGTACACACAACGTGCGTTTTTGCTTTGCCGGAAACGGTGACATGATGAACTCCATGATTGAGATGGCGGCAGCCTACGGGATAGCCGACCGTTGCCATTTTCCCGGGTTTATGAAAGGGAAACAGGTGTTCGAATGTTTCCGTGACAGCGACGTGTATGTGATGCCTTCCGTGTCGGAGCCGTTTGGGATTTCCCCGCTCGAGGCGATGCAAAGCGGGGTGCCTTCCATTATCAGCAAACAATCCGGTTGCGCCGAGATTCTGTCTAAGTGCATCAAGGTGGACTATTGGGACATAGATGCCATGGCCGACGCCATGTATGCGCTTTGCGTGTACCCTTCCTTGCATGAATATTTGCAGGTGGAAGGAAAGAAAGAGGTGGACGGCATCACGTGGGAGAAAGTGGGCCAACGCATCCGGAAACTTTATGACGAGACAATCCAAAAATATAAATAATCTAAAATCCTAAGACATGAAAACGATATGCCTTTACTTTGAAATTCATCAAAATATACATTTGAAACGTTACCGCTTCTTCGACATCGGTACGGACCATTATTATTATGATGATTATGAGAACGAATGCAGCATAACCAATACGGTTGAGCATTCCTACCTGCCTGCGTTGCAGGCTTTGCTTCAGATGCTGAAAGAGAACCCTGGATTTTTCAAGGTCGCTTTCTCGATTTCCGGCACTGCCATTGAACTGTTGGAGAATTATGCGCCATCCGTCATAGATTTGTTACAAGATTTGAATGAGACAGGAGGTGTGGAGTTCTTGGTGGAGCCTTATTCCCACGGCTTGTCTTCCCTGGCCAATGAGGAGAGTTTCCGGGAGGAAACCTTGAGGATGTCACGAAAGATTAAGGAACTTTTTGGAAAGTCGCCAAAGGTGTTCCGCAATTCTTCTTTGATATATTCCGACGACATAGGGAATATGGTAGCTTCGATGGGGTTCAAGGGATTGCTGACGGAGGGTGCCAAACACATCTTAGGATGGAAGAGCCCTCATTTTGTGTACCATTGTTCACAGAATCCGAACCTGAAACTCCTTTTGCGGGATTATAAATTGTCGGACGATATATCCTTGCGTTTCAGTAATTCCACTTGGAGCGAGTTCCCCTTGTTTGCCGAAACCTATATGGATTGGATAGCGGCAGTGCCGGAAGAGGAGCAAGTGATTAATATCTTCATGGAGTTGTGCGCATTGGGTATGTTCCAACCGCTTTCGTCCAATATACTGGAGTTCCTCAAGGCCCTGCCGGCTTGCGCCAAGGCCCGTGGAATCTCTTTCTCCACCCCTTCGGAAGTGATAGACCATCACAAGTCGGTTGACGCGCTTGAAGTGCCTTATCCCATGTCATGGGTGGACGAAGAGCGCGACATCAGTTGTTGGTTGGGAAATGGCATGCAGCGAGAGGCTTTCAACAAGCTGTATAGCGTGGCCGACCGTGTGCGTATTTGTAACGACCGCCGTATCAAACAGGATTGGGATTACCTGCAGGCTAGCAATAATTTCCGTTTTATGACCACGAAATCCAGTAGTTGGAACATGTACCGCGGAATTTATGATTCTCCCTACGATGCCTTTACGAATTATATGAATATCCTTGGCGATTTCATTAACAGGGTGAATGGCATGTATCCTCGTGATATAGACAATGAAGAGTTGAATTCACTGCTTACGCTGATTAAGAACCAGGGAGAAGAATTGGAGGTGAAGGACAAAGAGATTGCACGTTTGAATGCCCGTATGAAGAAGTTGGCATCTGAAGGGGCGGAAACGGCCAAGAAGGTTTCCACGCGCAAGGTTGCAGCCAAGAAGTGACGCATGCCGTTCCGTGTCCCACGGTGCAGGTTTGTGCGTGGGCATGGAACGTAAGATGACAGTGGCCGACTCGCCGTAAAGAAGTGGGTCGGCCTTTTTCGTGTATAGCACCGGGGAGGGGAGGCACATGCGTGACGGACGTTTCTTTGTTGAAAATCCGGAATCTTGTAATGTTTTGGTTTATAGGTCGGTAACATTCTCCTTAGATTCGTTTTTCATTCTCAGGAGATTGAAAAATCATTCGGCTTAGATTGATTTTCCGTTTGGCGCAGATTGGTTTCCCACAGCCCTGTGTCCGTTTTTTTTGAAAGTATGGTGAGAATTTGGCATAGGGAGGGGAATAAAAAGAACAGGTGGAGAAACCATAGGCTTCTCCACCTGTTCTTTTTATTCCTGCCGTGGTTACGGGTAAATGAGTGGGTTAATTGAACGTACTATAAATCACTTGGATTTTAAGTTTGTCTGTTGCGCCACCCACTAACTTGGCACTTCCCAGTCCCATGTCATGCGTCACGCTGACGATATTGTTGTTGTTGTCCTGGTTGGTTTCAACAGGAATGAGTACCACCTTGTTCCAGTCCTGATGCTGCTGTTCCCAAGCTTCCGGTGTGATGCCGGCTTTGGCAGATTCCTCATTCCTCTCTCTCTTACAGTAAGATACCAAGTTGCTGATGTTGGAAAAAGTATAAGTGTTATAGCTGCTGTTGAAAGAGGTGACGTAAGATGTTTTCTCGTCCGGCACTTTTCCTTCTTCAAAGAACGTGTACATGTCTTGTTTGCGCACCAACAATAGGGTCTGGGGAACCTCGAAGGCCGATTCCTGGTTTGTGGCATTATAGCGATACAAGGAGAATTGAGCCTGGCTGATGCTGTCGTTGAGGTGTCCTTGGTAGATTTCGTTTACAGGAAGTGTGATTTCCGTAAACACTCCGGCAGGAGTTTTCAAGTAAGTGCATTGGGTGTCGTTTTCTACCAACTCGGCCAGGTCATCATTTTCCACGTAAGTGTTCTGCAAGACTTCGGGAGTAGCTGCAAAACGGCTCATACCTACGTAAACCGTGTCTTTTTCGGCATCTTTATACCTGAAATAGAGATTCATGGCTCCTACTCTCATCTTAACCATCGTACCGTCCCCGTCCGTCAGTTTGAAATAGAAGCCGGGGCATACATGGCGTATGAAATTATATGAATTCTTGAAAAAGCCCTTGTTCTCGTAGTATTTCTTTATGATGAATGTGCCGTATTCTTTAGGCAGCATGATACGTATGTTCGGAGTGTATGAGCTGCTTTCCAGATAATCGTCCGACAAAGTGAAATCCTTTGTCGTGAAGACCTTTCGTGTAATGGGACCCGTTGCATGGCGGTTGATATACCGGCTGAAATCGGCATTGCTGTAATACGTAGTGTCCTCGCGCACGACGTTTGCGGTGTCCAATTCGTATACGTCTACTTTCATCGGATTGTTCTCGTCTCCGTAATACTTTTCGTAATATAACCTGATTTCAATGGAATCCGCTTCGATTTCTCCTTGCTCGTTCTTGACCATCAGGTCGTAAGCGGGGAATTCATAGTTTTCCAACGTGCCGAACTGCGCCAGAAACTCGGCCTTGATTTGCATGTTCGTTTCCGGGTCGGTCATACGTCCTAAGTAAGAACTGTTGCTATTGCTTAAAACGGAATCTGCCAATAGTGAGTGTGTGCTTGCTTCATATACCGAAGCGGAAGCGTTGATGTTATCGGAATCCGTGAAAATTCCGATAGTATCGGTCGTGTCGTCACAAGCCACGCTGCATAATCCGAGCAACGTGATGAATGAAGTTTTGAATTTCATGTTTGCAGAGGATGATAAATGTTTTTAGTCTTCATTCTTACCCTGGCTCCATACTTTGTCGTAGAAGTCGGCAAAAGCATCGGCGTCGGCGGCACTGACGTTTTCCAACACCGGAATCTCTTTGCTTTGGGCGTATTCGGCAAAGGCTTGGAACTTGTCCGTATCGGGCACGGTCAGCCCGTCGGAATAATTGATGGCTAATTTGTTCAGTTCGTCGTATGTCACTTCCGGGCTGAAGTCTTCGAGGACAGATGCGTTCACATCCCTGAACGTTATGCAATTGCCGAAATTCGTGCCCATCGACTGTTTCAAATCTTCGGAAGACATGGAATACACGATTTTGCTGTCGCGGAACGAAGGCTCTTCCTTATAGGCGGTCTTGACATAGAGGGGAACCAAAGCAGACATCCATCCTTGGCAGTGGATGACATCCGGAACCCATCGAAGTTTCTTTACAGTCTCCAATACGCCCCGCGCATAGAATATGGCCCGTTCGCTGTTGTCCTCATATTCGTTGCCGTTCTCGTCGAGAGCCATCAGGCGTTTCAGGAAATAGTCATCGTTGTCTATGAAATATACTTGCATCCGGGCGGCCTGGATTGAAGCGACCTTGATGATGAGCGGATGGTCCGTATCATCTATGATTAAATTCATGCCGGAAAGACGAATCACTTCGTGGAGCTGGTTGCGACGTTCGTTGATATTTCCCCATTTGGGCATAAATGTTCTGATTTCTCGTCCTTTTTCCTGTATTTCCTGAGGAAGTTCTCTACCCATAGCAGCCAGTTCCGAATCGGGAACATAAGGCGTCATTTCTTGAGTAATGAATAGTATTTTCTTTGCCTTCATTGTCATGTTCACTTTTTCCTTGGCACAAAGGTACGAAAAAAGTTTGGCATTATAGCCTTTTTCAAGGGAATAGAGCTTAATTCTTTCATTAATTTCACGTATTTATTTGGCTAATGTTTTTGCTATGTGGTATTTTATATGTTATTTTGCAGAGTTTTTTAGGGAATGCAGTTTAAAATCAACCACAAATGAAGTTAATTCATACAATTGAAGATTTGCAACGCAACTTGGCAGAGGCGCGTGCAAAAGGTGAAAAGATTGGATTGGTGCCTACGATGGGTGCATTGCATGAGGGCCACGCTTCTTTGGTGAGACGTTGTGTAGCAGAAAATGATGTGACCGTAGTGAGCGTGTTTTTGAATCCTACGCAGTTTAATGATAAAAAAGATTTAGAGAAATATCCTCGGACGTTGGATGCGGATTGTGCTTTGTTGGAAGGTGTGGGGGCTGATTTCGTCTTTGCGCCGTCTGTGGAAGAAATGTATCCTCAGCCTGATAGCAGGAAATTCAGTTATCCGCCGGTGGATACGGTGATGGAAGGGGCTTTCCGTCCCGGACATTTCAATGGCGTATGCCAGATTGTGAGCAAATTGTTTGCCATCGTGGAGCCTGACCGTGCTTATTTCGGGGAGAAGGATTTCCAACAGATTGCGGTGATTCGTGCCATGGTCGAAGATTTGCATTTGAAAGTAGAGATAGTGCCTTGTCCGGTTGTCCGTGAAAAGAGCGGGTTGGCCATGAGTAGCCGTAACACCTTGTTGACGGACGGGGAGAAGGCCGTAGCGGCTCATATCTTCGGCATTCTTTCCAAAAGCAAGAATTTTGCCACGAACCATACCTTGAAAGAGACCCGGCAATATGTGGTGGATTCCTTGAATGCCATAGTGGGACTGGAAGTGCAATATTTTGCCATAGTGGATGGAGGGTCTTTGCAGGAACTGGACAGTTGGTCGGATTCGGATGACATCGTAGGGTGTATCACCGTTTTCTGTGGAAGCCAGCCTATCCGTTTGATAGATCATATTAGATATAAAGAATAAGATTAAAAGCAAAAGGGTATGATGATCCAAGTGCTGAAGTCGAAGTTGCACTGTGTGCGTGTGACGGAGGCTAATTTGAATTATATGGGGAGCATCACTATTGATGAGGACTTGATGGATGCGGCTAATTTGATTGCAGGAGAAAAGGTCCAGATTGTGAACAACAACAATGGTGAGCGTTTGGAAACCTATATTATAAAAGGTGAACGCGGTTCGGGGTGTATTTGCCTGAACGGCGCAGCTGCCCGTAAAGTGCAGGTAGGCGACGTTTGTATTATCATCTCATACGCCATGATGGATTTTGAAGAAGCCAAGACGTTTGCTCCTACTGTCGTTTTTCCGGATTCAGCGACTAACCGTTTGGTGCGTTAAGGATTTGCGATAGGGGAGGGCATGCATTTGTGGAGTGCCGCTATCGTTCTTATATAATTGTTCCGGCCGACAGTGTCCGTAAAGAGACGGTCGGCCGGTTTCTTTTTTTATTTCCTTTGCCCTTTTTGGCTAAACAGAAATTGTTTGCCCTGATAATAATATGAACCCTTTTAAAGTCGTGGTGATATGTGGCGATTTTATTTTAGATTTTCAGCGGTTTGACTTAGCCTGTTGAGGAATAAACTTTTAGCGAACTATTTGAGAAATAGAAGTAACGCAACTTTGTCTTTTACCGTACTTTTGAAGTCTTGGAAGCCGGACTTTCGGGCAATAAAAAAAGCCACAAATCATTGATTTGTAGCTTTTTGTCCGTTTGCTGACCATTTCTGTCTAGCACGTTCAGCGGAGAGAGAGGGATTCGAACCCCCGGTGCCTCTCAGCACGACGGTTTTCAAGACCGTTGTAATCGACCACTCTACCATCTCTCCAATACTTTGTCCGGGAAACTCTCTTCCTCAAAAGCGATGCAAAGGTACGTGATTATTTTCATTCGTCCAAATTTTCAATGAAAAAAGTGCTTTGAATTTTTGATTTTATTCTTTCCCTGCTTTCATAGCCCTATGTAAGTTACTATTATTAAACGATATATAGAATAAAGTTTTAGGGCACTCTTTCAATAATCCGGTTCTTTATGCTATATAACCTCTGTTATATATAAGGAGATTGGTGTTGTGTGGAAAGGGAATAGGACAGTTCTTTCGGCTACAATCTAGCCGATAGCATTTTCTTGAAGATTTCCGTTTGTTCTTTTCGTTCTTCCTCTGTAAAATCAGGATGCAGTGTTGCCAAGTAACATTTGAAGGTTTCTATGGCTTGCATACGAGCCATGGCTTTTCCTGCTTGTAAACCGCTGTGGTAAGGGGTGTGAGGCAATAGGCTGCGATTGAAATTTCCGTCACTCATGATTTTTTCTTTTAAGATGGGATAAAGTTAAGTGATTTTTTTTATTTCAACGAAGGGTTGGGAGAAATTTAGGACTAATGGGGTATATTTATGAGACAATTTTAGATTCATCTCTCCCGGGGAAACCGGGAGAGATGGGTGAAGTGTATCATTGTCATATTTTGGTCTTAAAGTATAACCACTTCACCTTCTATATGAGGTAGAATGGTTACAAGTCGTTTAATATTAAATAATTGGCTTTGTCTATGACAGTCGTGTCCAAAGAAGCCAGATAAATCTGTGTGGTGGTTTCGGAATCATGTCCCATTCCTTCGCTGATGATGGATAAAGGTATGTTTTTACTTTTAGCGATGCTCGCCCACGAATGCCTTGCAACGTACATGGACAAGGGGTGGGGGCTGTGTACGAATACGGACAGAATCTTGAGTTTCCTGTTTACCAGTGTGAGAGAGTTACGGTATTGTAGGCGTTCGTTTTCATTGGTTGATGTAATGATAGGGAGTAGGTATTCTGTCGGGTTAGGAGGGTATTTTTCTATAATCTCCTGCATGCATTGTTCCCATTTGATGGAAAGTTGCTGTCCGGTCTTTTTTCTGCGATAGGTCAGTATGCCGTTGTGCAAATCCTTTTTTTTCAGATATGCCATGTCTACAAAAGACATGCCTCGCGTGTAGAAACTGAAAAGGAACATGTCGCGGGCGTAGTCTACCGAACTTCCGGTCAGGAGTTCCTTTTCTTTTATCTGCCGGATGATAGGTTGGGGAATAGCTCGTTTTATGGTTTTCTCTATTCCGGTGTATACGTGGCGAAAGGGAAAGCGTTGTGTGGTCAGTTCTTTCTCCACTGCCCGGTTGTAAACAGCTCTTAAGATACGCATATAAAAAGATATGGTATTCAGACTTAATCGTCCTTTTTTTAAGTATGCCTCATAGGCTTCTATTGTTTCCTGGTTCATCTCGTCCAGTATGATTTCTTCTCCGTTTTTGAAACGCATGAAGCTGTTCAGTGTGCATTGATAAGTTTCTCCCGTGCGTATTCTTCCTTGTTCTTTCAGATGACGGATGAGCGAGGTCATGAAACCGGTCAAAGTGTCGTTTTCACATCGCTTACGATAGAATCGGAGAAGCTCGTCAGTACTGTATGGCTGCCCTTTGCGCGTCAGGTTGGCAATGCACTCATTCAGACGGAACAAATCCTGTTTGATTTCATGTCGGTAGCGGGATAATATGGAATGCCTGTCCGGTCTGGAAGGAGATGGTGTGATGCGTGCGGTACGTGCGTTCCATTCGTCGGGATAGACTTTATACTTAGTCTTTTGTGAGCGTACGATACGACGGTGGATAACTTGCAAATAAAGAGTTCCTGTTTTTCCTTCGATAATCGAGGGTCTGAATTTTACTTTAACTGATGCCATTTGTATGTTTTTTAGTTATGGATTTATGGGCAAGTCTTAAAAAAGGGCTTGCCGTGAAATAAGTTCAAATGTCCAAACCAATTTAAAACATGCTGTAGACGTTGGGCATATCCGGTGTTTTTTATAATTTTGCCCGTCTAAATCGAACACTTATAAGAAATGGGAACCAAGAACGCTTTAACAGAAAAAGTCTATTCCGGGAAAGATATCATGCGTATTGCTTATCCTATTCTGATCAGCCTGTTGATGGAACAGATGATAGGAATGACGGATACAGCTTTTCTCGGCCGGGTGGGAGAAGTGGAACTGGGAGCAGCTGCCATTGCCGGCATCTACTATCTGGCTGTTTTCATGATGGGTTTTGGTTTCGGCGTCGGGGCCCAGATTCTGATTGCCCGTCGTAATGGGGAGAAGCATTACGACGAAATCGGCGAAATCTTTTATCAGGGTATTTATTTCATGTTGGGGTTGGCTTTGTTCGCTTTCCTGCTCACCAAAATCATTTCTCCGTTTTTGTTGCCGGTTATTGTGTCGTCGCCTCATATCTGTGAGGCTGCTCTCAGTTATATAGACTGGCGTATTTTCGGTTTTTTCTTTTCCTTCATAGCTGTAATGTTCCGGGCGTTTTTTGTTGGTACGACTCAGACTAAGACGCTGACACTGAACTCTGTGATAATGGTCTTGTCCAATGTGGTGTTCAATTATATATTGGTGTTCGGAAAGTTCGGCTTTCCGGCATTGGGGATTGCCGGGGCCGCCATCGGTTCGTCGTTGGCGGAGTTGGTTTCAGTCGTATTTTTCATTCTTTATACCTATCGTCGTGTGGATTTGGTCAAATACGGTTTGGTTCATCCTGTGCGTTACAGTTGGTGTAAACTTCGCAGGATGCTTGACGTGTCTTTTTGGACGATGATACAGAATTTTATCTCTCTTTCCACCTGGTTCTTGTTCTTTCTTTTCGTGGAACACCTCGGAGAGCGTGCTTTGGCCGTAACCAATGTCGTACGCAATATCTCCGGAATACCCTTTATGGTTGTGGCTGCTTTTGCTTCTACGTGCAGTGCCCTGGTCAGCAATCTGATAGGCTCGGGAAGAGAAGACATGGTGATGTCCACCATTCGTCAGCACGTCCGTCTGACTTTTATGATAGTGTTGCCGATGGTAGGATGTTTTGCTCTTTTTCCGAAAGTGATATTGGGTGTTTACACCAATATACCGGATTTGATTGCTGCCGCTATTCCTTCGCTATGGGTCTATTGTACGACTCCTTTGCTGATTGCTCCGGGAAATATTTATTTCCAGGCCGTTTCCGGTACGGGTAATACCCGCAAGGCTTTTATCCTGGAGATGGTGACATTGTCGTTTTATACCTTATATATATACGTTACCATCCAGCATTTGCGTTTCGATGTGGCTTGGTGTTGGACATCCGAGCACGTATACGGTTTTTGCATCCTGTTGCTTTGTTATGCCTACTTGCGTGGGGGCCGTTGGAAGTTGAAGAAGATATAATGTGTTCCGGTTCTTGTTCTGGTAAACATTTATCGGTTCAGGCTATCCGTACGGACATAAGTCGTGATTTGCCCGTTCTTTTCTAAGCTCAGCATTTTTTCGTCCACGTCTATAATCTTAAACGCCGTTCTCTCTGGTCGTTTTTGGGCCATGCGTTCGAACAATTCTTTTACTAAGGTCTTGTTTTCCTCCGTTATGCTGTCGCCGAATTCGTAAGTCGTGTTTTGAATGTCGTTGGCGATAATCAGGCTGTCGCCGTCTACTTTCCAAGTTCCGGGATGTTTTATGATACAGTCCATGGTGCCGGCTCCAGTCGTATTCATAAATGTGTGGTCGGCATGAAATTCAAAGGTTTGTCCGGGCAGGGCCGGATGTTCGTATATTCCTGCTATTCTGCTTTCGGTATCATTCTGGCAACCGATGGTTATGAAAGCGGTTGCAGCCATTAGGGCTGCCATGAGACAGGCTCTTTTCATCATTCATTATTAATTAATCGTTAAACTTATCGGGCAGCTCTGAGCCGCATCCTATCTTATCCAAAGATAGCGATTAATCACAGGAGAATTACTGTAAAATCCCCAAAATATTGCAAATTATTCTTATTTGATTTGTCGGACAAGGTGTTGGCTTGTCGGGTTATATAAAAGCAGAAACGGTCTCTCCTTCACGGAGAGGCCGTTCTTTTAGTCAGTGAAAACACTGACTTTTCATAGTTGAGGTTTCCTTATTTAGATTCAATTCATAGTTTTTTCCTTGATTTATGTTTCTTTGTCCAGAATGAAACACAGGTCGCTATCTCTTAGGGTCGCGTTTGCTGTGTGGGGCTGCCGGACTTCTTTTGACCGAGGGTGTCGGTTTAGAGAAAGACGAACGTGTAGGACTCCTTTGTATCCGTTGTGTACTTTGCACTCGCGGAGACATTGGCGATTTTGCCGTTGGGATTTCCGGGTGCACCGATGGACGGTTTACAGTTGTCCGGGTGGAACTCCGTCTATTGTAGTGGCTCTTCGTCCTCAGGTTCGTCACCGGTTCTTCCCGTTTTCTGTTGTCCGAATGTGGCCGTACGACGGGCGGTCGTTTATTGTCGTTGTCCTTTCTTGTAACTTGATTTCCAGGTCTTTGTACGGGGGTAAAACGGAAACCATTACCATGGTGCCCGTTCGGGCGTTGTCCTGGTCGTGGCGGTCTGCCGGGCGATTCGAAATGAAAACCAGAACCACCGTTGCCTTTGTGTGGCCCGGGACGGTGAGGTGGCAGGGCAGGACGCCCCGGTAACGGGCCTCTGTGTTCCCCTCTCAATCCTCCGTTCCATACCGGGCGCCGGTGAGCGTAGAAGCTCTGCCGATGCTCGTGCCGGTAACGGTAGTGTCCGCCCCTGTACACCCGGTATACCCTTGGTGGACTGTAATAGAAGCGGCTCGGGCTGTAAATGGTATACACCGGTAAGAACCACCCCGTAGCTCTCCATATCACAGGACGAAAAAAGTAAGTGGCAGCCTGAAACAAAGCATACTGCCAATCGTAGAGGATAAAGCGCAAATCGGCGTTTCTGTATTCCAGATACACGCCCGAAGCGTCGCTTGCCGTCCTGATGTTCATCAGGTAATCCAGATTGATTTCGTAGGCGTCGTTGTATTGTTGGTCGTTAAGGTTCAGTTCATACGCCATCTTGTCCGTCAGGAACCTGGCCCGGTCGCGGGCTTCTTCGTAAGACATGGCATTAAGGCTGGCCAGTCCGAAGCATAGAGCAGTAATCAGTCCTAATAACTTTTTCATGTCTTTTTGTTTAACGGTTCGTACTTCATCTTTTCTACATTGCAAATATCCGGCTTTTTCATGGAACGTGAAAAGGATTTTTCCTATTTTGCGATAGGCGTTTCCCTATCATACAAGAGGAGAATGTTTTTGGGAAAAGATTGGTTAATAGACTTTAAAAATGGGGTGGGTAAAAAGAGAAAGTTAAAAGAATTATCTTCGTTCATCATTTAAATCGTTACTTTTGAGAAGGCAAGATGGGAGGCTTGCGAAAGCCTTATTTTGATAAATGGAAAAACAAGGAAGCCGAATGGAAGGACTTTTAAAAGCGATATGGGTGTGGGGGCTGTTGTTGGTTTTATCGTCCGGGGCTGTGGCTCAGGCTCGGCAGGAGGTAGCGAAGGAGGACACGGTTAAATCACGCACCATTGCCCTTTGGGGGCATGTGAAGGACGGTTTCACCTATGCCGCCCTTCACGGCACGTTCGTCACATTGATGCGCGAAGACAGCACTGTGGTGGATACCATGCACGTGCAGTGTTTAGATCCCGGCACACCGCAGGAAGACACCTATTACAGGTTCAATGTACCTCCCCGAAGGGCGCGTTACATCATCAAAGCCGAGCATCCCGATTACTATCCGGAATACGTGGACTGCACGGTGCGTTACGTGGCACGCAATTCCTACGTTGATGCCCGGCATCATGAGATGCGCCGTCGTCAGCGTTCGTCGTTTGCAGACCGCAGTTTGGGAGAAGTGGTGGTAAAGGCTACCAAAATCCGGGTGGCTTACCGGGGCGATACGGTGGTCTACAATGCAGATGCCTTCAACTTGTCCGAAGGGGCGATGCTCAATGAACTGGTCCGCCAGTTGCCCGGAGCGGAATTGAAGCCGAACGGCGAGATTTACGTCAATGGCCGCAAGGTGGATTACCTGACGCTGAACGGTACGGACTTTTTCAAGGGCGACAACCGTAAGATGATCGACAACCTGCCTGCCTTCACGGTGCAGCAAGTGAAAGTGTATGACAAGACGACCGACCGCAGTGAGTTCCTCGGTTACGACACGGAGAAAAAAGCCTACGTGATGGATGTGAGCCTCAAACGCGAATATAACACTGGCTGCATGGCCAATGTGGCGGCGGGAGGCGGTACGGACAGCCGCTATGCCGGACGGGCTTTCGGCCTGCGTTATTCCGACCGCTCACGTGTGACACTCTTCGGTGGGATGAACAACACCAATGCCCGTTACGACCGGCCGGGCGAAAACGGAGAATGGCCGGAGGAAAGCCTGACCAACGGTGAGTTTGTCACCCGGCAGGCCGGTGGGGAGTTTTTTTGGCAGAACAAGGCGAGGGGCATTGAGGACAAACTCACGGCCAATGCCGAATGGAGCGACCAGTTCGTCAACCAAAAGTCGGCGACAGAGGCTTATCTGCCGCAAGGCAACCGTTACACCCGTTCTTCTTCCCTTCAAGACGTGGATTATATGGGGGTGAATGCCAATAACTGGTTGACGTGGAAAACAAAGGACCATTTGCTCACCGTGCATTCCTACGTGGGTTACGATCGTACGGACATGCGCGGTCATGCCCGTGATGCGGCTTTCGACGCCGACCCTTCGGCCGTGGGGGGCATCGACGAGGTGCTCGATTCCGTTTTTCTCCTTCCTTCGTCCGGAAGCGCACGGATGCGTTGGCTGAACCGCTCTTCCACCCGGTCGCTTTTCGAGGAATGGAAGTACAATGTGGGGCATGACATGATGTGGGACGCCAAGTTGCCGTGGGGAGACAATCTCCAGTTGCGATTCACCGGCTCTTTCAGCCGGACGGAGAACGACCGTTTCGAGCATTACCTGCTGGATTATGCTTCGTCCGGGTCCGAAGCCGACCGTCGTAACCGTTATGACCGCAGACGTCGGCGTAATTATTATTATCGCCCCTCGGCGGAATACACCTTCAACTTTCCGAACGACTGGCATTTCCTTACCTATTATATATATAAGCAGGATTATCGTTCCGATTCCTCCCCACGCTATCGTCTGGACAGTCTGGCCGGTTGGGAGGTGGGAGCGGTTCGGCATTTGGGCGAATTGCCTTCCGCACGCGAATTGTCCGCAGCATTGGACGTGCCGAACAGTTACTACCGGCATGACCTTTCTCGGGTGCATACTTTAGGGCTGCGCACTTTCTATTCCCGGCGGACGGAGGACAAATACGTCTGGTTCAATTTCCATTTGCCTTTCACACAGTCGAAGGAAGACATGCGCTACCGCCGGGAGGAGATAGATGCCGGCCTGCAACGTCGCGTGTTCCGTGTCCAGCCCGATTTCACTTATTTGGTCTATTGGTTTGGAGGTACAAGATATTTCAGGACGTTCATGGTCAATGCCGACATGGCTTTGGGCACGCCCGACCTTGTGAACCGTTTGTCTGTCCGCGATGCTTCCGATCCCTTGCACGTACGTGTGGGGAATCCGTACCTGCAAAACAGTTGGCGGTATAACTTCCGCACGGGATTCTTGCACCGCAGCCCGGAGAAAAAGTGGTTTACACAAGTGAACGTGAATGCCTGGCTTGGGGTGAACGACGTGGCCCAGGGGTTCAGCTACAATTCCGAAACCGGAGTGTACACCTACCGTCCGCAGAACGTGGACGGTAATCGGGGCATCAATGGAAGTCTGGCATTTCAGAAAGAAGGTATGGCCGAATATTGGAATGTGGGAGCGAATTTGAACTATGACTTTCACCGTAGCGTGGACCTCTCGTCCGTGGAGGGGATGACGGAGAGCGTGTTGAGCAAGGTGCACAACCACGAGACGAAGGCCTACCTTTCCACCGGTTACCAGCGCGGAAGTCTGACCCTGAATGTGGGATGCGATGCCACTTACCGCCATGCCGACGGTAGCTGGGCGGACTTCAACACCGTGGATGCTTTCGATTTCCGTTACGGCCTTTTGGGAGAATACACGATGCCGTGGAAAATCCACTTGTCCACCCGTTTGAACATGTACAGCCGCAGGGGCTATGACGAAGCCGCCATGAATACGGACTATCTGATATGGAACGCCTCCCTTTCGCGTTCTTTCCTGAAAGACCGCCTGATGGTGAAGGTGGAAGGCGTGGATTTGTTGCGCCAGATGCGTTCCGTTTATATGGACGTGAACGTGCAGGGGAAGACAGAGACTTATTATAATATCGTGAAAGGCTACTATATGCTTACTTTGGGGTGGAAGTTGACACGAAATCCTAAAAAGCGGGAGTAAGGCGTGCAAAATGTCATTTCCGACCCGGTTTTCGGCCTGTCTGAAAAAGGAATCCAGAAAGAGAATGTGAAAAACAATTTATCCGGAATGCTTGTATGAAGCATTCCGGAAGGGTGTTTCTTAAAAAAAAGGGATTTTTCTCAGCCGAATGAAAAATCGTTCGGCTGAGATTGGAAAATCGTTCGGCTGAGAAAAGTTTGAGGATGTCAGCCGACAAGGGAAAAAGCGGGCTTCAATCGTGAAAAGACGAGGCTTTCACGGGCTGATTTGCCTCCTTTTTTCGTCTTTTATGAATTATTAGACCCTTTTTTCGTACAAGAGCCCGGGTGCAAAATGTCAGTGGATTGCTGTAAAGGCAAAACGGATAAATCCGTTATGGCGGAAGTCAGCGGACAGTCTCTGTCTTTATTTCCCGTTTTGCCCCGTTCGGATGCCAGAATGATAAAATCCTGATGTGGGAGAATCGTTTATTTGCAGTCAAATCCCACTCTGGGTGTGTATGGACGAAGGAGGAGGGAGCGGAATGTCAAATTGTCAGGATATGGCATTTTGCCAGAAAAACGCTATCTTTGCCGTAATAAAGACCAAAGGTTGCGGATATGAGGATAGCAGTATTGATTTCAGGCGGAGTGGACAGCGCAGTGGCCGTCCACCGGATTTGCGAAATGGGATATAAGCCGGATTTGTTTTATATCAAGATAGGAATGGAGGGCGAAGGGCTGAGCTGTACGGCCGAGGAGGACATAGAGCTTTCTACGGCTACGGCACGCCGTTACGGCCTGCACCTTGAGGTGGTGGACTTGCAAAAGCAATATTGGGAACTTGTGGTGGGCTACGCCATGGAGCGTGCCCGGCGGGGACTGACCCCGAATCCGGACGTGATGTGCAACAAGCTTATCAAATTCGGATGCTTTGAACAGGAGGTGGGACACCGGTACGACAAGATCGCCACAGGACATTACGCCACGGTACGCGAGCGGGACGGTAAAATATGGTTGGGTACGGCACGCGACCCCGTGAAAGACCAGACGGACTTTCTGGCGCAGATTGACAGCTTGCAAGTGGCAAAGCTGATGTTCCCTGTGGGCGACCTGATGAAAGAAGAGGTGAGGCGCATTGCGGAAACGCAGCGTCTGCCATCGGCCAAACGCAGGGACAGTCAGGGCATTTGTTTCTTGGGACAGATAGATTATAATGATTTCGTACGCCGTTTCTTGGGCGAACGGGAAGGGGCGGTAGTGGAAATCGAAACCGGACGTCGCATTGGTACTCACAAAGGGTATTGGTTCCATACCATTGGCCAACGCAAGGGCTTGGGGTTAGGGGGCGGACCTTGGTTTGTGGTGAAGAAGGATGTGGAGCAAAACATTCTTTACGTGTCTCATGGTTATGACACGCTTTTGCAGTATGGACATAGTTTTAATCTGAAGGACTTCCATTTCATTACGGGAAACCCGTGGGGCGACGCACCGGAAGTGGATGTCACCTTCAAGACGCGCCACCAGCCCCATTTCATGAAAGGCCGCCTGTATCGCGCAGGGCACGGCTACCGGTTGGAAAGTCCCGAAAGGATACAGGGGATAGCTCCCGGACAGTTCGGTGTAGTGTATGATGCGGCGGCGGAGATTTGCATCGGGAGCGGCGAAATAGGGGTTTAGGCTTCTGCCGCTTTACCTTTTATATATTTATTGCATATGCCTGAATATAAAAATACATTTTCCAATCACTTGTAAAATGGGATAATTTCTAAAAATGTCAATCTGATGTCACAATAAGAGGATTGTTTGAACCTACCCATGGCAGCTCGGAGCGCAAGGGATAAACGAAATAGTGCCTACAAGACACAAGAGTTTTATTCAAATGCCAGGAATGTACGGTTAACACAGAAATAATCCGGCATTTGTGCTAGTTTCGCAACTTAATTGTGTATATTTGCAATCGGTAATAAGAAGCGTCCCATGAACTTTTGGAAGTGGATGTGAAAGAACTTTTAATTAATGATAACCCAGGTAATAAGCGATAGAAAGTAATTATTATGATCAAGGAATGCAGTCAAGATATTGGTAAATTAACAGCATTTTCTATATTCTCGGGTGCAGGGGGAATGGATATTGGTGTTATGCAAGCAGGCTTTGAAATATTGGCTTGCATTGAATTGGATCATAACTGCTGCGATACTCTTCGTGAAAACATCAAAAGAGAGAATCGGGAAACAAAAGTATATGAAGGAGATATCCGAACTTTTTCCCCTAAATCCATTATGAATGATTTGAGCATAAAAGAAGGCCACATAGACCTGCTGTTTGGTGGTCCGCCCTGCCAAGCTTTTTCTCAAATAGGAAAGCAGCTTTCCCTGCAAGACGATCGCGGAATGTTGTTGTATCAAGTTCTCAGATATGCAGAAGCCTTGAAGCCTCATGCCATAATGATGGAACAAGTAAAAGGTCTGCTTACCGCTAAAGACTTAAATGGAAATCCGGGAGGAGTATTCAACTCATTTATAGAAAAATTAGAAGCACTTGGCTATGTGCCAAAGTGGAAAGTCATGTTGGCCGCTGAATATGGTGTTCCGCAGCTAAGAGAACGTGTCATATTGGTTGCAACGAGGAAACCAAATGGTTTTGTATTTCCTAGCCCTACGCATGCTTCTCCGGAGAGATGCAGTGGGTTGTTCGCTTTGTTGCCATACGTTACAGTAGGAGACGTGATTAACGATTTGGAAGAACCTTTGAAAAAAACAGACACAAGTACCATTCCAGACAACAGCCATTATGATGTCACACCAAAAAGGGATAGGGAGCGAATTCATGGAGTTCCTGAAGGTAAAAACTTGTCTTCACAGTTACAATTACCCATAGAACAAAGAGGGAGGTTAACAAAAAAAGACACCACCAAATTTCTTCGGTTAAATAGGAGTAAGCCATCAAACACTCTTAGGGGTGGGGAAATATTTTATCATCCTATTGCTGATAGGTATCTTACCCCACGAGAATACATGCGGATTCATGGCTTTCCCGATGATTATGTTTTGAGGGGGCCGATAAGAGGTAGGACGGGAACTGTTAAGGACTTGGATCAGCATCGACAGGTAGGTAATGCTGTTCCGCCTCCTTTGGCTAAATCAGTAGCGTTACAAATTAAAGAAATAATGGCATGCCACAAATCTTTGAACTTTTAGGTTATCCGGCTTCTGACAACTCGGAGAAAGTTGTTCAATCGCGGAAAAAGGCTTTTTGCCCTTTCATGAATGCCACTTGTGATGGTGGTGGCAATCGTTTTATGTCAGAATTGTTACTGAAAGAGCATCCGGAATTACAGATGTTTTTCAACTCTATGGAAACGGTTCCATCTGGAATATGTTCAATTCAACTGTCAGAGAATACTCCGCCATGGATTATCTGTCCTCGAAGATTGCTGTATATGGGAAGTAAAGCCAATGAGGATACGTTTAAAGGCGCAACGCAACAGAGGCTGCTTTCCAAATGCAATTTCCCGACAGGTTCTCGAATTGGGATTTGGGCGGAAACAAAAGTAAAATATGTAAAGGAACAATCAACAGAAGATAATGCTTTGTTTGATTACACATTTGATTATGTGCTTTCCAGGCTCGGAAGGGTTAGTTTGGAATCTGCTTCCATACAGACAGGTATGGCAGAAAACGAGTTAAAAAGAAAACTGACTGTAGCGGGCTATACGCTTGCACTTGTTAATGGAAACATCATGATTGAAGATTTCCCAATTGGTTCACCCTATATTGTGGAAGTAATGACTTCAAGCACATCAGGAGGAAATAAACGTATTAGAAGTTGCATCCCTCAATCTTTTGAAGATTGCATTTTAGGAAAACCACATAATGCACCTGGCATAAATTATAGGCAGGTGTGGGCACGGATGGCTAGTCAAATGATAGTCAAATCGCAAGCAGCCAATACTTGGGGAGGTTATACTATTTGGATTCTTCAGGATGTGCTGGCGGACTACATATCCAATAGTACGGCTCTAGACCTCAAGCATTTTATCACAGAACAATTATCTGAAGTCAACATCTTGTCTTTTTCATACTCTGAAAAATTCAAGTCACCCTCAAAGGGCGATACAATAGAACTTACAGACTCCACATTGTTCGCAGGACCAATACGGCCGTATAAAGATAATCAGAAAATATCCCCATCGTTTCAAGATATTGTTTTGGCTTCAGTATGTCCTCCAAAATCAGTGTTGCTTGCTGCACTTGCGAAGAAATCACTTTCAATTATTATCCAACTTTAGGAAAGTGTAACAATCCTATCTCATAGGCTTATGTCCTCGCTTTGGCCTCTCTTAATCTTCCAATCATATTTACGCGAGTTCGGGATAAGTTTCAAGCGAGAAGTCTCATTTGCGTAGGTGTTTCCATGTGCACGGGCAATGTTTCCGGTTTGTTTTCAAAGAAGTAGTAAGCCGAAAGCGCACCGCAGATGGTCACGATGAACCCGCGTATTTCATTACAGAAAACCCGTGGGGCGACGCGCCGGAAGTGGATGTCACCTTCAGGACGCGCCACTAACCCCATTTCATGAAAGGCCGCCAGCATCGTGCAGGGCACGGCTTCCGGCTATATGAGCGGGAGGGTCACGAACCGGGTTTCCGGATATTCCTTCTCCAATAAATGGCGGATATAGCTTTCTGTATCGCGCCGGATGATGTCGTCTTTCTCTTCGGGGTATAGGTTGTACACGACCGTGTGCAGCCGGATATTCCGGCGTGCGATGGCTTCCAGACTCAATAAGGTATGGTTGATGCTTCCCAATTTGCCGGAGGTGACGAAAATAAGCGGGTAATGGTGACGGGCGATGTAGTCGATGGTCAGCAAATCACGGGTGAGGGGCACCATCAGGCCGCCCGCTCCTTCCAACAAGACCGCATCGTAGGTCTCACTGAGCCGTTGCGTGGCACGTTCTATCTTGTCGAAATCCACCGGACGTTTGTCTATCTCGGCCGCCAGATGCGGAGAGCAGGGATAGCTGAAAATTTCGGGCATGGTCAGTCCTTCGGCATCCTCGGGCAGCAGTCCCGTACCCATGATGCAGCGGTGCAGTTCGATGTCTTCCGAAAGTCCGGTATTACCCGTTTGGATAAGTTTTTGCGTAATCGTACGGATGCCTTGTCCGTTCCATGATTTGGCCAGATAGCCGGTGGCATAACTCTTGCCAATGTTGGTATCGATGCCACTTACGAAAAATACGTTTTCTTTCATTGTTCTTGTTTTTTGCAAATCATATAAATAGGGTGGTAAGTCAGGGAGACCGTTCCGTCCGGTGCGGCATATTGCCGGTGGTAGCGTCGGCAGAAGTCTTCCAGTTGTCCTTTGGTCCATTTCCGGTTCCGTATGCCCGTCACGCCGGTGGCCTGCAAGTGTTTCAGTACATCCAAGGGTGAGGAGAATGTGCGATGTAGGAGTTCTTCCCGGCTGTACACGATTTGGTATACGCCAGAAAGCATCCGGCGCAGTTCCTCTAATGAGCGGTAGGGCAACGCTTCGGAAGTGAGCGAGGCCACTTCCCTTACGTTCTGTGGGCCGAAAGTGCTGAAGGCCAGATAGCCTTCCGTCTTCAGCAAGTCCTTGCATTGGCAGAGGAACCGTTCGGGATGCTCGAACCATTGTATGGCCGAGCATGAAACGATTAAGTCTTGTCCCTTGGGGAAAGGCAGAGGCTCTGCGTCGCAGGCCCGGAATTGGAATCGGGGAGTGTCCGGCAGTCCGGACAGGTAAGGCTCCACTTCCGGGCAGATGTCGTTCAGGAGCAAGCTTCCGGGACGGGCATCACGGAGATATTCACGGGTGAACAGCCCTGTCCCGCATCCGATTTCAAGCACGTTCCAACCGTTGCTGTCGGGGATGTGGTTTTTGATGGCCCCGGCCATGTGCCGGGCCACGTGTCTTTGCATTCCGGCTTGTCGGTCGTAGCTGCCGGCAGCTTTCGCAAAACGTTGCCGTATCAATGCCTTGTCCATTCTTCCCCCTTTCCTTCAAGCAGACGGCTGAACAGCGGTGTATCGTAGTGTTCGGCTTCTGTTTCCATGATTTCTGTTCCTTGCCATGCCTTGTGTTGGTTGCGTGGCGGAAATATTTTGTCCCGGTTTCCTATGATGGCTTTGTCCCAGGTGAAGGAAGGGGCTGCACATGTGGTTATTACCTGTGCCAGTGCGGCCAGTTCTTCGCGGAGCTCTTCCGCCGTACGGGTGGGGACATGGGACAGGAATTCTTCCGTTTGTCCGGAAGAGCCGCACATCCTGCGGCGGAAACGTGCTAACGTGTCTTCCGAGAAATGCTCCAATGTGCCTTTGAAAATCATTTCGGGGATTCCCTGCCGGTCGTCTATCGGGAAAGGCGTCCCGTTGACAGCCAGTTTCATTTGCCACGGAAAGGAACGCTCTGCGAAGACCCGGCTTGCCGCCCACACGCCCATCGACCATGCCAACAGTCTGATTTCTGTGTAGCCCTTGATTGAGGCATAGTCGAAATCCAGTGTGCGGTAGTCGAAGCAAAGCAGGTAGTCATAACCTTCTTCCACGGGGCGTCGGAACAGGTTTTCTTCGCTTCCCCATCCGGCAAAAAACAACATGAGCCGGGGATTTCCTTCTTTCTTTATGAATGTTTGTTTCATTTTTGTTCTATCTTTAAAGTGTAGCCAATGTCGTGCAGAGACGGTCTGTCTCCTCGTCGGTCAATGCTGCGGTGAGTGAAAGGCGCAGGCGCGAAGTCCCTTCCGGCACGGTAGGTGGACGGACTGGCAGGACATAAAATCCTTTGCGTTGCATGTCTTCCGCTTTCAGGATGGTGTCGCGGCTTTCTCCTATTACCACGGGAATGATGTGACTCGAAGACGGGCAGGATTTGCCACTCTCTTGTATCGCTTGCCGCACGTGGAGCGAATGTTTGGCGAGCCGGTCGCGGCGCTCGCCCCACGTGTCCAGGCGGGACAGCACGAACTTTGTCCACGCGGTATTGAAGGGAGGCAAGGCTGTGGTAAAGATCAATGTACGCATGCGGTTGACCAGATACTCCCTTATCGTTTGGCTGCACACCACGTATGCCCCTACTGAGGCCAGTGCTTTGCCGAACGTGCCGCACAGGAAGTCTATGTCCTTCAGGCAGCCTTGTTCTTCGGCTATTCCCAGTCCCTTTTGTCCGCGTACTCCGACGGCATGTGCTTCGTCTACGTAAAGCATGACGTTGGGATATGTTTTTTTCAGCTTGGCCAAACGGGAGAGGGGAGCCACATCGCCGTCCATGCTGAAAATGCTTTCCGTCACGATGATGATTCTGGAAAAGTCATGACGGTGCTTTTCCAACAGGGCTTGCAGCTGCGTATAATCCTGATGACGGTAGCGGATGCATTTTGCAGCCGACAGGCGGATGCCGTCTATCAGACTGGCGTGTACCAATTTGTCGGCCAGTATCAGTGTGCTTGTGTCCGTCACGGCAGGCAATATGCCTGTATTCAGATGATAACCGCTGGAGAAGACCAGTGCCCCGTCCCGTCCGAACAAGCCGGAAAGCATCTCTTCCAGTTCGTCGTGGACGGGAAAATTGCCTGTCAGCAAACGTGAGGAGGAAGCCGAGAGCAAGAAATCGCGTTCGGAAAGGCCTTTCATGAATTCATCGCGTAGTGACAAGTCGGAGGCCAGGCTCAGATAATCGTTGGATGACAAGTTCAACATGTCGGTACCGTTTCGTATCATCCATTTGTCCCGGTGCCCGGCTTGTGGCAGGTTTCGCAAGTTGCCTGAACGTTGCAAGGCTTCGAGCGTGTCGGTATATGTTTTCTCCGGTGTTTCCATTTTCGGTGTGTGGTTTGTTACGGTTTATAATGGCTGCCTTTGTCTAGCGGGTATTTCTCTTACGATTTTCAATAGTCCGCTTGTCAGTTTTGCAAGTTCCTCCGTCCGGATGACAAACGGAGGCATCACGTATACCAACCGTCCGAACGGGCGTACCCATATTCCCTCTTCCGCGAACCGGCGTTGCATCCATGCCATGTCCACGGGATGTTCCATTTCTATCACTCCGATGGCACCCAACACCCGTACGTCGGCCACCTGGGGCAGGTCGCGGGCCGGAGCCAGTTCCCTGCGGAGTTGACTTTCTATGCGTAGTACTTTTTCTTTCCATCCGTAAGATAGGAGTAGCCTGACGGAAGCGCAAGACACGGTGCAGGCCAACGGGTTGCCCATAAACGTAGGGCCGTGCATGAAGGTGTGCGGGGCGTGGGCTGAAATGCAGGTGGCTACCCGGTCAGTCGTCAGTACGGCGGAAAAAGTCAGGTAGCCGCCCGTCAGGGCTTTGCCGATGCACATGATGTCGGGTTCCACTCCGGCGTGTTCCCATGCAAACAGTTTTCCCGTCCGTCCGAAGCCGGTGGCTATTTCGTCGAAGATGAGCAGCAGGCCGTATGCCTTGCACAACTTTGCCGCCTCGCATAAATAGCGGGGATGGTAGAAACGCATCCCTCCTGCACCTTGTACGACGGGTTCCAGTATCAGTCCGGCCAGTTCGCTATGGTGCCGCTCTATGGTCTCGCGCAGCGGAAGTATGTCTTTTTCGTCCCATTCCCCGTCGAACCGGCATTGGGGAGCCGGGACGAAATGCCGTATGGGGAGGGCGGAGCCGAACAGGCTGTGCATGCCCGTAACGGGGTCGCATACCGACATGGCGTTCCATGTGTCGCCATGGTAACCGGAACGGATGGTCACGAAGTTGTTCTTTTCCGGCTTCCCGGCAGCATATTGGTATTGTGCGGCCATTTTCAATGCGACTTCCACGGCCACCGAACCGCTGTCGGCATAGAATATCTTTTGCATGGAAGGAGGGGCTATGTCCAATAGCAGTTTGCCCAGTTCGATGGCCGGTTCGTGTGTCAGTCCGCCAAACATGACATGGGACATGTTCCGCAACTGGTTTTCCACGGCACGGTTCAATACAGGGTGGTTGTATCCATGCACGGCGCACCACCACGACGACATGCCATCCACGAGTTCCGTGCCGTCTTCCAGCGTAATGACACAACCTTCCGCCCGTCTCACTTTGTAGGTTGGGAGCGGGTCAATCGTGGAGGTATAGGGGTGCCACAGGTGTTCCTGGTCGAAGTTGTCGGTAATCAGTTCATAATTCATAGCCCGTTTCTTTTATTCGTTTTATGTCTTCTTCTACATTGGAGCCGACCGTCGTGAGCAAGTCGCCTGCGATGGCCGAATTGATGCCCGCGTACATGGCCCGGCGTACCGTTTCGTCGCTCAGTTTGGACCGCCCTCCGGCAAACCTGAGATATGCGGAAGGGTTCACGAAACGGAACAAGGCAATGGTGCGCAGGATTTCTTCTTCGCTCAACGGCGGTATGGCTTCGAGCGGTGTCCCTTTGATGGGGTGTAGCAGGTTCAATGGGATGGAAGGGATTTCCAATGCTTTGAGCGTGAAGGCCAGTTCCGCACGTTGCCGCATGTTTTCTCCCATTCCGATGATGCCTCCGCTGCATACTTCCATGCCCACCCGGCGGGCGGCACGTAAAGTTTCTATTTTCTCAGCTTGCGTATGGGTGGTACATAGTCGGGCAAAGTAGGAAGGAGCTGTTTCTAAGTTGCAATGGTAGCGGCTTGACCCTGCCTGGCGCAGTTTGCGTAACTGTTCTTCGGAGGCAAGCCCCAGTGAGACGCAAAGGCTGAGTCCGGTGGTTTCGCGCAGATACGAGAGATGTCCGCACCATGTGTCCACTTCCTGGTCTGTGGGGCGTTTTCCGCTGGCCACCAACGAGAACCGGCGTATGCCCGATTGCTCGTTGATACGCGCATGGCGCAGGCATTCCTCTTTCGGGACGATTCCGTAAGTTTCTATTCCGGTGGGGTGGTGTGCCGATTGCGCACACCATTTGCAGTTTTCGGAACAACGTCCCGATTTGGCATTGATGATGGAACATAAATCGAATTTGCGCGAAGCATATTTCAACGTGATGCGGTGGGCGGCATCGCATAGGGCGTCAAGGGGCGCCTTTTCTACTGTCCGGATCACTTCTTCCGGTGTGAGGGCCTGGCCTTCATGCACTTTCTTTTCCAGTTCTTCAATCATAATAAATAAGTATAAAAAGAGCGGAGTGACGAAGAAAACCCATGGGCATCCGTATGGATGTGGTGGGGTTCCTTCGTCACTCCGCTTGTATGGATGACAAATAAATGAGAATACGTGGCAGGGACTTCCGGGATATTCGTCAGCTTCATGGCCGCAGATAATCCGGATGCCGAAAGGGAAAAAAGGATGGACAATAGTTCCGGACTGCCTTCCGGTGGCTGTGCTTCTTCTTCCTTTTGTGTTCGGGTGTCACTGCCTCCGCCTCCAAGGTTCATTGTGTTCTTGTCCTTGCTTAATGCGGAGTCGGCAATGCTTTTGCATACGCGTCCTATCGTGACGTGGCGGTGCAGGCTTCTGAATATGGCATATCCTTTCCCGCTCCAACGACGGAAACGGATGGTTTCCCCAGTGTTGTAGATGACAGTCTTGTGCATGCAAAAGTCTTTTAGCCGTTGCAAAAGTATGAAAAAAACGATAAACCCGGAACAAGCTAACGTAGAAATAGGTTAAAAAAGACATTAGTGCGTACAGGTACGCATTCGGATTTGTTTTAAATTTGCTTGCGGTTCATGATGTCCACCCAGGCACTCACGACGGTGTCCGTTTCGAGGCGTTTGAACAGGTTCCGTTTGGTGGTTTTGATGGTGTTTACCGACTTGCATATCTGTTCGGCGATTTCTTTTTCAGTGTATCCTCTGGCAGACAAAAGCAGGATTTCACGTTCCGTCTCGCTCAATCCTTTTATTTTCTTTTTGTACCAATCGTGGCATAGCAGGTCGTATTTGTAATACGTATCGGTCTCCGTGTGCAGCATGAGGGCGTGTCCGGGGGCTTTATGTGCCGAAGGTAATATGGTGCATATCGCAATCCAGACCCGGCCGTCCGGGGCAAGCGCAAACGGAGTGAGTTTGTGGTTTAAGAGTGTTTTTTTCCTGTTTCGGATAAGGTCTATGTCATAGGACAGGGTAAAGCTTTTCCTTTCACCGGCAGGGAATGTGTGGAATAGGCCAAGGCCTTTTTCGTGAATCTCCGAAAGCATGTCCCGTTCTTCTTCCGGGACATGTTTCAAGTACGTTTCATAACTGAAACCTTTGCTTCCGTCCGTTTTCTCCCCGCAAAGTCTGGCGATTTTGTCGGATACGTACAGGAAATCCCTTTTAAAGTAATCGATAATATAGATATATGTGGTACTTCCGAAAAATATCTTGAAAGCTTCTATAAGCGGCTTCGTTTTTTCGTATTCCTCCGGTGATATGTAAGGAATAAGATATGTGGATTTGGCCTTCATGGTTGTTTTGTTGAAATTAAGTTAATTACCACAAAGGTATAAAAATCCTTTTAATAGAATAATAAAAAAGCCGATAATTTTCACACTTTAGGGTGAAAATGGCCTTTGGAACTATAAAAATATCATTCAAAAATTGGCGGAACGGAGTCAAATCACATACTTTGTGTAAAAAAATGCAAGGCTATGCAAAAACAAGAGTGGAAAACAAATCTTAGGGCGTTGGTTGCAGGTGGTGCGGGTTTCGTAGGCAGCCATCTTTGCCGGAGGCTTCTTCAATCAGGTTATGGGGAAGTCATCTGTGTGGATAATCTGCAAACCGGCCGGATAGCCAATGTGGCTGATTTGTTAGGCTCTCCGCATTTCAGGTTCTTTGAGCATGATATCGTAAATGGGTTGCCCGTACCTGGGGCATTGCATGAGATTTATCATTTGGCCTGTCCGGCTTCTCCTGTGCAATATCAAAAATCCCCTATACATACGTTCAAGACTTCCGTCCTTGGCAGCATCCATCTTCTGGAGCTGGCCAAAGAGAAAGGGGCAAGAATCCTGTTTACTTCCACCAGCGAAGTGTATGGTGATGCGCAGGTCTCGCCCCAAAACGAATCATATTGGGGCAATGTGAATCCTTTCGGTATCCGCAGTTGCTACGACGAAGGGAAACGAGGTGCCGAGACCTTGTTCCACGACTATCATGAAGAATACGGTGTAGATACACGTATCATTCGCATATTCAATACATACGGGCCGCAGATGAGTGCGGAGGACGGTCGTGTAGTGTCCAATTTCATTGTGCAGGCACTTCGCGGCGAGCCTTTGACTATCCATGGCGACGGCACCCAGACACGTTCATTCCAGTACGTGACTGATTTGATAGAGGCGATAGTCCGCACCATGCGGGACGGAGTGCCGCATGGCCCCATCAATGTCGGCAACCCTTACGAGATTTCGGTAAACGATTTGGCGGAACGGGTGTTACGCATGACCGGTTCCCGATCGCCTGTTGTGTATAAACCTCTTCCACAGGACGACCCCTGTCGCCGGTGGCCAGACATTACATTGGCCGCATCCGTGTTGGACGGGTGGAAGCCGGTGGTGGGGTTGGATGAAGGTTTGTCGCAGACTATAGCCTATTTCCGTCAGAATATGAACCAGGTTGTATGAAGCAAGAATACGGTTGTTTGTTACTTAGTAAGTGTATGAAAGAAGAAATGGATAAAATCGCGGATTATTTGCTGTTACGGAGTGGTTATCTGCAAGAGCTTGGGCTGTTTCATGGCAAGATGGGCGTGGTGGTCGCATTGTATCTGTATGCTGATGCTTATGGAGACGAGGTGATGCGCGAGTACGCATGGGAGTTGTTCCAACAAGTGTATGACGGGGTGCATACCGATATGCCGGTAGGTTTGGAACGCGGTTTGGCCGGTATCGGTTATGGCACGACACTGCTTTGTAAACGCGGTTTGGTGGAATGTAGCTTGAATGACATCTTGGAAGACATAGACCGCAAGATTATGGAACGTGATCCGCGTAGGCTGACAGACATGTCTGTACGTTCAGGTGTGAGGGGATTGATGCTTTACCTTGGTCTGCGCCAAAGCGTGGAGGCTGTGACGACGTTCGACAGCCGGTATATGATGGAGTTACAGGACACGGTGGAAAGGAACAACCTGTCTTGCCGGACGTTGGGTTTCATGGATGTTTTGAACGGACCCACATTCCCGGAGGCGGAATACATCGAGAAGCCGTTAGGCATAGACGGGGGATGTGCTTATTATATATTAAAATCCATAGGGGTATGATGCACATATTCATTTTCAATAATGCGAGCCGTGCGGCCAATTATGGCATAGGCTCTTACGTACGTTTGTTGGCAGACGGGCTTTTAGGACGTTCCGGCGTGAAAGTGTCTTTTGTGGACATGTTTTCGGACGTGAAAGAGTATTCGATAGCGGAAGACGGGCGCGGATGCCGTCACTACAAGGTTCCGGCTTTGTTTTCGGGCATGGAGAATGGAGCTTATTGCCGCAATGTGTTCTATTTTTTGGCCAGGCATATCAAGGCGGAGGATGATGAGCGGTTGGTGTTCCATTTCAACTATTTCCAGCATAAGCCGCTTGCCGCTTTGTTGAAAGGGCAATACTTTGATTGCCGGATTATTTTTACGGTACACTATTTAGGGTGGTGTTTCGAGTTGAAAGGTAACAAGACCCGTTTCCGTGAACTGATAGCCGAAGGGTATCAACCGAAAGATGACAAGGAAAGGGGCTTGTTGGCGGGCGTGGAAAACGAAAAAGAGTTTTTGCATTTGGCAGACGAGGTCATTGTCTTGTCAAAAGATACACAACAGATTCTGGCTGAAGGCTATGGCGTTTCTCCGGATAAGATGCACTTGGTTTATAATGGTTTGGGGGATGGTTTATGTTTCGACAAAGATAAAAATGTAGGAAATGGCCGCATGATTCTGTTTGTCGGTCGTTTGGACGAGATTAAGGGTTTGACCTATTTGATCCATGCGTTCAGGCATATCGCAGACAAATATCCGGACACCCGTTTGGTGGTTGCCGGGGACGGGGATTTCCAGCTTTATTTGTCGCAGTGCAGGGATTTGCAAGGTCGTGTCTCTTTTTTAGGGAAAGTGTCAAGCAGTGAGGTGGAAGACGTTTATCGGTCTGCATATATCGGCGTAATGCCTTCTTTTCATGAACAATGCAGCTATACGGCCATTGAGATGATGCGTCATAAAATACCTTTGGTTGGCACGGATACAACGGGGTTGGCGGAGATGTTGGATGCTACACCGGAGTTGCGCGTACCCATCAATGAAGATAATATGATGGAGGAGGAGTTTACGGGGCGGCTTGTGTCTTGTCTGGATTTGTTGTTGTCGGACGTGGAGGCATATCAACGGGCGGCAGATGCCGTGGGCAAATTGTATGAAGCCCGTTATAAGGTGTCAGATATGGTGCATGCCACGTGCTGTGTGATGGAAAGTTCATGGGACAGGCCGGATTATACCGTGTCGCCCGATTATCTGAAACATATAGATTCCCGTATGATACAGTTGATAAACCAATGTCCCGACATAGATACGGATTTTTACGGGATGGGAGGAATCGGCGTGTATTTATGGAAAAGGGTATTGGATTTATGTGACAGGAAAGAAGAGGATTTCCAAGCTTCCCTGATACTGGAACATTTGATATACTATATGGATTGGGTACAGGATGTGGCCGGTTCGAGTCCTTTGCCTGTGGAACTGTGGGCCATGATACGAAGTATGGGACAACACGGTTTTTATAAGACGTGCGTGTACGCTTTGCTCATGCGGCAACCCGGTCCGGATGCGCTTTTTCAGATGCCGTCAGATAGAGTTATAATACAAAATGCCTTAAAGATATGCAACTGCAAGATTTAAAATCACAGCTTACTTTTGTCTTTCCGGTACGTATCGACTGTGAAGAAAGACGGGAAAACCTCCGTGTCGTATTGAGGCAGCTCGATGGTTTAGGATGCCGCATGCTTGTATTGGAGGCCGATGCCGTGCCTGCCCTTGGGGATGAAGCTTGGCCGGATGGGGTGGAGTACACTTTCGTGGAAGATGCTTCTGCGGTTTTTCATCGCACGCGGTATATCAATGAATTGCTGCGCATGTCCGCTACGGAGGTTGTAGGGGTATGGGACACGGATGTGTTGGTCGGTTACGCCCAGATTGGTGAAGCGGTGCAACTTATTCTTGAAGGATGCACCATTGCTTATCCCTATAACGGGCAGTTTGTAATGCTTTCGGAACAAATGTCGGTGCATACAAGGAAAAAGCCGGATTTGGAATATTTGCGTTGTATGAGACTAAATTCTTTTTTGGGTCGCAGGCTATGTGGTGGTGCTTATTTGGTGCATCGTCAGCGTTATTTCCAATGTGGAGGCGAGAATGAACGGTTTACCAGTTGGGGACCCGAGGATGCGGAACGGATGCACCGTGTAAGGATACTCGGGCACAAGGTGGCATGGACTCAAAGCGGGCAACTGTATCACCTGTACCATCCCCGTGGGGCGAGTTCCTGTTACCAGTCAAAAGCCAATGCAGACCGGTTGAGGCGGGAACTGGTGAAAATTTGCAGTATGGATAAGGAAACCCTGATAAGTTATCTGTTGCAATGAAAAATATACTGGAATCTTTTCTCGACGCTTTAGAGGTGCGCTATACGAAGCGGTATGTGCGGCATTTGTACGAAGAACATCCACATAGGGGCAATATGTACGGGCTGAAACAGATGTTGGCAGTGTATGGCGTGAGGGCTTTGGGTGTATATATGGAGGACAAGGATTTGTCTCAGCTCAATTATCCTTGTATCCTCCATACGGGAAATGATTTTGTTATCGGTTTGGAGAGCAATGGGAGCCGGATTGTATTCTGGCAACAAGGGAAGAAAAAGACATCCACGCATGAAGCTTTCAAGCCGGATTGGACCGGCAATGTGTTGGTGGTGGAGGATTTGGAAAAGGCCGGTGAACCTGATTTCAAGCAGCATCGGTGGGAAGATTTGCAGTTTGTGGCTCGATGTTTTTGTCTGCCACTCCTATTGGTGTTTGCAGTAGGGATGGGGTGCGTAAACAATTGGGGTGAGTTGTCTTTTCTCCATTTGCTTTGCATGTTGTTGGATCTGGTAGGCTTGTGCCTTTGTTTCATGCTTATGCAGAAACAGTTATTGGGCGAAAGCAAGTATGGCGATAAGGTCTGTTCATTTTTCCATCATGCCGATTGCAACAGCATATTGGAGGGGGAGTATGCCAAGATTTGGGGTGTCAGTTGGAGCGAAATCGGATTCGGTTATTTTATGGCGAATATCCTGTTGTTTTCGCTTTATCCATCAGGCATTGACGTGCTGCGTGTGGTAAATTGGTTGGCCATGTGCTACGGGGTGTGGAGCATCTATTATCAATGGCGTGTGGCAAAGAACTGGTGTGTGCTTTGTGTGTCAGTGCAGGCTGTGGTGTGGTGCACGGGCATCATGGCGGCTTGCCATGTTCGGGGCATTTCATTGACCGCCGAAGCTTGCTTGTGGTCGGCCATGGTTCTGGTAGCTTGCGTGATGCTTGTGCATCAATATGCCTTTTCGTATCAATCGGACAAAGAGCGCGTCCGCATGGTGCAGCAATACAAGGGATTGAAAGCCAACAGAGTTGTGGCCAAAGCTTTGATAGAAAGCAGTACCTATTACAAGGTTTTGGAAGAGGATTCTTCTGTCGTCTTCGGAAATAAAGAGGCTTATTTGCATATCACGGTTCTCAGCAATCCGCATTGCAATCCTTGTGCAAGGTTACATAAAAGGGTAGAGGCCATGCTAAAGTGGTATGGTGACGACTTTTGCGTGCAATACATCTTCACGGCTTTCAGTAAAAAGGCGGAAGACAGTTGCCGATACCTTATTTCGTGTTACGACAAAGACAATCCGGAAGCCACACGCAAGATATATGGCGAATGGTATGCCGGAGGAAAGAATAGATATGAATCCATTGTGAAGGAGCATGCGGACCGTATTCATACGGACGAAGTGGAACAAGAGGTACAGAGGCATTTCCGGTGGTGCAAGGGACATGGATTTACATCCACACCTACGGTGTTGGTGAATGGTTATCTTTTGCCTCGCGAGTATGACATAGAGGATTTGGTGATGCTAACAAACTGTCAGATAGAATATCCAAGAAAAAATATCGTACACGATATCAATGGCCGAAGCACTACGCTATTGGGAGCAGAGTCGCTCTCTGCGGAAGAGTCAGTGTGATTGTTTAACTTTCCAAACAGAAACATTATGAAGAAGCTTAAAAGATTTGCTTTGAATGATGCCAGGATGTTGTCCCGTGAAGAGTTGGCTTCTATAGAAGGAATGAACTTTTGTGTAGTTGATGTTTGCTCAAGAGAAGGAGAATTATGTGTCTATGACCATGAATATAGTGGTTCGCACCAAATTGTCACTGTTGGCACTTGTAAAGAGTTCTCTTATCCATTGCCTAATGGGCAATTGTTCTTCTATTTAGAATGTGTTTAAACTAGTAAGATGTCGGTATCTTTAGTTTAGATACCGGCATCTTTTTGAAAACTAAAATTTTCGATTATGGATGTTACGGAATCATATAAAAGATGTTTCTTGATTTTATTTGTTGTTTTCTGTTGGTCATCTCACCAAGCTCAGACAGTTTCCCTCGTTGGACGTGTGGAGGATTGTTTTTTAAAAAAGCCGTTGCCTAATGCCCTTATTTCTATATTCCGAGCCGACAGCACATTGGTTGCAGATTCAGTGAATGTTATGGCTTATGCCGACCGTAATGGACGGCTGTTAGCTGCGCAATATATGATACATGTGGATGCGAAGAATAAAATTTATTTGGTTCGTTCCCAACTTCAAGGATATGATGAAGCATGGCAGCAAGTGAATATCACGGAAGCTCATTCGGAAGGGGGTACCGTGCAGGTTCCGATGTTGGAGATGCGTAAAATGAAGCAGATGGATTTGGATGAGGTCGTTGTAAAAGCTACGAAGGTCAAGATGTACTATAAAGGGGATACCTTGGTGTATGATGCCGATGCTTTTAAACTGCCCGATGGTTCGATGCTTGACGCTTTGATACGTCAGTTGCCGGGTGTGACGATGAATGAAGGGGGGGAGATATTTGTCAATGGACGTAAAGTGGAGGAGTTGCTTTTAGGTTCGTACACATTCTTTCGTGGAAACAAGAAAGTATTGATGGAGAATTTACCTTATTATACGGTGAAAGATGTGAAAGTGTATGAGAAGCAGACAGACAAAAGTGAAGCACTTGGCCACGACGTAGAACCGCGACGTTTTGTGATGGATGTGAATTTGAGGAATGAATACAGCCAAGGATATATCGCCAATGTCGAGGCAGCAGGTGGAACAGAGGAACGTTATTTGGGACGTGCGTTCCTTTTGGCTTTTACCGATCGGTTTCGTTTTTCATTACTGGGTAATCTTAACAATGTGAATGAAACAAGACATGTAGGTGAAACTGGATATTGGTCTCCTAACACTTTGCCAAATCAGATTATTACCACCCGTAGCGTGGCTACAGATTTCAATTATCATACAAAGGGTGATTGGTTGAAGGAAACATTTAATGCCAGTTTTACTTCTTCATTCTATCAGCAAGACATGTGTCAACGACGTGAGCAGTTTCTCGAAGGAAGTATGCCTGTTTCCTTTACGGAATCATCGAACCATTCGGGTAATCGAAAATGGAATTTGCACAACAGTCTGATATTAAAAAGAACGAGTTATTTCAATGCGGAGGTAGATTTCAATTATGCTAAGCGTGATGGTTCTTTTCATTCCGTTTTCGAGCAATGGGACGATACGTTGACCTCTGCAATGCGTACCGTGGGGATGAGCGAAGGTCGGACTTTAAATGGAAAGGTGAATATTGGTATGGCATTCAATGTCGGAAAAAATCAAGAATGTGAAAACGGGACGTGTTATCAGCGTTATATGAATCTTGGACTTACATTATTTCATGAGAATGACCAATCGGAACAAGCGAACCGTTACACAACTGAGATGTTTGTCAATCCTTTGTATGAGCAACGTTATAATGTCGATGATTATAAAAGAAAAAACACAAGTGGTTATTTTTCACTGGGATACGTTACGAAACCGTATAAAAAAGTATCTTTGCAAATTGACGAACGGTTGGGTTATGTTTCACAGTATGTACATGATTACCTTTACCATCCGGACACATTAATGTTAGCCTCCCAAATAGATGCGTTGGTTGCCATTACTGATCCCAGGAATTCTTATCGTGGTCATTCTAATATGATAGAGAATCGGATTGACATAGCTTTATTTACAGAAGCATCTTATAAAAGTGGTTTATTTCCTATCCTTTACAGAACTTTGGAAGTTGGTGTAAGTTTACCTGTCCAAAGCGAAAGGCTCGACTATCAGCGTGGAGTGCTTGATACATTGGTTCATCAGAGGAGCCTGTTTGCCAATCCTTGGGTTTCCTATCGTTATATGTCGCAAGACGGTAGGCGCGATTTCCGGTTTCGTATAGATCATTCACGCAATAGCCCTTATTTGTATGACCGTATCGACTATCGTGACGATAGTCAACCGTTGGTAGTGAAACTCGGTAATCCGAATTTGAAAGGTTCTGTTGTTTCGACAATCGATGCAGATTACACCGATCGAAAAGGGCGTAACCAACAGCAATATCATCTTGGCATATCATTCCAATATCACCACCGTGATGTGTCACAATCTGTTGCTTATAATCAGCAAAATGGAATTTATACCTATCGTCCTCTGAATGTGAGCGGAGCTTATCTGTTGAATGGCAAGTTTGATTTTTCACGTGCTTTGGGTGAGAAACGTTATTGGACTTTCCAAACGAACGCAGATGCAAGCTACCATCATTCCGTAGACCACGCCATGTTGGCGGGGGAGACGGAGAGCTACGTGAATACGGTGAACACCACCGTCCTGCACGATGGTGCTTATATCCAATATAATAAGGATGTGTTCAACATCCGGGCTTCCGGTGATATCCGTTGGCGGCATTCAGAGGGACGGATGTGCGATTTCGAGACGCTCGATGCCTTGGATTTCAACTACGGGCTTTCCGCACGTTATACTATTCCGCGTATCAAGACGACCTTGTCGGCCGATGCCACGATGTACAGCCGCCGAGGCTATGGCAGTGCGGAATTGAATACGGATGACTTTGTGCTGAATGCCTCGCTTAGTCAACCGTTCTGTAAGGGCAAACTTATTGCGAGGGTTGAGGCATTTGACCTGTTGCATCAGGTCTCTTCCACACAATACAGTGTCAATGCACAAGGGCGCACTGAGACGTGGTATCGTTCGTTGCCTCATTATGTGATGTTGCATTTGGTATATCATTGGAACAGAAATCCTAAAAAGCTATGAAATCGTAGATATGAAAAGGAGATTATTAATATATATATTTATATTTTTTTGTTCTGTACACTCGTTTGCGCAGACAATAGAAATAGTCGGTGAGATAGAAGACGATTTTTTGAAAGCTCCACTTAGTGGAGTAAAGGTATCCATTCTCAATCCGGATAGTACAGTTGTGGTGGATTCTGCAAAGACTGTGGATTTTAGGGACCGTAATGGAAAACTTTTGCGGGTGATGTTCTCAGCTACAGTCAAAGCTGAAAAACGGGATTATTTAGTACATGCTACTTTACAGGGTTATACTGATGTGTGGAAACCGATATCCGTCCTTCTTCCTGAGATAGTAAGTTCCGTAAGATTGGAAGAACCCATAAAGATGCGCAAGGAGCGTAATTTGGCCTTGGACGAGGTCGTTGTAAAAGCCACCAAGGTTAAGATGTATTATAAAGGGGATACGTTGGTATATGATGCTGATGCTTTTAAACTGCCCGATGGTTCGATGCTCGACGCTTTGATACACCAGTTGCCGGGCGTGACGATGAATGACGGTGGCGAGATATTTGTGAACGGGCGACGGGTGGATGAGTTACTGCTCGGTTCGCGCACTTTTTTCCGTGGAAATAAGAAAGTACTGATGGAAAACCTACCTTATTATACGGTGAAAAGCCTTAAAGTATATGAAAAACAGACAGACAAGAGTGAGGCGTTGGGATATGATGTGGAACCGCGCAAGTATGTGATGGATGTAAATTTGAAGAACGAATATAGCCAAGGATATATTGCCAACGTAGAGGCTGCGGGCGGAACGGAAGACCGGTGGTTGGGACGCGGTTTCCTTTTGGGGTTTACCGACCTTTGGCGGTATGCATTGTTGGGCAATGTGAACAATGTGAACGAAAGCCGCCATATCGGCGAGTATGGCCATTGGTCTCCGGGTGCCATGCCTCAGTCGCTGCTCACCACGCGCAGCGTAGCGACCGATTTGGATTATCAATCGAAAGATAAGAATGTGACGGATAATTTCAATGCCGATTTCACGTCTACCGATACGGAATCTGAGATGCGCCAACGTTATGAACAGTTCCTTGAAGGTAGCAAACCCATGTCGCTTATGGAGAACCGCAACGAATCTGACAACTGGCACTTGAAGTTGGTCAACCGTCTGGCATTCAAAAAACCAGCTTACTTTGATTTCACGTCCCATTTTGATTATGACAAGTGGGATGCCCGGGGACGTTCCGGTTTTGAGCAATGGGATAAGAATTTGACAGTTTCCATGCGTACCAATGCTTTGAGCGAGGGGCGCGGATGGGCTTTCTGTCAAGAGGCGGGAGGAGCTTTTAACATAAACAAAGAGAAACAATGGCATGGTGGATACTCCTTATTTTTCCGCCATAGTGATAATCAATCTTGGCTTTCTAATCGTTACGATACATGGCAACCAACTTTGCAGATAGGCGATGTACGATATAATGCTAGCGATGTTTCCAAACGCTGGACAAACTTTTTCTTGAATACGTATTTTACCTTTACCGAACTACTGGGTAAGGCAGATTTTCTAATAGGAGGGGACGTGCAGTTCTCAGGTGACTGGAGCCATGATTACCTCTATCATCCCGACACGTTGCTGTTGGCCTCACAGCTCGACATGATGACGGCCATTACCGATCCATCCAATTCTTATGACAGCCATCAACGTAATTGGCAATATAAAGTCTTTCTTGCGTTAAGCCAACAGGCATCTTATAGTGTAGGAGACTCTCCTTTGAAAATCATGTATGATCGATGGAGGATAGGTATGGATATACCTGTTTTTCACCAGTCGTTAGATTACAAAAGAGGTGTTATCGATACTTTGATGCATGACACTAAAGCGTTCTTTACGCCCAATGCTGCTTTCCGGCACATGTCGAAAGACGGTAAGCACGACTTTCGTGTTGGAGCCGGATATAACTGTTCTCCTGCCGACCTGTTGAACCAAATAGGCTACCGTGATGACAGCCAGCCGCTTGTGGTTAAGGAGGGGAATCCCGGTTTGAAAGGGACAGCTACGACAAGTGCCAATGCCGACTATACTCAAAAATACGGGAAGCATGTCAGCCAATGGCACGTAGGTGCAGCGTTTAACTACCGCCACCGTGACGTGGCGCAGTCGGCGAGTTACAATCCGGTGACGGGTGTGTACACCTACAAGCCGATGAATGTAAGCGGAGCTTATTCCGCTACGGCACGATTCGACATTTCGGCCAACATTGGTGAGAAGCGTTATTGGACATGGCAGATGAATGCGGATGCAAATTATGATCATTCCGTAGACCATGCCATGTTGGCGGGGGAGACGGAGAGCCACGTGAATACGGTGAACACCACTGTCCTGCACGATGGTGCTTATATCCAATATAATAAGGATGTGTTTAACGTCCGAGCCACGGGTGACATCCGTTGGCGGCATTCTGAGGGACGGATGCGCGATTTCGAGACACTCGATGCCTTGGATTTCAACTACGGGCTTTCCGCCCGCTACACGCTTCCGCTCATCAAGACCACCTTGTCGGCCGATGCCACAATGTACAGCCGCCGGGGGTATGGCAGTTCGGAACTGAACACGGATGATTTTGTGTTGAATGCCTCGCTCAGCCAGCCGTTCTGTAAGGGCAAACTCATTGCAAGGATTGAAGCGTTCGACCTGTTGCATCAGGTCTCTTCCACGCAATATAGTGTCAATGCACAAGGGCGTACGGAGACGTGGTATCGTTCTTTGCCCCATTACGTGATGTTGCATTTGGTGTTTCATTGGAATAGAAATCCTAAGAAGTTATGAAGTCATTTAAACGTTTTCCGCATTTCAGGCAAAACAATGCTTCCGATTGTGGTCCTACCTGTTTGCGTATGATTGCGCAGTATTATGGTGTCGACTATACTGCGGAGATGCTACGTCGTCATTGTCATGTTTCACGTCGTGGCGTCAATATGTTGGGCATAAGCGAAGGAGCAGAACATATCGGTTTGGATACGGTGGGGATGAAAATGACATTTAGCCAATTAGCGGAGGAGGCTGTATTTCCCTGTATCCTCTATTGGAATCAAAACCATTTCGTGGTTTGTTATGGTATTGAAAGAGAAAAGGCGGGAGGTTATAAAATCCATATATCAGACCCGGCCTCGCAACGTCTTACCTATACCCAAGAAGAATTTGAGAAGTGTTGGATAGGAAGGCGTGCCGAAGATAAAGGGTGCGGTGTGGTTTTGATGTTGGAGCCGGGGGATAATTGGGGGAAAGTGGAAGATGAATATCGGAAGAACAGCCGGACCATCTTTTCGTTTGCCCGGTATTTCGTGCCTTACCGTTGCATGATAGGCCAGTTGCTGTTGGCTATGCTTGTCGGGAGTTTGATACAGATGGTGTTGCCTTTCCTTTCGCAAGCGATGGTAGACCAAGGCATCAACGGGCGCAATTTGGATGTCATCACCCTGATACTGTTGGCGCAGTTGGGGTTCTTCGTGGCCACGCTGAGCATTGATTATATCCGTTCTTGGATTATGCTGCACATGAATTCGCGTATCGACATTTCATTGATATCCGATTTCCTGATCAAACTTACGGCCATGCCTTTGCAGTTTTTCGATTCGCGCATGACGGGAGACATCTTGCAACGCATTGGTGACCACGGGCGGATAAAGAGTTTCCTATTGGGCAACAGCATGCGTATCGTGTTTTCGATAGTGAACTTCATTGTGTATTTGGGCATATTGGCTTATTATAACATGATGGTGCTGACCATTTTCCTTGTAGGCAATGCTTTGTATGTGGCATGGATTTCGTTCTTTATGCGTTATCGCCGCGAGTTAGACATCAAGCGGTTCAACCAGTCCGCTTTGGAACAGAGCAAGATGATACAGTTGGTACAGGGCATGCAGGACATCAAGCTCAATAACAGCGAACGCCAGAAGCGTTGGGAGTGGGAGCGGATACAGGTCAAGCTCTTTCAGATTGGCCTGAAAGGGCTTCGCATCGGGCAGGTGCAACAGTCCGGTTCGGTATTTTTCACGCAAACCACGCATATACTTATTTATTATATCGCGGCGAAGGCCGTGGTGGACGGGTCGATGACCCTCGGTATGATGATGTCCCTGACCTACATTATCGGGCAGGTATCGGCTCCGATTGGGGAGTTCATCGGTTTTGCACAATCGTTCCAAGATGCGAAAATCAGTTTGGAACGGTTGAATGAGATACATTCACAGGATGACGAGGAGACGGATATCGATAAAAAACTGGCTATCCTCCCCCACAAACGGGACATTTGCATTGAACACCTTTCGTTCAGTTACACCGGTTCGGAGCGGGATTGGGCATTGAAGGACGTTTCGCTCCATATTCCGGAGCGTCAGGTGACGGCCATCGTGGGCGAAAGCGGATGCGGAAAAACCACGCTGATCAAATTGCTTCAGGGATTTTATGAACCGACCCGTGGCAGTATCAAGGTGGGAGGAGTCAATCTCTTGGACATCAATCCTCATACCTGGCGTGCGGCTACCGGTTCGGTGATGCAGGACAGTTTTATCTTTTCCGATACCATAGAGGGGAACATTGCTATCAATACAGACGAAGCGGATGAAGAACGAATGAAAAGTGCCGCCCGCATGGCGCGGATTGATGATTTCGTGGAGTCTCTGCCTTTGGGGTATGACACCGTCATCGGCATGGAAGGCAAGGGGGTGAGCCAAGGACAGCGGCAACGCATCCTGATAGCCCGTGCCATCTACAAGAATCCGGAATATATTTTCCTCGACGAAGCGACCAATTCGCTCGATGCCACCAATGAAGCCCATATCATGGACAACCTGCACCGGTTTTACGAAGGACGTACGGTGGTGGTCAGTGCGCACCGCCTGAGTACCGTAAAGGATGCCGACCAGATTATCGTGATGGACAAGGGAAAGATAGTGGAGTGGGGCAACCATCAAAGCTTGTTGGAAAAACGAGGTAGGTATTATGAATTAGTGAAAAATCAAATGAGTGTCATGGCATGAAACAGCAGAAACAACATTGCCCGGAAGTAGAGCGGCTCATGGGGGGCCGCCTGCCGTTTGTTACACGGTACGGCATAACCATCGTGGTCATTGTAATGGCATTGGTGTGTGCCGGATTGCTGTGGTCGGGAGGGCCGTCGCAGCAACTGATGATGGATATTATGGAACATACAGTCCAACAAATAAAAAACAAAATATAATGAACCATTCCAATTGTGTGATTTCGGCAGTAGGGCGGAACAGCCTGCACCGTATGTGGCTGAAAGGGGAGTGCAATTTTGACTTGCACTTGGTAGTCTACGATGATTCCATCGAAGAGTTTCGCGGAGACACGGAGTATATTTGCCACATCAAAGGATATAAGTTGAGAGTCATCTACCGGTATCTTGAAATGTATCCGGAGTTGAAAGAACGGTATGATTATTTCTTCTTTCCGGATGATGACATCCAAATGGATGCCGCGACCATCAATGCCCTCTTCGAGTCCATGCGGCGTTACCGCTTGCAGATTGCACAGCCGGCATTGCGTATGTCTTATTACACGTGGAGCCATACGTTGCAAGACCGGTATTGCAAGTTGCGGTACATCAATTTTGTGGAAATGATGGTGCCGTGTTTCTCACGTGAGGCGTTAAACAAAGTGTTGTTCACTTTTAATGAGAACGAGACGGGATGGGGGACGGAAACCCATTGGCCGGTGCTGATTGATGCTTCGCAAAGGGACATGGCCGTCATCGACGAAGTAAGCGTGGTGCATACACGTCCCATCCAATCGGGACAGGCCATCCATAACAGGGAACTGGCTGCTTACTTGCGAAAATATAACCTGTCTACCAAGGTGCTTCACTATGATTGCCTGCCTTCTGAAAGACGGTATTGCTGCGACAGGAATACCTTCAGGGAACTCTGTAACACGTTGGGGCATTGGATAGGGGCGGAACGAATATCGGCTTTCTCGGCGGGTGAGGACGGATACTTCGGCTATGTACACTTCCTGTTCCTGTTAGCTCGTATGACACAGATGCAGAACTATACGGATGCGGCGTATGATTTGTTGTGCAAGGCACAAGGCAGTCTGGGGACGGTGATGCACGACATGACTTTCCGGAGCGGTATATGCGGATGTTGTTGGCTGATAGAATTTTTGTCGCAAGAAGGGCTTATAGAGGAGAATCCCGAAGATTTGCTTGAAACGGTGGATGCGTATATCAGGCAAAATATCAGGGAAACGATGCCGGTGGAGGATTTGGCTGGGATAGGGCGTTATTACTTGGCCAGAATGCAGAACCGTCCTACGAAGGAACATTGCGATGACTGCGAGAGGATGGCCGTTTTGTTGCAAGGCCGAATGGGGGAGGAGGCTCCTGCGGTTACGGTGGATGCCCTTATGCTGATGCAGGCTTGCGGAATGGAAACGGGGGAACAACTTCGGGTATTGGAACGCAAGATAGAACGTATGGAGTGCACTCAGGTGGAGCGTGTATATATGCTGTTCCGTCTTTATCTGTTGACGCACGACGGTTATTTCTTGGCAAGGGTGCAAGAGGGGATGAAAAACCTTCGGCCGCAGTTGATGACATTGGAGGATGCGGTAATGTTAGTTGAAATCATGTATCACACTGTAGAATAAGGAGGAGGCTATGAAGACAGCAATATTGTTTGTGACGCATATTTATAATGAGGATATAGAACGGCAAATCGTCAAGTTGCATGAAGAGACTAAGGACTTTGCCACGTTGTATGTCGGCTTTCAGGCAGACAAGGTGGGAATCACGCTGCCGGACGGCATCCGTCCTTTTCCGTTTACCGTCAAGGAACTCAACAGGTTGGGGTATCGTTCGTGGGGCTGTACGTTGATGGACGGGAATTTCCATTTCGTGATGTTGGACTTTTATCTCAAACATGCCGGTTATGACTATTATTGGCTTATAGAATATGATGTCCGTTTTAACGGGGATTGGAAAAACTATTTCGGGTTCTTTGCGGATAAGGATGAAGACTTTATTTCCGCCCATATTAGAGACTTTTCCGAGGATACCCGATGGACAAGATGGAAAGAGATAGAATTGGTCAATATCAAACTGAATCGTAAGATGTTGTTACGTTCTTTCAATCCGATATGCCGTTTCTCTGACAGGGCACTTTCTTTACTGAACGAGCGATGCCTATTGGGCGACAGGGGGCACAATGAGGTGTTGATGCCCACATTGTTCAAATACTTCAACTTGAAAATCTCCGATTTCGGAGGGAATGGCAAGTTTGCATACACGGGTTGTCCGGGATTGTTTTATACGGACGACCCGAATGATGTTTGCGGGGACAAGTGTACCCATCGCTTCCGTCCGGCTCATACGGAGGGTGGGATGGCATTGCCCGATATGATTTATCATCCGGTGAAATAAGAAATAGGGAAAGATGAAAATGGAAAATATAGAAAATAAGCCTCAATCCAAGGTGGAATGTGATAGAAATTGTGTGGTCTTCGCTACCCATAGATGGGACAATGGCATATTGAACTACCTGTTTTACCTTAAGAATGAGATAGGGGAGATGATGGATTTTTTAATACTCTACGACCAGTCTGCAAATCCGATAAGGAAAGAAGACTTTCCGGAGTATAATTTTTATTTCTTTGACTCCACTAAGTTGCAGGGCTTTTTCCATCAGAATGATAAGTTGTTGCCCAATATAATTGTAGCCCTTATAGAGTGTGCAAAACAGTATCATTACGGACATTACCTGTTGATGGAAAATGACATCGTATTGCATGGCTCCTTCAATAAGTTTGTCAGAACAATCAATGCCGAGAAAACAGTGGATTATATTCATATCGCTACCGATGTAGAAGGAGGCCCGCAAAAACATTGGCCAATCCGGTATATTCGGGAAAATCCTTTTGAAAATCTCTATTTTTCTTGGGGACATGTTTTGTATATTAGCTATGGACTTCTGATGGAGGTAAGGCAATTTATGGAAGGTAATAATACCATAAATTATGAATTCCTGTTACCCACCATGGCATATAACGGCAATTATGTGGTCAGGCAATTTGAGAATTTCGGCTATCGTTTTCAGGTGTCCTGGGGACCGGCAGAACTTTATGAAAGCAAGTATATGGACGAACGGATGCCCGATACGTTCTATCATCCGGTGAAAGATTTAGGTATCGTGGATTGGGAGGAAGGGGATATGCCCTAAGGGACGTAAAACGGCCGCGACAATGACCGCCAAACAATTTTCCGTTCTCAGCCGAATGATTTTTCAATCTCAGCCAAACGATTCTTGAATCGGCTGACATCGTTTGAGGCATGTAGGGAAGGCTTTTTCCCCTCTTCCACCCCTTTCTATACGAGAATACGGAAAAGGGTTCGCATCCTTCATACTGCCTCAATGACAGCGGATTATGGTGAAGGCTCTGTGCTCTTGCCCTTCACCGTGCCTTCACGCAGATGCGTTTTCGCGGTGTGAAAACATCCTTCACCATTTTTGCTTTGGTGCTGTCATTCAATGGCTTATGGTGAAGGATGTGGTGGAAAAGGGGCATTCACCTAAAGCAAGGCCTGGAAATAAAAGCTTCCCGGGAACAGCCTGCGCATATCCGTTTCCTCCGGTGCCGTCCGGAAGAGGCCGAAGACGCTCGAACCCGAACCGCTCATGGAAGCGTATGCCGCTCCCCGGTCGTACAGCCGTGCCTTGATGTCTGCGATTTCGGGATGGAGGGCGAAGACCCCTTCTTCGAAGTCGTTCGTCAGGAGTCCTTTCCATTCCTCTACGGGGCGGCGGATGATGTCTGTTATAGGTATTCCGGGCTTTCGGGGGATGATTCGGGCGTAGGCTTCCTTCGTGGACACGAAGATGTCGGGCTTCACCAAAACGAGGTGCCAGCCGGAGAGTGAAAGGCCGATAGGAGTGAAGATGTTGCCGATGCCTGTGGCAAATACCGGACGGTTGCGCACGAAGAAAGGACAGTCGGCTCCCAAGTCGGCCACGCGTTTTTCAAGTTCGTTGTCGGACAGGCCGAGGTTGAACATTTGGTTGAGGCTTTTCATCGTATGGGCTGCGTCCGACGAGCCGCCCCCTAAGCCTGCGCCCAACGGGATTTGCTTATGCAACGATATGGAAAGGTGGGGAAGGGAATGGCGTTCCTGTATCAGGCGCAAAGCCTTGACGAGCAGGTTCTGTTCCGGCGGGCAGTCGATGCCGATGCCGCCCCACCGGAATGTATAATCTTCCGTGGCGTGTTCTTGCACGGGGATGCCGTCGGGAAAGATACCTTCCGGGCGGCTGTCCGTGTTGCCGGCAGCTTCGAGTTGCAAAGTGTCGCACAGCGGGATGGGATAGAACACGGTTTCCAGGTTATGGTAACCGTCGGGACGGCGTTCCGTGACGTTCAGTCCTAAATTGATCTTAGCGTTGGGATGGCAAATCATGATATGATGTTTTATGTATGCAAAGGTAGTACAAAAAAGTGAAATACCGGGAGAGTTATGGAAATATAATTGAAAATAAATAGATTACGATGATTATAGGAAATCTTTCATTGTTTTGCAAACGCCCTCTCCACAGTCGAAATATTTATGGGAAAAACAAAATAAACAAGAATGAATCATCTTCTTTGATAAAAAAACAAGTATTTTTGCACTAAAATAAGAGGTTATGCTGTTTGAGGATACAAAATATTTAGATTACAAATTCCCTGAACCTCAATATTTGGGGGCAAAGTATGTTCACAGGGGATGGATTGCACAATTTATACCAGAGTGTGTTTGCACCGTTTTAGACGCCTTTTCAGGTTCTCAGTCTATTGCCTACATGTTTAAACAGTTGGGAAAGAAGGTTATTACAAATGATTTTCTTAGTTTTAACAATTCAATAGGAAAGGCTCTTATCGAAAACCCCAATAATAAACTTGATTCTTCGGATGTAGATATTTTATTCTCAAATAATGATAATCCTATCCAATTTAATTTGATAGAGGATTTGTATTCAAATTTGTTCTTTTTAGCTGAGGAAGCAGCTTTCGCCGATAGTTTTCGTAGTAATGTGCATAAATTGAGCAATCAGTATAAACAGGCTTTAGCTCTAACTGTAATGTGTAGAAGCATGACAAGGAAAGTGACAATGGGACATTTTGCTCACACTCAAGCCTTGGCTTATGCTTCAGACCCAATACGTGTCAAGAGGAATCGTAGTTTGATACGTCCTTTAAAAGATATTTTTTTAGATTTGTTGCCGGAATACAATGCCGCAGTATTTGATAATGCCAAAGAGAATGTTAGTTATAACAAGAATATTCTTGATTTATTGCCGAAACTAAAAAATGTGGATTTGGTATACTTTGACCCTCCATATTGTAATAGTCATGCAGATTATCAGTCTTTTTATCATTTGTTAGAAACATATGTGGAATATTGGAAGGACAAGCGGTTTGTGAATGGGACGAAACGGTATGAACCTAAAAGATATAGTGGTTTTGACAAGAATGGTGAGGCCGTATCAAATCTGCAATTGATGTTTGAAAGGGCTACCCATATTCCTGTTTGGCTAGTAAGTTATAACGACCGCAGTTATCCAGATATTGAAACTATGGTTAGTTTAATAAAACCGTATCGTAATGTTAAAGTTGAAAGAAAAACTTATAGTACAGGACGAGGCGGAAAAGGTAGTGTTGCAGGAAGCAGCGAAATACTTCTGGTATGTACAATGAAATAATGCTAAGTTATGAAAAACTTTGAAAAATGGGATAAGGAATTTAGAAGTCAGAATCTTTTTGCTTTTAACTTCAATGAAAAAGCCTTGATATGGTTAAAAGTGCGAGCTGTTTGTAGAGGAAGCCAAATTCAGCAATTCCTTAAAAACACTGGTATTACATTGTATTCATCAAAAATGGCAGAGCAGAATGCGGAATTGTTTGAAATTCTGGAAACTATGCCTAATGCAATGCAGCTGCTTGATTCGTTTTTGAATGAAAGAAACCATGAATGGTATAACGCAATGGGCGTAGATGAGGAATGTCTAAAAAATGATTTGTATAAAGTTCACCATTATGCTTGGGGAGGCGACCAAAATAATTCATTGGATAAGTATCTTGTAAGTAGGTATGTTAAAGTGATAAGCAATTACGATGATTTACTTAACAAACAAAATGAGATAGCCGATAATGCTTGGAATTATGTACAAACAAGTTGGTACAATAATTGGACTTCTTATCTAATTGAATCACTGTTCAAACGGCATAAAAACGTCATTTCAGCTGTGGGTGAAATTAAAAGTGTCGATTTCTTCTTGAATAATTATCCGATTGATTTGAAAGTTACTTTTTTCCCAAATCAATACATGGAAGAAAAACTGAAAGTAAAACTTGGAAAAAGAGAACTTACTTGGTTGAAGCAGAGAGCAAAGGATGCAGGCATTTCTGTGGATAGAACACAAACTGATTCTCAACAACTTTATACCTTGTCTGAGAAGTTGTCAGAAATTGGCCGGAATGACATTCTTGAAGAATTAAGAAACAAGAGAAAAGAGGTTGTTTCCGATGCGCAATCCAATGTGTTGGAACTTATGACATGGCTGTATGCTAATCAAGGGGAGATGCGTTTTGGTGCTGAAAATAGATTGTTTCTAATTCTTGTTGATTCTACAGATATGAAGGACTCTTGGAAAATGAAACGGGCATTTGCGTTAATTGAACCTAAGGTAAAGGAATATCTTGATAATTTTAACGAAGAGTCTTTGAAAGAAATAAATTTCAAGTTTAAAGGGAATCAGTACAAAAGTTTGTCGGATGTAATTTTTGTAGTAAAATAGGATTTTTTTTAGGTTAGCTTTGTGTGGTTGTGATTATTTCCATGAACTAATTGTTAACTTGCAATGTTCATAAAAGAATGCAGCCCACAGGCTTTTTTTAGGAGGGAAAGGATTATCTTTGCACGCAAAACCAGACTTGATATGGCAGAAACGAGAAAGACAGGGCGGCGCACATCCGTGCGCGCCAAAGTGAACGTGCCAGAGGAGGATGCCTACGGGCACGTGCAGCCGCAGGCTCTTGAATTCGAAGAGGCTGTGTTGGGTGCTTTGATGATAGAGCAGGATGCCTATTCGCAGGTGAGCGAGATATTGCGTCCCGAGAGCTTTTACGACCACCGCCACCAGCTTATCTATGAGGCCATCCGCACGCTGAATCTCCAACAGAAGCCGGTGGACATCCTGACGGTGACGGAACACCTGAACTCCATGGGCAAATTGGAGGAAGTGGGTGGTCCGTTCTATATCACGCAGTTGAGTGGAAAAGTGGCTTCTTCCGCCCATATCGAATATCACGCCCGTATCATCGCGCAGAAATTCCTGGCGCGCGAACTGATTACCTTCACCAGTCTAGTGCAGACGAAGGCTTTCGACGCGACGGTGGACGTGGACGACCTGATGCAGGAGGCCGAGGGAAAGCTTTTCGAAATCTCGCAGCAGAACATGAAGAAAGACTATACGCAAATCAATCCCGTGATTCGCGAGGCTTACGACATGTTGCAGAAGGCGGCGGCGCGCAGCGACGGGTTGAGCGGGTTGAGCAGCGGTTTCGAGAAGTTGGACAAGATGACTTCCGGTTGGCAAAACTCCGACTTAGTCATCATCGCGGCCCGTCCGGCCATGGGAAAGACGGCTTTCGTGCTTTCCATGGCCAAAAAGATGGCGGTGGACATGAAGATTCCCGTGGCTATGTTCTCGTTGGAAATGAGCAACGTGCAGTTGGTCAACCGTATGATTGTCAACGTGTGCGAGATTCCGGGAGAGAAATTGAAAAGCGGGCAGTTGGCGCCTTACGAATGGTCGCAGTTGGATAATAAAATCACCCAACTGTATGATGCCCCGTTTTATGTGGACGACACGCCTTCGCTGTCCGTTTTCGAATTGCGTACGAAAGCCCGTCGCTTGGTGCGCGAGCATGGGGTCAAGATTATCCTGATAGACTACCTCCAACTGATGAATGCCAGCGGCATGTCGTTTGGCAGCCGTCAGGAAGAGGTCAGCACCATTTCGCGTTCGCTCAAGGGGCTGGCCAAGGAATTGAACATTCCGATCATTGCGCTGAGCCAGCTGAACCGTGGGGTGGAGAACCGTGAGGGAATCGACGGCAAGCGTCCGCAGTTGAGCGACTTGCGTGAGTCTGGTGCCATAGAGCAGGATGCGGATATGGTTTGTTTCATCCACCGCCCCGAATATTATAAGATATATCAGGACGAGAAAGGGCACGACCTGCACGGTATGGCGGAAATCATCATCGCCAAGCACCGTAACGGTGCCGTGGGCGACGTGCTGCTGAAATTCCGTGGAGAATACGCCCGTTTCCAGGACCCGGAAGAAGATGCCTACGTGCCCATGCCGGGCGAGGCAGTGGCTTTTGGTACCGGGCGGGGGCCGGATGTGCCTTTGCCTGCGGCCGACATGATGCCTCCGTCGGATGCGGCTTCTCCTTTCGGTGCGCCTTTGCCCGAGGGGCCTCTTCCTTTTTGAGAGCGGTGGTTTCGGTGGTGGAATGAAACTCGTTGGCTTCTTGAGGCTTTGTCTGCATTCTTCTTGGCGGATTGCCTGAAAAAGTGTAATTTTGCGCGTTATTTCGAAATAAATTAAAATCTTAAGATATGAATATCTCTTATAATTGGCTGAAAGAGTATGTCGATTTTGATTTGACAGCTCAGGAAGTGGCCGATGCGTTGACGTCGGAAGGCCTGGAAGTGGGTTGCGTGGAAGAAGTGCAACCGGTGAAGGGCGGTTTGCAGGGACTGGTCGTCGGTGAGGTGCTGACTTGCGTGCCCCATCCCAATTCAGACCACATGCACGTATGTACGGTGAACCTCGGCGAGGGGGAACCAGTACAGATTGTGTGCGGTGCGCCGAACGTGGCAGCCGGACAGAAGGTGGTGGTGGCTACGTTGGGTTGCAAATTGTATGACGGCGACGAATGTTTTACCATCAAGAAATCCAAGTTGCGCGGGGTGGAGAGCAATGGCATGATATGTGCGGAAGATGAGATTGGTATCGGTACGGACCACAACGGCATCATCGTGCTGCCCGGGACGGCTGTACCCGGAACCCCGGCTGCGGAATACTATAACCTGAAGAGCGACTATCTTATCGAAGTAGACATCACTCCCAACCGTGCGGATGCCTGTTCGCATTACGGTGTGGCCCGCGACCTGTATGCCTGGTTGGTGCAGAACGGCCATAAGACGGCTTTGCATCGTCCGTCGTGCGACAGTTTCAAGGTGGACAGCCACGAGTTGGACATCGACATCGAAGTGCAAAACGCGGAGGCTTGCCCCCGTTATGCTGCCGTGACGCTCCGGAATTGCGAGGTGAAGGAAAGTCCGGAATGGTTACAGGACAAATTGCGCATCATCGGCTTGCGTCCGATTAACAATATCGTGGATGTGACGAACTACATCATGTTTGCCTACGGGCAGCCTTTGCACTGTTTCGATGCCGACATGATCAAAGGGGGTAAAGTGGTGGTGAAGACCATGCCCGATGGTACGCCTTTCGTGACGCTCGACGGCGAGGAACATAAGCTGAGCGACCGTGACCTGGCCATTTGCAACATGGAAGAGCCGATGTGCATTGCCGGTGTGTTCGGCGGAAAAGGGAGCGGAACGTATGAAACGACCCGTGACGTATTGTTGGAAAGTGCTTATTTCAATCCGACGTGGATTCGCAAGAGCGCACGCCGTCATGGTTTGAGCACCGATGCTTCTTTCCGTTTCGAGCGTGGCATCGACCCGAACGGTGTGATTTATGCACTGAAACAGGCTGCCATGTTGTGCAAGGAACTGGCAGGCGGGGAAATCGCCATGGAGATTAAGGACGTATATCCCAACCCGCTGCCTGATTTCATCGTGGACTTGAATTATGAATACGCTTACGGCCTGATGGGAAAGAATATCGGGGCGGACACGGTGAAAAGCATCGTGACGAGCCTGGAGATGAAGATTCTGGAGGAAACGGCCGAGGGATTGAAGCTTCAGGTGCCGGCCTACCGTGTGGACGTGCAGCGCCCGTGCGACGTGGTGGAAGACATCTTGCGCGTGTACGGATATAATAATGTGGAGATTCCTTCATCTGTGAAATCCACGCTGAATGTCAAAGGCGATGAAGACAAAAGCCATAAGTTGCAGAACCTCGTGGCAGAACAGTTGGTAGGTTGCGGTTTCAATGAAATCCTGAACAATTCTTTGCAGCGTGCCGCTTATTATGACGGATTGGAGAGTTATCCGGCTTCGCATTTGGTGAAGTTGATGAACCCGTTGAGTTCCGACCTGAATGCGATGCGCCAGACGCTGCTGTTCGGCGGGTTGGAATGTGTGGCGCACAACGCCAACCGCAAGAATGCCGACCTGAAGTTCTTCGAGTTCGGGAATTGCTACTATTTCCGCGAAGAGGACAAATGTCCCGACATCATTCCCGGAGTGAGCAGCAGCCGCGACCCGGAGGTCATCAAGCATGTGCTCGACGCTTATTCGGAAGACTATCACCTCGGACTGTGGGTGACGGGCAAGCGGGTGAGTGGTTCGTGGGCGCATCCCGACGAAGACAGTTCCTTTTATGAACTGAAAGCTTACGTGCTGAACATCCTGACCCGTTTGGGTGTGAATTTCGGTGCATTGGTTTTTGCGCCGAGCCGTAACGATATCTATTCAAAAGGTATCGAAATTCAAAACCGTGGCGGTAAGGTCTTGGCCATGTTGGGTATTGTGAGCCGGAAGATACGGAAGATGATGGATGTGGACGCGGAAGTCTATTATGCCGACCTCAACTGGAAACTTCTGATGAAGGCCATCCGCAACAACAAGATCAGTTACACGGAAATCAGCAAGTTCCCTGCTGTGAGCCGCGATTTGGCTCTCTTGTTGGACAAGGGTGTGGAATTTGCCGAAGTAGAAAAGGTGGCCTATTCCACAGAGAAGAAGCTGCTGAAGGAAGTGACGCTTTTTGATGTGTACGAAGGAAAGAACCTGGAAGCCGGGAAGAAGAGTTATGCCGTGAACTTCGTGCTGCAAGATGAGACGAAGACTTTGAACGACAAGCAAATCGACGCAATCATGAATAAGTTGATTGCAAACTTGCAGGCCAAGTTGGGTGCTAAATTGAGATAACCCGCGATATGAAAGGATTAGTCGTAGCCAAGGCCATATATTATGTACTGGTGTTTTGTTGGTTGTTGCAGATCACCCTTCAGGGGTACACGCGTGCGTTGATTGTCCCTACGGTGGTGCTTATCGTATATGGCCTGGTGCTCAACTATAAAATGAGAAAAAGATAAATAGAAATCATCATATTTAAAATTTTATTCCAATGGGAAGAGCGTTTGAATATAGAAAGGCTGCAAAGCTGAAGAGATGGGGCCACATGGCCAAGACATTTACAAAATTGGGTAAACAAATCGCCATAGCCGTAAAGGCCGGTGGGCCGGAACCCGAAAACAATCCTACGTTGCGTTCGATTATTGCGACTTGCAAGCGTGAGAACATGCCGAAGGATAACATCGAGCGTGCCATCAAGAACGCAATGGGAAAAGACCAGAGCGAATATAAGAACATGACTTACGAAGGATACGGTCCTCACGGTATTGCTGTATTCGTGGATACTCTGACCGATAACCCGACACGTACGGTGGCGGATGTCCGTTCGGTGTTTAACAAGTTCTCAGGAACATTGGGTACGATGGGTTCCTTGGCTTACTTGTTCGACCATAAGTGTGTATTCACCTTCAAGAAACCGGCTACGGTGGACATGGATGAGTTGATACTCGACTTGATAGATTTCGGGGTGGAAGAGGATTACGACATGGACGAAGAGGAAGGTACGATTACGATTTACGGCGACCCGAAGAGTTACGGTGCTATCCAGAAGCACTTGGAAGAGCAGGGCTTCGAGGATGTCGGTGGTGAATTCACTTATATTCCGAATGATTTGAAGGAAGTGTCGGCCGAAGAGCGTGAAACGTTGAACAAGATGGTGGAAAAACTGGAAGAGTTCGACGACGTGCAGACGGTTTATACGAATATGAAGCCTGAAGAAGAATAAGATGAAAACGGTTTATCAGACGGAGGGAACCTGTTGCAAGCAGATAGAACTGGAGGTTGACGGGGACGTGGTGAAGTCCGTACGTTTTTTGGGCGGTTGCCATGGTAACCTTCAAGGGATTGCCCGTTTGGTGGAAGGCATGCCGGTCGCAGATGTGGTAAGCCGTTTGAGCGGCATTCGTTGCGGCATGAAGCCAACTTCGTGTCCGGACCAACTAACGTTGGCTCTGCAGCAGGCTGTTTCCCGGTCTTGATGGCATGATTATAAAGGACTCCTCCCCGTCCTTACCTCTATATAATATAAGGTAGGGACGGGGAGGAGTCGTCTGGTGACGGAAGTCGGGTGTTCAACCTGTCTTCCATCGTTTTTGGAGGTTAGCGGTCCGGGCTATAGTGGCTGTCATAATCTTCGGGGGTGAAACGTACCTGGAAGCGCACTTTTCCCGATGCTTTGGAATAATAGCAATAGGAAAAACTGATACCCTTCTCTTTGTAGGGCTTCAAATCCACGGAGTTGACCACGTTTTTGCGCAAAAGATTCTTAAGCGATTCGCAGGCTTGAGCGTTCATCACCGTGTCGTTATCCAAAACTCCTTCCAAAGTATAATAATAATTTAGTGTACGCGAATGCTCGTCATACGTGAGGCTGTCCATAAGGGTGTACTGGTCCATTCTGCGGGGGCATTGCTTTTCCGTGTATTCCCGTGCTTCGCGGGCGCAACGTTCATCGAAACTTTCAAAGTGGCAGGCACAGACCCCCAACAGCGTACCCAGTAAAAGTGTGGTATTAATCTTTTTCATATCTGATGGTTTTACGTGCGAAATTAATTTATTCTTTGTAATTTTGCAAATCAATCCATTGAAATGATATGAAAGACAAAGAAGAAAGGATAGCCCGTGCTGTGGCATATTTCAAAGAGGGGTATAATTGTTCGCAGTCCGTAGTGGCGGCTTTTGCGGACCTGTACGGCTTTACGCATGAACAGGCCTTGCATATATCTGCTTCGTTTGGCGGAGGGATAGGCCGCATGCGGCTCACCTGCGGGGCGGCTTGTGGCATGTTCCAGTTGGTGGGACTGGAAGTGGCAGCCATGGAAGGCAAAGACCGTGAGACGAAATCGCGGAATTATGCCATCGTGCAAGAGCTTGCCGCCAGGTTCAAAGCAGAAAACGGTTCCATAACCTGCGGGGAATTGTTGGGATTGAAACGGGATGCACCGGTAAGCAACCAGGCAGAAGCCCGTACGGCGGCTTATTATGCCAAGCGTCCTTGTCCGAAGATGGTAGAGTCGGCTGCCCGCATTTTTGCTGATTATTTGGACTCTATCGGTCGTTGATGTCAATGTTTTGCCACATAATACACCTAAAAAGTCTTTTTTGCGTTAAAATAGCATATAAACCCACAACTATTTTAAGTTTTTTTATATGGCATACAAATAAAATACTACCTTTGTACGTATTTATGAAAGAATATCCTTTGAGAGGATGAGATTATTAACTAAAAGTATTTGAGTATTATGTTTGAAAATGCTGGTGAGGTGGCAGGCCTTGTATGGAATGCCTTGAATGAGAGTGCACCGTTGAGTGCAAAAGATCTGAAGAAAGCAGCAAAAGTGAAAACAGACAAAGAATTGTATCTTGCACTGGGTTGGTTGCTTCGTGAAGATAAATTGGTTGTTGCAGGCACGGAAAAAGAACCCGTATTCTCTTTGAAGTAATAAAGGGACTTTGATTGACAGACAAGAAAGCATGTCGTAAGCGCGGAATCTTTCGTTTTAGGCGGAGGAAATACCGCTTAAGACATGTTTCTTTTTTTGTGGTTCTTTTGTTTTTTGACATTTTGGTATCTATATAGGATATTTAATCTTCTATTTCTTGCTTTTGTTGGCTTGTTTTTGTAGATTTGCCCCAGTGTTAGTCAACATAATGTTAGATGTCCTTAAAATTGTAGGCTATGGATATTCAGAGAATAATGGCTCAGCTTGAGGCCAAGCATCCTGGTGAAAAGGAGTATTTGCAAGCAGTTCGTGAAGTGCTTATCTCCATAGAAGACGTGTATAATCGCCATCCTGAATTTGAACGTGCCAAATTAATCGAACGGTTGGTGGAGCCGGAACGCATCATCATGTTCAGGGTCCCTTGGGTGGACGACAAGGGAGAGGTTCAGGTCAACTTGGGTTATCGGGTACAGTTCAACAGTGCCATCGGCCCGTATAAGGGTGGATTGCGTTTCCATGCGTCCGTGAACCTTTCCATATTGAAGTTCCTTGGTTTTGAGCAGACATTCAAAAATGCACTGACCACACTGCCCATGGGGGGAGGTAAGGGAGGTTCCGATTTTTCGCCACGCGGCAAGAGCGATGCCGAAATCATGCGTTTCTGTCAGGCTTTCATGAACGAGCTTTACCGTTATATCGGTCCGGAAATCGACATCCCGGCAGGTGATATCGGTGTGGGGGCAAGAGAAGTGGGCTACCTCTTCGGGCAGTATAAGAAGCTTACGCGGGATTGGAGCGGTGTGCTCACCGGAAAAGGGCTTGAATTCGGTGGCTCGTTGGTGCGCCCCGAGGCCACCGGATATGGAGGGCTCTATTTTGTGCGTGAAATGTTGTCCGACAAAGGTATCGACATCCGGGGTAAGCGCGTGGCCATCAGCGGATTCGGCAATGTAGCCTGGGGCGCTGCCCAAAAGGCCACACAGATGGGCGCCAAGGTGGTGACTATTTCCGGTCCCGACGGATACATTTATGATGAAGACGGGCTCGACGAAGAAAAGATTGCGTACATGTTGGAACTTCGTGCGAGCGGGAACGATATTTGCAGCCCCTATGCGGAACGCTTTGCGGGGGCTAAGTTCGTGGCAGGCCGCCGTCCGTGGGAAGTGAAGTGCGATATCGCCTTGCCGTGCGCCACGCAAAACGAGCTGAACGGAGAAGATGCCCGGCACCTTATCGAAAACGGAGTGATATGCGTGGGCGAAATCTCCAATATGGGATGTACGCCCGAAGCCATTGATGCGTTCATTGCCCATAAGATGCTTTACGCTCCGGGCAAGGCTGTCAACGCCGGAGGCGTGGCCACATCCGGATTGGAGATGAGCCAGAATGCCATGCACCTCAGTTGGGCGGCCGAAGAGGTGGACCAGAAACTTCATGCCATTATGCACGGTATCCATGAGCAGTGTGTGAAATACGGCACTGAGCCGGACGGTTATGTCAATTATGTGAAAGGAGCCAATGTGGCCGGATTCATGAAAGTGGCCAAGGCCATGATGGCGCAAGGAGTAGTATAGGTGGTTTTGTCATGAGGTAGAAAAGGGAGCGGTGCCGGAAATAATCATTTTCGGGTACCGCTTTTTTGTGCCGCATTTTTTGCATGCTTGCGGATTTTTGTGTTTATTTGTTTCCGCAATCAGAGATAAGGACAGGCTATTATGACAGACGATAAAAACAAAGAATGCCCGCTCTTGCGGGATACCGCTTTTGTGGACCTGATGAAGCGGCGCATTTTCAATGTGTTGCTCATCGCCAACCCGTATGACGCTTTCATGTTGGAGGATGACGGACGGGTGGAAGAAAAGATTTTCGATGAATACGTGAAATTGGGTTTGCGCTATCCGCCCCGTTTTTTCCAAGTCGCTTCGCAGGAAGAGGCGGAAGAAGAGTTGGGCAAGACCACTTTCGATTTGATTATCTGCATGCCCGGCACGGACAATAATGACGTGTTCGACATCGCACGGGGCATCAAGACGGACAATCCCACGATACCTATCGTCGTGCTGACTCCGTTCAGCCATGGTATCCGGAAGAGTATGGAGAACATGGACTTTTCTATTTTCGATTACGTGTTTTGTTGGTTGGGTAATACGGACTTGTTGCTCTCTATCATCAAGTTGATAGAAGACAAAATGAACTTGGAGAACGACGTGGCGGCCGGAGTACAGATGATATTGTTGGTAGAAGACTCCATCCGTTTTTATTCCTCCATCTTGCCCAACCTCTACCGGTTCGTGCTCCAACAAAGCCTGGAATTTGCCACAGAGGCACTGAACGCCCAACTCGAGACGTTGCGCATGCGTGGGCGGCCTAAGATCGTGTTGGCACGTACGTATGAAGAAGCTTGGGGCTTGTACACTCGTCATAAAGAGAATACATTAGGGGTCATCAGCGACTGCCGCTTTCCCCGTAACGGGAAGACGGACGAGATGGCCGGTTACGAGTTATTGTCGGCCATCCGTGCCGAAGACGAGTTCGTGCCGCTGATTATGGAGTCTACGGAAGCTGATAAGAGTGCTTGGGCCGAGAAGTGCGGGGCGCATTTCATCGACAAGAATTCCAAGAAGATAGGGGTCGACTTGCGACGTTTGGTACGTCGGCATTTCGGTTTCGGAGATTTTGTCTTCCTCGACCCGAACACGATGGAAGAGGTGGCGCGCATCAAGAACCTGAAAGACCTTCAGAACAATATCTTCACTTTGCCCAAGGAATCGCTCCTTTATCATATTACGCGCAACAACGTGTCGCGTTGGTTGTGCTCGCGGGCATTGTTCCCCATATCCGAGTTCCTGAAACATATCACATGGCGTTCGCTCCAAGACGTGGATGCCCATCGTCAAATCATATATGACGCGATTGTGAGCTACCGCCGGATGAAGAACCAGGGCGTGGTAGCCGTGTTCCACCGCGACCGTTTCGACCGTTTCAGCAATTTCGCACGTATCGGTGAAGGGTCGTTGGGCGGAAAAGGGCGTGGCCTGGCTTTTCTGGACCACATCATCAAGCAGCATCCGGAATTGAACGCGTTCGACAACGCGGATGTCATGATACCCAAAACGGTGGTGCTCTGTACGGATATCTTTGACGAGTTCATGGACACGAACGAACTTTACCAGATTGCGCTTTCGGACATTCCGGACGAAGAGATTCTCCGTGCATTCTTGCAAGCCCGGCTGCCCGAACGCCTGATCGGCGACTTGGAGGCCTATCTCGATGTCGTGCGCCAACCCATAGCCATCCGTTCCTCTTCCTTGCTCGAAGATGCCCATTACCAACCTTTTGCCGGGATATACTCCACCTATATGATATCTTACGTGGAGAGTCGTGACGTGCGGCTGAAGATGTTGCGCGATGCCATCAAGGGGGTATACGCTTCGGTGTTCTACCGCGACAGCAAGGCGTATATGACGGCCACGAGCAACGTCATCGACCAGGAAAAAATGGCGGTGATTCTTCAGGAAGTGGCCGGAAACCGTTACGGTGACCGTTTCTACCCGAACATCTCCGGTGTGGCCCGTTCGGTGAACTACTACCCCATCGGGGACGAAAAGGCCGAAGACGGCACGGTAAACCTTGCACTCGGGTTGGGGAAATACATCGTGGACGGCGGCATGAACCTGCGCGTCTGTCCGGCCCATCCCGACAAGGTGTTGCAGACGAGCGAGATGGAAATAGCCTTGCGCGAGACGCAGACGCGGTTTTATGCCCTCGAAATGAAAGCCGTGGAGGAGGATTTCAGGGTGGACGACGGTTTCAACCTGTTGAAACTTCCGGTGAAGGAGGCCGAACAGGACGGTTCGCTGCAATTCATTGCTTCCACGTACGACCCCTACGACATGGTGATTCGCGACGGCATTTACGACGGAGGACGTAAACTCGTCACCTTCTGCGGCGTGTTGCAGCAGGGCGTGTTCCCCCTTCCGGAGCTTTTGCGGCTGATTCTGAAACTTGGGCGTGAGAGCATGCGCCGCGAGGTGGAGATAGAATTTGCCGTGAAACTAAATCCCGACCGTACTGGGGTGTTCTATTTGTTGCAGATACGTCCGATGGTGGACAATAAGATGATGCTCGACGAAGACTTGACGGAGATTCCCGATGAGAAGACGCTGATACGTTCGCATAACGCCATCGGCCAAGGGGTGAGCAACGAGGTGTACGATGTGGTCTATGTGAAGACCGGCGATTATTCCGCTTACAACAATCCGGCCATAGCCGACGAGATAGACCGTATCAACCGCCGCTTCCTAGAGGAGGGGCGCAACTATGTGCTAGTCGGGCCGGGACGGTGGGGCAGTAGCGACCCATGGTTAGGCGTTCCGGTGAAATGGCCCAACATTTCAGCCGCCCGTGTCATTGTGGAGTCCGGGTTGACGAATTACCGTGTAGACCCTAGCCAAGGCACGCACTTCTTCCAGAACCTGACCAGTTTCGGCGTGGGATATTTCACGGTGAATGACTTTTTGGGCGACGGGGTATACAATCAGGCTTTCCTGAACAGCCAACCGGCTGTGGAAGAAACGGCCCACGTGCGCCATGTGCGCTTTTCTTCGCCCGTGGTCATCAAGGTGGACGGGATGAAAAAGGAAGGGGTGGTCATGCTTCCCGGAGTGGAACAGTAAAGATTTATGGCCTATTGGCAGAATAAGAAAACGAATTTTGTAAATGATTGGTTGATAGATGTTTGAGGCAATGCTGAGAGCCTCTTGTTTTTCTCCGCAGAATGAAAAATCGTTTGCAGGAGAATGAGAAATCGTTTGCCTGAGATTGATTTTCATTTCTCAGGCAAACGATTTTTCGTGTCCGGATTGTCGGGATATATTATAATAAATCATAATATTCTGCGTAAGCTACGGCTTCTTGGAGGTTGCTCACGTTCATTTTGAGGAACAGCCTCCTTTTGGCCGATTTTATCGTATCAAGGCTCTTGCAAAGTTTGTTTGCGATGTCTTCCATCTTATGGCCTTGGGCAGATAACGTGAGGATTCCGCGTTCCGTCTCGTTCAATATAATCCCACTGTCCTTAATTCATTCGCCCTTGTCCATGTCATATTTATAAAACGCACGGTGGCCTTTTCTCTTTACGGTAATGTTTCCTGCTTCATGCATTACGGAAGGTTTCATGATGCATAAGGAAAACAATGGCATGCCACCCCGTCCCAAAAGGATGGGGGTTGCAGTTTGGTGGACTAACAGCTTTTTCCTGCCGTTCAGGACGTGTATGTCGCATGAGATGTTGTATTCCGTACGTTCTGCCGGAAGTTGGTTTAGCAAAAAAATCTGTCCTTCTTTAAATGTCGTATAAAGTATGCGGTGTTCCTCTTCGGGTACGAAGTCTAAATAAAACCGGAATCCCATTTCCTTGACTTTTTCCGCCGTCAGGCCTAACAAACGTTCAAATTTCCCAGATGTATAGAAGAACTCTGGAGATTGTGCATTCGAGATGTATATGTACTGGTTCGTATTCCTGGCAAAGGCATCAGCGGTTCTTTCGATTAAGCTTGTTTGCAGGTTGTTACAATCGTATGGGCTGTTTGGCTTACTGATGGTTTTGAAAAACTCAAAAAGGTGTTTATTCATGTTTTTTTAATCGTTAATATGTGAAATTAGGTCTTTAACCTTGCTATTTCATTGCATGGCACGAATTTACTTTGTTTGGTTTAAAAAAACAAGGAATGTTTCCCGTTTTTGACGAATTTCGTAATTCGTTGCACACTTTTGTGTGCATTTAGTGTGTCTGTGCACAAGAATAAGCTTGTTTGTTTGGCGGTGTTCGCGCAAACAGTTTATTTTTGTGCCGTAAAAAAGAAGAAATATGAAGGCAAGTGATTATAATTATTTCATCCCTTATAAAGATGGGCATATCTTTTTCAATGGTATCACCAAACGGTTCTTCCTCGCTTCGGATAAGAACCATGCCAAGTTGATGGACATCATCTCCCGTCCGGATGACTATCGGGAAAAGTACGCTCCTTTTTTGGAAAGGATGTCGGCCGAGGGCTTCGTCGTGGAAGACGATGTGCAGGAAATGGACATCATACGGGAGGAGTTTGACAGGAAGCGTAACTCCGGTCAATATACGCTTATGGTACTTCCTACTTACGATTGCAATCTGCGTTGTTGGTATTGCATTCAGGAACACCAAAATATGACGTTGTCAGACGAAACTGTCGCCCGTATCAAGAAGCACATTGAAAAATACCTTTTGGAAAATGAGATAAAAGAATTTCGCCTGTCTTGGTTTGGGGGAGAACCCCTCTTGGCTTACCGAAAACTCATCGAAATCACGCGGTTTTCTAAAGATTTTTGCGAATGCCATCATATAGGATTTTTTAGCGACATGACGACCAACAGCCTGTTGCTCACTTCGGAACGGATAAAAGAGTTGGGTGGTCTTGGCGTGCGCAGTTTCCAAATCACGATTGACGGTTGCCGCGAGAAGCACAACCAAGTGAAACGCGACAAGGATAATGCGGCTTTCGACAAGGCGGTCAATAATGTATTGGAGATAGTCCGGACAATTCCGGATGCTTATTGCATACTGCGCATCAACTATTCCGACCAGACGTTGGAGCCGGGCAAAATCATGCATGATGTCAACCTGATGATTCCGCACGAATACAGAAAACAAATTTTTGTTATGTCGACCATACACATTTCAATTGCATATTCCCGAATGGAAATGTCGGAAAGTGCGACAATGAGAAACCCGAAGATGCCAAAGGCGTGCTGACGGAGTCTGGTGATATTTTATGGAAAACGGAGTACCGGTTTATCCAGTACCACCAACTTTCATCAGGTAGTGAATGTGTGGAATGCAAATATTTGCCGTTTTGCATGGGGCCGTGCCCGAGACGGAGAGAAGAAATGTATGTCCAACACAAGCACATCGTATGCCAACATAAAGATAAGGAAGAGGCTATGGAAAAGGTGATTGTGGACTATTGTGAGAAGAACTCCGATTTTTATAATATTTGAACCTTTCGGCCATGAAAAACGTGAAGGTAAGCTTGGTTGTGTCATTTCTTGTTTTTTGTCTGTTTCCGCAAGGAGTGGAGGCGGTCTCCCCTTTTACGGCCATAGATAGTATAATGCAAGGCTTGAAGGCGGACAGTTCGGCTGTATCCAAGAAACTGCCCACCGTTACGGTAGAAGCCAGCAATATCACCCACTATGCCGACCGGGACGTGGTGCATATCACCCGTTCCATGCGGAAGGGCGCACGCAATACGGCACAAATGTTGGGAAACATTCCCGGAATCGATTGCAACTACGCCAACAATGCACTCACCTATTACGGTTCCTCCAATATTCTAATCTTAGTGGACAGTTTGGAGAAATCGGCAGACTACGTCAAGGAATTGCATCACCTTCGCTTCAGCAAGGTGGACGTGGTGCCCAATCCCACAGGGAAATATGCAAATTACGATGTGTTGATTAACTTGCATACCAAACCGGATTATACAGGGTATGAGGGAAACGTGTTCCAACAAATGTCTGTCCGGCCCAATGAAGACAATGGGAATGACAAAAAATTCTCGGGAGACTATTCTTCCGCTTCATTCACTTATACCAAAAACAAATGGAACTTCATCGGGCGGTATAATTTCCGGTTTTTACAATCGGAAAAGAATAATGCGGAAAGTACATATACGAACCATGTGAACCGCTTGCAGGAAAGTACAACTTCACCGATGTCGTTTACCAATTTTTTTCGTATACATAACACTTATTGGGCAATAGACCATCAAATAAACAAGAACCATTCCGTGTCGGCCTCATATTACTATTCTGCCGATGCCAAGGATGATTACACGTATGCTGAAGCGGAGCGTTTGTGGCTTGACAGTGGAAAGAAAGAAACCATAGGGAAAAGTGGGGTTTCTCGTATCAATAGCGACCGTCATACGTTGGGCCTGTATTATCGTGGCCGGAGCGGAGTATGGAACTATACTTATGATTTTAATTACATCAATGATGGGTGGACCAGCGACAAGAATTACCGGCAGAATACCGGTTACGCATCCGATAACTATTTCCGTAACCACATGGACTACGTTTGGACTAAAAGCGAAGTGAACCGTCGTTTTTTCAACAATCGTTTTTATTTTAGCGCGGGATATAATTTTACATGGAAAGATTATGAACAGGAAGACCGTCTTACGAGAAACCTGCTGAGCGAAAATGCCTACCACCGTAATGAAATTTGGACATGGCTGTCTTACCGCATCAAGGACGGCACGGATTTGAATTTCAGTGCTTCGGCCGAACATGTAAAGACCCATACGGCAAGCTACGAAGACAAGAACATGGTTTATAAGTTCAGTGGGATGTTCTACCACCGTTGGAACAAAAAGATATGGATGCGCCTTAATTATTGGTGCAACACATCTTATCCTCAACTCGACCAAGTGACGGAATACGGCTATTTTACCGATTCATTGACATGGAGTGGCGGAAACCCAGCATTGCGCACACAAGTGTACCATTCGGGACGGTTGTGGGTGGACTTCTTTAACCTTTTCAATATACAGACGGGTTATAACTATTCACCCAACCAGTTTTCTAACATCATCGGACGTGGGGAAGGTACATTGCCGTCAGGTGAAAATGGTGCTTACATTACATACACACCGGAGAATACGCTGTATAAGGAGTTTTGGGCTACAATTTACTTTTTTAAAAAAATCAAGGATTTTAGAATAAGCGGTATCTTGAAATACCAAAACATGGAAGCGAAATTCAAGAGAAACAAGAATACGAACCAAGGCTTTACAGGTTTTCTTACCTCAAATTATTACAATGACAAGCATTTCCTGTCTATACAGGCAACCTATCAGGTTTTCAATGGATATCAGGTTAGAGCACAGGGGAAAACCACGCAAAAAATGGATTGTTTGGCATTCATTTTGGGAAAAGACTTTTTTCATCAACGTGTGAACCTGTCAGTGCAATACGTGACTCCTCGCCTTTTCCTTGATGGCAATAGTAAAAGTAAAACTGAATCCGAGGTCGTCAGTTCTTATGATTTTTATGATATAAATGAAACGATACGCCACAGCCTGATGTTCACATTCTCTTATCGTTTTCATGGAGGAAAGAGCGTCCGGCAGTACAACCGTAGCATGCAAGAAGAGAAATAAGCGCGCTTGATATATTTAGTATTTTGGATGAGGCGTTCTTCCATGAAATCTCTTCGTCTGGTGCTTTCTTCGCGTGTAAATATGGATAACCGGAATGCGCGAAACTACAAGAATGGACAGACAAATACTTGGTGTGACCGGAAAAACGGGTTTGCACAAGGACGGGAGCTTGGCTTACTCGGACTTTCACCGGCTGTTCCTTTGACTCTGGACTAAGCAAGGGCATAGCCAAACTGTGCAAGGGATGAATCCCAAAAGAGAAAAAGAGCCGGGAATACGTAAATCCCGGCTCTTGACGCTTCTGTATTGCAATTAACCTTATACGAAGGCAGGCGCCAAATCACCGAAATAGAGCCGTACGCGCTCAAACCGCCGAATGAATTCATCGCGGTCACGCGCCTCTATCATTGCGAGCTCCGGCGCAAGACTTTCAACGTAGCCGCGGATGAGTTGCGTATTTCGGGGATTGGCGAGAATAATGTCAGCATAAAGACGCGGATCCTGAGCAAAGAGGCGCCCTACCATTTCCAGTTCCAATCGGTAGATGGGCGACGAGAGCTGCAGGATGACTGACAGATCCGGATTGAGCTTTGAGAGAAACACGCCGTAGGCAAAGGTCGTGAAGTGCCTCAGCGCCTGAATAATGCCCATCGAGCGGTCATGCTCTTCGGCCGAACAAGTCACTACCTTCGCGCCCCAGCGGCGAATCTGCTCTAAAAGCGGTTCGGCCGCTGCAGCATCCCGGCCGGGCGCATAAACGAAGACCTGACCGGCAAAACTCGCCACATCGGGGCCGAACATCGGATGAAGCCCCGCGACCGGTCCGCGGTGCACGCGCATCATCGCCTCAACCGGTCCGGCCTTCACCGACGTCACATCGCAAAGCAGCGCCTCTCGCGGAAGAAGTCCGGTGAGCGCCTCGATGACGCTGATGGTCTTATCAATCGGCACCGATACCACCACCGTCCCGGCACCCTTGAGAATCTCCGCTGCCTGTGGCCAATCCCCTTGCTCAAGAATGCGAACCGGCCAGCCCGAGCGCTCGAACGCTCGATGGAGCTGCCGCCCCATGCCGCCCGAGATCGGAA
>ERZ1106939.104-NODE-104-length-64765-cov-18.543610_pt1 | contig 64765 bp, 52 predicted proteins | sample MGYA00403669_ERZ1106939 | MGnify/ENA primary metagenome ERZ1106939 (study PRJEB35170, sample SAMEA104062447) | human gut metagenome | biome: human gut; feature: human-associated habitat; material: faeces | place: Denmark | collected 2012-09-28 ...
AGCCGCGCGCAGCCCTCGGGCGCGGTTTTTTTGAGCGCGGCGGCAGTTTTGTACGCGGCTTCGAGCACGTCGTAGGGCAGCGTCATGGACGCGGGGGCAAAGCTCGTGACGCCGTTCGCGGCGAGATACTTTGCCATTTTTACAAGACCGTCGTAGTCGCCGTCGGAAAAGTCCGCGCCGGAATTGCCGTGGTTGTGGATATCCACCAGACCGGGGATCACATACTGCCCATGCAGGTCGATCCCGTCTCCGGCGGCATCGGTGAGAATTTCCGCAAAACGCCCGTTTTCCACGCGGAACGCGCCGCGCTGAAAGCACCCGTCAAGAAATAGATTGGCATTGGTAAAAAGCATGATGTCATCCTCCTGTGAACGTTGATCTCCGGTGGTATGTTTGAATTTACGCCTTCGTTTCCTCGGCGACGATACGCCGCATATCGTCCCATTTCTTTTCCATGTCCGCCGCGAGCTTGAACTGCGCCCGCGCACGGTCAAGATTCTGCCCTTCGCGGTGGACGGCAAAGTACAGATCGCCGTCGATATGGTCGGTCAGAAACCGCATGCCGCACTCCAACGTTATTGTTTTCGCCCCCAGCGGAAGGAGCTCCAGCTCCCTGGCGGTCAGATTCGGGCAGGCACGGACATATCCGCGCGTGAAAACGCGGAAACGCTCCAGACTCATCTCCACCTTGGAGAGATCGCGCTCGTCCTCCGCCGCGGTCGAAGCGCCGTAGCGGATGGCGTCGCCGAAATCAAAGAGGCTTGAGCCGGGCATCACGGTGTCCAGATCCACAACGCAGAGCGCCTTTCGTGTCTTCGCGTCCAGAAGGACGTTGTTGAGCTTTGTGTCGTTGTGCGCAACGCGGAGCGGGATCTCTCCGGCAGAAAGAAGGTTCTGGAGAATGGACATCTCCGCTTCCCTTGCAAGAGCAAAATCGATCTCCGGCTGAACGGCCGCGGCGCGGCCCACCGCGTCGCGCTCGATCGCCTCGCGGAAAAGGCGGCAGCGGTCGGGCGTGTTGTGAAAATTCGGGATGGTCTCGTGCAGCTTTTCCGCCGGGAAGTCGGAGAGCAGCTGCGCAAACGTACCGAAACCGACGGCGGCCTGATAGAAATCCTCGTCCGTCTCCGGCTGCTGAAGGCAGATCGTCCCGTCCACATAATCGTATACGCGCCAGTATTCGTCCCCATACCGGGTGTGGGGCGCGCCGTCCTTCGTCCGGATGAGGGACATGACGCTGCGCGGATCGCTGGACTTGGAGCGCAGAAAATCCGTCACCGCCGCAATGTTTTCCGAAAGCGCCTGTACATTGCGAAAGGCGTGGTGATTGATTTTTTGCAGAATATACCGGCGTCCGGTGTCGGTCACAACGAGAAATGTGACGTTCACATGCCCGCTGCCGTAGTCTTCGCAGGAGACAGGCGTTCCGTCCAGCTGAAAGATGCGCAGAATATTTATCTTATCCTGATCCATGGTAAATGCTCCCTTTGCAGTGTTCCCGTCTATTTTAGTCAGTCCGGCGGAAGATAGCAATCCTTTTGTAAGATTTGGGCAGGATTTTTCAAAAAAAGCCAAAGCGCGGGCATCCCGAGATGCGCGGAGGCAAAGAAAAAATGTCCTTACGGATTTTTCCGTAAGGACATATCAGTACCCGGTATACCGTCATTTCGCGCGATATACCGGGTGATGTGCAGAAGCGTTATTGCTTAACGATCGTTCCCGACTTGCCGGAGAGGGCAAGCGCGGCATTTTCAAGGGAACAGATGACCGCTTTTCTTCCTGCCTTGGAGGCGGCAAACTTCATGCTGGCCTTGACCTTGGGCAGCATGCTTCCGGGGGCAAACTGCCCCTGCTGAGCATATGCCTCGGCCTCCCGGCAGCTCATCTCCTTGATCTCTTTCTGATCGGGCTTATTGAAGTTGATGCACACTCTGTCAACAGCGGTGAGAATGTAGAGATACTCTGCGTCAATGATCTCCGCAAGGCACTCGGAGGCATAATCCTTGTCGATCACGGCGAGAACGCCCACATAGCTGCCCTCGCCCTGCTTCACAACGGGGATACCGCCGCCGCAGGCGATCACGAGAAAAACCGCATCGACCAGATGCAGAATGCTTGCCTTTTCCACCACATCCACCGGAAGGGGGGAGGCGACGACCTTGCGCCAGCCGCGGCCGGCGTCCTCCTTAAAATGCGCACGTGGGATCTGCCGCCGTCTTCTCTTTGGCTTCTGCTTCGGAATAGAAAGCGCCGATGGGCTTGGTGGGATTCTTGAAGGCGGGATCCGCCGCGTCAACTTCGACCTACGTGACCAGCGTCACCACATTTTTTGCCAGACCCTGGGCATGGAGCTCATGGGCAATGGCGTTCTGGAGGTGGTAGCCGATATAGCCCTGACTCATGGCGTCGCACTCGGGGAAAGGCATCTCCGCCTTGATAACGCCGTCGGCGGCGCTGTGGCTCAGCCCGAGATTGATCATGCCGACCTGCGGGCCGTTGCCGTGGGCAATGACCAGCTCATGACCCTGTGCAACAAGATCGACGATCGTTTTGGCGGCGTTGCCGACCTTCGCTTTCTGTTCTTCCGGCGTATTGCCGAGAGCATTCCCGCCCAGTGCTATTACGATTCTCGCTATGGCGCTCAGTAGACGATGCCCATGCTGTCGAGCACGGATTCAAGCTCCGCTTTCGCAGCAGCCTTGGCGATCTCGGAGAACGATTTCTTTTCCCGCGTGAAATATACGAGAAGGCCGCGCATAGCGGTGAGACGGTTCCAGGCTTCCTCCCAGCACAGGGAAGCGGCGGAGTCTGCAACCTCGTCGGTAACGTCCTCGCCGCGGGTGCAGGGCAGGCAGTGCAGGAACTTGCAGCCGAGATTGCCGAGCTGCATCATGTCACGATTGACCTGATAGTCGCCGAAGAGCTTAACGCGCTCATCTTTCGGCATTTCGTTCTCGTAAAGGCCGTACCAGACATCGGTGTAGATGAAGTCCGCACCCTTGACGGCGCGGCGGTCATTGGTGACTTCCCATGTGCCGCCGGAGAGCTTGCAGTTTTCCTCGAGAATCTTCTTGTGGTCTTCGTTGAGCTGGGCAGACTTGGGACCATAGTGGACGAAGTGTGCGCCGAGCTTGCTGCAAATAAAGCCGAGAGACGCGCAGACCTGCGTGCCGTCGCCGGTGAAGACGATCTTGCAGTCCTCAAACTTCTTGCCGGCGGGCAGATGCTCCATCATGGTGATCACGTCGGCGATCGCCTGCGTCGGGTGCGTGTAGTCAGACATGGCGTTGATGACCGGGATCGTGCAGGCGTTTGCCAGGCTGACGACGGTCTTGTGCTCAATGACGCGCGCCATGACGATGTCCATCAGACCGGAGAGAACACGGCCGGTGTCCTCGATCGTCTCGTGTCCGCCGAGCTGGATCATGCCGGGCCCGAGATACTGCGCGTGACCGCCGAGCTGTTCCATGGCGGTCTCAAACGAGCAGCGGGTACGGGTGGAGGACTGCTGGAAGATCATGCCGAGCGTCATGCCCTTCATGAGCGGGGGATTGTAGCCGGAGTTGATGGACTTTTTGATGGCAATGGACAGATTGATGATGTCCATCAGTTCTTCCTTGGTAAAGTCATTTACGGCGAGAAAATCCTTTTTCATTGTTGCGACCCTTTCATGGTTGTTTTCCGAATAGCAGAATGATGGCCGAGAGGACCAGTGCCCCCAGCGCGATCGTATATACGGCGCTGAAGCCGAGAGTTGCGGAAATAATACAGAAAATGCTGACCAGTGCAACGGTGAAAGCATACGGCATCTGCGTGACGGCATGATCCATCACATCGCAGCCGCTGCCGAGCGCTGCAAGGATCGTGCAGTCAGTCATGGGGGAGCAATGGTCGCCGAATATGCCGCCGGAGAGGACACCCGCCACGCAGACCGGAAGAAAATGGCTGCCGATGCCGGGGCTATTTTCCATGACGGCACAGGCGATGGGGATCGCCATTGGCATGACCATGAACATACAGCCATAGCTTCCTGCGGCAAAAGACACGACACAGCAGCAAACGAAGATGATCGCCGGAACAAACTGCCATGCGGCCTTCGAAGCGATCAGCTCCACGACGAAATATACCGTGCCGAGCTTTTCAACGATCGAGGCGAGTGACCACGCGAGCAGCAGCACGATGATCGTCGGTACGATGTTCCCTACGCCGTCGAGCCATGCTTTGATGCCTTCTCCTGCGGGCAGTATCCTCGTTACTGAGGCTGCGGCCATGGCGGCAATGCCGCTGAGAAATGCCGAGCGAAGCAGCAGTGTGATCGTATCGCCGCGATTTGCGAGAAGCGAAGCGACAAGATACAGCACGAGCAGAGCGATGCTGCCGAAAGCTACCCAGATCGCTGCCGGCTCTTTTTTTGAGCCCATATCCGAGCCGTCCGGTTCAGAGCTTTCCGGACATGCGCCGCTTTGCGCGGCTCTGGCGCGGCGCTCCGCTTTGAGCATAGGGCCGAACTCCCTGCCGGTGAAACTGGTGATGAGCATGAACACAAGAGCAAAAATGCAGTAGAAGCAATAGGGGATGGAGCGAAGGAAAACCTGAAAGGCAGAGTCTGCGATACCGGCCGTTTCCAGACCGCTGCTGATGACTGCTATTTCCACGGCGACCCAGCTGGAAACCACGGCGATGCCTGCCACGGGCGCTGCGGTCGAGTCGACGATGTACGCGAGCCGTTCCCGCGAAAGCCCGACTTTGTCTGCAATTGGGCGGAGCACAGGGCCGGTGATCAGGGCGTTTGCGTAGTCGTCAAAGAAGAACAGCACGCAGAAGAGTTGCCCAAGCAGATTGGCTCCGCGCGGCGTTTTCACTTTTTTTGTGATCCGCTTTGCCGCGGCCTCAAAGCCGCCGGTCTTCATAAGCACACCGACCAGTCCGCCGACAAGCGCACACAGGATCAGCACCTTGGTGTTTTCCGTATCGGAGGCGACGCCTACCAGTTCGTCAATGACGCTTGGAACGATCTGCGGAAGCTGCGCTGCGCCCTTTTCTCCCGTTAGAAGCAGAAGCATAAGCTCTCCGACGGATAGTCCAATAAGCAGCGACACGACGACATCGCCAAGCAGAAATGCCAGAGCGACGGAGAGCACCGTTGGGAGCAGGGAGAGCGCGCCGAGTGCGCTCCCCAGTTCTGCGGCGGTAACAGCGCCGGTCAGCGGAGCCGATATGAGCCGGAAGCAAAAAATGGCGACCACGGAAAGCACGCAAAGCACCACCGCGGCGATCTTTCTGGTTTTCATCCGCAATCCCCCCGGAAGCGAAAGCTGCCGGTTTTGTCCTTAGTTCTTTTTCTTTCCGGCGCGGTAGAGCCAGTAGCCGACAGCAACGGTGAGCAGTACGCCGATGAGCTGCATCCAGAAGGCGTAACCGGTCACGTCAAAGTCGATGAGGAAGTAGCACGCAAGCGCCACGCAGAGGAAGCAGATAACACCGCAGACGACTATGCCGGCTTTCCCGCCCGGAACGGCGTACTGGCGGGGCGTATCGTCGGTGAATCTCAGCTTGATGGCGGCGGGGAACATGAAGAGATAGTTCAGCATGAACACGATCGACGCGAAGGAGAAGAGCGTCCAGAAAACGTCGTTCGCGTTGCCGCTGAGCGCGTAGTTGAGAATGATGAGAGCGGAGGAAATGACGCCCATGAGGTAGTAGAGATTGTCGGACGTGCCGTACTTTTTGCTGCGGTGCGCGAGAAACTTGGAGCGCTTGTCGAGCTCCGCGGCCTGGAAGGACTCGTTTGCACCGAGACACCAGGTGATCATGTTGGCGACCAGCGTAGAGATGGCGAGAACGATGAGGATGTAGAACACGGGCATCTGCGCGCTGCCGAAGACGGAGCAGAGCTCCTGCAGAGCATAAACGAAGCCGTCGACCTCGTCGACATTGGCGGCGTTGATCGCGGCGAGAACGCCGAAGGTGCCGAAGCAGTACAGGAACGTGATGGCCGCACCGGCGATGATCGTCATCTTGGGAACAGTCTTCTTGGGGTTCTCGATCTTGGAGCCGATGGAACCGATCAGCTCGAAGCCAAGGAGGTTGTAAACGATCGCGCCGACGTAGGTGACGGTGTTATCCATCGTGGGGACCCAGTTGGCGATAGAGAAGTCGTTGGCAAAACCGTTCTTCACGCCGTAGGCAATGCCCATGAAGCCGAAGATCACGAGAATGCCCATCTTGACGATGGCCATGATGTTGGACACGAGAACGGAGAGCTCAATGCCTTTCACGCCGATGTATACGATGACCCAGCACATCGCAACGGCGATAATCGCCTGAACGATGATACTCATCTCGGGGAACAGGGCGAGACTCAGCCAGCCGGAGAACGCAGTGAAAACGGCGGGCATCCAGAACGCCACGTTGACCCAGTACATCCAGCCGACGAGGACGCTGGGGAATTCGCCGAAAGCCCGGCCTACCCAACTGACGATACCGCCGTCATCCGGGTAGGTGCTGCCGAGCTCGGCGGACAGGAGACCGTAGGGGATAAAGAAGATAATCGCGGAGATGATCCATACCGTGATGGAGGAAACGCCGATGATAGCCGGAGCGACGAACGAGTCGAGCACGAGAATGCTGCATACGGTAAACAGCACCGTACCGACAAGGCTTACCTTTTTACTGTTTTCCATGGTATTTCTCCCTCTTTACTTATTTTGACCGGCGGCCGGTTCCGTGCCGTGCGGAACCGGCCGAACGGAGTTCAGCCCTTGGGCTGCTGCTGGGTGATGCAGTGGATGTTGCCGCCGCCGTAAGCGACTTCCTCGGTGCGGACGCCGACGACCTTGCGCTCCGGGAACATGGCCTGGACCTGCTCAACGGCAAGCGCGTCGTTCTCGTCGCCGTACTGCGGAAGGATGATACCGCCGTTGACGATCAGGAAGTTCATGTAGGAAGCGATGGAGACCTCGCCCTCTTCACGCGGGATCGTGCCCTCGATGCACTCGATGGTGTCTGCGCCCTTGAGATAGCAGGGCTCCTTGGTCAGGCACAGCTTGTGGACCTTGAGCTTGCGGCCCTTGGCATCGGTCGCCTCGCAGAGCGTCTTGTAAGCGTCCTGTGCCTGCTGGTAGAACGGATGATTCTCATCCTCAGTCCAGATGCAGGCAACTTCGCCCGGACGGATGAAGCAGGCGACGTCGTCGATATGGCCATTGGTCTCGTAAGGATCGATGCCGTCCTTGATCCAGATGATCTTTTCGAGATTGAGGTATTCCATGAGCTTCGCCTCGATCTCTTCCTTGGTCATGCCGGGGTTGCGGCCTTCGGAGAGCAGGCACATCTCGGTCGTGAGCAGGGTACCCTCGCCGTCAACATGGATGGAGCCGCCTTCGAGCACAAAGTCGGGGGTGCGGTAGGAGTCGACGCCCTCGATCTCGCAGACCTTCTGCGCAACGAGATTGTCCTGATCCCACGGGAAATACAGGCCGTCAACCAGACCGCCCCAGGAATTGAATTCCCAGTCAATGGCGCGGACATCACCCTTGTCGTTGACAACGAACGTCGGGCCGCAGTCGCGGATCCAGGCGTCGTTGCTCGTCATTTCCACAACGCGGATCTCGGTGGGAAGCATGTAGCGCGCATGCTGATACTGGGCTGGGCTGACGCACACCGTCACCGGCTCAAACTGAGAAATGGCCTTCGCAACCTCGGTAAAGACCTTCTGTGCGGGCTTTGCACCGTTGCGCCAGTTGTCGGGGCGTTCCGGCCAGAGCATCCAGATCTGTTTCTGCTCCTCAAACTCACCGGGCATTCTGAAGCCGTCAGCCTTCGGGGTGCTTTCAATTCTCTTTGCCATTTTTCGTTCCTTTCTGAAATAATTCATAAATTCGCGGGCTTATATTGCCGTTTCTTGTACAAGCTACACCCGCATCGTACCATGGATTTTTCCGGCTGTCTCTATTTTGCCAGACGAATGTAACACCGGAAAAAGAAAAGCGCTGTGTTACAAATTGCGTAACACAGCACAGAGATCAAACAATAATTGTACTGGAATCAGCGGAAAGACGCTTATACAGGAGCGTTTCCATTATGGCAATCATGCCGCATCGCGACGTAATATCCGCACCCTGACAGTCGATCTCATCGGCAAAAACATAGAAATTCAAATCGCTCATATTCTGGATCGTATTGTTGTCGGCACGTGTGAGCGAAACGATGGTCGGCGTGGCGATAGCGAAAATGCGCTCGATCTTCTGTATGACGCTGCGGTTGTTTCCGGTATAGGAGAGAACAAGCAAGACGTCATCCCGCTTGATGCGGTGCATAACGGAGACAAACTCATACTCCTCGTCCGGCATCTCCGTGTTGAACCCCATCATGGTCAATAGCCGGTAAAGATACCGCCCGACCTCATGGCTCAGCCCCTCGGCGAGAATGAAAATATTGGGGTTTCGGTTCATGATAGCGTTGAATTTATTGATTTTTTCGTCCGTAATGACCTTTACCGCCTCGATCACGTTTTTCAGATAGCTGTCGCGGTAATTGTCGGCGGAGACGATGCTCGGTATATGGATCTTTCGCGATTCTTCCTCTGTATCGCGGAGCGCCTGAGAAAACTCTGCGTAGCCCTGATAGCCGAGCTTCTTCACCAGACGGAAGATCGATGTCGTGGAGACAAAACACTTTTCCGAGAGGTCACGGATGCTCATATCCTTCACGATATGCAGGTTTTTGATGATGTAGTTAAACAGGTTCTGCTCTGTGGGGGACAGCCGGGACACGCAGCTGCTTGTCTGCTCATAAAAATTCATACAAATCCTCCCGTTTTATGTTTTGTTACGCATTTTACCGTATCATGTAACGAATGTCAACAAAATGCTTTTTTACATTCTTTTTGATTCACTTTTGTGCCGATTTTCTGTAAAAAAACGGGAATATGAGTTTGCGTAACACGCTGCATCATGTTCCGCGGGTGTTACACCCAGCAAAGTTTTGACATTTTTCGTGGATATGACTGCGGCATGGGGATTCCCTATCACGAGGTAAAGGCTCTTGCCTGCGTTCTGCTCCCAGAAATTCAAACGTTCGTTGAGGGCGAGGATGGGCAGCGAGAGTACGCCGAGTGGAAAGCAAAGCAGCAGGCCGAACAAGAGAACAAGGTATAACAGAGACGGGAACATCTTAACCGATGCTCCCGCCTTGTTATACTTTTAATTGCTCTCATTCTATACCTAAGAATCAACAATGTCAAAAGGAAAGTAAAAAAAGTCATTACTATGAGCTAAGCCGAAAATAATTCGGTATTTACCGACAGATAGTTGGTCATAGTCCGTCAGAAAAAAATCTACATTCATTGTCTCTCCTGATGGGATGTAAAGAAGATTATCTGTATCTCTTATATGAGGGGATTTTTTTACAATAACCCATGTTTCATTAATATTTTGTTCGAGATATGGCAGATAGAGTTCCGGGCTATTATCGCTATGATTTGTTATGCAAAGAGATATCTGCTTAGTATCAATAGTGTATTGTGCTTGCACAGCCTGAATAGAGAATCCGCTTATCGGGGTCAAATTTTGATAAGGGGATTTGGGGGATTGAGAGGGTTTAATTAAATAGAACAAAAGAATACACAAGATGACTGTTGGGACAATGGCAAAGACTCTTTTTTTCATGGTATACTCCTTCCTTTTCCTCTGTCCATCGCCGTTTACTTCTTCCCTTTTAGAATATTCCAAACTGTTGATATTGTTAGTTACATCTATATAGACGCTAAATTTTTTAAAATGTTCCCATTTTTATCATTATAGTGTAAAATATAAACAAAGGCAAGGACAAGAATTGTCCCTGCCTTTGCTTACTATAAAACATTTTCAATAGAAATGATAAATCCGAACACACTACCCACTTGGATAATGTAGTTCGGATTATCATTACTTGGTCCGAGTGACTGGAATCGAACCAGCGGCCTCTTGAACCCCATTCAAGCGCGATACCAAACTTCGCCACACCCGGATATGCTGTTTTGCTGAACTCATCCTAAATAAGATAGCATATCCCGGCGCAAATTGCAAGCCTTATTTTCAAGTTTTTTCAAAAAACAGCAAAAACTTTTTGTTTCTTCCTACATTGTTCCTTTCAGGTAACGGTAGTCCATTTTCATGATATTGCGCAGGAAGGGCACGAGCAGCACGGCGTCCGCCGCCATCCAGGCAAAGGGATCGGCGAAGCAGAGGGCATAGACCGCCGCGCGCGGCGCATCGGAATTGACCGGACCGCCCGCGATCAGCGGCGGCAGCAGCAGGCACACGCTCACGCGTGCGGCCAGCTCGGCCGCGCCCGCGCCGAGCACGAACTGCGGCTTGCCGATGCCCTGCACACAGTTGCGCACGACGAAGATGAAGCCGAGGAAGAGGTAGAGCGACAGGTCGACATAGAGATAGGTGTTGCCGTAGCGCATCGTCTCCGCCGTGACCTTATCGGGTGAGAGGAAGATATAGAGATACCCGCCGCCGCGCGAGAGCAGCAGTCCAGCTGCGATGGAGATGAGGCACATCGTCCAGACAATGATGAGCGCCTGCACCGTTCCTTTCTTGATGCGCGCGTGGTCGCCCGCACCGAGGTTCTGCGCGGTGAAGCTGGTCATCGCCGCGCCGAGGCCGTTGAGCGGCGTCATAAGGAGGTTATTGAGCTTGTTCGCCGCGCCGAAGCCGTTCTGCGCCGCGTTGGAGACCATCTCGCCGCCAAGCGTATCGAACTGCACGATGACGCTCTGCATCACGATGATGCCGATGGCAAGGACAGAGAACTGCAATCCGAGCGGGATGCCCTGAATGAGATGTCGCGTAACGTCGCGCCTTGTGATGCGCCAGTCCTCGCGGTGCAATCGCAGCTCGGGATACTTCAAAAAGGCGTAGAGAAAGCAGCCGAGCGTGCTGATGAGCTGCGCCGCAACGGTGGCGATGGCTGCGCCCGCGACGCCCCAGTGGAACGAGAGGATGAAGAGCAGATCCAGCCCCACGTTGAGGATCGTCGAGAAAAGCAGGAACGCGAGCGGCGTGGCGCTGTCGCCCATGCTGCGCAGGAACGAGCAGATGAAGTTATAGAAAAGCTGCGCGCCGATGCCGCCGAAGAGGATGGCGCAGTAGGTATAGGCCGCGCGGTAGACCTCCCCGCTCGCGGGCGTGACGTTGATCCACGCGAGCATGGGGTCGAGCAGCGCCAGCGCCAGCGCCGTGAGAACAGCGGTCAGCGCCGCGGAGAGGATGATCTGCGTCGCCATGGAGCGGCGGACGCCCGCGCTGTCGCGCGCACCGACAAAGCACGATGTCACGGTGCAGAAGCCCGCGCTCGCGCCAAAGGCGAACTGCAGAAAGATCATCGCGAGCGAGGTGGTGTCGTTCACACCAGCGACCTCGCTCGCCGTCAGCGTCTGACCGACAATGGCGGCGTCGCTGATGGAATAGACCTGCTGGAGCAGGTAGGAAACGATAATGGGGAACGCGAACACGAGCAGCGTCTTCCAGCACGTTCCCTGCGTGAGGTCCACGGGCTGAAAGAACGAACGAAGCGAAAACGACGACTGATGATTCATAAGCCTCACCTTTTACCACGGTGTATTTTAATGTCTTTCATACGAGATTGTGATTATAAATTTGTAGGAAAGGGTTGTCAATGTCACTTTTGTCCAAAAAAGTGTGCGCTTCGCGCCGCATCTTTTCTCTTGCGCCAAGGGCGTAAAGGGAGTAGAATAGCGCCGAAAACAAAGAGTGTCTCCCCTTTCGGAAAGGAGCGCGGAACGCGCCATGCTTGCCTTCCTCCTCGCACCGTTTTACCTGCTTTTCAACCTCTATCTGTTCCGCCGCATCATGGGCTGGGTGCGGGCGTGGTTCCCATGGTTCCGCAAGCGGAAGCATTGGGCCGTGCCCGCCGCGCTGTACGCCTTCTTTGCGCTCTCCTTTGTTCTGGCCTTTCCGCTGCCTGCTGGACGGCTGAAGCGCGCGCTCATGCTCATCGGGAATTATTGGCTCGGCGTGCTGCTCTATCTGCTGCTGGCAGTCCTGCTCACGGACGGACTGCGGCTGCTGCTCGTCCACGGTCTGAAGCTCCGCTCTCTGCGCTCGGCGCGGATGCACCGCATCGCGGGCTGTCTGTGTGCGGCGGCCATTCTTGTGACCTCCGTCGGCGGCGTGATCAACGCCCGCATCGTGCGCGTCACGCCCTATGAGATCACCGTAAATAAGTCCGCCGGCAGCATGGAGAGCATGAAGGTCGTGCTGCTCGCCGATCTCCACCTCGGCTACAACGTGGGCCTTGCGCAGATGGAACGCATGGTCGCGCGCGTGAACGAGCAGGACGCCGATGCGGTCGTCATCGCGGGCGACATTTTTGATAACGCCTGGGAGGCCGTGGAGGAGCCGGAGCAGATCGCTGCGGTGCTGCGCGGCATCCGGTCGAGGTACGGCGTCTACGCCGTCTACGGCAACCACGACATCGAGGAGCCCATCCTAGCGGGCTTCACCTTCCGAAGCGACGGGAAAAAGCAGAGCAGCCCCGAGATGGACGCCTTTCTCGCGTCCGCGAACATCCGTCTCCTGCGCGACGAGGCCGTGCTGCTCGGCGGCGAGGTTTATCTTTACGGCCGCCCCGATGCGCAGCGCCCGGGGCGCGGCGTCGAGGTGCGCAAAACGCCTGCGGAGCTCGTCGAGGGGCTGGATACGGACAAGCCCATTCTGGTCCTTGACCACCAGCCGCGCGAGCTGGAGGCGCTGGCCGCGGCGGGCGTGGACGTCGATCTCTGCGGGCACACGCACGACGGGCAGATGTTCCCCGGCAACCTCACCGTCCGGCTATTTTGGGAAAATGCCTGCGGCTATCTCCGCGTGGGGTCGATGCACAGCATCGTGACCTCGGGCGTCGGTCTCTTCGGGCCGAATATGCGCGTGGCGACCAGAGCCGAGATCTGCCCCATCACCATTCACTTTATGAACTGAAAAAGGGAAGCGGTTCAGTGAAAGCCGCTTCCCTTTTTCTTATTTTTTCTCCGGCAGCTCGTTCCAGAGCGTGAAGCCGAGGATCAGCGCACCGCCGGCGAGCTGCGGCACCGTGACCGGCTCGCCGAGCACCGTCACCGAGACGATGACCGCCACGAGCGGGTCCATGTAGCTCAGCAGAGCGACCTCCTGCCCCGGCAGCTCGCGCAGGGCGGAAAAATACAGGCAGTAGGTCACGCCTGTGTGGAAGAAGCCCACGATGAGCAGGCAGACCCAGCCGCGCGCGTCGAGCGTCCCCAGCGATACGCCGCCGGTCGCGGCGACGTAGGGAATGAGAATGACGATGGCGGCTAAAAACTGCAAAAAGGTCCGCTGGATGCCCGCGACGCTTCGGATAAACTTATTGAGCAGAATAACCGCGGCGTAGAACGCCGCCGCGCCGAGGCCGAAGAGCACACCCCGCACATCCGCGCCGCCGCGGAACCCCCCGACGCCGATGACCAGCACCAGTCCCAGCGTGGACATCACGAAGCAGACGATCTGCTTTCCCGTCAGCCTTTCGTGAAAGAGCAGCGGGCAGGCAGCGGTGACGAGCACGGGCGCAAAATAGTAGCTCAGCGTCGCGACGGACACGGTGGTGTAGCGGTAGGCCTCGAAAAGCAAGATCCAGTTCACGCCCATCGCCATGCCGGAGAGGAGCAGCAGCGCGGCCTCGCGCCGATTCGCGCGCAGCGTGATCTTCTGCCCGCTCACGAGCAGATAGCCGCCGACGAGCAGCGCCGCCATCACCGCGCGGTAAAGCGCCAGCTCGCCCGAGGAAACGGAAATGCCGCGCACGAACGGCGCAAGCGTACCGAAGATAACGGCCGCGGCTGCAAGCATCCCGCGCGCCCTTCGCTGTTCCATGAGTCCTTCCTCCCTGCGCAAAAGAATGTCATCATTATAAAGGCTTCGCCGCAAAATGCAAGCTGCGGAACGCACAAATCGCGGCATTTACTTTCACCCCGCCATCGGATAAAATAGAGGAAGAAAAAAAGTTTTGCGTGTTCCGCGCGACCTTCGCGCCGCGTTTGCGGTAAATAGAGTGAAAGGAGGCGGGGCCAAATGAAGGACGAGCAGATCATCGCGCTGTATTTTGCGCGCAATGAGGATGCCATCGGCGAGACCGACAAAAAATACGGAGCGCGGCTCCTGCAGCTCGCGCAGCGCATTCTCCTCGACCAGTTTGCCTGCGAGGAGGTGCGCTCGGACACCTATCTGAAAACGTGGAACGCCATTCCTCCGCAGCGCCCGCCGGTGTTTCCGGCTTTTCTCAGCCGTTTGACGCGGCAGGGCGCCATCGACCGCTATCGCCGCGACGGCGCGCAGAAGCGCGGCGCGCGGGAATATCTTCTCTCCCTTGAAGAGCTGGGCGACGCGGTCGGCGGCGAGGCGGACGAAGCGCTGGACGCGAGGCTGCTCGCCGAGAGCATCGAGCGCTACCTGCGCACGCTCTCGCCGCGCGAGCGCGGCGTCTTCCTCGCCCGCTATTTCTACGTCGATCCGCTTGCCGACGTCGCGCGGCAGTACGGCACGAGCATCGGCGCGGTCAAAAGCCTCCTCTACCGTACGCGGCAGGGTCTGCGCGCACATCTGGAACAGGAGGGCTTTACGGTATGACGAACGAACAGCTCAGCGCTTCCCTCAGCTATCTTGGCGACGAGCTGCTGGCGGAGTGCGGCGCACGGCGGCAGAGGCCGAAGCGCTCATGGCGGACGGCGCTGATCAAGGCCGCGTGCATCGCACTGGTGCTTTTCAGCGGCATCTACGTCGCCGGACGCTTCGACTACTCGCTCGGCGCGGGCTGCGCCTCCAGCCCCGGCACGATCGCGGACGGCCGCTATTATTACCACGTCCGCCACAGCGGCGTCTGGTGCTACGATCCCGCCATGGGCACGAGCGAGCGGGTGCTCAGCACCTTCTGGTACGATGGCTACGCGGTGAACGGCTACGGCATTTACTACCTTCGGGGCGAAACGCTCTATGTGCAGGTACACGAGACGGGCGAGCGGATAAAGCTCTACACCGCACCGCAGGACTGCACGCGGCTTTTCTTCTCGCTGCTCGGCGACGGGCGCATCGATGTCCGGCTCCGCTTCAACAGCTATACCATTCATCAGGACAAAGTCCCAACCGACACAGAGCCCAATGTACCGTCCTGGAGCTATAATGACACCATCGTCTGGAGCGAATACCTGCTCGACGGCAGGACCGGCGAGCTGCTGGAGGTCCGGCAGGAGTACGCATCCTCCGGCGCGGGCTTCAAGCAGTTCTATGAAAACACGCACCTCACGCTCGGCGGATATGAATTTACCCTCGTGCCGAGCGGTCAGCGGGCAGACGGGGTCGCCCTCTACCGGCTTCTCCGCGACAGCGAGGACGTGACGCCCGAGGAAACGCTGTTCGATCAGGGCTTCTTCGTGCTCCGCGGCAGCCAATACGCTCTGGTCGAGTGTGTGAGAGGCGGAAAGCTGACACACAATATGCTCTGCCTCGGTGCGGACGGCTCGGTCACAACGCTGCGCTGCCCGAACACACGCAGCTACGTCGCCGCGGCAGACGGGTTCGTTTTCTACGACCAGTACGAATGGCAGCTTGCCGAACAGCGGTACGTCGGCGTCGGATGTCATGACATCGCGACCGGCGAGGAATGGCTCCTCACCGTCGACTGCACGGACCTCACGCGGGAGCTCTACGACTACACGACCGACGGGGTCTATCTCTACGCCTGCGCGCCGTGGAGCAGCGCGCACACGGTCTGGCGGCTCATCTCTGACGAGGACGGCAGGCCCGCCGCGCTGGAATACGTTGACACGGTGGGCCCCGCACGGCATTGAGACGGTGGAAACGACAGCAGAGCGGGGGAGCTTCCTGATGGAAGCTCCCCCGCTTTTCGCGCGCACGGCGCGTTATTCCTTTTTCTGCGCGTCCTCCGCGCCGTTCTTCTCCTTCCGCTCGCGCAGGATGCGACCCACGCACACGAGCGCAAGGAGCGCCCACAGGGCGATGCCCGCCGTCCAGCCCTTGAGGTAGCAGCCCACCGCCATCAGGATCGTAAGCGGCAGAACGATATACAGCGTCCGAATTTTGATCATGGTTTCTTCCTCCCTGTTATTCCAGCTCGTCGAGCGTCATGGAAAAGCTCTCCGCGCAGTGCTCCATAAAGTAATCCAGCTCGGGCAGATGCATCGCGTCGAGCGCGGCGCGGGTCTGCTCGGCGGCGCGGCGGAACTCCGCGTTGCCCGCCTTGAGCTCCTCGACGCACTTGATGTAGGCGGATAGCTTGTCCGCCGCCTTGACCAGCTCGAGCACCTCACCGTCCGCGCAGTCGAGCACGTCGTCGTAGTCGGGTCTGAGCTCGTCGGGCAGCATGGCAAGGAGCCGTCCGCAGGCGACCGCCTCGACCTTCTTGTAGGCGTCGCGGATCTCGGGCGCGTAATACTTGATGGGCGTCGGCATATCGCCGGTGATGATCTCGCTCGCGTCATGGTAGAGCGCGGCCGCGGCGACCTGTCCCGCGTCGATCTGCCCGCCGTACACGCGGTTTCGGATCACCGCGAGCGCGTGCGCGAGCACCGCGACCATGTGGCTGTGCTCCTGCACGTTTTCGGAAAAGGTGTTGCGCATGAGCGCCCAGCGTGTGATGTAGCGCATCCGCGCGATGTAGGCAAAAAAGTGGCTTTTCATGTCTCCTCCGGTTCCCCGCGCAGGCCGTCGCCGTCGACGGCGGTGATGCGCACGTTTTGCACGGTGTTATGTAACCCTTTCATCCCCACCGTGACGGGCATATAGTTCGGCGCGTGGCCGACGCTGCCCTCGCCCCTGTCCTGCTCAAAGAGCACGGGAAAGGTCTTTCCCACGCAGCGGGCGAGATAGCCTTGGTGCATCCGCTCCGCGACGGCGGCGGCGCGCGCCGCGCGCTCCTCGCGCACGCTCATGTCCACCTGCGCCATCGCCGCAGCCTTCGTGCCGGGGCGGATGGAATAGGGGAAGATGTGCATGGCGGCGAAGCCGCACTTTTCAATGAAGGCGAGCGTTTCGCCGAACTCTTCCTCCGTCTCCTCGGGAAAGCCCGTGATGAGGTCGGTGGTGATGGCGGGGTCGTCAAAATATTCGCGCAGCAGCTCCACGGACTCATAATAGCGCGCGGTGTCGTACTTTCGGTTCATGCGTTTGAGCGTCGCGTCGCAGCCGGACTGCATCGAGAGATGGAAGTGCGGGCAGAGGGTCGGGAGCTTTTTCGCCCGCTCGCAGAATTTCCGCGTCACCGTGCGCGGCTCGAGCGAGCCGAGCCGGATGCGCATCTCCCCGCCCTCGCGGGCGATAAGCTCTAAAAGGTCGATGAGCGTCGTGCCGTCCTTGAGGTCATGGCCGTAGGAGGAAATTTCGATGCCGGTGACCACGATCTCACGGTAGCCCTGCGAGCACAGGGCGCGCACCTGCTCCGCCGCCTTGTCCATCGGCAGCGAGCGCACAGGACCGCGCGCGTAGGGAATGATGCAGTAGGTGCAGAAGTTCACGCAGCCGTCCTCGACCTTGAGCATCGCGCGGGTGCGGTTCGCCATGCCGCCCGCCGGCAGCACCTCGAACGTGCGGCGGCGCAGCGCGTCGTCGATGTCCGCGACCGCCTCGCGCGTTTTCACGGCCTCCTCCAGCCGGTCAAGGAATCGCGCGCGGTCATTCGTGCCCATCAAAAGGTCGATGCCGAGGCTCTTTGCCTCCTCCTCGTGCGTCTGGACGTAGCAGCCGCAGGCGGCGACCACCGCGTCGGGACTGTTCTTCTTCGCGCGGCGGATCATCTGGCGCGACTTCTTGTCGCTCACCGCCGTGACCGAGCAGGTGTTGATGATGTAGGCATCGGCGGGAGACTCAAAATCCACCAGCTCGTGCCCGCGGGCGGTCAGCTCCTGCTCCATCGCCTGCGTCTCGTATTGATTCACCTTGCAGCCCAGGGTGTAAATACCGATCTTCATGCTTTCTCCTTGCTTTTCGTGGATTTTCCGCATATAATCATACCATGTTTTCGCTTGATTGCAAGTGCAAAGAAAGGAATGCTTTGCTATGATCTATCTCGACCATGCCGCCACCACGCCCGTCGCGCGCGAGGTGGCGGATACGATGTACGATGTTTTACTAAACGGCAGCGGCAACCCCAGCTCGCAGTACCCTTACGGCGCCGCCGCGAAAAAGCGTCTGGAGGCGGACCGCGCGGTCATCGCCGCCGCGCTCGGCTGCAAGCCGGACGAGCTGTATTTTACCTCCTGCGGTACGGAGAGCGACAACTGGGCCATCCGCCTTGCCGCCCACCAGAACCGCCGCGTCGGAAAGCACATCATCACCACCGCCGTGGAGCACAGCGCCGTGCTCGAGCCTTGTAAACAGCTGGAGCAGGAGGGCTATACCGTCACCTATCTCGCGCCCGACCGTCAGGGGAATATCACCGCGCAGCAGGTCGCGGACGCGCTGCGTGAGGACACGGCGCTCGTCTCCGTGATGCTCGTGAACAACGAGACCGGCTGTGTGTTCCCCGTCGGCGAGATCGCGCGGCTCCTGCGCGAGCGCGGCTCCAGGGCGCTGCTGCACACCGACGCGGTACAGGCGTTTTTGAAGCTCCCGTTCCGCGCGGATACGCTGGGCGCGGACCTCATTTCCGTCAGCGGACACAAGCTCAACGCCCCCAAGGGCGTCGGCGCGCTTTACATCGGCCCGCGCTGCCGCGCGGTGCGTCCGCTGCTCGCGGGCGGTGGACAGGAGCGCGGCCTGCGCTCGGGCACCGAGGCCACCGCGCAGATCGCGGGCTTCGCCAAGGCGGTGGAGCTGCGGCTGGCGGGCTATGAGGAAAAGCTCGCCCGCATGGCGCAGCTCAAGCAGTACGCGCTCGAGCAGCTTCTCGCCATCGACGGCGTGGTGCGCATCGGGAACGGCGACGCCCCGCATATCCTCTCCGTCTCGCTCGTCGGCTATCCGAGCGCGAACGTCGTCACCGAGCTCGGCGCGCAGGGCATCTGCATCTCCGCCGGCTCGGCCTGCCACCGCGGCAAGCTCAGCCATGTCTACGCCGCGATGAAGCTCGACAAAAAGACCGCCGCAGGCGTTCTGCGCGTCAGCTTCGCGCCCGAAACGACCGAAGCGGACGTCGACGCGCTCGTTTCCGCTCTCCGCAGGCACAGGGAAACGCGCTTTCCCATGCTGTAATTTTTCCGTTCGAGGTCGCTCATGTTCTCCTATCTCCGTCAGCCCAAGGGCTTCTACCGACGCCTCTTTCTGCTCGCCCTGCCCATCATCGTGCAGAATCTCATCACCACCTCGCTCGGCTTCCTCGATACCTTCATGGTCGGTCTGCTCGGCAGCGAGCAGATGTCCGCCGTCACGGTGGCGAATGTGCCTATCTTCATCATCCAGCTCATCGTCTTCGGATTGCAGAGCGGGTCAAGCGTGCTCATCAGCCAATACTGGGGCCGCGGTGACCGCGAGAGCATCAACCGCGTCATCGGCATTGGCTTGTGCATTGCCGGCAGCGTCTCGACGCTCTTCGCGCTCATCATGGCGTTCTTCCCGGCGGATGTTCTGCTGCTGGTGACGGACAATCTCCGTCTCGTCGCGATCGGCACGCCGTATATCCGCATCGTCGGCTTCTCGTATATCCTCAATTCCCTCTCGTCCATCTACATTGGGATGCAGCGCAGCATCGAAAATCCGCGCTTCGGTATGCTGGTGTTCGGCGCGTCCATGCTCTGCAATACCGTGGGCAATTATGTGCTCATCTTCGGCAAGCTCGGCTTCCCCGCGCTCGGCGTCACAGGCGCGGCGGCCGCCACGCTGCTCTCGCGCGTGGTGGAATTTGCGCTCGCCTTCGGCTACGCCCTGCGCTGCCGCACCGTGCCGCTCCAATGGAGCGCCCTTCTCCGTCCGGGCCGCGAGATGCTGCGCCGCTTCGTGCATTACAGTGCGCCGGTGCTGGCGAACGAAACGCTCTGGGGCGTGGGCTACTCGCTCATCACCGTCATCATGGGCCACATGGCCGCGAGCGGCGACCTCATCGCCGCCTACACCGTGGCGGGCAGCATTGACAAACTCTCCACCGCCGGCATCTACGGCATCGCCAACGCAGCCGCCGTCATCGTCGGCAAGGAGATCGGCACGGGCAGCAGCCGCGAGAGCGTCGTGCGCATCGGCAAGGCCGTGTGCCTCACGGCATTTCTCTTCGCGCTCGCCCTCGGCGGCGTGGAGCTTCTGGCCTTTTTTACGCTGCTCCGGCCGTATGTGCTGCCGCTTTTCTCCCTCTCGGCGGGCGCGGCGGCGATGTGCGCGGTCATGGTGTACTGCTACGCGGGCGTGATGCCCCTCCACGGCTTTTCGTCCACGATGGTCGTGGGTGTGCTGCGCGGCGGCGGCGACGTGCGCGCCTCGCTGCTCATCGACAACTTCCCTCTCTGGTGCGTGGAGCTGCCGCTGATGTGCCTGCTCGGCCTTGTCCTTAAGGTGCCGAACGAGGTGTTCTGCCTGTGCATCGCCATCGAGCACCTGGCAAAGACCCCCGTCGGCCTCTGGCGCATCCACAGCGGCAAATGGGTGCATGACATCACACGAAGCGATTAAAAGGAGCTGCCGGACATTTTGTCCGGCAGCTCTTTTTCACTTTTTGCCCGCATTGATGCGCTTGACGTCGAAGCATGTCTCCTTCAGGATATTCCCCTGCGCGTCCGCGATGGCAAAGGAAACGGTAAAGATTCCTGTTTCGGCGCTGTAGCTGATGAAGCCCGTTTCCCCCGTGCCGGTCGTCCGCACCCGCAGGCCCTGCGGGTAGGAGGCCGAGCCGAGGAGCCGGAACTCCTCGCTGTCGGTCGTCTGAATGACGACCTCGCCCTCGTCGCTGATTGCAAACGAGCCTCCGCCGCCGCTGTCCGTCGTGCCGACACCCTGGATGAACATATTCTGTCCCACCTCGCCGCTGTAGCGCAGCTTGTCGCTGATGGCTGCCGTCAGCGTGGAGCAGAGCAGCTCCGTCTCCGACAGCTCCATCGACTCGCGGTACGTCCGCACGGCAAAGCGCACGCCCACCGCCAGCATCGCGCTGATGAGCAGCACGATCAGCACCGTACACAGCGTTTCGGTGAGCGTCACGCCGCGGCTGCCGCGCAGTTTTTTCATGGCGTCACCCCCGATGAGGTCGTGTAAGTGTAATAATCGTAGCCGTTGCCCGTTGTATAGAGCGTGACTTCCTCGCTGCCGGTCTTTTGGCTCGTGCCGGAGCCAGCTCCCTCTGCCATTACGGTCACCGTCCCTTTCCGCTCCGCATTGTAGCGGAAGGAAACGTCCTCGCGCGCGGTGGCGTTGATCCGCGCCGCGGTCACCGCGGCGGTCGAGAGAAGGGCGAACGCCAGCGCCGCGATGAGCACGGAGACCAGCGTCTCCACCAGCGTCTCACCGGCCTTGCTTCTGCGTTTTTTCATGGGTTCCCCTCCGCTCCCTTGGTGATCTTTGGATTGCTCCAGGTGATGGTCAATTCGTCGATCCTGCTCCAGCCCGCGGTGTTCGCATAAACGTCTGTACTTTCGCTGACGCTTCCGCTCAGCCTGAGCGTCATGCGGCAGTCGTCCGCGTCCCCGGCGTCGGCCAGAGAAAAGGCGATCCGGATATCATAGCCCCCGCTTCCCGTTCCCCGTCCTGTCATGGAAAAGCTTGCCTTGACCGGCGGGAGCGCTTCATCCGGCAGCGTGATGGTGATGGTATCGGTGCAGCCGCCGTTCCGCGCGCCGTCCGTGAGCCAGTCTCCCATCAAGCCGGTCGGCAGCTTCTCTGTGGAGGAGCTGCCGGTTTGTACATAGCCTTCGCTCTTCTCGTCCCATTCGTAAGTCGTGGTGGTAGTCTCGGTATACCGCATCTGGTCGATGCTGTCGCGTACGAGCTCCGCCGCCGAGCTGACGGCAAGGTAGTTCTGCTGCGCGGTGCGGTCGCCGTTCACGCGCCGCGCGGCGCTGAGCGCCGCGGAGAGAATGACCGCGCTGACCACCGCCGCGGTCAGGACCAGCAGGAGGGCCATCAGAATGGTCACGCCCTGTTCGTTCTTCAGTTTTTTCATCCCGATGCCCCTCCTTTCCTTTTTACGCCGTGCCGTCGGCTGCCTTCGCCAGCACCGTCACCGGCACGATGCGGCTCACCGTGACCGTCTCGGTCTCATTGATCCGATAGCTCGCCGTGATGAGCAGCGTCGTCTCGCCCGCGCCGATGCCCCGGACGCTCTGCGGAACGCCGTTTTTCCAGACGATCTGTGCAATATCCGTCTCGGCATTGGCGACCGTCCAGCTGAGGTCTTTCGTCAGAGCCTTGCCGCCGCAGTCCAGCGCGGCAAGTCCGAGCGGCACCGTCGCGGCCTCATTCACCGTGATTTGCTTCGCGCGCTCGATCTCGTCGCTCATCCGGATCGTCAGCTCCGCGGTGACGCTTACCATCAAGCGCGCCACATGGCCGTCCAGCACCGCGGTGATCTCCACCGAGCCATTCGCCAGACCCTCCAGCGTCACACGGCAGGTCTTTTCATCGACCTTTTGGAAGCCCGTCACCCTTGCGATGCTCTCATTGGTCGAGCGGAACGACTCGAGTGTCAGCCCGCCGAGCTTTCCGTCCTCCATGTTCTCCAGCTTCAGCACCGCGGTAATAACCGCGCTGCCGATTCCGGCATCATAGTCGGTGATGCGGTCGATCGTCACGCTGCTCTTCTCCCAGACCGGACCGACGAGCGGCCAGTCGCCGTAGTGCAGGTTCGCCCTGCCGCTGTCGGTGTGCTCGCTCGCCTGTGTGAGCACGGTCGGGAACGGGTAGTCCTGCCCGTCGAGCACGGCGATGTTTTTGCCCGGGAAGCTATATTTCCCGTGGACCTCGGCCTGCGCCTCCTCGACGGTGACCCAGCCGAAGACGCTGTCCCCGTTTTGATTCAGCAGCTCCAGGATCTTTTTGTCCTGCCCGTTCTTCGTGACGTCCTTCCTGCCGGCCATCTGCTCATAGCTGAGCTTTGTCAGGTCGATCGAATAGCTCGGTCGATGATTTCTTCCGCCGATGTATTTACTGAGATATGAAAGATCGCCCTGCAGCATCTTTTCCTTCTCCTCATCGTTCGCCAGGATCGTCGCAAGACTCTTTTTGCCGCAGTGATACTTCGGCAGGTTGTACTGGACATCTGACTCCGCATAATAGTAGCAGTTGGTAATGGTCACGCTCGGCGCCCATTCATAGCGGTCGGCAACACTGCCGATGCGGGAGATCGACATGATCGTGCCCTGCATGGTCGGCAGCCCCGTATAGGTATAGCAGTTCTCATACTCCGGCTCTCCGTCGTCCGTGCCGTTCTTGTTGGAAAAGTTGCGGAAGTTGGAGGAGAAGCCGCTGCCGCCGATTCCGCCGATGTAGACATAGGTCCCCATCGCATCCTTCACCTTCTTTTCCTTCGTGCTGTCCTGCACGGTGACAAGTTTTCCGTCCTCATCCACGCGCTCGTTGAGCGTATCGTCGCCGACGGTGATCGAGCCGCCGGTGTAGCAGTTCGTCACCTTGTACTGCACGCCGCCGACCAGACCGCCCACGCGGACAAAGTTGCCGTATTGAGCTCTGGTCAGTTTGCCACTGTCGCCGGCTTCCCGGTGTGTGCAGTTGACCTCGATATCGACCACCGCCGAGCAGCTGTTCAAATTGACCTTGGATACGCCGATCAATCCGCCCACCACCGCCTCGCCGAGCTGGAGCGGGTTGGTGCTGTTATCTTCGATGGTATAGCCCGCAATGGCGCAGTTGGCGATCTCCGCAGCGCGGTTTTCAACTCCGTTCGCGTCGTAAAGGTAGTCATACGCGATGCCCACCAATCCGCCGAGCGCGTAGGCGCAGCGGTAGTTACGGTAGTCCGTGCCCGCCGGTGTACTGCGTTCGATCGTTCCGCCGTTGTCACTGTAGAGCACGATGTTTCGGATCTCCGCGCCCGCTGTCGTGCCGAAAACGCCGACATTGTAACAGGGCGAGTCGATGTTGATGTTCTTGATGTAGTAGTTATCGCCGTCGTACACACCGCCGAACCAACTGTAGAGGTCTACCGCATAGCCCTCGTTGTTTGGATTCTCCGCCGCGTTGTTAAAAACCGCACCGGCGATGGGATGAAACGAGGTATTTTTCGCGCCGACCTTCGGAAATTCCCGGTCTGTGCCGTTGAGGTCATGTGACTGCTTCCAGCTGCGCCGCGGACGATCCCGCTCCGCCGCACTCTGTGACTGACGGCTCACGCCTGTGACCGTGGCGTATTGCAGATAGGGGAACTGCTGGTAGGTTGCCGCCGTTACCTCGCGGTTGACGCTTCCGCTGTCGTTGTACCAGCTCCAGTTGATGAACTGCAGCTGCTGCACCGAGCGGATCTGATACGGCTTCGCCGCCGTACCACCCTTATCAGGAACGGCGCTGCCAAGGCGGTCCGCGTCCCCGCCCACATCCTCGACCGTGCAGAAGGCGTCCGCAAAGAACGGACAGACCGCATATTCATAGCGTCGTTCGGCCTCCGTTCCGGTCTTGACCGTCAGCGGCCATGTGCCGTTTGCGGCCTCGGCGGACTGCAAGCGCAGGCCGGTCTCGCCGGTCTCGTAGGCGGCGAAGGTATACTCCGGCATCTGCGCTCCCAGCGCCGACGCCGCCGCCCTGGCCTCCTCCGTATCACCGCCGTCCATGACGAAGCCGCCACTCTCCGTCAACGTCGGCTTTTGGGAGCTGCTCTCCCAATAGTAGCCGTAGCCGCAGGCGGTGATCACGCCGCCGTCGTCATGCGCGGTGCAGAGGGTGCTGCCCTCCTTGCGCTCCGTGCCGACAAAGCCGATGTAGGAGAGGTGATAGCCGCTGTTCGCGCCGTCCTCCTCCTTTTCCCAGTAGAACACGCCGACCTCGCCGACATTCGTCGGCACCGGCCAGTCGCCGTAGTGGACGAGTACGCTGCTCGCGTCCTGCATACAAGCGGGATAGGGGTAGACTCTCTCGGTATTTTTTCGGCTGTAACGTGCCGCCGCAGGCGTGTCGAAGCCAGACAGCCCGAGCGCCTTCAGTTCCGCCGCGGTCATGGGCTGCGCGCCGCCCGCGGTCTCCGCACTGTACAGCCGGTCCTCCTCCCAGAAGCGGTAGGTGCCGCCGTTGAGATAGTAGCAGCTCTGCACGCTGCCGGAGGCGGTAAAGCCGTCCGCCTCGGCGCCCGCCGAGGACATGGCCGTCGCGCAGTAGGCGTCGCGGATGATGCCGCCGTTGTGCGCGGCAAAGCCGCCGAGCTCCACCTCGCCGCCGCGGACGGTCGGGACATTGATCGCCGCGATGCCATAGCAGCCCTCGATGCGCCCGTCGTTCTGTCCTGCGAAGCCGCCCGCGCTGAGCTGCGCGAACACGTTCTCGGCATAGACCGAGGGGCTGCTCACGCTGCACTGCTCCACATAGCCCTCATTGTAGCCGATGAAGCCGCCGACATAGACCGTGCTGCCGCTGTTGGCCAGCGCCTTGGCGCGGTAGCCCGCGGCCGCGCAGCCGCGCACCGTGCCGGAGTTGTAGCCGACAAGCGCGCCGATGTAGGCGCTCCTGCGCTGGATGCCGCGGTCAAAGCCGACGATCGTGTCCTCCGCGCCGGCAATGAGCACGATGTCGCGCAGCTCGCCCGCGTTGCAGCCGAACAGGCCCGCATAGACCTCGCCCGCGTTCTCCGTTCCGCCGCGCCCGAGACCGTTTCCGGTGATCGGCGCGCTGATGATCTCGTGCCGCTGACCGTTGTAGGTGTGGATGAAGGGCTTGGCCGTGCTGTCGCCGATGGGGAGCTGGGGGACCCTCGCCGAGGGCTCGGTGCCGTTTCTGCCATAGTCCCTCCAGTCGTAGCTGACATAGTCGATGCCGCGCTCCTGCACAAAAACGCTGCTCTCATCGAGCCGCTCCCGGTATTCGTCGTAGTAAAGGCTCAGCGCGTAGAGCTGGCGCGCCGTGCGGATGGAAACGCCCGTCGGGCTCTCCACCGTGCCGTCCTCGCCAGGCGTCGTCACCGTGCGGGCAATGTGCGGCGCGTAGAGATACGCCGCGCCGTCGACCCTGACCTCCTGATAGAAGCTGTTCGGATCGACATATTCCGTATTCACCGCCCCGGTCGGCAGCGGCAGGAGGTAATAGCTCCTCCCGTTGTAGGTGACCTGCACCGCGGCATCCGCGGCAAGCATTTCTGTCTTTTGTACCGCGACGCCCGTTGCCGTCCAGGTCCAATAGGTGACCGTGACCGACGCGGTCGGCTTGCTGTCGTAAATCATGCCGTAGCCGTCGCCCAGCACCGTTTCGTCGTCCCGCAGGGACGACACGTTGCCGCCGAGGAAGCCATAGCCTGCCGCCGTGCCGTTTTGATAATGCTCGTAGTACGCCAGCGAGCCGGACTCAAACTCCGCCTTCCAGTCGCCGTAGTGAGGGATCCCCTGCAGCTTCGGGTAAGAGTAGTCGGTCAGGCCCATGCCCTCCATGAGGTTGTAGGCGTTGGTGCTTCCGCCGCCCGTCACGGCGGTAAATGCGGTGCCAAGTCTCTGCGCCGCGGCGGGGCGGCTGGCGCCGCTCCATTCTCCGTAGCCGACATCGGTCGTCCCGGCGATATGCTTTGCCGTCGCCGCCCGCTCTTTCAGATAAAAGGTCCCCGCCGCCGCGGTCTGGACCTGTGCATCCGGCTTCGCCGTCGAGTAGGTCAGATTAATGTCCGCATTGAGCGGAACGCTCACGCTGTAGCATCCCGTCATAGCTTTGACCGGTCCGGCGGACAGGCCCGCCGTGACCGCTGCCTCCTGGAAGCCCGCGGCGTAGCAGCTCGTCAGACGGATCGTGCTCGTCCCGATGCTCCCGCCAAACAGACCGCCGGTCTGTCCGTTCGTCTCATCGCTGTAGAGGTAGCAGTCGGCATAGCAGCGCTCCGCCGTCACAGCGCCGTCCGCCTGTCCGATCAGGCCGCCCGCCGCCGTCGTACCCCGAAGGACCGAGGCGGCAAAGCTGCTGTCGATGGAGACCTCCGCGTTCCCGCTCACATAGCCGACCAGACCGCCGGTCACATTGCCGGCGAGCCAAATATCCCGCTCCGTTTTTGTGCTCAGACCGTCGCTCGCCGGGTCCAGATAGACGCGGCAGCCGGTAACGCTCACCGTACCGGACAGCGTGCCGGCAAGACCGCCGACCCTTCCCGTGCCGCGGATCTGCGCGCCGGTGAGCGTGATGTCCGCCAGCGTGCCGCCGGAAAAGCTCTCAAACAGGCCCGCGTCGCCGTTCGTATCCACCGGCAGGTGCGCGATCACCGGACGGTACGTCGTGCCGTCCACGGTATAGCTGCCCCGGTATTCACGCAGCGCCGTGTTAACAATGGGGCGGAACTTCTTCTCGCCGTAGACCGACGCCCAGCCGCTCGCGCCGGTGAAGTCAATGTTCTTCTCCTGCACCGCGCGGGTGATGACCGGCGCCAACTTGGAGGTCTCGTCCAGATTCTGCAGGTGGCGGGCGCAGGTGACGACCGCCGTATCGCCGCCGCGCAGCGTATGGAACAGACCATTTGTCTTTTCGGGCACAAATCGCGCGCCCTCCACCAGCGGGTCGTCGCTGGTGACCTCAATGGTGACGGTCAGATTCTCCCCGGGCGTCAGCATTTTCAGCCATTCCTGCTGCGCAAAGCGGCGGCTGCCGTCGCCGCTCAGGTCGTCGAGTGTCACCGTCACCTCGTAGTCCCGGAAGCTCTTCTCGATCGTGGTGAACGTCTCGGTATCATTTTTCAGCTCGGTGCGCGCCGTCTCATTTCCTTTGTCGTCGCGGATGGTGATGAAGAAATGGAGCGGACGGTCATTCGGCGCCTTGCAGGTGATGCGCACCTCCAGCGTCTCCCCGTTGAGGATCTCCGCCCGCGGCGCGAGCACGCCGGTGTCATTGACCGCCGCCGCGTCGCCGCCATAGTAGCCGACCTTCGCCGTTTTCATGCGCTGGCTGCGGTAGCGCAGCACGTCGAGCCCGGTATGCACGCCCAGCGCCTCCTCGCTGTAAAATACCGCGTAGACGCTGCCGCTGTCCGCGTTGTACTCCACGAGCCAATGGCCCTCGCGCAGCTCGGCGTCGGTCTGCTCCCGCGGCAGGATGTAATACGCCGCGGCGGAGGCGTTGTCCTTTTCCGCGTCGGTCACATACCAGAGCGGAAGCCTGCCGATATCGGTCTCGTCGTACTTGTCCTCTTCCGCGTCGAGAGGGATATAGGTAAAGCGCTTCACGTCGCCGCCGCTCTTGTATTTCTCCTCCATACCGGCGGCCAGAAGCTGCGTCATACGGTTCTGCGCGGTCTGGAATAAGATCTCCGCCTTGCTGTCCAGCTCCGTCTGGCGCAGCTCGTGCCGCATCTTCGAGACGGGAACGGCGGCAAGGGCAAACAGCACCACAAGGATCGCCACCGTCAGAAGGACCTCCGAGAGGGTGAAGCCGCGGTCATTGTGTCTGTTTGCCCTGTTGTTTTTCATGGCGCTCTGCTCCTCTGTGCGTTACGGCGCGACCTCGAAATAGGTCACCGTCAGCACGGTCTGATAGCCCTGTCCGCCGCTCCGTTCGTCGCGGCGGATGCTCAGGTCGGATATCCGGTTGATGTTGTCGCTCGCGCTGAGGCGGTCAATGATCGCGCGCGACTGCTCGTAGGTGCTCGTGCGGTAAGTCATGGAGACGGGGCGCAGGACGATATAGCCCTGCTGCGTCGTGCCGTCGCCGAAATCGAGGGAGTATTCCCCCGTGCCCGCGAGCAGGCCGCGCAGCTCGCGCAGCAGCGCCTCGCTGTTGTTGAAGCGCGGGATCGCCTTGCTGCCGCCGGCGGCGCGGATATCCGCGAGCGCCTGCTCCATCTTTTCCATCTGCGCCAGCTTGACCGCGTTCTGCTCCAGCGCAAGCTGCTCCTGCGCCGTGTCCTCGCGGCAGCGCGCGATGCGGTCGCTGACCGGCTCGTAGAGGAGTTTGAAGTAGCCGAGCACCATCACGAGCACGATCAGGATGAGCAGCAGCACCTTTTCCCGCAGGGTCAATTCACGGTTCATTCCGCCGCCTCCCCTCTCAGCACGATGTGCAGCGTACACTTCATCACGTCGGCGGGGCGATCCTTCTCCGTTTCGGCAAGCTCCAGCCCGACCGACTCCACGATGCTCGACGCCTTCACGGCGCTGAGCGCCTCGGCGATGCGGTCAAGGTCCGTTTCGTTCAGCTCGACGTCCACGCGGTCGCCCTGCGCCTGCAGGGCGCTGAGCGTGCCGTAGGGCATCACCGTGCGCTCGATCAGGTCGAGCATTTCCGTGCGCTCCACGGCAAAGTTGAGGTCGGAGTCCTCGCCGTCCTCCATCCACTCCATCGAATAGGTGCGGTATTCCGAGAGCACCTCGTCAAAGTGCGAGAGCTTCTCCTGCGCGGCGCGGTTCTCCTGCTGCGCCTGCGCATACGCGCTCTGCGCGTCGGCGAGCCGGTCGTAGAGGTCGAGGACGCCGAACTTGGCGACCGCCAGCGCAAGCACAGTGATGCACAGCACGCCGACGAGCAGCGTGAGCACCATGCCCGTGCGCTTTTCGTGCAGATTGAGATTGATGCCCGTTTTCTGCGGGCAGCGGACCGGACGGCGGGGCGTGTTCGCGCGGGCCGTTTTCTTCTCCTTCTCCGCGATCATGCCAGTCCCCCCTTGATGCCCTCGCTCACACCGCCGATGGCGCGCAGATACGTCCACGGCTCCTCGGTCGAAAGCTGCTGCGAGAGCAGCTCGGAGACCGGATGGAGCGTGAGCCTCGTCGTTTCGACGATGGTGCGCAGCATCGGCTCGATGCCGCCGCCACCGCCGCAGATGTAGAGGTCGTGCAGCTCGCGGTCGCGGTTGTTGTAGTTGTAGAAATTGACCGCCTTCATGATCTCGACCGCCAGACGGCTGTACGCCTCGCGGGCATAGTCCGCCTCAAGCACGCCGTTGTAGTCGCTGCGCATATAGCTGTGCGCCAAATGGATGTCCACGCCGCAGTGCTCGGCGATCTGCTCGTCGATCAGCCTGCCGCCGACGTCGATCTCACGGCGGCTGTCGAACGCTGCGCCGTGGTAAATGTAAAGGTGCGTGCTGCGGTGTCCGATGGAGACGATGCAGCGGTCCTTATCGTCGTTCTCCGCGCCCATGCGCCTGAGGTATGCGCCCAGTACCGCGCCGTAGGCGCACTCGGTGACGGTGAGCACGCGCAGGCGGAAGCCCGCGCGGTGCAGCATCGCGCGGTAGCCCTCCACCGTGGTCTTGAGGATGGCGCAGGCGAAGAGCTCCATCTCCTTGGGATGCCCGTCCGCGTCGTTCACGATGCGGCGCACGGCGTAGTCGAAGAAATATTTGCTCTTCTCCTCCGTCAGAAAGTCGCGGAACTCGTAAGGCAGGTTGTAAAAAAGCTGCTGCTCGGTCATAGCGGGCAGGGTGATGATGCGGGTGTAGACCTCGCTCGCCGGCACGACCAGCGCGGCGTTCGTCAGTGGGATGCCGCTGCCCTTCGCCGCGTCGTGCAGGAAGTCCGCCATCGCGTCCATCGAGAGGATGCGCCCGCCGGACACCATCGCGTCGGGCAACTCGACCTTCGCGGTCCTTTTCAGCTCGCGGTCCGCGAAATAGGCCATTTTTACGCTGTTTTCACCGATATCAAGGCCAACGATCTTGTTCATGCTCATTCTCCTTTCAGCGGAGTGCTGCGAAACGCGCCTTATAAAAGGCTCAGATACCAACGGATAAACGGCTCGCCCGCGAGCGCCGTGACCCACGCGCCGAGCGCGATGGACGGTCCCCACGGGATCGGCGCGCCCTTCTCCCCGCCGCGCCCGGCGGCGAGCAGGCCGAAGACGATGCCGAAGATGCAGGCTAAGATCAGGCAGAAAAGGTTGCCCTTCCAGCCGAAAAACAGTCCGGTGACGAACAGCAGCTTCAAATCACCGCCGCCCATCGCCTCGCGCCCCATGCGCTTTTCCAGCACCGTGACGACCGCCAGCAGGCCGAGCGCCACGCCGAGGCCGCCGAGCAGCCCGTCCGCGAGCCGTCCGAGCGGCGCAGGCGCAAAAAAGAGGGACGCGATAAAAAGCACAAGACCGGCCGCTAAAAAGCGGTCGGGAATGATGTACCCCTCCAGGTCCGCGAAGGAGCAGGCGAGCAGAATGCTTGCCAGAAGCCACGCTTCGAGAAGCCGGAGCGAAATATCATAATGCAGCAGAAGCGACACGAACACCGCCGCGCCCATCACCTCGCCCCACACATGGCGGCTCGAGAGCTTCACGCCGCAGTAGCGGCACCTCCCGCCGGAGGCGAGATAGCTCACGATCGGAACGAGGTCCCGCGCGCCGAGCACATGGCCGCACGCGTCGCAGTGCGACCGCCCGCACAGCACGCTCTCGCCATGCACCACGCGCCACGCCATGCAGTTCAGAAAGCTCCCCATGCAGGCGCCGAAAACGGCGGCGAGCACGCAGCAGTATACGGTGAGGAAGGGGGTGAGATGGAGCATCGCGAAATTCCTCCTTGGAATAGGGTTCCTTCGTGGGGGATGGCCGCCGACCCTCGGCCACCCCCTTATTTCTTAGCATAGCGCCGAAGATGAGCCCTCTGCAGAATCGGCTCATCCAAGAAGGAAGGGGGCGTTCCCACGCCGGAGCGTGCGCTCCGGCGTGGGCTCAAGAAGAGATGAACTTGCTTAAATTAGGTCTTGTCCAAACCGCTGATCGTTACCTCACCGGTTGCCTTATTAACAGAAATCGTTGCAGTCTTGCCGCTCTTCCACTCATAGTCTTTTCCAGCAATTTTGATTTTTGCATCGGTAGTACCAGTTGTTTCGACAGTCTTATCTGCAACTGTAGGCTCCGCAGTGCCATTGGCAATCCCATTGAGATACTCAACCGATGCCTCAGCATAAGCTGCACGAATATTGGCCGCATCAGTAGCCACTCTGGCCTTGTTTAAGGCGCCGTTGAAGGTGGGGATGGCGATGGCAACGAGGACAGCGATGATCGCGACGACGATCAGCATTTCCATGAGGGTGAAGCCCTTTTTGTTGGTGAGTTTCTTGAGCATAATAATTTCTCCTTTTCCGTTTCTTTCTATATCGTCCCGCGCGGGGTGGTCGCGCGGAAATGATAACGTATCAGATGCTGCCGTACATACTGAACATCGGCAGGTACACCGCCAGCAGCAGCACGACCACGATGACCGCGAGCACGATGGTGATGACCGGCTCGAGCACGCTGAGCAGCCGCGTGCTCTGCGTTTCGACCTCGCTGTCGAAGTAATTGCCGATGACGTCGAGCGTCTGCGGCAGCGAGCCCGCGCGCTCGCCCACGCCCACCATCTCGGTGAGCATCTTGGGGAAGCACTCTACGCCCGCCATGCTCTCGGCAATGCCGCGGCCGCGCTCCACGTTCTCCTTCACCTTGCGCACACCGAGGGAAAAGAGGTAGTTGCCCACGACCTGGCTGGTAACGTCCAGCGCGCGCGGCACGCCGAGCCCGGCGGTGAGCATGGTGGACATGGTGTTGGCGAAGCGGCCCGCCGCGCTCATGCTGCGCAGCCGCCGCAGCGGCGCGCGCTCGATGGCGTAGGACGCCAGCACGAGCTTGCCGCGCTCGGTGCGCTTGAAGGCGAGATAGGCGATGACAAGCGCCGCCCCGATGAGCAGCAGCAGCCACCACCAGCGGTTGAAAAAGCCGCTCACGGCCATCAGCGCCTTCGTCACGCCCGGCAGCTCGCCCTCGCCGAGGTCGGCAAAGGCGTCGGTAAAGGCCGGCACGGCGACGGCGATGATGATGATAAACACGATGATGGCGACCACAATGACCATCGCGGGATAGGTCATCGTGCTGATGATCTTCGCACGGGTCTTGGCGGTGCGTTCGTAGTACCGGTGCAGGCGGTCGAAGCACAGCGCGAGCGTGCCGGACTCCTCGCCCGCGCGCACGGTCTCGATGAACGTGGCGGGCAGATAAGGGGCGTTGCTCTCAAAGCTCTGCGCGAGGGAATAGCCCGCGCCGACCTCCTCGGCCACCTTTTCCAGCATCCTGCGCGTGTACTTATTGCGTGTCTGCGAGGCGACCATCTCCACGCAGCGCATCACGCTCAGCCCCGAGGTGAGAATGATGGAAAACTGCGAGCAGAGCAGCGCCAGCTCCTTGTCCTTGAGCCGGAAGCCGATGGGCTTATCCAGCGCGTTCCCGCGCTCCTTCACCGGCTCGATCTTCGTGATGAAGGCACAGGTGTCGCGCAGCTTGGCGACGGCCTCGAACTCGTCGTAGGCGCGCACCACGCCGCTCACCCTTGCGCCGCTGAGCGACTGGCCCTTGTACTTATAGGTCGTCAAGCCGATTCACCTGCCTTTTTCTTTGGTCATTCCGTTCAGCTCTCGATGGTGGAGCTGATGGTGCGGGCGGCCTCCTCAGCCGTCGTTTCGCCGCGCAGCACCAGGTCGCGGCAGCGCTCGCGCATGGTGGTGAAGCCATGCCTCCGCGCCTCGTCGGCAAGCTCGTCCGCGCTCGCGCCGGCGTTGATGAGGCGGCGCAGCGGCGCGTCGAGCATCAGGATCTCGAACACGGCGCGGCGGCCGGTGTAGCCGGTGTGATGGCAGTCCGGGCAGCCCTCGCCCTTGTAGAACACAAGGTCCGGCGCGTCGTCCAGCCCCAGCAGGGCCAGCTCGTCGCTCGCGGGATGATAGGCTCTTTTGCAGTGCGGACAGATGCGGCGCACAAGCCGCTGCGACACCACGCCGCGCAGCGCGCCGGAGATCAGCCACGGCTCCACGCCGATGTCGCGCAGACGGTCGACCGCGGAGGGGGCGTCGTTGGTGTGCAGGGTCGAGAGCACCAGATGGCCGGTGATGGCCGCGCGCATGGCGATGCTCGCGGTCTCGCCGTCGCGGATCTCGCCGACGGAGATGATGTCGGGGTCCTGGCGCAGAATGGCGCGCAGGCCGCCGGCGAAGGTCATGCCGGTCTTTTCGTTGATTTGGCACTGGCTGACGCCGGGGATGTAATATTCCACAGGGTCCTCGAGCGTGACGATGTTCACTTCCTCGCGCGCGAGGTCGCGGAGCATCACACACATCGTCGTGGATTTGCCGGAGCCCGTAGGGCCGACCAGCAGGATCACGCCGCCGGTATTCCGAAGCAGCGTCTGATAATACTCAAGGTCTTCCCCCTCCAGGCCGATGGCATCGCGGGAGAGGAGCTGCGAGGTCTTGTTGAGCAGGCGCAGCACGATCTTCTCGCCGTACACCGTCGGCATCGAGGAGATGCGCAGGTCGATCTCGCTGCCCTTCACGCGCAGCATGGCGTGGCCGTCCTGCGGGACCTTGCGCTCGGCAATGTCCATGCCGCCCATGATCTTCAGGCGGGAAATGACGGTGCTCTGCAGCTCGGCCGGCACGGTCAGAACGCGGCGGAGCAGGCCGTCGATGCGCATGCGCACCACCATCTCGCCCTCCTGCGGCTCGAGGTGGATATCGCTCGCGCGCTCGGTAAAGGCGCGCTCGATGAGGGAGTTGACAAAGCGGATGGTCGGCGCGCCCTCGCTGCTGTCGCTGTCTTTCGCGAGCTGCGCGGGCACGATATCCGGTCCGGCGGAGCCTGCCTCGCGCTTCATCTCTTCAATGACGCGGGCGGTGCCCTCGCTGCCGTAGAGGCGGCTGATGGCCTGCTCGGTCGCGCGGTGCGTGGCGATCATCGGAATCACGCGCTTGCGCGAGGCGGCCTTGACCTCCTCCTGCGCGATGAAGTCCAGCGGATCGCTCATCGCGAGGTAGAGGGTGTCGCGCACCAGCTTCACAGGCACCACGCAGTATTTCTTCGCCAGCGTGCGCGGCACATATTTCGCCAGCTCCACCGGGATGGAGACCGCCGTGAGATCGACGAACTCCACACCGAGCTGTATTTTCAGCGCCTCGATGAGCTGCTGCTCGGTGATGATGCCGCTCTGCACCAGCACGTCGCCCAGACGCTCCTTACTTTCCTTTTGCAGTTCCAGCGCCCGCTCAAGCTGCTCGTGCGAGATCACGCCCGAGGACAGCAGCAGGTCGCCCAGCCGCATATATGCCATAGGGATTCACCTCAGGATCAATAAATGAGGCCGCCGCAGGGGCCGGCGGCAAAAAAAAGCTGACCGCAGCAAATGGTGCGGCCAGTCTGTCATGTGAACCTTTTTCAAGGGTGTTCATTTAGACACTATAGCTTTGCGTCCCGGCCTTTCGATCGGTTTGCCAACAGGATGAACTTGCGGAGCCATGTAAAGACTCTGTTAAGAAAATGCCATCAAGTAAAAGGAATAATAACCCATATTTCGACATTTGTCAAGCATAAATCTACAATTTTTCCATCTTTTTCTTGTGCATTTTGCTTATTTTTTAATTGTCAGGTCCTTGGTCATCCTCCCGCCTTTTGAGCAGCGCCACCGCCTCAACATGCTTATCATTGTCCAAACTTAATTCCATATTTTCCCCAATGATTGGTAGCTTGAATTTGATTGATTTAAGCCACTGTCCATTGGGCTGGCGCTCCGGAAAGATTTGTATTTCTGAAATCAGCGCTTCTATAAATCTTCTTCGTTCTACGTCATTCATCACCCCGTATAGTTTTTCAAAATAAATTAGAACCTTGTAGATGTTGTCTGCGGTTAGCTTTTCAGCCTCAATAGCCTGCTTTTTCGCCCTTGCCTCAACCAGAAGGTTTTCTTCCTCTTCTATCTTATCATACATTCGATAAAGCCTGTCATCAAGATCTGCTTTTCGTTTAATATAGTGACGATCATCAGGATCAAGCGAATCTATTTCTTCCATCAATTTGGATTTAGTAGAATAATACTGACGAAGTTGCTTTTCGTGATTCGCCACCTCCTGATCTATTGTGGAAGTGTCTACCTTCATATTGATTTTTTCCTGCATCATCGTGGCAAATTTAGGCTTGCTGACTAATGCTACTATGATTTCTGCGACTGCATCATCCAATAGTTCCTCATTGATTTGCTTTCTGTAATCGCACTTATGTCCACGGGTCATGGTGCGGTGTTTGCAACCATAGTAATAAAAATCCTTATACTTTGTTCCATCCTTTTTGTGTTTGATACATTTGTTTCCATACATTCCTGCACCACACACAGGGCATTTTACAATACCCGAAAGCAGATGAGTTCTCGTATCTTTTCCCTTATTTACATGCTCATATTTTTTTGCCTGAGCAAGTAATTTGACCTGCGCCGCCTGCCAGATTTCTTCGGAAACAATGGCTTCATGCAATCCGTCAACCAGTAAATAGTTCTCTTGTTCTACAAGATGATAGTCATTTCTGGTTCCATGTACTTTTTCTGTTCTTCTGCGTCCATAGGCGATTTTGCCACAATATACTGGATTTCTTAGTATTAGGCGAACCAAATGGGCATCAAACAGAGGATTTTTTCCATTTTGCCGTTGTATTTTTCGTATTCCGTGATTTTCCAGATATTTAGCAATGCCGTTTGAACCAATATTGGTATTTACATACTGATCGAATATCACACGAATTGCTACTGCCTCTTCTTCGTTTATTTCCAGCTTTCCATCCACAAGCTGATAGCCGTACGGTGCAAATCCGCCGTTCCATTTTCCTTCTCTGGCTTTTTGGATACGTCCTTCCATTGTTTGGACACGAATATTTTCCCTCTCAATTTCAGCGACTGCCGAGAGAACGGAAATCATCAGTTTACCAGCATCCTTAGAAGAGTCTATCCCATCCTCAACACAGATTAGATTTACACCAAAGTCCTGCATTATTTGCAAAGTCGAAAGAACATCTGCCGCATTTCTCCCGAAACGGGATAATTTAAAGACAAGGACATAAGAAACTCCGTCTTTTCCTTCTTTAATATCATCCATCATTTGGGAAAACTGTACTCGTCCTTCAATGGATTTTCCGGACTTACCAGCATCCTCATATTCTCTTACAATTTCATAATCATTGTACTCCGCAAAAGCTTTCATTCTTGACTTCTGTGCGTCCAAAGAGTATCCGTCAATCTGCATTGCTGTTGACACTCTGGTGTAGGTATAAACCTTTGTTTTTCTCTTATCCATACACAACCTCACGCATAGTGCCACTGATGTGCACTACATAATCTTCATACACCGGTTCAGCCTCAAAAATGTTTGGACTATATAATCACGATGTAATTATATCATGCAGCCTCTTTAATTTCAACAGATTCACACTTTAAATCGATAAACTCACTAATATTTTTCTTTTCTTTAGGGTCTGGCAAACTGTCAATATCTAAAACATCCGCATACTTCTCGATTAAACCAGCAAGCAAATCCGCTAAGCCATTCCATTCATCTCCCATAAGCCATTTCTCCCAAAATCAAAAAGAAATAAGTATGAAATCCAATCAAACATTTATCACCTCTCTATATCAAAGCAGTGCTGCGCCGGTTATCCCGATGCAGCACCGCTTCTCTCTTATTTTTTGTATCGTATTCTCTGGACAGCAGGACTGCCCATCAGCACACCCCCGATACAGGGAATATTCAAGCCGGTTCAGGGTTAGCCAACCAAATGGCTGCTGAAGCCGCCGCATACCGCCGATAGGTGGTTGGCACCATATTCGCAGTAAGTTTCGGTGAGTGGCACGGTTTCTTATGCTGCGCGTCCTGGCACTTTCCGGCCCACCACAGGCCGGTCATCAGCCACCAAATGACCGCTCAGCCCCTTTGATGTTATCGTATTGACGGATGCTCTGACCATCCGCAGGGGGTTATCGCGTTTGTGCTATGCGATGCTCGGCGCAGCACTCAAAAACTTGAATACTGAGTATGAACGGATTGCCCGTTGTTTTTCAAGGTACACAGTCAAAAGGGGGTTCTAAAATCCCTTTCACTATATAGGAGGGAAAACGGGCAATCGTTGATAGTTACGCCGCAACTTTTTTTCGGATTTTCTTCAAAGCGGAATGCACGGAACGCATGACCGCCGATTTATTGCAGTCCTGCATTTTGGCAATCTCTGAATAGGAGTATCCGTATAAAAAATGGAGAATGAAACGCCACCGCTGCAACGGAGGAAGTTTCTCCAATATGCAGCCGATCTCCAGCAAGGTTTCCAGGCGCTCGGCGGTTTCTTCCAGCGGCTCCGTAGCCAGATCATACAGTAGACAATCATCAAAAGATTTCCCTTCGATATGTTTCCGGCGCTCATACCGCTGCCGTTCCTCCTGCTTCCGGCTTTCCTCGTAAACGCGGTAAATTTCAAGGGATACTTCCACATCGACAGGGCGGTGATCCGCATTTAAAATTTTGACAAGATACATAGTGCGCCCTCCCTTATGCAACTCGAACCAGAGCGATGATTTTATCATCGTCCTGTGGATCAATAAGGAACGGGCTGGGCTGGGCATTCGCAGCGCCAAGCGGCACAGGGGTCGGCGCAGGCTCTGTCAGGATGAGAAGCGATTCACCAGGGGCCAAATGGATTACTTTAATGGTTTTCAACATATTGCAACACCTCCGATTATTTTCTGAGGGCTTGTCCCTCTACATATCGGAGATTTCAGCGCCACTCAATTAAGGGGGCGTACAAATTTCTTGAACGGAATAGGCAAAGGCAAGGACAGCATCACAAGAATGCTGCCCTTGCTTTCACTTATTCAGCTAAGAAGCTGCGGAGCCGGTGAAAGGCCCTCTGAAGCAGAAGTGTGACCGCTGCCGGTGAGCAGCCAAAGATGACTGCAATCTCCTTGTACTGATACCCTTCCCAAAAGGCCAGCTCGATAGCGAAACGCTGCCGGTCTGTCAGGCGGCGCAAGCCATAAGCCAGCTTTTCGTTTCGGACGGTATCAATAAAATCCTCCACCATCAGTTGCTCCGTAAAATCATCCTGGATATAGATAGACCGCTCCTTGTATGTAAGTTCCTCGCTCATACTCTCCAGGGAGTAGCAGTGATACCGGAACCGGCGGTCAGAGTTTGCAATGATACGATCCTCGTCTTTAAGGATCGCAGCCCAATCTTTTTCGGCCATAAGCCTGTTCTCCTTTCTGTCGTTTGTCTGCGTGGGCGGGCAGACAAACGGGGGAGAACGGCTCCGTGCGATAATCGCAAAATAGGGACTAACATAAGTACAGGTTTTTCCCGTACTGGTGTTAGTCCCTATTGGTAGGTTTATATAAGCATCGCAGAGTTCCGTACAAGTGTGCAGATATTCAGCACATGCTGCGTGTGATTTTTTTGCCGGTAATCCGGCTCAAATGTGTTGAGATCTGGGCCATATCTGTTATAGAAAGCCCTTTTGCAAACTCTAATAAATCATCAGCTCCTCTCTTATTGGCTACTTAGAGTAGCTATTAAAAAGCGACGCTTAAATCATTTTGAATACCTCATAATCCAAGTACAATACTATTATGTGAGGTGACGGAGCGTGGCTAAGAAAAAGCAACAGACCGTTTATTCCTTTGGCTCCTCGTACCGATGTGCAAGAGAAAAGCGAGAATATACCCGTGAGCAGGTTGCAGAACGTGCAAATATCAGCCCTCGTTTTCTCTCGGCAATAGAAAATGACCGGCGAAAACCAAGTTTGAATGTTCTGATCCGGTTGGTTCTTGCCATTGGAGCGTCTTTTGACGAGATACTGGCTCCGAGTGCAGTTTCGGATGAAGAAGTAACAGACAGGATTAAACGGCTTATTACACAATGCAACCGACGAGATCAGGAGCTTATCCTGGGTCTTATCGACAAGATGCTGGATAACAAAGAAGAAAAGCAGTAACACGGATGGGTGGAAATCCAACCGCGTTACTGCTTTTTCCATGAACGGGTGCTCTCCCCTTCATTCTTCTTTATGTGTGTTGTAGGCATCCTTCAGATGCTCAAAGGATTCCTGACTGATGACGTGCTCAATCCGGCAGGCGTCCCGTTCCGCCGTTTCCGGGTCTACGCCGACTTCAATCAGTCGGTCGGTAAAGAAGCGGTGCTTTTCGTAGATCTGCTCCGCCACTTCCCGGCCCACATCGGTCAGGTGCAGGAAATAGTCGCTGTCCATCGTCAGGAAGCCCCCGTCCCGCAGGGTCGCCACCGCATGGCACACGCTTGGCTTGGACACTTCCAGGCGCCGGGCGACATCCACGGAGCGCACCATGCCTTTTTCTTTTTGCAGCATCAGCACAGCCTCTAAATAGTCCTCGCCCGACGCATGAATCTTCATTCTATCACCCACTCACATAATCCCAGCATTTGCAAACTGCTTGTTGTAAACCTTTTTTGCAATAACTCCGACAATTATTGAGATAACTACGGTTGCGGCAATAGCAAGAACCATAAACCACGGAGAAGTCAAGGTTGATAATATCTCAGCATAATTTGCAGACATTTCTTCGGATGCCTCTGAAATGGCATAGTCAGAGAATACCCATACATACAACGGAGAACCGATATTGCTTAACGAAAGCAGGATATAACTCATCACGATACCTTTGTAATTCTTATATCCGGCCCATTTCCGAATGATTTCCGCTAAAATAGAACAAACAATCAAGCTCCCAAGCAACAGATTCGCAAGCTCCCCAAAAGCCACGAAAGCGATTGCTACAAATAGGTTCATAATGAGAACCACGCCTGCTTTCGGCACTTTTGCCATAACATACATATATGGAATCCATGCCACGAGAGCAATTAAAGCTGTTACAAACAGATAGAGCAATGGGTGTATGCCGCCCATAATCGTAGCTGCCAAAACCACAGCAAAGTAAATGACGGAAAATACGATTGTCAGACCTAAATCTCTTAACTTCCAGTGTTGTTCCATAAGATTTCCTTTCTATTTTCCTTGCTGTAATTCAACAAGGTGTGCATATAGACCGCCCTTTTTCATCAGTTCAGCAGGTGTACCCATCTCACTGACCTTGCCGTCGTCCAGAACCACGATCTTATCAGCATTTGCCACTGTCCTCATGCGATGGGCAATCACCATGACCGTCTTATCCTTCAGCAGTACCGACAAGGCATCCTGTATCAGTGTTTCACTCTCGGCATCCATAGAAGCAGTTGCTTCATCAAGCAGGACAATGGGAGCATTTTTCAACAGGGCGCGGGCAATCGAAATGCGCTGACGCTCGCCACCGGACAGGGCGCTGCCGTTTTCCCCGATGTTCGTCTGATACCCTTGAGGAAGACGCTGGATAAATTCCTCGCATTGGGCAGCTCTGGCCGCAGCCATAACTTCCTCATCAGTGGCATCGCCCCGGCCCAGCCGGATATTCTCCATGACAGTCTCATCAAAGAGCATGACATCTTGGAATACAATGGCATAATTCTTGAACAGCGTTTCCGGTTCTACCGTTTTGACATCCACGCCGCCCAGGGTAATGGTTCCGGAGTCCGCATCCCAAAAGCGTGCTGCCAGCTTGGAGGCGGTAGACTTGCCGCTGCCGGATGGGCCTACCAGCGCCGTGACCTCGCCTTGTTTTGCCACAAAGGACACGCCCTTCAAAACCGGCTCCTCATTGTAGGAGAACACTACATTCTTAAACTCAATGTCGTAGCCCTTGTTATTGCAGACATTGGTGCCGGTCTGCTCCGGGGTCGCATCGATCTGCTTCATCCGCTTGACGCTGACAAGGGCAGAGAACACTTCTGCCATCAGCATGAAGCAACTGGTGAAGGGGTCATAAATGCGGCCTGCAAAAAGCAGGAACAGAATGAACATGGGGATGGACAACGAGCCAGTCGTTACGAGAATACCACCCACCAGCATGACCGCCACAAGGCCAAACCGAAGGATAAATTGAGCCGTGGTCGTAGCAGCACCGGGAGCGATCTCGTTGCGGAAGGAACACTTCACCACATAATCCAGCTTCTTTTCCAGGCCCTCCAGATATTCTTCTTCACGGGAGCAGGACTTCAGCTCCTGGATGGTATCAAGGTATTCCTGCACACCGTCATAGGCAGCTCTCTTGGCATCCATGTTGGCGCTTTCGGCATTGGACTGGGCTTTCTTTGCCGCAAAGACTACCAAGGCTGCCACAGGGACCGGCACTACGATGCAAAGGCCCATCCGCCAGTCAAGCACCAGCAGGCCGATAGCCGTTATAATAAACATAAAAATCGTTCCGAAGAGTTGCGGGATCGCATTGGAAAATACGCGCTCCAGAGCCGTACAGTCCCCCATGATAGTGGTGGTCAGGTCAGAAAGATCGCGCTGGCCAAAGAAGGACAGCGGAAGTTTCCGCAGTTTCTCCGCCAGGACAATCCGGCGGTTGGCACTTTCCTTATACGCCACAGTATAAGTTTTGTTGTACTGGAGCCATTGGGTCAGAAACACAATGATAAACATGACCACAGTGCCGCAAATAAACAAGGCCGCATGATCCCGCATACTGCTTTCCTGCCCGGAAATCACATTCAGCAGTTCCCATATCACCATGACCAGCAGGCTGACCGGGGCAATCAGGCACAGATTGCTGAGTGTAGTGGCTGCAATTCCTTTATTCAAATCTCTTAATCCCTGATTGCTCAGGGCAAACATCCGTTTCAGCATACTTTCACCTCATTCCCGATGTGCCACTTGGTAGTCTTTGTGTAGTTGCTCCACATCTTGGCGTATTCGCCGCCCTGTTTCACCAGCGCGTCATGGGTTCCGCTTTCCACCAATTCACCCTGCTTCATTACCAGAATGAGATCAGCGTCCTGAATGGTGGAGAGCCGGTGTGCGATCATAATGACCGTCTTGCCCTTGACCAGCCCTTCAAAGGCTTTCTGGATCTGTTGCTCGTTCTCCGGGTCAGCGTAGGCGGTGGCCTCATCTAAGACCACGATGGGGGCGTCTTTCAAAATGGCGCGGGCAATCGCAATGCGCTGTGTTTCGCCGCCGGAAAGATACACACCTTTACTGCCCACCACGGTATCGAGGCCATCCGGGAACTTCTCCAAAATATCATCACACTGGGCCAGACGCGCCGCCTGCAAGACCTCATCCCGTGTGGCGGAAGGTCTGCCTGCCCGGATATTTTCCAGAAGGGTGTCCTTGAACAATTTGGGGTCCTGGAATACAAAGGCAACCATCTTCATCAAGTCAGCATGAGGAATTTCCCGAATGTCCACACCGCCGATCTTGACTGCCCCCTGCTGCACATCGTAGAAACGAGGAATCAGGCTGGCCGTTGTGCTTTTTCCGGAGCCGGAATGCCCGACCAATGCGGTAGTTGTCCCAGCCTTGGCCGTGAAGCTCAAATGGGATACCGCCGGATGGTCCGTATTTTCGTATGCGAAGGTCACATTCTCAAAGGACACATCATAAGTCTTGGGATGTTTGGGTGCAGAAGTCTCCACCTGCGGTTCGGCAGTCAGAATCATGTCGATGCGGCGCATGGACTCCTCCGCCTGCATTTTGTAGCTGGTCATATACATGATCTTATTGAGCATGACTGCACAAGCAGGAGAGAAGATCACATAGAACAGAAAACTTTGCATAAATCCGATCAGGTCGTTGGAAACAAACCCGATAATAAGCGCCGTAGGTACCAGCACCAGGAAGCTGGAATTGATGACTGAGTTAAACGCCACCATTCCCTTTTTGCAGGACATCGTGTAAGCCAGAGCAAACTTCCGGTAGGATTTGATGGCGTCATTAAACTTGGTGATAGATTGCACTGTCTGTCCGAACACCTTGACTACCGAAATGCCCCGGATGTACTCCACAGCCTCATGGTTCATCGTTTCCAAAGAGTCCTGGTAGGTCTGCATGAATTTCATGCTGTCCTTCCCCATGAGGGACCCCTGTAAGAAGAAACCGATGCCAAAGAGCAGCAGGAGAGGGATACCTACACGCCAGTCAAAGACCAGCATCAGCACCAAACTCACGATCATCGTGACCTGCGCGCCCACCAAGTCGGGGAGCTGGTGAGCGATGAAAGTCTCAGTCTGAAAACTGTTGTCGTCAATAATCTTCCGAAGTTTTCCGCTGGGATTGGCGTCAAAGTATCCCATAGGCATTTTTGCGAGATGTTTCAGTGCCGCCATTTTCAGGTTTTTCTCTGTGTGGAACGCTACGACATGGGAGCAGAGCAATGCTGAGAAATAAAGGAGCAGACCAATCAGCTCCAGCCCCAGAGCAAGCAGGCCCCAGCGAACAAGACTGTTCGTGTCTAACGGCGTCCCGGCAAATACGCCCACCAAGTCACGCGCTGCAAAGTAAACGCAGAGGAACGGTCCAAGGATAAAGGCCGAACTGATGCCGGATAGAATGCGGGAAACAGTGAGTAGCCCACGATGTTTTCCCGTGAACTCCATCAACCGTTTGATCCCGCCGGATTTTTGTTTCATGGATACAAGACCTCCTTATCAATTCTTTGATTAGTTATTGTTAACCTCTTGATTTAAGTGTACTGCTTTCGCTTGGCATCGTCTACGACCTATCAGGTATGTTATACTCCAATCGGGCCAAGCGAAAGGAGCAGGCCCATTTAATCGGCCTGCTCCTTTTGTCAGTTAATTTGAATGGCTCAATTCAGATGGATATTCTGAACGGAAGTAAAGCTGGCATCGGTGGGGAAGGTATAACTTGCTACCGCATCGCTGTAAATGGCAAGCTGCCGGGTATAGATCAGCGGCGTAGTCAGGCACTGGTCTGCCATAGTAGTCAGGATGGTGTTGTAAATTTCCTGAATACGGGCCTCATCAGTAGCAGAGTCCAGTTCGTCTACCAGTGCCGCCAGCTCTGGCTGGGACGCCCCGATCTGCATGAGGATGGGGTCCATAGAGGTAGACGGGTTGATGTTGGTAATGACCATAGCCGGGTCATAGTAGCCACCCTGGGTCTTGAAGATGGTCAGGCCATAGTCACCGCTCTGGATCATGGCATACCAATCCATCATTTGTGCGGATTGCGGGGTCAGCTCAATACCGATTTTGCTGGCCTGGTCGCAGATGTAGACAACCATGTTGTCATCAGAGGCGGTGCCGGTTTGATACATGAAAGCGGCGGACAATTTGACTCCATCCTTCTCACGAATGCCATCGCCATCGGTATCTACATAGCCAGCCTCATCCAAGATTTGATTGGCATGATCCAGATCAAAGCCGTACACTGTCTGCTCTACATCGCAGTAGGGCAGGTCACGAGAAAAGAAGGTATCTGCCTTGTCGAACAGGCCACCGTAGATGTTGTCTACTACGGCATCCTTATCAATGGCGGAAGAAATGGCCTCACGAACCACCTGGTCGCCAAAAATCTCACTGCTCAGGTTATAGCCCACATAGTAAGTCTGCAAAGACTTTTCATCGACTTGAGCGCCATATCCATCCGTCTGCTCCATCTGAGCATAGCTCTCGGCAGAGACATTCTTAATACCGGAGAGGAAGTCCACCTCACCATTCTGCATGGCTAAAATTTTGGCATCGTTGTCGGGGATGTACTTGATAGAGAAGCTATCTACTTCAGGTGCTTCTCCCCAGTAATTGGGATTGCGGACGAAGTTCCATGTCTGCCCGTCATTGTCCCCAGCGTACATGTAGGGGCCGGTTCCATAAGTGGCGCTGCGGAAACTCTCCTGCTTGGCAGTCAGATCCTCATTGAACTGCTCGCTGGATACGATGCCGAAGGGGTTAGCAAGGCACAGTTCCCGGAGGGTGTTGTAGTAGGGCTGGGTCAGGTGCAGCTCCACCGTGTACTCATCGGTGGCTACCGCATCCTCAATGATCGTGGACAGGCGGCCATAGGAGCCGTTGTACTGGCCCAGGTTGACCGGAACAGCCAAAATAGACTTTGCCACATCCTCGGCGGTCAGGTCAGAGCCATCAGAGAACTTGACGCCCTGCTTGATCTGGAAGGTATAGGTTTTTCCATCCTCGCTCATGGACCAATCTTCGGCCAGCACACCCACGACCTCGCCCTCGGAATTGTACTCAAACAGGGTGTCATAGAAGCTGGTGAGATAGTAGGTAATGTCGTAACCGGAGGAGGATACCTCTGGGGTGAGGATGGTGTAAAAATACTCAAAGCCCCAGCTCTCCGCCAAGTTCAGATGTACGGCCTGAGCCTCGGCGTTCTCCTTCGGGTTCTGGCTGCTCTCTGTGTTGGTGCCGGTGTTGCCTCCGCAGGCGGCCAGAGATACCGCCATGACCGCCACCGTGAGCATAGCGGCAATTCGTTTCAGTTTCATTTCAAATCAATCCTTTCTTTCGTTTTATCATTCCAGTCTGTTGAAGTGTTCACTAAACCGCTTGCCTCCAAGAGCATCCTGCTGTATGGATCGTGAAATACAGAATAATCACCGGAGAACGCGGCACGCTCTACCAGATTAGAATTTCGCATGACAAAAATCTCGTCCGCCACGACCACTGCCAACTCCATGTCGTGGGTTATGAAAATCAGCGTAAAACCAAGCTGCTGTTGCAGGTCTATAATTTCATCAATGATTTTCTTCCGCAGCGGTAAGTCAAATCCATTGGTGGCCTCGTCGAAGATCAGGCATTGCGGCTCAGCGGCCAGTGCCCTGGCGATTGCCACCCGCTTTTGTTCTCCGCCGGACAGTTCTGATGGAAGACGGGTATAGTAGTCCCGTGATAGATTGCAAAGCTCCATCAAGTTCCGGCAGCGTTCCCGCCGTTTCTCTTTCTCCATGTGGAAAAAGCAATGCAGCGGTTCCTCTATGGATTTCCCCACCGGGATCTTGGGGTCCAGGGCAGATGCGGAGTTCTGCTGAATAATCTGCACCTTCCTGAAATGTTCTTTCCCGGCTCGTTTCCGCCCATAGACAGGTGCGCCATCTACAAACACGGAACCGCCGCTTGGCCGCTGCAATCCCGCGATCATCCGCGCCAGCGTTGTTTTGCCCGAACCGGACTCTCCAACGATTGCATACCGGCCTCCATCACTGAAATGGGCGCTCAATGGGGACACAGCAGTAAACAGTCCTTTTCCGCCAAAGCCGTCAGAAAAAGAACAACTAACCTCTTTCAGTTCAATCAAGACATCTCCCTCCTTTCCAACCGGCAGGCGTTCAACAGATATTTTGTATAGTCCTCTTTAGGGGTGTTTAGTATCTGCTCTGTCTTGCCCTGTTCGACAATCTGTCCGCGATCCATCACAAGGATGCGGTCAGAAACCGAGGCAGAGCGCAGGTCATGGGTCACGAACAGCACAGACATTCCATCTTTACAGAAACTTTTCAGTTCCCGCATCAGCCCGATCCGGTTGCAGGCATCAATGGCCGTGGTCGCTTCATCCGCTACTAAAAGGGCGGGCTGGCACATCAGCGCCGCCGCGATCATCAGCCGCTGGAGCATTCCGCCAGACAGTGTGAAGGGATAACTGTTCAAAATCCGCTGGGTATCTTCCAGCCCCAGCTTCTGCAAAATGGCGGCAAACAGGCGCTGCATTTCCTGCCTCGGCGTTTTTCCATGATGGAGCAAATAGGTCTTTTCCATCTGGCGCCCTACTCGGATGGATGGGTTAAAGGCGGTCATGGGGTTCTGCATAATCAAGCAGATTTCTTTCCCATAGATAGCTTGCCGCTTTCGTTCCGGCAGGTTGAGCAAATTTTCCGCTTGGAACAGGATTTCGCCATCAGCGCGGTAAGTGTTCCCCAGCAGTCCCATAATCGCTTTGCAGATAGTGGTCTTTCCCGCGCCGGAGCTGCCAACGATGGAGAGCATTTCTCCCTGGCCTAACCGAAATGATATATGTTCAGCTACGCTTTTCTCGGAAGTTAAAGAGATATTCAGATCTTTGACCTCAAGCAACACAAATATCATCCTCCTTCCCAATGGCATCCCGCAGGCCCTCGCCCAGCAGGTTGAAGCCCGCGCAGCAGACGATAAGGCAGATGCCCGGATAAATCAGGAGCGCAGGGTTTGAGTAGACACTGTTTCGGGCCTCATTGAGCATCGCACCCCATTCCGGGGTTCCAGCGATCAGCCCAACGCCCAGGAAAGCAAAGCTGGACACCGACATGATCGCCGTGGCAATTCCAGTGGTGAAGTACACCACAAACTGCGGGAACACATTTGGGATTAGGTGGCGAAGTACAATGCGAAGGCCAGAAGCGCCGGAAATCCGGGCTGCCTCTATGTATTCCTTTCCGCATTCAGTTTTTGCATAAGAGCGTACCATCCGCAGAAACCACGCCAGCATAGAAATCCCGATGGCAATGATGACACTTGCCACAGAATTATCCACCGCCGACACCAATGCCATCGCAATGACGATGAGTGGAAAGGCCATAAGGATGTCGCAAAGTATCCGCATGACTTCATCCAGCAAGCCGCCTTTATAACTGGAATAGCATCCCACGAACAGCGCGAAGGCGGCCAGTACGATCAGTACCGGAATGGTCAGCCCCATAGAGTACCTTGCTCCATAGAGAAGTCTTGATAATTCGCAACGGCCCATTTGGTCACAGCCAAGTGGATACTCCGCAGAAGGCGGAGCGTTCTTCAGCGCAAGGTTTGTGGCATTCGGATCATTGGGAGCCAACACCGGGGCCGCCAGTGCCATAAGAATAAAAATCAGGATCAGAGCCAGCCCAATAATAATTTGCCCTTTTCGTTTCATACCGCTTTCCTCCTATACGCAGGGCAGATAGCACTCGAAAGCAAATCTGCCAGGGTGTTGAACAGGACGAACAACACGCCGCACACCAGGATGGAACCGGAAATCCCATAGATGTCCATACTCTCGCAGGAATCCATCAGGTAAATGCCAAGTCCCTGGATGGAGAAAACGCTCTCTACCAGTGCCGAAGTCCCAAAAAGAGCAGCACAGTATTGGGCGAAAAGTGTGATGGCTGCGGGGAGGGCATTTCGTAGCACCTCGCCATAAACGATTTGTGCATTAGAAAACCCTCTTGCTCTGGCATAGGTCACATAGTCACTTTTGAGTTCATTCAGCACTGCCGCCCGCAGCACCCTGGCCGCAATACAGATAATAGGGAACGCCATTGCTGCCGATGGCAAAATCAAAGATTTGAAACTGCCGTCCGAGATCACACTGAAAATGGGAATTTGAACCGCAAAGGCGGTCAGCAGGATCAGCGCCAGCCAAAAGCTCGGCACACAGATCCCAATGATGCAGATAATCCGCATGACATTATCGAAAATCCCGCCTTTTCGTATGACAGAGATGGCGGCTATCAATACCGTGAAGATGATGACCCAAGCCATTGCCATAACTACCAGCATACAAGTCACAGGGAGGGCGTCCTTGATATTTTCGATGACCGGCTGGCGGTTCGTGATCGCGGTTCCAAGGTCGCCGGTCAGAACACCCTTGATGTAGTCTGCATAGCGTTCCAGAAAAGGAGCGTCCAGTCCCAACTCCTCTCGCACCGCCTGGATCTGTTCCTCTGTTGCAAAGACATTGACCTTACGGACAATCATCTCTGCCGGATCGGTCCCAGTAAAAACTTGCAGGCAGAAGCTGAGTGTAACGACGCCCCAAATAACAAAAATAAAATTGATGATGCGTTTGGTAATTCTTTTTGCGGTCCCTCCCGCAATCCGCATAGTACATCCCTCCAAACTTTAGTTAGCCTACTCTAACCAGTGGTCAAAAAAAGCAGCCGCGGTTCAGCGGCTGCTCCACAGCATACTCACCATTGGCACATCAATAATGATAGCATACCAGAGTGGTACATTCTATAACCGAATAGGTCGGATTTTGCTCCAATCAGGTCAGCAGTATTTGTGTCGATACGCCTGCGGCGTTACACCCATAACGGATTTGAAAGCGGCAGAAAATTTACTTTGATTTTCATATCCCGCCACACTTCCAATCTCTCCGATGCTCAAAGCCGACTCCGAAACCAACAATTCAGCAGCGGCCTCCATGCGTTTCGTCTTGATAAAGGTGCCAATGGATGCCCCGGCAATAGATTTGAAACATCTTTTCAAGCTGGACTCTGCCAGTCCGAACATGCAGGCCAGATCCTGAATGGTATCTTTGGTAAAGGGATTTTCTATAATGTACTGGTAAACCTCCTGTGTCCGTTTGGAGATGTCCGCAGAAAACTGCTGCGGCCGACAAACTGCGCTGCCATCCAGGAGACTTAAAAACAGCAGCAATTCGATGACCTTGATCCAAAAGTACGGAACCTGGATACGCTCGTCCACCGAGTAAAGCTCGCTGAAAATATGGTCGATTTCGTGCTTAGATTTGATGATAAGGGAACGTCCATCTGAACACAGGCGTTCTTTTATCTGTTCCAAACTGATATGAGCTTGTTGAAAGCCCTGATCCAAGGTTTGCTGCGCGGTTTCCATTTCCAGCAGTACGGTGATGCCTCGGTATTTTTTCAGAGGGATACGGGAGCCAAGGAACACCTGTCTATCTTTGGAGAGGTAATCCACGCAAAGATCGCCTTCGCCTAAAAAGCTGACTGAGCCACCTTCCAGTTCACATTCATAGCAGCCCTCAAGACAATGATTGATCTGCAAAAAGTCTTTTTCAAATCGGATAGGGTGAAAACAAGAATCCATTTTCAAATCGTTATAGGTAATTTGAATACCAGGCGCAATTTCAAAGCGCCTCATCGTTCCTTCGCCTGACTCATTTCCCTCATGCAATGTACTTGCTTTGTTCTCATTGTCAAGTGAATAGATATTATGAAATGCGTATGAGTTATTGATGATGGATTCCACATCCTTTCAATTCAGGTATTTAGATTATACTTTATTTGGATGTAAAAGACAAATTATTCGCAGTAAATTGAAAAAAATATTCAGCAGTTATTTGCTATCCTAATTTCGGGATAATTTTTGCAAGCAATGGAAAGGAATATCCTTTCCTGCTTGTTGGGGCGTTCCCCAAACCCCTGGCCCGGCAAAATGTGCGGTCCGAACACCATGCAGGGCATGGTGGCTTGCGCGTCCAAAAGGACGCTTCTCTGCCGGAGGCATAGCAAAAGCCGGAGGCCGCGTCAAGGGTAAATAAATGCACTTCGCGCACCCCTGACGCGGCTCCCGGCTTTCGCTTTTTGGCAAACAGGCGACAAACCCGCAGAGCGGTTTTACCGGCCCTGTTCCTGATTGTTTTCTTTCTCTCGCTGGTACTCCTGCACCTGCTCGATCCTTAATAGTGCGTCCACATTGGCCTTTACGGTCTGCAACTCCTGATTCTCTTTCCGGAGCCGCTTATAATCTTCGTAGGCGGCCTTTTTCTTTGCCAGCAGGTCACTGTATTCTGCCTGCAAGGTTTTGACCGTCGGCAGCTTCTTTTCTCCAAACTCGTCAAAGGCCCGTTTAGCAGCTTCGTGCAAAAGCAGCTCCGCTTCATGGGCTGCCCGGAACCGTGGCTTCTCCCTGGGGCTGGTTTTCCGGTAAGCCGCATAGGCATCGCGGGTTTTCGCATAGTTGATGATATGCTTTTTCAGCTCCGCGATCTGCTCCATCCGATGTTCATACTGCTTGATGGAAGTTGCTGTTTTATCAAAATTCTCGGACACGGAAGCGGCCCGCGCTGCCAGCAACTCATAGTCCGTGATATTATGCTCGGTCAGATAATTCAGCGTTTTCGCCGCTTCTTTCAGGTTATGGATTTTCAGCCAGCGTTCATAGCCCGGCCCGCGTCCCTGCAAGCGGCTTTGGATGTCCAAAAGCAGATTGACCCGGCCATTCTTTTGAAGCGGCGCAGCCCTCCGGCGCGGGCGCTTCACCGGCTGCCCAATGCGCTCCTGGATGGCCTCCTGCGTATAATCGGCTCCCAGAGTTTTCGCACGGGTAAACCGTTCCTGCCCCTCACTGGCCAGACGAAAACTCAGGACTTTCCGGGTGGTCTGGATCTCATATCCTTCCCGGCGCATGGCAGCAAGAAATTCCTCGTAGCTTGACACCGTAGGCAGTACCCGGTCAATCGTCCGGCGCAACTTATCCTTCCAGCTTGTGCCGCGCCGTGCGTTCGCCCACTCTGCATAATGCTTGCCTTTTTCTTTGGGCTTTTCAATCACGGAAAGGCCGTGTTCCCGGCTCAGGCGGTCATTGATTTTTCGGATCGTCTGATAGGTATTCCAGTAGTTATTGAACTTGTGAGAACAGTCCAGGGCAGTGCTGTTAAATTCGATGTGACAGTGGATGTGTTTCTTATCCACATGGGTAGCGACAAGGAACTGGTGCTGCCCGCCGGTAAACTCCAAAGCAAGCTGATACCCCAGCTTGTTTGCGTCCTCTGGCGTGATTTCCCCAGGCTTAAAGGACTGGACAATCAGATAAGAAATTACATCGTTTTCCGGTGCGCGTTTGCGACCAGTTTCCGTTTCGTAAATCTGCTTGCTGAGGGCAAATTCCTGCCACGCGGTATCCGGGTCGCACTGATAAGAGGACACCAGCAGCCCGCCCTTCGTCTTGTCCGGATTCTTGTCATAGTCAATCCGGTCTTTCAGAACCGCCGCAATACTTCGGCCTTCGCTGGCGTGGCGCGGTTTGATTTTTGAAATTGCCATCCACTGGCCCTCCTTCCCGAAAAAATAGGGGCGCGGCCCTCACAGAAAAGAGCCGCGCCCGCAAGTCATAGATTAAATGGATTTTAACATCCGGTTGAAGTCTGCCACCCGCTCCGTCAGCCAGGAGGCTGCCAGCGGCAGGCCGTAGGGACTGACAAGCCACGCCAGCACCATAAACCCGATGAAGCCGTCCACCCGTCCTGCGAACAGCACCAGTAGCCCGATCAGGAACAACAGTCCCGCCAGGATGCCAAGGATCAGGCCGGAGAACAGACAGAAGAAGCGACAAAAGGCCACCAAAACCGTCAGCACCAGAACCACAGGGAACAGTAAAATTTTCAAAAGTATTCTCATAGGGGCGACCTCCTTAGAAGCTGGTTTACAAGCTGACTATATCACATTAAAGTGCGAAAGTAAAGGCGTGATTTATAAATCCGTCAGTTTCCCTAAAAGGGTACTGACCGCGCCCCAAAGCTCCCGGTATCGCTCCTGCAGGTCGGCTATGTCCTCCTGATAGAGATTGCCCGTACTGTTCACCCGTTTGGCGATCTGATTTAGATTATTGGAACAGTTACGCAGCAGGGACACCAGAGCTTTGAAGTCGGACATATCCACCTGCACCGCATACCCATCCACCGCCATTTTCCGCAAGTATGCCCGCTGGTTGTGGATACCAAGCTGCGCCATCTTTTCATCAATGATTTCCTTTTCTTGCGGCGACACCTTGAAGTAAAGGGGAATGGTGCGCCCGCTGCGTGGTTTCATCAGATTGCCACCTCCATATCCTTGTCCTTTTGCGGGGGAGAAGCGGTCGCTGCCGATTCAACCCCAAGACGTTTTAGCATTCCTTTGATGGAGGGCTTTCCTCCATCCAGCTCCTCTTTGTCCCGCTCCCGTTTGCCGGTGGATTTTCCATCCATATTCAGGGCAATCCGCAGCACGTTCAGACGGGAGGTTTTCTCAACCAGCTCCTGTTCCTGGGGGAAAGGCCGCTTCACCTCCAGCTTTGCCTCCTCCATCTGCGCGGTCAGATTTTCCAGCTTGCCTTTGTTCTGCTCCAGATTTTCCGCGATGGCTGCCAGGGCATTATCCAGACGGGCGATGTTGCCTACCGGATCGCTGCCCAGCTCAATGGTGTGGGACAGGTTTTGCTTCATCGTCACCTGGAATTTCTGCGTGGCGGTATCGGCCCACAGGGTCATGGGGAAGCCTCGGTATTCGCCAAGCTCCACCCGCTGCGAAACATCGGTCATTTTCGTGCAGGCATCAATGATGGCCTGACCTGCGGCCTTGCGCTCTGTGTAGGTTTGGCCTGCCACTGTGATGGAGAAATGCTCCTTATCCGGCTGGGGGTGGGCCTGCAAAACCGCTAAATCTCCCTCAAGCCCCTGGATCTGTTCCTTTGTGCCGTTAATCGCTTTGGGGAAAAACTGAATGAGCCGATCCTCCAGCATATACCGCTGTCCCTCATGGTTGGCTTTCAGAAGTTTCAGCTTTGTCACCTGGCTGTCCAGGTCGGTCATTTCAATAATGCGCGGGTCGCCGGAGGCCAGGGCCTTAACCTCGGCATAGCTTAAAGCAGCCTCGTCTACATCCTCACAGGAACGGGAGGGATTTTTGCCGCTCATCAACTGGCCGATGAATTTCTGCTTGTTCTCCAAAATGCTCCAGTTATATGCGTCAAAGGTATTCTCCGTGACGTACTTATAGATTTTCACGGTTTGATTCATGTTGCCCTGACGCAAAATGCGGCCCTCGCGCTGCTCAATGTCGGCAGGCCGCCAGGGGCAATCCAGATGGTGCAGTGCGGTAAGGCGGGTCTGTACGTTGGTGCCCGCGCCCATTTTGGCCGTGGAGCCGAGCAGCACACGAACCTGTCCTTTCCGCACCTTTGCAAAAAGCTCCGCTTTCTGAACCTCCGTCTTTGCATCGTGAATAAAGGCGATTTCTTCCGGCGGTACGCCCTGGGCCATCATCTTTTGCTTCATATCGTCGTAGACGTTGAAGGAACCATCCCCCTTTGGGGTAGACAGGTCGCAGAATACAAGCTGCGTCCCCTTGATTTCCTCCGTGTCCTGCCAAACCTGCAACACATTCCGGACACAGGCATTGACCTTACTTTCCGGATCGTCCGGCAGCGTCGGATCAGACAGCCGCTGATCCAGGGCCAGCTTGCGGCCATCCGAGGTGATTTTGAGCATATTGTCCTCGCGCGGCTCCACCTCCCGGTTGCGTACCGCTTCGGCCCGTTCCCCCAGGTCGGCCACCAAATCCCGCTGGAAGTCGCTGGGGGTGGTAACTTCGGTGATTTTCTCCGCCGCCGGAACCGGCAGGCGCAGCATATCCGCCGTCTGAATGTCAGCAGCCTCCCGCCACATGGCCATGAGTTCCGGAAGATTGAAAAACTTTGCAAACCGGGTCTTACTGCGAAAGCCCGTCCCTTCCGGGGCCATCTCCAAAGCAGTGATGGTTTCGCCAAAGTTGGCCGCCCAACTATCGAAATGCTCCAGGCCGCTGGACTTTAGCAGGTCGTATTGCAGGTAGCGCATCATGGTGTAAAGTTCCACCATCGAATTGCTGACCGGGGTGCCGGTGGCAAAGACCACACCGCGCCCGCCGGTAATTTCATCCAGATACCGGCACTTCGCAAACATATCGGAAGATTTCTGCGCTTCGGACTGGCCGATACCCGCCACATTCCGCATTTTTGTTGCCAGAAACAAATTTTTGAACCCGTGTGCCTCGTCCACGAACAGCTTATCGACACCCAATTCCTCAAAGGTAATCACATCATCCTTGCGGCTCTGGTCATTTAACTTTTTCATTCGCGTTTCCAGGTTCTTTCTGGATTTTTCCAACTGCTTGATGGTGTAGCGTTCCCCGTCCTGGGCCTTTGCCTCCTGAATACCGTCGATCACCTGATCGATCTGCTCCTGAAGGATAGCTTTTTGACGCTCCGGCGAAAGGGGGATTTTTTCAAACTGGCTGTGTCCAATTACCACCGCGTCATAATCGCCGGTGGCAATCCGGCTGCAAAACTTTTTCCGGTTCGCCGGTTCAAAATCCTTTTTCGTCGCCACCAGCACATTGGCTCCGGGATAAAGCCGCAAAAAATCCGCGCCCCATTGTTCGGTCAGATGGTTGGGAACCACCACAAGGCTTTTCTTTGCCAGCCCCAGGCGTTTGGATTCCATCGCCGCCGCCACAATCTCAAAGGTCTTGCCCGCGCCCACACAATGAGCCAGCAGGCTGTTTCCACCGTAGAGCATCCGGGCTACCGCGTTGCGCTGGTGGGGCCGCAGGGAAATTTCCGGATTCATACCGGAAAACCGGATATGCTCCCCGTTGTAGCTGCGGGGCCGGATGGCGTTATAGAGTTCATTGTACTTCTGACACAGGTCGGCACGTCGGGCTGGATCTTTCCAAATCCAATCCTTGAATGCTTCCCGGATCTGTTCCTGCTTCTGCTGGGCCAGCATGGTTTCTTTGGCATTGAACACACGGCTGGTAGTGCCATCCGGATTGTGGACGGTATCATATATCCGTGTGTCCCTCAGGTTCAGGCTGTCCTCAATGATGGCGTAGGCGTTTCTCCGTTTGGTTCCGTAGGTCACATAGGCCAGGGAATTGTTTAGGCTGTCCCGCGATTTTCCGCTCACATTCCATTCGCCGGTGGCCGGGGAATAGCGCACCTGTATGTCCTTCTTGAGATAGAAAGGCGGTTTTAAGAGTTCATGGACGAATTGGGTATAATACTGCGGGTCAATCCAGGTAACGCCGATCCGCACATCAATCTCCGCAGCGGAGAGGTCTTTTGGCTGCGCCTGTTCCAGTGCGGCCACATTTTCCGCAAATATAGGGTCATTCTCAGCCGCCGCCCGCGCAGCGGCCAACTTCTTCCGGACGTTGCCGGATAAATACTCGTCTGCCGTTTCCCATCCGTTCAGCGGGCCGCCGCCGGCTTCCGGATTTTTATAAATCACCCCTTTCAGGTCGCGGATGATGCTGTCGGTTTCGCCGGGAGTGCCTAACAGGGAGGCCATATAGTCCAAATCCACACGGGCGCGTTCCCCGATGGAAACAGCCAGTGCTTCGCTGGCGGTGTCCACATGGTCAATCGTGACCTGCTGGTTGATGGTGCGCTTCGTGAACATATCTGCTTTGCGTTCCAGGTTCCCGTCCTCGTCCAGAATCTCCAGGGAACACAGCAGGCAGTAGGACGAATCCTGTTCAAAGGCCCGCTTATTGCCGGTGCTGTTTAAGAGGCCGTATTCTGCGGTATAAGCGTCATAGGCTTTTCCCAATTTTTCCTGGGCTGTCCGGATTTCCTCGTCGGTGCCGCCGTAAAGCTGCAATTCAATGAGGTTTCGGGTCACACCCCGCAGGCCGATCATACCACGGATACGCTTTTCCGTGGTGGCGGGAACCTCCACCGGAATCCGCTCGCCATCCTCCACAAAGTAGAGCTTACCGCCGACCTCCGTGTAGCTGAAATTTCGGGCTTCTACATCAGCGGTTTCCATTCGTTCTAATAGTTCCTGGACTTCCACCGCACCTTTTTGGGAGAGAAGCTGCTGATCCGGCGGGGAAAGTTTTGAAAGGGCTTCGCTCAACTGGTCGGCCAGCTCAATCCCAGGAATCGGAGCGCAGGTAGTTTCCCATTCGTTCCCATACATACTTTTGTCCCAGGCCATCGTGCCAAGCACCATATCCGGGTGGGTTTCAAAGTAGCGGTTGATGGGGATTCCGTCTGCGGTCTGTCCCAAATGTACCCAATCCGGCACCTGCTCCGGCGGCTGCGCCCGTTTTTGCAGGAACAAAATATCCGTGGTCACATCCGTACCGGCGTTCCGGGAAAAGGCGTTGTTTGGCAAGCGTACCGCGCCTAAAAGGTCAGCCCGCTGCGCCAGATATTCCCGCACAGTGGAATCCTGTTTATCCAGCGTACCTTTTGAGGTGATAAAAGCCACGATTCCTCCGGGCCGTACCTTATCCAGCGTTTTCACGAAAAAGTAGTCGTGAATGAGAAGGTTTTGCTTATCGTACCGGGGATCGGCCAGCTTGTAGCTGCCAAAAGGTACGTTTCCCACAGCCAGGTCGATGGAATTGTCCGGCAGGTTGACGCGCTCGAAGCCGTCCACAGTGATGTTGGCCTGGGGATAAAGCTGTTTTGCCAGCCGCCCGGTAATGCTGTCCAGCTCCACACCCATCAGGGTAGCATTTTGCATGGACTCCGGCATAAGGCCAAAGAAGTTGCCCACGCCCATTGCAGGCTCCAGGACGGTATCCGGATGAACGCCCATCTGCTCCAACGCCTGATACATTCCCTCAATCACGGTGGGGCTGGTAAAGTGTGCGTTCAGGGTAGAACCACGGGCAGAAGCATATTCCTCCGGGGTCAGCAGCGTTTTTAACTCTGCATATTCCGAAGCCCATTTTTCATTGGTTTCGTCAAATGCCTGGGGAATGCCGCCCCACCCAACATAGCGGGATAGGACTTCCTGTTCCTCCGGCGTCGCGCTGCGGCCCTGGGCCTCCAAGTCCTTCAAAAGCCGGATTGCAGCCACGTTGTTCTGGTATTTTGTCTTTTGCCCGCCTGCGCCCAGGTCAGGATCGGTGATGTGGAAGTTTTGGACGGCCGGTGTGGAGATGCGCTCCGGCTCCTCGATGTGCAGCTTTTCTATGACTACATCAAAGGGAAGGCGGTTTTTCTCTCCCGAATAGACTACTTCCGTTTCCGTTGTGACCTGGGGCTGCTTTTCCTGCTGGTCAGGAATAGCTTCTTTGATTTGCTCCCATTCTTCATCGGACACAGTAATATCAACTTCATGGGTGGCGGGGCCGTTCCCAATCGTCAGGGTATCACCCTCGCGGGTAACGGGCTGGCCGGTCAAGTCCGGGGCTACCGGTTCCTCCGGTATCGCGTCCATTCCTGTGCGGATGAGGTTGTCAAAATCCAGCGCAGAAAGCTCCTGGTCAATCAGGTCTGAGAGGGTTTCGTATTTGTCCTGATGTACCTGCACCCCGTCTACCAGATAGCAGATGGCATAATCCACCAGATTCGCGTCCACCTGAAGGATGTGCTTTTCGTCCTCAGTGGTGGTGCAGGCCAGCCCGATATGCTGCAGGTCGGTAAATTCCACCTCGGAGCCGTATTTCCGTTCACAAAACTCGGAAATCAGCCCTTTTGCGGTATCAAGCTGGGACTGTCCGTAAGCGGCGGCAGCTCCAACAAGCATTTCCTCTGTACGAGCTGCCACAGCCAGGTCTTTTTCCTGCTGGTGTTCCACCCATTCCCGCACCACGGCTACCGGCTCACTGCGGAAGATGGGAAAGCCGGTGCCAGCCGCAAAGGTATCATCCCGCAGACTGACGCGGCCCGCAGCGTAATCGACCTGATCGACGGTAAAGGTGCGCCCATCCTGTTCCAGCTTCATCCCAAGAGGGATAAAATCAGCCACTTCCAGATTTTTGATAACCTGATACCGGCCGTTCTCCAGCTCGCCAATGGTGACGTTATGGCCGTGAAGCTGCAACTGCTTTGCCAGATGGGGCCAGCCCAGGTTGGTGCCGGTGACGGTGGTTTCCCCAAGGCCGGGAATCTCCTGAACCACAGTCTTTAGGCCCAGGTCAGCGGCTACCTGCTTTGCGTCCTCGCCATAGAGAAGGAAATAGTCGCCAACCCGGACGCTCACCATAGAACCAGGATGATCTGCCTTTAACTTCATGTATTCCGGCACATCCGGGACAAGGGAAGGAGAAACAGGGGCCTCTGTGGACGGTTTGACCGCTTCGGATGCGCCCGCGCCGGTGGGTTCTGGGGAGGGAACCTGCGGGGGCGGGATTGTACCCTGGCTATCCCCGTTTTGGGGTTCTATCTGTCCACGCCCGGCCGCGATAAAGTCAAAGGATAGCTGCTCATTGGTTGCTGTGCCGGATTGCTCAAACAATTTCCGGCTGGCCGCCTCCAGCTTGTTATCCTTCGGCTGCTCCGGCGTTCTACGCCTGGAACGGGAAGAAGCGGAGGCCGCAGCCTCCGCTTCCTGGTGGGAAATCTTCTGTATCTGCATTTCCGGCAGGTCAAAAAGGGTGAGCTGCCGGTAGTCCGGTTTGGTGAAAAATGGTGTTTCCATCTCCACGGACGCAGAAACGGCAGGCTGTTCACCTGCCGTTTCTTCTGGATTTAACTGTAAATCAGGTCGTTTCGGATAATCTCCTCCGCCGACTGCCGAATGTTGTTCATCCGCTGCACCCATTCTATCTGGTTGCTGGCTTTCAGGGCTTCGGTCACGCCCTGTTCCTTCGCCATTTCTGCCACCAGATTGTCCATCTGCTCCTGGGCTGTCCGGTCGATCTCGGTCAGATGTGCCCACAGCCTCCCGGTCAGCAGCATCGAATTGTACAGTCCCTTGCGGTGCTCCATCAGATATTTCTCCCTGGCCCTTCCGAACCGGCCCAGGGTCTGCGGCTCGTTCTCCACCTCGTCCATCCGGAGATTGGGCACTTGATACCCGTTCTGTTTGCTGTATGTCAATGTCGCCATGCGTATTGCTCCTTTCGCGCTTTAATGTGCTAAAGTCCCCTTTATCATTATACGGCTCCGCGCCGGACTTTGCAAGAGAATTTTTGGCCTTTTCCCGTTCTATTTTCCGTATGGTATCGCCAATCTCCAAAAGCAGCTCCCGGCTCCCCTGAGATACTGCCGTACCCAGGCAGGCCAGGGCAGCGGTGGTATTGAAATTGGTGATTTCACGGAAATCCTCTGCGTCCAGGTAACGGCTCACATCCAGGCCGCAGCGGGAAAGGACGGCGTACTGGACGCTTGCCCGTAGGGTGTTGCGGAACAGCACCTCCACGTTGAAATCGTCCAGCTCCTCTAAAAAGCTGTCCTCACGTTCATAAAGTAGATCGGGCAGGTATTCGCCGTAGCTTTCCTGCACCAGCTTTTCCGCTGTCTCCATCAGAAGGTCGCCCAAATCGCCGGAGCCGTCAATTCCAAAAGTGTCGCGCAGCCGTTCCATAACCGGCTCGCGGTTTTCCTCCGTCAGTTTCCACAGCCAGGGATCTTTACCGCCCCGCACCGGATGGGTGTCAGCCACATCATGCACATAGTCCAGATAAGGCTTGCCGCCGTATCCTTTGCGGATCAGCGCGATAGCCGTGCTGCCTGCATTGACCCACCGGCGCATTTTATTGTTCCAGGTAGGCATATCCGCGCAGGCCGTCGCGTTCGGCTTCTGTGCGTAAATTAAAAGCTGATCGTCAAAATCGTAGGCTTTATAAAAGCGTGCCGCCGTAGTGAGAAAGCGGCACCATTCTTCTGGCGAGTGTGTGACCTTCCGGCTGGTTTCCGCAGCCAGTTCCGAAATGGTCTGCCATTTCTGTGCCATAAGAGCCTCCTTTCCAAAAAGCAGGGCGGCATAGTCACTCCACGCCGCCCCGAATGATTATGCTGATTGCCTGCGTTCCCGATTGCGCTGGTTCATCTCGTCCAAAACCCGTTTCTGTGCATCGGAGAGTGCCCGTGGCGGTGAGATTTTCACCCACTTTTTAGGCAATTCAAAGGTCAGCCCACCGCAGCGGTTATCCTCAGTCTGCCGCACCTGGGCCGGATGGGTCTGGCACAATTCCAGAAGCACCCGCTGCAAGGCCGCGTTATGGGTGTAAACGCTGGCTGTGGTTTCTGCTTCGTTAAAAAGAATGATGGTTTCCTGTTCCACCTTCAGCAAGGCCATCCTGATCACCTTTCCCTTTCCGGCACACCGGCCCCAGGCAGTGGACGCGCCTCCTGCGCCCGGCGAAGCTGCTCCCGCAGGGACGGCGGCTTTTGGGGCCTCTTTTCTTCCCTGTGTTCCGGTGCTTTGACGGTATCGCTGGTCTTTTCCGCCTCCCGGTCTTTGGCGCGTGTTCGCTCCGGCTGACATTCCAGAAAGGCGAGGATTTCTCCATCCGGATAGCGGATCGGCTCAAAAACACGTCCGGTCTGCAAAAACATCCCTTCCATTCCGGCCCCAGCCTTATAGTTTCCCTGGCTGTCCCGTTCGCTTTCCATGAGCACCAGGCCATTGTCCAGCACATACCCCGGCTCCTTACGCTGGTTCACCCCCGGCAGGCCGATGGTCACGGAAAAATCAGTGATAGCAGCAAACTGTTCGCGGGGGCCAACTTCGGCAAAGGCGTGGGGCTGCATTTCATCCCCCTCATAAACGGGGACAAACAGCTTTGGGGCTGCCGGTGCGCCGGTAACGGTGTGGTCGCCGGATTCATACACGCCTGGGGCCTCCTCCATAAAGTAGAGCAGCGTTCCATTTTCCAAAATGTACTCTACACCGGGGATATTCTCATAACGCGGCCCCAGGTATCGTTCAAAGGTGTCAAAAGGAACTACGGCATATTGGTTTCGTTCCTCACTCATGCTTTGCACCTGCTTTCTTCTGGTCAAATTCCAGCTTGTAATTCACATACTTGCCGGTATCGTCGAGTACCACGGTGGCATCGTAGGCCATGCCCTTTTTCTCGCTGAATAGGCCGGTCATTTTGACACGGCCCTTTTTCAGCAATGCGCTTGCCACCGCTTTGGTCAGTTCTTTATGCTTGTCGGTAAAGAAGCGGCTGTTCTTCCACATGGTAAACCCGCAGGAACGGTCAACACACAGAAAACTCAGCTTGCTTTCCACCACATCCTTGCCGCAGCGGGGACACTTGCCAATCGGCTCCCGTTTATCAAAGAGGGAGGTATCTGCCTGGATTGCCCGGTAGCTCTCCACCAGATCGGCGGTCATCTGTTCAATCCCGGAGAGGAAATCGTCTGCGGAACGCTCCCCACGCTCCACCTCCTTTAAGGATGCCTCCCATTCTGCGGTCAGTTTGGCCGATTTGATGCTGTCTGGCAGCACCACAATCAGGTTATGGCCTTTTTTCGTGGGAAGAAGCTGGCGGCCCTTGCGTTCCAGAAAGCCGCCGCGCACCAGCTTTTCAATCACACCGGCGCGGGTGGCCGGGGTTCCCAGGCCCGTGCGCTCCACACCCTCAATCTCTGCAAATTCCTCTGCGCTGGCGTGTTCCATTGCGGAAAGCAGCAGATCTTCTGATACATTTTGTCAAGGTGGTTTTAAGAAATTTTCCCGCAATCGTTCATAATAAGCCGCTTGATTTTATCGCTCATAGTTTCCTTGCTGGTGGTGCTGAAGTGGATTTTCACCCGATAGGTCGTGTTTCCGATTTTCTTCACAATATCGGGCTGTTCTGCTTCCTTTACGGTCAGAGGGGAAGCGTTTGCGGGGGTGCTGGCTTTATTGCTCATAGGCTCTCCTTTCCATGAAAAAAGCCCTCATGCTACGGCGCACAAGGGCTTATAGTCATTCTTCTATAACTCTGAAAGTGCGAAAGTGCAAAGCGCAAAGGGTCTGCGTTTTGCACTTTCAGCTTGCGGGTTCGGGTGGCTGCTTCTTCTTGATGAAGTTGTACCATTGACCGCCGACACGCCTTGCGCCTAAAATGCCGCCCATGTTGCGCTTGGCGTTCTGTACCGTCCTTTCGGATATTCCGGCTTCGGCTGCGGCTTTTACAATGTCCTCGCTGGCAAGCTCTTTCCCGTCTGCAAGCAGGTCAAGTATCAGCCTTTCGGCTTGCTCGGTCTTGGTGGCGGTGTTGCCGCCCGCGCCGGACAGCAGCTCGTCGGCGGTGATGTCGTATTCGCCTATCCACGAAAAGCCCGTTTCCGGGTCAAGGCAAAAGGCAACGGGCTTGCCCTCCGGCGCAAGGGAAGATTTGTCATGGACGATAACGCGCACATTCGGTTCTCGCTTCACGCGCCCGATCAGCAGGACGCTCCTTGCTGCGGCGCGGAAGTCGATAGAACCTAAGCCCCGGTATGCGCTCTGCCCTCCGGCAGCTTTGTTGAGATGTCCGATAAGGATAACGGCGCACCCGGTACGCTCGGCAACATCGGCAAGGCGGCGGAACATGGGGCGCACTTCGTTTGCCCGGTTCATGTCGGTCTTTTCGCCCATGTACGCCTGTATGGGGTCAAGGATAATCAGCCGCGCCCCGTTCTGCGTGATTGCCTTTTCTATGCGCTCATCGGAGAGGGTAAGTTCCCGCTTGGCTTCATCAATCACAAGTACGCGGTCAAGGTCGGCTTCTGCTTCCATCAAGCGGGGCTTGACGGTATCGCCCAGCCCGTCCTCGGCGGTCTGGTAAATCACTTGGAATGGCGGCAAGGGCTTCATTCCCGGCAGCGTTCCCCCGGTGGTGCAGGCGGCGGCAAGGCGTAGGGCAAAAGTGGTCTTGCCCTCGCCGGGATTGCCTTGCACAATGGTTACTTTCCCAAAGGGAATATACGGCTCCCATAGCCATTCAACGGTCTGTGTGTCAACCTCGCTCATGCGGATAATCTCAACGGTTTCTTCCTGCGGCGGCTCTTTCAAGCCGTAAATCGCTTCCCGGATATACTTCCCGTCCGCGATTTCTGCCCGGTGCTGCAATACCTCGTTCCAGTCCTTGTAAAGCGGCACAAGGCGGTGAACGGTCAAGCCCTCCGGCACAAGCTCCGCAAGGCGGCTGCAAGCGTCGCTTCCGGCTTGGTCGCTGTCAAGGCAGAGGTACACGGTCTTGATGTTCGGACGGTCAGAAAGGAGACGCAACAGGGCTTTTTCGCCCACGCCGCCCAACGCCAGATAGCTTTGCTTCTGCCAGTCCTTTTTGAACAGGCAGAGGAAAGATAAGAGGTCTATCGGGGCTTCAAAGACAAACAATCTTTCGCCCTCGCCCCGGTAGCAGAAGTTAAAGGCTTTGTCGCTGCCTTTCACATCAAGCCGGAAGCTCCCGGCTGTGCCGCGCTGGTGGGCGTATCGCGGTATGCCGCTTTCATCTCTGCCGACGAATACGGCGTTATGGTGGGCGGCTTCCTCGTAAATATCCCCGGTGGCAAAGAAAAAGCCCGTCACATCTTCATCAATGCGGCGGGCGGCTGTGAGGTAGTTCCTCGCTATGCGGTTGTCGGTGCTGCGGGGTGGCAGTCGGAAGTCAGAGAGGGGCGCGGGGCTTGGCCTGTCCGGCGGCGGGGCTGCGCCTTTTTCTCCTGTCAGCATTTCAACGGCTTCGGTAAAGCTCTTGCCGAAAAACTCCATGACAAAATCAATGGGTGCGCCGCCCTTACTCTGGCTGTGCCTGTACCATTTGTTTCCCCGGACGGTCAGGCTGTCGTGCCGCTTCCAGCGGTATTCATTCCCGGCGCGGGTAAGCTGCTCGCCCTGTGATTGCAGGAAAGAAACAAGGTCGG
>ERZ1106939.137-NODE-137-length-60521-cov-16.821520_pt1 | contig 60521 bp, 61 predicted proteins | sample MGYA00403669_ERZ1106939 | MGnify/ENA primary metagenome ERZ1106939 (study PRJEB35170, sample SAMEA104062447) | human gut metagenome | biome: human gut; feature: human-associated habitat; material: faeces | place: Denmark | collected 2012-09-28 ...
ATCACGCAAACGACGGTGAGGACTACACCTTCAACCTCATTGACACGCCGGGCCACGTGGACTTCAACTATGAGGTCTCCCGCTCGCTCAAGGCCTGCGACGGCGCCCTGCTCGTGGTGGACGCCACGCAGGGGGTGGAGGCGCAGACGCTGGCCAATGCCTATCTTGCCATTGACAATGATCTGGAGATCATTCCCGTTATCAACAAGATCGACCTGCCGTCGGCCGATGTCGACCGGGTGCGGGAGGAGATCGAGGACGTCATCGGCATCCCGGCGGACGGGTGCCCGGCGTCCGGCGCTGCGTCCGCAGTCTGATCCGGCAGGACCACCGGCACAAACTGCTTGGCGATCTTATTCTTGCCGGACTTGGCACTGAAGTAGCCGATGATGCTGAACGTAAGCGCACCGATGAAGTTGACGAACAGGTCCTCCATCGTGTCGTACAGGCCGACGTCCAGATACCCGTCGAGGCCGAGCGACTGACCGTTGACGGCGACGTCCGTGATGTTGTCGATATAGATCGGGATGTTGCTGTTGGTCGGGTCGAGCGTCACGGAGGCAAAGGCGTGGATGACCGTATCCTTTTGCATATCCATGTGGAACAGGTAGTCCATCGAGAACTCAAAAAACTCCCACAGCACGCCGACCGTCATGGAAAAGCAGAACGCCACCAGCGCCAGAAACACCGGCGAGAGCTTGAAGTGCTGCGGCTTGTTGCGGTTGAGCAGGTCGACAAGTGCAAAACCGAACGCCGCACTGATAAAGCCCGTTGTCGTGTGCAGGGCAGTGTCCCAATGCGGATAGGTGATGAAATAGCTCTTGAGCTCGCCGAGGATCTCCGCGGCGAAAATGAACACAAGGATGATGATCTCCAGCGTGCTCGGCAGCTCGATGCGGAAGTTTCGCTCCACAAAGCGCGGCAGCATGAACAGGATCAGCACCAGCACGCATACGAACGTGCTCTCATAGTCCTTGTGGATGACCGTCATGACCATGACGGCGATGACGATCAGACGCAGGATCCAGTAGACGGCAACCACCGCCCGCTTCGGCTTGGTATTCAGATTCTCCTGCTCGGCCTGTTCCAGCTTCTCTACGATCTTCCGGCGATCCATACGCGCTATCCTCTCTTTTCTATTTCTCACATGATCTCGGCCACGTCACGCCGCGGCGGGCGCATGCCTGTGGTCGATGCCGCGGCGCGCCGCGACATAGATGACCAGATACAGCACCAGCGACAGCGCAAGCGCTGCAAACACATCCAGAATGGAGTGCTGCTTGACAAACACCGTTGCCGCGCAGATGGCGACAGCGACAATAAGCGACGGGATGCGTGCCTTCTTGAGATATTGGCTGTCAAACACTGCAGCCAGCACGCCCATACAGCCGACGACGTGCATACTCGGCAGGACATTCGTCGGGGTGTCTGCCGTGTAGATCGCATTGACCAGCCAGCCGCAGAGATTGCTCGTATCCACGACCTCGGGACGCAGGAGCTGGCAGTTCGGCCAGATCATGCAGATGGTCAGCGAGATGGAAAAGCCCGAAATGATGAACGCGCCGTAGCGGATGAATGCGCGGCGGTCATCCTTGAGCAGCATCACGATGACCGGGAAGATCAAAAACGGATACCAGAGCACATATGCCAGAATGAAGCCCGGCAGAAACGGGATCTTATCATCCAGCGGCAGATACGACACCCAGCACCCCTCCGTCGAGGGGACCATCCGCTCGACCAGCGCAAACCAGATTAGATAGACCGGCACATACAGCACCAGTAATACATATTTATGTTCCTGAATATACTTCTTCACAAAACTGACTCCTTATTCATATCCGCGCGCAGCCGCGCCTCAGACGCCTGCCTCGATCTCTGTGATGCGGCCCAGAAGCCGGATCAGCTCCCGTGCATCCTGCTCGCCAAGCTGCCTGAGCACGCACTGCACATGCGCGCACAGCGACGCACGCGCCTGCTCCGCCGTCTGCCGGCCGAGGTCCGTCATGTGCACCACGACACGCCGCCGGTCGCAGCAATCGGTACAGCGGCGCAGCATTCCCTTTTCCTCGAGCGCTCGCAGCATCGCCGCCGTGCGCGGCGCGCTCACGCCCAGAACCTCACGCAGTGCGCCCGGCGTGCTGCAGCCGTTTTGCGCGCTGAGATAGTCCAGCAGGAAATTCTCGCCCTTAAGCGGCTCCTGCACACTCTGCGGGATGCAGGAACGGTTCAGAGAAGTGACCGCAAGCAGCATTTGCTCGGTCAGTTGCTGCAGTTCCATGATGCCGCCTCCTTTTTGTTAACCCCGTTAATCAGCATTTCGTAATGTTAACACTCCGCCCGGCGATTGTCAAACCCAATTAATAGGATTTCTGCGCTTTTGATCCGATGCTTATTTTCACTCGCTGCACCACTGCCGGACACATGGCACCGCTCTGTGAAAAAAATGCGCAAACGGAAAAAAATTTTGGCACATTTGCAAAATGATGCAACATTTTCCGCGTCTCATGCATTATAGTTATTGACGAGCGATTATCAATGTGTTATTTTATGAATAGACTGTAAATAATGCAATTTTCACCCACAGCAATTGTTCCCTCGCATTCCCGCGCGATCTCTTTTTATCGATCACCAGCTAATGTGAAAGGCGGATGTAATCAACATGAAAAAAGCAACTCATCGCAAGCAGGCACTCATGATTGCCATCTTCTTGCTGGCATTCACGCTGTCACTGTTTTCGTTCGGCACGACACCGGCGGCCGCCGGCGACGTGGCTGGCGTGAGCACGCACCTGTTTTTGACAGTCCTGCGTGACTATGACCACGATGCGGTCTTCTCCGTGACCTACACGGACGCCCTCGGCACACACACGAAGCCCTATCACGCCGGCATGGAAGTGACGGCGTGGTCCCCCGTGACCATCACCTGCACCAACCACCATGTCTACGACTGGAGCATTGATGCCGATGTTCAGGAGGCCACCATCGTCGGCGTCGGCGGGATCACCTACCCCGGCGGCACGGGCATCCATGTCAAGGGCACGAATACCATCAAGGCGTTTGCCACGAACTTCGGTCTGCACTACATCAATATCGTTGTCATCCTCGGCGAGGGCAATGATAACGGCGGCGATAATGGCGGCGGCGATAATGGCGGCGGCGATAACGGCGGCGGCGATAACGGCGGCGATAACGGCGGCGGCGATAACGGCGGCGATAACGGCGGCGACAACGGCGGCGGCGATAACGGCGGCGACAACGGCGGCGGCGATAACGGCGGCGGCGACAACGGCGGCGGCGATAACGGCGGCGGCGATAACGGCAACGGCACCGACCCCAACAATCCGGACGGCAAAGGCCCGAATGGCAATGATCCTGACGGGAACGACCCGGACGGGAATGGCCCGGATGGCAACAATCCGGGCGGCAATAATCCGGGCGGCAATAATCCGGACGGCAGCAATCCGGACGGCAGCAATCCGGACGGCAGCAAGTCGAACACCCCCAAGACCGGCGACACACGTCTGATCTGGCTGGTCATTGCGCTGGCAGTGATCTTCGTGGCGACCTTCGCTGCGACCTACTACAACCGCAGGAAGAGCAAGCACCACGGCGCCTGATCTTCACTCTCATGCAGTTAAAATGGGCAGCGTCAAATGACACTGCCCATTTTCTTATCAGGAGTTTTGTATGAAAAAAACCGTTCTCATCGTGATCCGCGTCGTCTGCATCGTCGGATTTCTGGTCTGCGTTGGCGTGCTCGGCTGGTACTGGCACAGTGACCGCAGCGACCGCGCCGTTGCCGAGGCGCTCGCCGCCGCGCATGACGCGGCCAGTGCGGAGGCCATTGAGCAGGTGCGTGCAGTCGCCGCCGACAATGCGGATACGATCGGCTGGCTGCGCATCGACGGCACCAACATCAACAACGTCGTCATGTTTGCCCCCGACACACCGGGCAAGTACCTGCACATGGACTTCTACGGCAAGTGGTCGTACCGCGGCACGCTGTATGTCGCCGAAAACTGCGATGTGCGCACGGCGGACAACATCCTCATCTACGGGCACCACATGAAAGACGGCAGCATGTTCGGCTCCCTGATCTCCTACAAGGATGCGGCATTTCGCGCTGCACACCCGATCGTACAGTTTGACACGCTCTATGCCTCCCATTCGTATGAGGTCGTGGCCGCGATCGAAACGGAGATCCCCGCTGAGGGCTCTGACGCCTTTCGATATTATGACTGTGTCGGCACGGACGCCCAGCAGTTTGCGCAGTATTGCGCATTCATTAAAGAAAACCGCTGCTACGACACCGGCATCACCATCCAGCCCGGCGACCGGCTGCTGACGCTGTCCACCTGTGCATACCACACTGCAAACGGCCGCTTTCTGGTCGTGGCGCGGCAGATCGACTGAACGGGATCCGGTCCCTTATGCAGCAAAAACCCGCCATCCGATCGGATGGCGGGTTTTTTGATACAGTCTTACAGGGCAGCCTTCGCCTGCTCGCACAGAGCGGTGAACGCAGCGGGATCATGGATCGCAGTCTCGGAGAGCATCTTGCGGTTCATGTCGATGCCGGCCAGCTTCAGGCCGTGCATAAAGGTGGAGTAGTTCATGCCGTTGGCCTTGCAGCCGGCGCTGATACGGGTGATCCAGAGCTGACGGAAGTCTCTCTTCTTCTGCTTGCGGCCGACGTAAGCATAGCGGCCGGACTTCATCATCTGCTGGTTGGCCATCTTGTAGTGGCGGGACTTGTTGCCCCAGTAGCCCTTAGCCAGACCGAGAATCTTTTTTCTATGTTTGCGCGTCATCATCGCGCCTTTGACTCTTGCCATTGTTGTTTCCTCCTATTGTGCGGTCAATCCTTATTTATAAGGAATCATTTTTCTGATGGTCGCTTCAGTAGTCGCATCCGCATAAGTGGTGGAACGCAGACGACGGCAGCGCTTGGTGTCCTTCTTCGTGAGAATGTGGCTCTTGAACGCATGGGCACGCTTGACCTTGCCGTTCTTGGTGAGATTGAATCTCTTTTTCGCGCCACTGTGAGATTTCAGTTTGGGCATTGTATTGGCTCCTTCCTTGGTTTGCTTACTTCTTATTATTGGTGTTCTGCGCCTTGGGCGACAGGAACATAGACATATTGCGCCCCTCGAGCTTGGGCTGCTTGTCGAGGTTGGCGATATCCGCGCACTTGGCAGCGAAGTCGCGCAGCAGCTGCTCGCCGATGTTGGTGTGTGCCATTTCACGGCCGCGGAAGCGGATGGTCACCTTCAGGCGGTCGCCACCCTGCAGGAACTTCTGGCCGTTTTTCAGCTTGGTGTTGAAGTCGTTCTCGCCGATGCCGGGCGACATGCGGATCTCCTTGACTTCGATCACATGCTGATTCCTTCTGGCCTCCTTCTCGCGCTTGGCCTGCTCAAAACGGTACTTGCCGTAATCCATGATCTTGCAGACCGGCGGATTCGAGCCCGGAGCGATCTTCACGAGGTCGAGGTCCTTTTCAATCGCGATCTCGAGCGCGGCAGCAGAGGACATAATGCCCAGCTGCGCACCGTCGGCGCCGATGACGCGGACTTCCTTGTCGCGGATTTCTTCGTTGATCTGATAGTTTGCAGTTGCGATACGAACACACCTCCATTGGTTGCATCGGGAGCGATCGCTCCAGAACAAAAAAGCACGGATGCCAAACACATCCGCGCGCATAAAACACATACAGCCCCCGTGGGGAGCAGGTTTTATTGACCGCGGACCGCCTTTGCGGCCGGGTGAGGCAGTCCATAGGACGCCCACTTTGTTGTCAGCTTTTATACTATAGCAGTTCTCACGCGGTCTGTCAAGTATTTTCTGTGTCAAAGAGCAAAAACGCAAATGCTATCGTAAAACCCGAAGGATGAAACAGTCCTTCGGGCTTTATTTTTTCCCAGGAAAGGGGGTGCGCGTGATGGCCTGCAAGTACCTGGATTTCCAGGACCGAAAGAAAATCGCAAAGATGTACCAGGAGGAAGCCCGCGTGCTGGACATCGCCTACAAAATCGGATGCCACCCCGCAACGATCTATGAGGAGCTGCGACGAGGCGACACGGGCAAGCTGGACAAGAACCAGCGCCCGGAGTATGACCCCCGCCTGGCTCAAAGGACGTTTCAAGAGGCAATCCGCCGCCGGGGCAACCGGCGGACCACCACGACCGCCGAGAGCGGCCAGTAAACCAAAGAGGAGGACAAGGACATGAAAATGAAGGACCTGGCCCTGGCACAGGTGCGTCGGGGCGAACACTTCGCCATCGACGGTGTGGAGTTTGTGAAGCTGGAGGACGACCTGGACGCCGCCTTTGCGGTGGCCGCCGACACGCTGCCGGAGTGCTGCCAGTTCGAGGATGACGACGCCGAGCGTGAGGACCACAACAACTACGCGGGCAGCCTGCTTTCCAAAACCGTGGAGCGCTGGCTGCGGGACAAGCACCCGGCCATCTTCTCCGCCGTGGTGGAGCGACCCATCGACCTGACCACCATGGACGGCATGACGGACTACGGCAAGCCCCTGACCGTCGTGCGGGCGCTGACCATTGACGAGTACCGCAAGCACCGCAGCATCCTGCCGCTGACCTCCAAGCCCTATTGGCTGGCAACAGGCTGGACAACCAACAGCTCCCCGTGCTCGAATGACTGCTTCGCGTACTACATCTACTCCGACGGCACCGTGGGCGGCGGCGGCGTGTGCGGCGCCTACTTCGCGCCGCGTCCCGCTTTGTATCTGAAATCCTCTATCCTTGTATCGGTTGAGACCGAGGACGAGGGCAAGGCGCTGGCCGATTACAGCGACACGGACCTTATCGACGAGCTGTACCGCCGCAGGAGAAGCACCTATGACCCGGACTGAACGGCGGAGGCGGCAGCAGCGCCGCCGCAGGGCCGCGATGCAGAGAGCCGCCTGCCTGGCGCTGGCCCTTTTGGCCGTGGCTGCGGCGTTCGCCTGGAGTGGGCGTCCTCAAGAGCCGGAGACACCAGAGGCCACCGTGCCGGTGACGGTAACGGCGCTTCCAGCGGAGACACCCACGCTGGAACCCATCACGCTGGAGTTTGAGGACCAGGAGGCCATCGACCCGATGGAGGCGTCCAAGGTAGCCCTGGCAAAGATGGTGTGGGGCGAGGCACGGGGCTGCTCCACCACGGAACAGGCGGCCACGATCTGGTGCGTGTTGAACCGCTACGACAGCGGGGACCGCTTCTGGGCCGACACGGTGGAGGGCATCACGACCCAGCCCTGCCAGTTCTACGGCTACGACCCCAGCAACCCGGTGGACCCGGACATCCTGGCCCTGGTGGAGGATGTGCTGGCCCGCTGGATGGCCGAGAAGGAGTGCGTGGGCAGCGTGGGCCGGGTGCTGCCGAGGGAATACCTGTACTTCACCGGAGACGGCGTACACAACTACTTCACCACGGAATGGCAAGGCGGGCAGACCTGGGACTGGTCCCTGGAAAGCCCGTATGAGGGGTGAGAAATTTGGAGCAGATCACTATTTTCGACTTAATGGAACAGCACAGCGATTTTCCGTGTGATGACTGCGTATTTGATAAATGCAACTGCTGCTCACACATTGAGAACGAGGAGTGCTATTGCGTTAGAGGCAGTTTTCAGATTAAGCACAGCCAGGTGATTTGCCCCAAGTGCGGACGAGAAATGGAGGTCCGCCAAAGCGACTTTGGCAGCGACTTTGCCGTATGCCGGTGCGGCCTCAACAAGATTTTCAACAACCAGGGCAACCGGCCAAGCGCTCTGGAGCTGTTTCTGCAAGGGAGGCTTGTTGGACAATGAACCGACTACAAGAGCGGCGGATGGCGCTGGGTCTGACCCAGCCGCAGGTGTCCGCCAGACTGAAAGAAACGGAACCCAGGGCTGACGTGGGCATGGTAAGCCGGTACGAGAAGGGCGTATGCCTGCCGACAGCGGACCAGCTCAAGGCCCTGGAGAATGTCCTGGGAGCGCCCAGGACGGAACTCTACGACGCGGAGGACCTGGACCTGCTGGGGACGCTGCCGACAGCAGAGAGCCGCAGCGAGGCCAGCGAGACGGAGACCGCACCGCCCACCGCACCCACCGGGCGCTTCCGCAAGTGTTACCGCATCAGCCGCGAGTTCGCGGCAAGCCTGCCGGACGACCTGCTCCAGGTGTGCGGGTATTCGTCCTGGCAAAGCTGGCATGACGCAGCCCTCAAGCGGCTGTTAGGAGAATATGCGGCCCGGAAACGGGCCACCAAAAAGGAGGATAAAACCGCATGAGTGACCAGTTGGACAAGAAAAGCATCCTTGAGATGTCAATGGGTGCAATCCTGGAGCGCGTGGACTATGAGATGGGCAAGGTGATGGACAACATCCTGGACCCCAACACCAAGGCCACCGCCAAGCGCAAAATCTCCGTGACCCTGGAGCTTATCCCCAGCGCGGACCGCCGGACCATCACGGTGCAGAGCACGGCCAAGTGCTCCCTGACCCCGACGGACCCCGTGACCACGAGCCTCTACATCACCAACGCACCCAGCACCGGCGAGCTGCTGGTGGCCGAAATGGTGCCCCAGGTCCCCGGCCAGTTAGCCCTCGACGGTGAGGAGCAGGACCACCCCAAAATTTTGAAGTTCAAACGCCAGGCATAACGCCACGATCTGAAAGGAGTATTCATCATGCTGAAAGAATTTGCCCAGTACCTCGTGTCCCTCAAGGACAACAAGACCTACGACATCCACGGCGACACCTACTCTGACCACGACCTGGTCCGTATCAAGCCCCACATTGACCGCCCTGCCAACCTCTCCGTCTCCGGCCTGGACAGCATCGTGAAGCTGGTCCGCAACGAGCTGGATATGTTCGAGAACCTGCCCGTGTTCATCCGCGTGGACGATGCCCGCACGGTCTCCGTGTTCACCACCTACGACGACGTGATGTGCCGCGACAGCCTCTATACCGCGAAATGCGACGTTCCGGGCTTCCGTGACGGCTTCCGGGAGTATGAGCAGGCCATCATTGAGCTGCGGAGCAAGTTTGCCCCCGGCCCCGGCGTGGACTACCTGCTGGACCTGCTCTCCCGCATGAGCAAGGACAGCGGCGTGACCACCCGCGACAACGGCGTGAGCCAGGAAGTGGAGGCCCGCCAGGGCGTCTCTCTCAAGGCGCTGGTGCAGGTCAAGCCCCGCGTGGCCCTGCGCCCCTTCCGCACCTTCCTGGAGGTGGAACAGCCGGAGAGCGAGTTCCTGCTGCGCCTGGACGATGACGGCAACGTGGGCCTGTTCGAGGCTGACGGCGGGATGTGGCAGCAGGCGGCCAAGGCCAGCATCACGGCCTACTTTGAGGACAAGCTGGCCGAGGAGGTTAAGGACGGCAAAATCGTCGTGATGATGTGATGCAGCCGCAGGTCATCATCTGCAAGGACCGGGCGGAATGGCTGGAGGCCCGCAAGGATGGGCTGGGGGCGTCTGACGCCGCCGCCCTCCTGGGCCTCTCCCCCTGGAAAACCAACGTACAGCTCTGGGAGGAGAAGTGCGGGCTGGTCATCCCGGAGGACATCGGGGACAAGCCCTATGTGCGCTACGGCAACGACGCGGAGCCGCTGCTGCGCTCCTTCTTCGCCCTGGACCACCCGGAATACCGGGTGAGCTTCACCCCCTACAAGATCATCAAACACCAGGACCTGCCCTTCATCACCTGCACCCCGGACGGGGAACTGGAGGAAACTGCCACCGGGCGGCTGGGCGGCCTGGAGATCAAAACCACGGAAATCCTCTCCTCCACCGGCTGGACCCATTGGAAGGGGCGCATCCCCACGGAGTATTACGCCCAGGTGTGCCAGCAGATGCTTGCCACCGGGTGGCAGTTCGTGGAACTGCTGGCCCAGATCAAATATACCACGGCGGAGGGCGAGGACCGGAAAGAGACCCGACACTACAAAATCGAACGGGCGGATGCCGAGGACGACATCGCCATCATCCGGCGGGAGGCGGTCCCCTTCTGGCACTGCGTGGAGCAGCGGCAGAAACCAAACCTCAAGCTCCCGCCTATCTGAACAGGAGGACAACATGAGCATGGAATTTGTGATGGGCAACAGCCTGGAGACTTTGCCCAAGACGATAGACTTCAACTTTGAGGAGCTGAAAGGCCAGCTTGCGGAGAGCCTGGCGCTGTACACCGGCCTGGTGGTAACAGAGGACGGCATCAAGGGTGCCAAGGAGGACCGCGCCAAGCTGAACAAGCTGCGGGAGGCCCTGGAGAACAAGCGCAAGGAGGTCAAGCGCGAGTGCATGGCCCCGTACACCGACTTCGAGGCCAAGGTGAAGGAGCTGGTGGGCCTTATTGACCAGCCCATCGCCGCCATCGACGCGCAGCTCAAGGAGTACGAGGAGAAGCGCCGGGCGGACAAGCGGGCCGCTATCCTGGAAATCTACGAGGAGACCGTGGGCGAGCTGCGGGCGCTGCTCCCCTTTGAGAAGCTGTGGCAGGACACCTGGTACAACACCAGCGTGACCATGAAGAAGGCCCGGGAGGCCATCGTCACGGCGGAGGACAAGGCCGCGTCCGATTTGGAGGTCCTGGCTACCGTGGAGAGCGAGTTTGCCGAGGCCGTTAAGATCAAGTACCTGGAGCACCTGGACTTGAACGAGGCCCTGATGGAGCGCTCCCGCCTCCAGGAGCGGGCCAATCGCCTGCGGGAATACGAGGCCCAGCGGGCCGCCCAGGCCGCCAACCTGGCAGAGGAACAGCGCGAGGCAGAGGCAACGCGGGGCGCAGAGCAGACCCCAGACCCCGCTGCCAATGCAGCCCAGGCCGGGACCTGGGAACCCGGCGGCGGTGAGGCCGTTGAGGAGACCATCTACCTGCTGCGCTTTGAGTGCCAGGTGACAAAGGACCAGGCGGCGGAGCTTTCCCGCTGGCTGAAAGAACGGAACATTTCGTATAGGAGGATTTAATCATGGCCGTGAACAATTCTTTGCAGAGCCGCAGCGGCGGCAAGCCCAAGTTCAGCGTGGCTATCCAGACGCCGATGTACCAGAAGCTCGTGAACGACACCCTGGGAGACCCGGACCGCGCCCGGCGCTTCGTGGCTGCCATCAGCTCCGCCGTGGCCGTAAACCCGTCCCTCCAGGAGTGCGACGCCGGGACGGTGCTGACCGCCGCCCTGCTGGGTGAGAGCCTGAACCTGTCCCCCTCCCCGCAGCTCGGCCAGTATTACATGGTCCCCTACAAGGACAAGAAGCGCGGCACCGTGGCCCAGTTCCAGCTCGGCTACAAGGGCTACATCCAGCTTGCGGAGCGCAGCGGCCAATACCTGGACATCGACGCGTTCCCCGTGGTGGAGGGCGAGTACAGAGGCCGGGACCGCTTCACCCGCCGCCCCATCCTGGAGTTCCTGGAGGATGACGGAGACCGGGAGAGCCGCCCCGTGGTGGGCTACTACGCCTACTTCGAGCTGAACAACGGCTTCCGCAAGGTGCTGTACTGGAGCAAGGACAAGATGCTGGCCCACGCGGACCGCTACTCCCAGGCGTTCCACCTGGAGGCCTGCGAGGCCCAGGACCCCCGGTACAGCCGCGTGTCCTACGCCGACTTCGTGGCGGGCAATTACCCCAAGGGCGACGAGTGGAAGTATTCCTCCTTCTGGTACAAGGATTTCGACGGGATGGCCTGCAAGACGATGCTGCGCCAGCTTATCAGCAAGTGGGGCATCATGTCCATTGACCTCCAGAAAGCCCTTGCAAGCGACGAGGCGGCCATTGGCACCGACGGGAGCAAGAATTACCTGGATGCACCCGAAAACGCGCCAGAGGCCCTTCCAGAGGCCAACCCGGATACCGGGGAGGTCATTGAACCCAGCAGCAATACCGCGCCGGAGCTGCCCGACGGCATCTTCGAGGATGCAACGGGGCAGCAGGCGCTTGCGTAAGGAGGCATCCGTATGCCCAAGACCAACGAGAAAGACGCCTATTTCTTCTCCCACGACTGCAACGCCCGCAACGACCCCAAAATCCTGGCCCTCCGCTCCGTCTACGGGGCGGAGGGGTACGGGGTGTACTTCATGCTGGTGGAGATACTCCGGGAACAGCCGGAGTACCGGCTGTCCGTGAACAAGTACATCTGGAATACACTTGCTATGCAAATGCAGGTGGAAGCATCCCACCTTGAGCAGATCATCACAGACTGCTGCACAGAGTTTGCAGAAAACGGCAGCACGCTTTTGGTGAACGACGGCGAGTATCTTTACTCCGCTTCCCTTCTCCGACGCATGGGGAAGGTGGACGACATCTCCAACCTCCGCCGGGAGGCGGCACAAAAACGCTGGAAAAATCAGCCTTGCAAGGCTGACGACGGCAGCGGAGCATCCACAAGTAATGCAAATGCAGAGCAAACCGATGCAAATAAAAGAAAAGCAAAGCAGAGTAAAGAAAAGCAAAGCAAAGCAGAGGAAACTATCTTTGCGGACTTCGCCTCCGGCGACGCCGACCTGCTTTCCGCTCTGCAATACTTCGAGGCGATGCGGAACAAGATCAAAAAGCCGATGACGGACCAGGCCAAGAAGCGCCTGGTCACGGAACTGGAGAAGCTGGCCCCCGGAGACCGGGATGCCCAGATCGCCATTCTGCACCAGAGTGAGGACCACTGCTGGGCAGGCGTGTTCGCCCTCAAGGACGACAGGTCCTACCAGCCCAGCCGCAGCGGCAGACCCCAGCAGGCCAGCACGGGCGAGAAGATGGACGCTCTGCGAGACCTGCACGACGAGTTCAGCGGCCTATGACCAGGGCGGAAGTGACGGAAATCTTCGCGGTGCTGATGATGGCCTATCCCAACGCGGAGATGTTCAAGGCCCCGGACAAGGACAGCCTAAAGGCAAAGCTGGCCCCGACCATCACGCTCTGGACCACCTGCCTGCGGGACATCGACTTCTGGGCGGCCCAGCAGGCAGTCATCCGGGTGTGCCAGACCTGCAAATTCCCTCCGACCATCGCGGAGATGCGGGAGGCGGCGGAGGCCGTTCTGCACGAGGTCAAGTCGGAAATCAGCAACGCCTACCTGATGGCCCGCAACGAGCTGCAACTGGCCCGGCTGGCTGGCCGGACGAAAGAGCAGGCGCTGGAGGGGATGCCCACCAGGACCCAGAAGGTCATCGAGGCCATGGGCGGCATCGACGCGTTCATGCCGCCGGACAAGAAATACTTCGAGATGGAGCACTTCGAGCAAACCTACGAGACGATGCTGCGGAAGAACCCCATCGGCCTGCCGGGCAGCACGGCAGGACAGCGACAGATCACGGAATGAGCAAGGGGGCGGACAAATGGCTGGCTACTCACACAAGACCTGGGCGTGCCCGTTCTTTCGCTGGGACGAGCGGCTGTGCGTCCGCTGCGAGGGCGGCTGCATGAGCTTCCCGGACCGGGAGGCTCTGGCCGAGTACGCGGACCGCTACTGCGCCAACCTCCAGGACTGGAAAAGCTGCACGGTGGCCGCCAACCTGCTGAAATACTACGAGAGGACGGAGTAACATGGAAAGAAACGTCGATAAGATCAAGCGCCTGGAGCATGAGCTGGGGCGCTGGCGCAAGAAGGTGGCCGACACGGCCAAGGAGAACGAGAAGCTGCGGGAGGCCCTGGCCCAGGCGGATGTCGGAAACCAGGAGACCCAGGCCCTTGTGGACGCTGTGCTCACCGCTGTGGTGCTGGAGCACGGGGAGCGGGCCATGGACCCGGATGCCCCGGAGACGGCCCTGGGCTGGCGGCTGGCCGTCCCGTTCTTCTCCGTCAAGGAGATGCGGGAGAAGTACGAGATACACGCCCGGCGCGGCGAGGACGGCAAGTACATCCTGGGCGTGATGGAGCGGAGGTCCGACTTATGAGCGTGCGCCGACAGACGGCCAACCGGCTGACCCTGTTTCGCACCTGCGGCACCTGCGGGAAGCAGATCGTGACCACGGCGGACACCCCCTGGGTGCGCCAGGTGGAGCGGGACGGCAAGCGGCAGGCCACGACATACTTCTGCTCCGAGGGCTGCTTCGCGGCCAGCTATAAGCACATCGGCTGGTTTGACGGCAAGGCCGAGGAGCGTCGGAAGCTGAAAGACCGGAACCGGGACCCGGAGAAGGAGCGGGCACGGCACCAGGCGTACCAGCAGGCCCACCGGGAGGAGCTGCGGGAAAAGGCCCGGCTGCGCCGCCTCACGAACCCCGGCCTGTCCGCCGCCGACAGCGCCTACGCCCGGCGCAAGCGCAAGCTGATAGCGGAGGAGGCGCAGGCAAATGCTGGATAAGACCCCGCTGGAGATGGCCCTGGAGCGGGAGGGCCAGATCGAATACTGCGACGAGTGCGAGTATGTGCGCGTCGTGGACAACACAGTTTTCTGCGGCCTGTCCGGGAAGCTGCTGCACCCCATGATGTTTCTGCGGGGGCAGGGCTTCGGCCCGGCCCGCCGCTGCACCAAACGGAAGGAGGCACGAGAGATGGGACTGACCGCCGCAGACCTGCAACGCATGGGGCCGGAGGCCCAGCGCCAGGTCATGGAGAAGCTGGGCATCGTGGGCAAGACCAAGGCCCCCAAGTACCACAACCAGCCGGACAGCCGGGGCAACCTCCGCTTCGACAGCAAGAAGGAGGCCCGCCGCTACGACGAGTTGATGCTGATGCTCAAGGCCGGGCAGATACGAAACCTGCGCCTCCAGCAGCAGTACACCCTCCAGGAAAGCTACATCACGGAGACCGGCGAGCGGGTCCGGGCCATCCACTATGTGGCCGACTTCGCCTACGAGCGCCCCACCGCGCCGGACAAGTACGGCACCGTGTTCTGGCTGCCGGTGGTGGAGGATGTCAAGAGCCGGGCCACCAAGACGGCCCAGTACGAGATGAAAAAGAAGCTCCTGCGGGAACGCTTCAATCTGACTATCACGGAGGTTTGATTATGGCAAAGAAAGGCACATTCCCTGCCAACGCTATGCGGCGCGGGGAGATTTACTGGGTAGATATACCGAACGCCATCGGCCACGAGCTGATGAAAGACCGGCCCGCCATCATCGTGAGCTGCGACGCTCTGAACGACAACAGCCCCGTGGTCCAGGTGGTCTACTGCTCCGCCTCCCCCAAGAAGGAGCTGCCGGAGCACATCACCATCCGCTCCACCGAACAAATCAGCACGGCCCTGTGCGAGAACGTGTACACCGTGGACAAGAGCCGCGTGGGGCGCTATGTGGGACGCTGCACCAAGCGGGAGATGGAGCAGGTGGACCTCGGCCTCCTCTCTGGCCTTGGTCTGGCCCAGTACGGCCTTGCAAGCCCCCAGGAGGACGAGGAGGAGCCGGAGCCGGTACGCGGAGACACCGAGGACGGCACGGCCTCTATGGCCCTGGTAATCGCCCAGACGGAGCGGGACACCTACAAGCGGATGTATGAGAGCCTGCTGGCCCGCATGACGATGGAACGGGAGGAAACGGCATGAAAGAAACACCGAAATGCGCGGGCTGCTCCTACATGGGATGGCCTGTACCCCGGAGAATAACCGGGAATAACCGCCACCTGGGCGGACCCAGATCATCGTGTATGTGCAGGCACCCGGAAGCTGTGGCGAGCTTCAGACGCGTTTGCCCAAAAAGCCCCAGGCTTGAAGCCTTTATCGGCTTCACAAAGCCGGGCGGCAAAACGCCTGTCATCAAAACCTCACCGCGCTGGTGCCCTCTGCGCGAGGGAAACGGAGGCCACGTCCGGGAGAGCTTCAAGGGGGTGAGCGACTGATGACCGAACCGAAGGACCTTTGCGGCAGGTGCGCCGCGATGCTCCAGGAGGGCTACGACCTCAAACGCGTGGGCGGCGGCGTAGATCACAAAGTGACCTGCTCCCATTGCGGGCGGCGGCGCTATGGGGCCACCTACACGATAGAAAAGCACAGCAAAAGCAAAGCATAAGCATATCAGAGAGACCCTGGGCCTATGGCCTGGGGTCTCTTATCTTTTTCGTGAGGCCGCGAAAATGGTCTCTCCCGCTCCAGGGAGAGAGGGAGAGGAAGGGGGGTATGGGGGGATGGTGAGGGTGAGAGGGTCCCCCACACACGCGTGAACCCCAGAATGAAAAAACATCCTCCCTTCGGGGCGAAAAAAGAAGCTGCCTTTGCTACGATGAAAGAGAAGCCAATTTTTCAGAAAGGCAGGCGGGAGCGAATGGCAAAAAGTAAATACGAGACCCATGTCCTCCCCAACCTGGACAAGATCATCAAGTGGGCCAAAGCCGGGGCCACGGCAAAGGAGATTGCTGCCAACCTCCATATCGCCTACTCTACCTTCCGCAAATACCTGGACGAGGGCCAGGAGGGGGACGAGCGCTACGCGGCACTTTCGGCTGCTTTCGCGCAGGCGTGTGAAGTGCCGGACGAGCAGGTGGAAAACGCCCTGTTCAAGAGCTGCCTGGGCTACAATGCCCAGATCGTGAAGCACTACAAGCTCAAGACCGTAGAATATGACCCGGAAACGGGCAAGCGCATCCGCGAGGTCGAGACCCTTGTGGAGGCCCGCGATGAAGTCCATGTAGCTGCCAATACAGCGGCGCAAATGTTCTGGCTGACCAACCGGAAGCCGGAGACGTGGAAGTACAAGCCGGAGACCCAGGACGGCGACGAGGACGAGGGCAGCGGCGTGGTGCTCCTCTCCCCCGTGATGGACAACCCAGGCCCGCCGACAGAGGGAGGCGCAAACGATGGCTAATGTCATCTGGACCCCGCAGCCGCGCCAGGCGGCCCTTATGGCCCGCTTTGAGGACGAGGCGCTGTACGGCGGTGCAGCGGGCGGCGGTAAATCGGACTGCGCCCTGGCCGAGGCCCTGCGCCAGGTGGAGATACCGCATTACCGTGGGCTTATCCTCCGCAAGACCTTCCCGCAGCTCACGGAGCTGATGGACCGCAGCACGGAGATTTACAGACGGGCCTACAAAAAGGCCAGGTTTAACGAGAGCAAGCACGTCTGGACCTTCCCCTCCGGGGCCAAGATTTTCTTCGGCTCTATGCAGTACACCAAGGACCGGACCAACTACCAGGGCAAGCGCTATGACTTCATCGACTTTGACGAGCTGACGCAATTTCTCTGGGAGGAGTACAGCTACCTGTTCTCCCGAAACCGCCCCAACGGGCCGGGGACCCGCTGCTACATCCGGGCGCAGGCCAACCCCGGCGGCGTGGGCCACGGCTGGGTGAAGGAGCGCTTCATCACGGCGGCCCAGCCCATGCAAACGATCTGGGAGCAGTTCAAGGTCCGCTTCCCTGACGGCCACGAGGAGACGCGCTGGAAGTCCCGCATCTTCGTACCGTCCTCCGTGTTTGACAACAAGATACTGCTTGCCAACAACCCGGACTACCTCACCAGCCTGGCCTCCATGCCGGAGCAGGAGCGCAAGGCGCTGCTGTACGGCGACTGGGACACCTTCGCAGGCCAGGTATTCACGGAGTGGCGCAACGACAGCGACCACTACACGGACCGCATCAACACCCACGTCATCTCCCCCTTCAAGGTCCCGCAGGACTGGGCCATCTGGTGCGGCCTGGACTGGGGCTACTCCAGGCCCTTCTCCGTGGGCTGGTACGCCGTGGACCGGGACCGGCGGCTCTACCGCATCCGGGAGTATTACGGCTGCACCGGCACCCCCAACACCGGCGTGAAGATGGAACCGTCCGAGGTGGCGCGGGAGATACGGCGCATCGAGGCCGAGGACCCCAACCTCAAGGACCGGCGCATCAACCGCGTGGGAGACCCGGCCATCTGGGGCAGCGACGGCACGGAGAGCATCGGCGCTCTGATGGAGCGGCAGCGGGTGTACTTCGAGCGCGGCGACCACGCCCGCATCGACGGCAAGATGCAGGTGCATCACCGCCTCGCCTTTGACGAGGAGGGCATCCCCATGCTGTATGTGTTCAACACCTGCAAGCACTTCATCCGCACGGTCCCCAACCTGGTCTACGACGAGAAGAACGTGGAGGACATCAACACCGAGGGCGAGGACCACATCTACGACGAGCTGCGCTACGTCTGCATGAAAAACCCGATAGCACCCAGGCGGAACAAGCCCCCCGCCCTGGTGGTATATGACCCGCTGGACCTGGGACAGGACCAGCAGTATGACCGTTACGATTTTTACAGGAGGTATTGATTTATGGCACTTTTCGGACGGAAGAACGAGCAGGACGCGACCCTGGGCAAGCCCCCGATGGGCTGGGGCGTCCCCGGCGTGCAGAAGGACGAGAGCGTGGACCCGGAGATGGAGGCCATGCTGCTGACGGCCCCCGCCGGGCAGCGGCGCATCGGCAGAGCGGAGATTGCGGAGGCAATCAGCATCTTGAGCGACTACAAGAAAGGCAAGGCCAGCCTGGAGGAGCGCGTGGTCCAGGATGAGCTATGGTGGGAGCTGCGCCATTGGGAGGCCATCCGCAAGGGCAAGCAGCGCACGGACAACCCGGAGTACAGAGGGCCGGAGCCGTCCTCTGCCTGGCTGTTCAACGCTATTCTCAATAAGCACGCGGACGCTATGGACAACTACCCGGAGCCGGTGGTCCTCCCCCGCGAGCGCAGCGACGAGGAGAGCGCCAAGGTGCTGTCCTCCGTGTTGCCGGTCATCCTGGAGTACAACGACTACGAGCAGACCTACTCTGACAACTGGTGGGAGAAGCTGAAACACGGCACGGCAGCCTATGGCGTGTTCTGGAACAGCGCCAAGGAGAACGGCCTGGGCGACGTGGACATCCGGGAGATCGACCTGCTAAAGCTGTTTTGGGAGCCGGGCGTGACCGACATCCAGAAGTCCCGCAACCTGTTCATCGTGGACCTGGTGGACGAGGACCTGCTGGAGCAGCAGTACCCGGAGCACAAGGGCCATTTGAGCGGCGGGGCCGTGGATGTGAAGCAGTATATCTACGATGACACCATCGACACCAGCAACAAAAGCGTGGTGGTGGACTGGTACTACAAGACGACTTCTGCCAGCGGCAAGACGCTGCTGCACTACGCCAAGTTCGTGGGCGAGACCCTGCTGTTCGCCAGCGAGAACGACCCCAACTACCGGGACACGGGCTGGTACGACCACGGCCTCTACCCCGTCGTGCTGGATGTGATGTTCCCGGAAAAAGGCACGCCGGTGGGCTTCGGCTATGTCGCCATCTGCAAGGACCCGCAGCTCTACATCGACAAGCTGTCCTCCAACATCCTGGAAAACAGCATGATGACCACCAAGAAGCGTTTCTTCGTCAGCGACAGCACGGGCATCAACGAGGAGGAGTTCCTGGACTGGAGCAAGCCCCTGGTCCACGTCCAGGGTGAGCTTGACGACAGGCGCATCAAGGAGATTATCACCAACCCGCTGGACGACATCTATGTGACCGTGGCGCAAATGAAAATCGAGGAGATGAAGGACACGGCGGCCAACCGCGACGTGAACAGCGGCAGCGCCGGGTCCGGCGTCACCGCCGCCGCTGCCATCGCCGCCCTCCAGGAGGCGGGCAACAAGGCCAGCCGGGACATGATCTCCGCCAGCTACCGCACCCACGTCAAAATCAATTCGATGTGCATTGAGCTTATCCGGCAGTTCTACGACGAGACCCGCTCGTTCCGCATCACGGGCCAGACGCCTGGCAGCTACCAGTTCATCGACATGAACAACGCGGGCATCAAGGAGCAGGAAGTGGGCCAGACCTCCGACGGCCTCCCCCTCTACCGCAAGCCCATCTTCGACCTGAAAATCAAGGCCCAGAAGAAAAACCCCTTCTCCCGCATGGAGCAGAACGAGCGGGCCAAGGAGCTGTACGGCCTGGGCTTCTTCAACCCGGAGCGGGCGCAGGAGGCGCTGGGTGCTCTGGAAATGATGGAGTTTGAAGGCATCGACAAGGTGAAGGAGCAGGTGCAGAACGGCCAGACCCTTCTCAATATCTGCCAGCAGATGTCCCAGCAGCTCGACCAGATGGCCCTCATCATCCAGACCCTCACGGGCAAGGACATGGGCATCGGAGCGGCGCAGCCTACCGGCGGCGGCCAGCGAGGCCAGGCGGCAGGCCCCGCGCCCTCCAGCGAGAAGGACAGCCTTGCAAGCGGCATCATGGAGGCCCAGCATCCCATGACCGGCTACGGGGAGCGGCTGGCAAAGCGCAGCACCCCCAGCATGGGCAACGAATGACGGGAGGCGACGTGTTATGACCCAGGTTTATGCCGAACGGGACGGCCAGCGCTGCATCCTCTCTGCCCAGGGCCACGCCACCGGCAGCGTGGAGGCGTGCGCGGCTGTGTCCGGCATCCTTTACGCCCTGGCCGGATATGTGACCAACGCCATGCGGGAACGCTATGTGGAGGTCTACACCTGGCGGATGGAGAGCGGCGATGTGCAGCTCGACTTCGACGGGGACGACGGCACGGCGGCGGCCTTTGAGATGGCCGTCATCGGCCTTGCCCAGGTGGCCCAGGCCCACCCGGAGCAGGTCCAGGTGGAGTGCCGGGAAGAAAAATAAAAATTTTTTCCGAGTTCGGGGCGAAAAGCTGAAAAGCATTTGATACGCTTATACTGTCCTCCTGCTTCACACCATGCGGGGCGGCGGTCACGGTGGGGACCGGGCCGCTGCCCTGGTGAAGTCAGGGACCGATGCACGGGGGCGATACACCCGCGACGAAAAAGGAGGCAATCCTATGAACTTCAAGCATTTGCTGGACATCCGGCTGAACCTGTTCGACGGCGGCGGTGCCGCAGGCGGAGCAGGCGCAGGGGCGGCGGCCTCTGGCGACGGAGCACCCGGCACACAGGGTGAGACCCAGGCATCCCCCGCATCCACCCGGCGGGGAAAATCGGGCGAATACCAGAATGTCATCTTCGGGAAGCAGGCCAAACCGGCGGAGGCTGGCGAGGGCGGAGACCCGGAGGGACAGCAGCGGTCCTCCGACGCCGGGAGCGACAACAAACCGGACGCGAGCACCACGTCCAATACTCTGGAGGCCAAACGCAGGGCTTTCCAGGACCTTGTGAACGGTGAGTACAAGGACATCTACACCGAGGAGACCCAGCGCATCATCGACCGGCGCTTCCGGGAGACCAGAAACCTGGAGCAGCAGGTGGGCCAGTATCAGCCTGTCATTGATATGCTGATGCAGCGCTACCAGATCGGCGACGGCGACATGGGCAAGCTGTCCCAGGCCATCGAAAACGATGACGCATACTGGTCCGAGGCCGCCGAGGAGGCGGGGATGTCTGTTGAGCAGTACAAGCAGTTCCAGAAGCTCCAGCGGGAGAACGAGGCGCTTTTGCGCCAGCAGCGCCAGCGGCAGAACGACCAGCGGGCGCAGCAGCAGCTCCAGCAGTGGTACGGCGAGGCCGAACAGGTCAAGGGGCTGTACCCCAGCTTCGACCTCAACGCGGAAGTCAAAAACCCCCAGTTCCTCTCCATGCTCCGGGCGGGCGTTCCCGTCCAGCACGCTTATGAAGTGGTCCACATGGACCAGATCAAGGCGGGCGTGGCCGCTATGCAGGCCAAGGCTACGGAGAAGCAGGTGGTGGACGGCATCCGCGCCAAGGGCACAAGGCCCCAGGAAAACGGCACGACCTCCCAGGGTGCATTTATCGTGAAGGATGACGTTTCCAAGCTGTCCAAGAGGGACCGCGCGGAGATCATCCGCAGAGCTGCACGGGGAGAGCACATCGAGTTTTAAGCCTCTCCCCAGAAGGGAGATTTTAACATGAACACCATCCGCAAATTCATTCTGCTGCCCGTCGTGCTGAACCTGTTTGATGCAGTCATCAACAAGACGACCAGCGCAACCACCGGGAACGACCTTTCCGGCGAGATGAAAACCTTCTACTCCGACTATCTCATTGATATGGCGGAGCCGCTGCTGGTCCATGACCAGTTCGGACAGAAGCACCCCATTCCCAAGAATGGCGGTAAGACCATTGAGTTCCGCAAGTATGACCCCCTGCCCAAGGCCACCACGGCCCTGACCGAAGGTGTGACCCCAGAAGGTCAGAAGCTCAACATGGGCGTCATCACCGCGACTGTGGCGCAGTACGGCGGCTTCATTGAGCTGTCCGATATGCTGCTGCTTTCCGCCATCGACAACAACCTGGTGCAGGCCACCAAGCTGCTGGGCAGCCAGGCGGGCCGCACCCTGGACACCATCACCCGCGAGGTGCTGAACGGCGGCACCAACGTGCAGTACGCCGAGGGCCAGGTGGACAGCCGCGCCAACCTGTGCGGCGGCAGCAAGACCGACAGCGAGAACCACTACCTGACCGTGGACGCCGTGCGCCGCGCTGTCCGTTACCTCAAGGTGATGAACGCGCCCAAGATCAACGGCTACTACGCGGGCATCATCCACCCGGATTGCTCCTACGACCTTATGAGTGACCCCAAGTGGGTGAACGTCAAGACCTACTCCGACCCCGACGGCATCTACGAGGGCGAGATCGGACGCATCGAGGGCGTCCGCTTCGTGGAGACCAGCGAGGCCAAGGTCTTTACCCACGCGGGCAAGGACTACGAGACCGGCACCACCGCCAGCGGCACCGTCACCCCCAAGGCATCCGCCCGTGACGTGTACTCCACCCTCATTCTGGGTGCGGACGCCTACGGCGTGACCGAGATCACCGGCGGCGGTCTCCAGCACATCGTGAAGCAGCTCGGCTCTGCCGGTACTGCCGACCCCCTGGACCAGCGCGCCACCGCAGGCTGGAAAGCCACCAAGGTGGCCGAGCGCCTGGTGGAGGCGTACATGGTCCGTATCGAGACCTGCTCCACCTTCAACAGCTAATCACCGGGGCCGCCTGCTTTACGGCGGGCGGCCCCACATTCTGACCAACAGGAGGTATTTACACTATGGCTGCCAAGAAAGAAGCTGCTGCCAATGAGCAGCAGGCCACCACGCAGGCTACCCCCGCCGCCGAGGCGGAGGACATCATCGCCAAGGCCAAGGCGGAAGCTGCTGCCATTGTGGCAGAGGCCCAGGCCAAAGCCAAGGAGACCCTGGAGGCGGCAAAAGAGACCGCCCCCGCCGCGCCCAAGCCGAACGACCTTGTGCCCATCCGTCTGTTCAAGGACAACGACAAGTACAAGGATGACGTTTTTGTGGCCGTCAATGGCCGCAGCTTCCAGATCAAGCGCGGCGAGACCGTGCAGGTGCCCGCCTATGTGGCGGAGGTCCTGGAGCAGAGCATGGCCCAGGACAACGCCACCGCAAACCTCATTGAGCGCGAGAGCAGCGCCTACGCTGCCGAGGCCAAGGCCCGCAACATCTAACTGAACAGGCACACCGCGAGACCCTAAAAGCGGCTGCGACACGGCGCGGCGAGGTATGGAGGGACCGACCCTTCCGCCCCGCCGCGCCTTTTATCATACAGAAAGGAGGTAGACCCCCTATGGACAGGACCATCAATGTGACCGTGACCGGCGAATTTGTCCGCAAGGACAGCAAGAACGCGGGCGTGCAGGGCGAGGCCAATGTGACCGGCCTGCACATCGTTATGAGCGATGACTGGGAGGCGTTCTCCAAGCGCATCATCTGGCGCAACGCCCTGGGCGAAAGCCCCGTGGCGGTGCTGCTGTACAACAGCGTGGAGGACCTGGTGGCAAAGAAGGACCCGCTGACCTTCGACACGGCCATTCCGGCGGAGCCGCTGGCCCTGGAGGGCTGGTGCAGCTTTACCATTGAGGGCTTCCGGGAGAGCGACCCCACCGCCGTTGCCATCACGGTGACGGACCATCTGCTGGTGAAGCCGAACGACGCCTACACCACGCCGAAAGAGCCGACGCCCACCCAGGCGCAGCAACTCCAGACCCAGATCGACGGCATTGTACCCCAGGTGAGCACCCTGGTGGGAAACGCCATCGAGGCGCTGGAGCAGGCCGAGGAGGCCGTGAAGGTGTGGGAAGCCTATGACAGCGCAAAGACCTATCTGCCCCTCCAGAAGGTGAGCAGGCTGGGCAGCTCCTACATCTGCAAGGCAGCGTGCAAGGGCGTGGCCCCGGAGCTGGACGTGGCCGGAGGCGTGGAGGGTGCCCACTGGCTGCTTATCGCCTCCAAGGGCGACCAGGGAGAACAGGGTGCAGAGGGACCCCAGGGCAAGACCGGCAAGCAGGGCATCCAGGGCGAGCGCGGACTGACCGGCGAGCGCGGCGTCCAGGGCATCCAAGGCATCCAGGGACCCCAGGGCGTTCAAGGTGCTGCTGGCCCGGTTGGACCCACGGGACCGGAAGGACCCCAGGGCGTGCAGGGGCCGCAAGGACCGCGCGGCATCGACGGCGTGGCCGTGCAGACGGCTGGCATGGTCAATTTCAGCGTGACCGACGAGGGGCATCTGCTGTGTACCTACACCGGCAACGAGGCCCCGGACTATTACATCAACGATGCAGGGCATCTATGCCTAAACATCTGACGGAAGGAGGAACCATCTATGCCTACCATTGATCTGGGCAAGGTTGTGGGTCCGCAGGGACCCCAGGGCGTGCAGGGCGCAAGAGGCCCGCAGGGTGCGACCGGCGCTCAAGGCCCGAAGGGAGAGCAGGGCATCCAGGGACCCCAGGGTGAGACCGGGGCCAAGGGCGCGACCGGCGCGACCGGCGCACAGGGACCCGCCGGTGCTGACGGCTCTACCCCTAACATCCAGGTGGGGACGACCACCACGCTGGCCGCCGGAAGTGCGGCCACGGTGAAGCGGCGGGCCGGAAGCCCGGACGCTGCCCCCATCTTCGACTTCGGCATCCCCAAGGGCGCGGACGCTGTAAACCCCGGCGACATGACCAAGGCGGTCTATGACCCCAAGGGCAAAGCCCAGGACATTTTTGCCTATGCAGACCAGAAAATGCCCAAGACGGGCGGCGCGTTCACCGGCGGCGTGTCCGGCGTGTCGCCCACCAGCGGCAGCACCAAGGGCTTCCGCAACATCTACTTCGGCAGCGGCGCTCCCGCCTCCAGCCTGGGGGCCAACGGCGACGTTTACATCAACATCGGATAAGAGGAGGACACGAACATGATTAAAGCAGGCAATCACACCATCAGCGACAAGGGCTTCACGGTGGTGACGGAGAACATCGGCGGGGTCCCCCGCCAGGCCGTGGTGGCGGAGCTGCCCGGCGGCATCAGCGACGAGGCTCTGGCCGCGTTCTGTGCCGGTCCCATTGAGGTGCTGGCCGAGGACGGCAGCACCACGGCGACCTACACCGGCCCCTTCCGCGTGGTCTCCCACGGGCTGAAACTGACCCGCACCAGCGAGGACAGCGACGTGGCCGCCCTGACGGCCCAGGTGGCGGAGCTGGAGGCCAAGCTGTCCCACGAGAAGAGCGAGAAGGAAAGCGCCCAGAGCGCCCTTGCACGTCTCAACGAACAGCTTACCACCCTCAAGATGACCCTGGAGGCCAACAGCGCGGACAAGGCCGTGGTCGACGAAGCTCCCAGCGCGGACAAGACCGTGGTTGACAAAGTTCCCGTGGAGGCCATGGATGCGGCGGGCAGCGTGTAAGGACTGGGCGGAGGCTTCCTGCCTGATCTCCAACCTCCTGGCGGAGCTGGAGCAGCCCTGCCGGATATGCCGGGAGGACAGCCTGGTGCTGACCGGGCGCTCCCCCACCGGCGAGACCGTGACCATCCGGCTGGGGCCGGACCTGGTGCTGGAGGCAGAGGGCTGCGACGAGCTGCTGGATGCAGCACGAAAGCGAGGGTGCCCCGATGGCTGACAGACAGACCGATGACTTCAAGCTGGGCAACAAGGCGGCTGATATGTGGCTTTACACGGCAGACGCCTGCGCCAATGAGAAGGTCATCCCCAAGAAATACCGCTACACCACCGGAACGGCCCTGATGAACGGTGCAGAGGCCATCTGCTCGTGCATTGAGGGCGCAAACCTCATTGACCTGCGGGAGAGACCGGCGGAGCGGCTGGCGATGCAGCGGGCGGCCCTTTGCGCGTGCAAGAAGCTGGAGCGGAAGATACTGCGGATGGCAGAAAGCAAGCAATACCCCGGCGTGAGCGGCCAAAAGGCCGCGACCTGGAGCAAGGCGGTGATGACGGTGCGCTATATGTGCGCCGCCTGGTACGAGAAGGACCGGAGCCGCGCTGCCCAGGCGAGAGAGGATGTTCGGCGGCGATAGCTGCCTTTCATTGGGGTATAGCCTGTTCGCGCCGTCAACTGGGGCCTGCGCTCCCCGAACTCGAATGACAACAACGCGTACAACATCAACACCGACGGCACCGTGAACAACAACAACGTGTACAACGCCAACTTCGCGCCGCGTCCCGCTCTGATGGAATTACCGTGTACAAGTAGCCCTTGCGGCGAAAGCAGAGGCCCATCATCAAAGGAGGCTATATCCCGTCGTCCGTGGACATGAACACGGGGGATAAACACATGGCACCGACGCTGCCAGGCTCGCTACCGGGGAAAGCCCCGGACACCTCCGGCGGAGGGAGATACTGGCCGCTATCAGCGATGCCGGACCTGCGCTCCACCATCCGAAAACCAAGCAAGGATGTGTGATATGACCTATCAGGAACTATGCTCCTTTGACACCCTATGGACGGCCTACCACCGGGCCAGACGGTGCAAGAGGGGCAAAAAGAGTACGGCACCCTTTGAGTACAGCGCAATCGAGGAGCTGCTGATACTCTCAAAATCGCTTTTGCAAGGGACGCACCAGCCGGACCCGCTGGACGCGTTCTATATCTACGAACCCAAGAAGCGGCTTATCCAGGCCCCGACGTTCCGGGACAAGGTGGTGCAGCACGCGCTCACGGATTACATCGTCTACGACGAGCTGGCCCGGAGCTTCACGCTGAACACCTACGCGGCCCAGTACGGCAAGGGGACCCATTACGGGCTGGAGATGCTGAAACGGCACATGAGGACCTATTTCCTGCGGCGGAAGGGCGCGGACGAGGCAGCACGCAAGGCCGCCGGTCTGCCCCACCGGCCCATGGAGGAATGGGACTACGCCGAGGGCTGGGTCATCAAGGGCGACATCCGCCACTTCTTCCAGAGCATCGACCACCGGCGACTCAAGGCCGCGCTGGAACCCCGGTTTCCCGACCCGGACATCCGGGCGCTGATGTGGCGATACATCGACGCCGTGGACGAGGGCCTGGCCCTGGGACACCAGACGAGCCACATCTACGCGGTGTTCTACGTCAGCTCCTTCATGCACTATGTGGGCGAGAAGCTGCACCTGCCGCTGGCAGGGATGTATATGGACGACTGGTATGTGATCTGCCCGGATAAGGCGACAGCGGTTGAGGCTCTGCGCCTTGCAAGGCTTGAATTTGCCAAGCTGGGCCTGGAGCTGAACGACAAGACCAACATCTTCCCCTTGCAAAACGGCATCGACTTCTGCGGCTTCCACACCTATCTGACCCGGACGGGCCAGGTGGTCAGCAAGCTGCGCTACTCCTCCATCAAGCGGATGAAACGACGCATCCGGCTGTGGGAGAAGCAGTACGCAGCGGGCGAGGTGTCGCGGGAGAAAATCATGGAGAGCTTTACCGCCTGGGAGGCACACGCCAAGCACGGCGACACAAAGCAGCTTCGCAGAGAAATGCGGTCCAGGTTGTTGATGGCTCTGGACCGCGCAGACGAGGCCAGGCAGGCGGCGGGCATCCCCGCTGCCCGGCCCGGACCTGACGAAAGGAGAACAAAACGATATGGGACAGTTACTTTCCAATCTGGCAAACGGCAGCCTGGTGAAGCTGGCGGAAAACAGCAAGCCCACCAAGTTCATCAAGCTGGACAATGACCACTACGGCACCGGCACGGGCGTGACCCTTATCCGCAAGGACACCTTCAATGAGCGCCAATGGGAGGCCAGCTACGACAGCAGCTACAAGAACCGATATATCGGCTGCCTGCTGGACAACTTCTGTGACGGCATCTGGCCGCTGAAACTGGACGAGAAAATCCGGGAGTGCCTGGTCCCCGTCCCCATTGTGGTGGCGGAGGGCAACCAGGTGGCGACGCTGCACACGATCTACCGCAAGGGCTTTGCCCTCTCCTGCACGGAGGCGGGCGTGAGCGGCTGGCAGACGGAGGGCAAGGCGTTCAGCTATTTCTCCGACAACGCAAAGCGCATCGCCTATCTGGACGAGACGGCGACCGCCGTCTACTGGGGCCTGCGCTCCCCGCGCTCGGATGGCTACGGCGCGGGCGGCATCGGCGCCGGCGGCACCGTGGGCAACGGCGGCGTGTACGGCGCCAACTTCGCGCCGCGCCCCGCTTTTAATCTTAAATCTTCTATCGTTGTATCTGACAGCACAGACAGCGATGGATGCTACACGGTTGAGAGCGTGCCGGGCAACGACGGCGGGCTGTATGTGAAGAACAACGGCCTGTGGGTCCGCGCGGTGTAAGAGAAGCACCCAGAAAGCCGGGCGGCGGCGTGCCGCTGCCCGGCAAATTCTATGAGAGGAGGCGGCGGTATGCCGAGCATCAATGAAGTTATCGAACGGGTGAACCGGGCGAGGCCGGACGCCATCGACGACGAGACCAAGGCGGCGTGGCTGCTGGAGCTGGACGGACAGCTCTACCGGGAGACCATCCTGCGGCACCAGCTTACGAGCGGGCGCGGGGCCAAGGGACCCGTCGCCGTCTGTCCCACCTGCGGCGGGACGGAAATCACCTATGACCGGGTGATGGACAGCAACCTGTGTCCGGCGTGCGGCTGGACCGACCTGCCGGACTTTCCCAAGGCGTTCCCGGGGGACGGGGACAAGCCCTTGCTGGTGGAGGCCCCCTACGACGGGCTGTACGACCTGTACCTTATGAGCAAGGTGGACTTCTACAACCGGGAGGCCGACAACTACAACAACTCCGCCCTGGCGTACAACGCAGCGCTGGACGAATGGCGGAAACAGTATCACCGCAGGCACCTGCCCATCGGCGGCGGGGGTCTGACGGGGCTATTTTAGGAGGAGGGGCGAGATGAACCTGCCATACATGACGGCGGCGACCGGCAAGAACCGCAAGCAAATCATCGCCTTTGCCGGGCTGAACTACGGCCAGGGAGCCGGAGACGGCGAACTGGCAGAGAGTTGGGGCCTCTCCTCCGCCCGCTTCCCGTGCCTCAGTCAGCGGGACGGGCGCAAGACCGCCGGGACCTACACCAGCCCCACGGGGCTGTACGCACGGGGGAAGCTGTGCGTGGTGGACGGGACCGACTTTCTCTATGACGGCAAGGTGGTGGGCCATGTGACTGCGGGCGAAAAGCAGTTTGCCACCATCAACACCAAAATCGTCATTTTCCCCGATAAGGTCTACTACGACACGGAGGCGGAGAAGTTTGGGATGCTGGCTGCGGAATACCCCGGCTTCCCCGGCGACGTGACCTTCACGGCCAACACCCTGACCGTGCCGGAGCAGAGCTACATCGACCAGGCGGCGGAAAACGCAGAGACCAAGGGCAGCGTGGCCGCCGACACATCCATCACCGCCTACACCGGGGCCAGCGTGAACAAGACCACGGGAGCGCTGACTATGAGCGGCGGGACCGCAGGGACCCCGGACAAGCTCAAGGCGGGCGATTACATTCAATACGACTGCGACAGCTCCAAGGAGTACATGGTGGTACAGAGCAGCGCAAAGCAGAGCGACGGGACCTACCAGATCACCTATCTGCTGCACACGGCGGCGCTGCACAAATACCCAGGCTTCGACGAGCTTTTCAAGGCCGGAGACGCAATCGAAATCTCCGGCTGTACGACCTGCGCCGCGAACAATGGCAGCCACATCATCCGCTCCCTGGAGGCGCGGAAGCTGACCTTCACCAAGGACATCTTCACCAAGACCGGCGTGGAGGCCGGGACGGTGATGCTGGAGCGGAAGGTGCCGGACCTGACGTGCATCTGCGAGTGCGATAACCGCATCTGGGGCGCGGAGGGCAAGACCATCTACGCCAGCGCCCTGGGCGACCCGACCAACTTCTACGTCTACGACGGGGTGTCCACGGACAGCTACGCCGTGGCCGTGGGCACGGAGGGCGAGTTCACCGGGTGCATCGCTTACTCCAGCACGGTGCTGTTCTGGAAAGAGAATTGCCTGCACAAGGTCCTGGGCAGCTATCCGGCGCAGTATGAAATCTACACCTACACGGTGCCCGGCATCCAGAAGGGCAGCGAGAAGTCCCTGGCCGTCATCAATGAGACGCTGTTCTACAAGGGCCGCAACGGCGTGTACGCCTACTCCGGCGGGACCCCGGAGCTGCTGACGGAGAACTTCGGGACCCGGCGCTTCTTCGACGCGGTGGGCGGCACGGACGGCGAGCGCTACTACATCTCCATGCGGACGGAGAAGGGCGACTGGGAGCTGTACGTCTTTGATACGCTGCGGGCCATCTGGCTGCGGGAGGACGCGACCCACGCGCTGGACTGGGCCTATCTGGACGGGACGCTCTACTTCCTGGACGGGGCCACGGGCAAGCTGATGACCACCGGGCAGGACTACTCCGAGGAGGGCCTGGTGAACTGGAGCGCAACGCTGTGCCAGATGGACGAGACGAGCCACGGGCGCAAGTGCTATTCCAAGCTGTACCTGCGGGCGGACCTGGATGCCGGGGCCTGGCTCAAGGTGGAGATCAGCACGGACGGCAAGCCCTTCCGACAGGTGTTCTCCACCCACAACGAGCGGGCCAAGACCCTGCAAGTCCCCATCCTGCCGGTGCGGTGCGACAACTTCCGCATCCGGCTGTCCGGCAAGGGCGGATGCCTGGTCAAGAGCATCATCCGGGAGTTCGCCCTGGGCAGCGAATATTAAGGGGGTGACAGGGCATGGCAACCACCCTCCCCGGCTCCCCTCCTTCGTTTGACCGCAACGACGTGAACGGGACCGTAAAATCTCTGTGCAACTACACCAGAAACCTGCAAGAAAATCTGGACTTCATGCTGGGGCAGCTTCAAAAGAGCATGACCGCCATACAGACCAGTGTGGAGGGGCTGAACAGCAAGGTCTCCAGCCTGCAAACCACCCTCTCCGGGGTGCAGCAGAGCGTGAGCGCGCTGGGCAGCGAGTACAACAAGCTGGCAGCCCGCGTGACGGCGCTGGAGCAGAAAACCAACTGAAAGAGGAGGTAATCCGACATGGCAAAACCCGATATGTCCAGGAACAAAGACCTGGCGGGCAAGACCGTCTCCAAGGGCGGCTACAACATCAGCTATAACGAGAACGGCTATGCCACCAGCGCCATCAAGACCGGAAGCAAGACCGGCAAGGCCGCCGCGCCCAGCGCCGACACGGTTGGCGGCGGCGGCAGCGACCGGGGCAGCTACGGCGGCAGCGTATATGACCAGGAGCATTTTTCCAATGACGAGCTGCGGAGCGCGGCGGAGGTCCGGGCGGCAGCGGCGGCAGGCAAAACGACCTGGGCAGACGCCCACGACTATGTGGAGCGCATCCGCAGCAACTACGGCTATTCCGGCGACAGCGACGGCAGCCGCTACATTCCCCTGGAGATGGGCGGCGGCGGACGAGGAAACGGAGGCGGCGGTTTCTCCTACGAGGCGGCCCCCACCTACACCAGCCGCTACCAGAACCAGATCGACGACCTAACCCGCCAAATCCTTAACCGGGAGGCGTTCAGCTACGACCCGGAGAAGGACCCAACCTATCAGCAGTACAAGGAGAGCTACACGCGCAACGGCGAGCGGGCGATGCAGGACACCCTGGGGCAGGTCAGCGCCCGCACAGGAGGCCTTGCAAGCAGCTATGCAGGCAGCGCAGCGCAGCAGACCTATGACAACTACATGGGGGCGCTGGCCGATAAAATCCCGGAGCTGAAACAGCTTGCCTACTCCATGTACCAGGACGAGGGCAACACCCAGAGGGCAAACCTGGAAATGCTGGTGGCCCTGGAGCAGGGCGACTACGCAAAGTACGCCGACCTTCTGGCCCAGTACAACACGGACCGGAGCTTCGACTACGGCGTGCATCGGGACAATATCGGCGACGAGCGCTACAACAACGAGTGGAACTATTCCGTGGGCCGGGACCAGATCGCGGACAAGCGCTACGAGGACGAGACCGCCTACAACCGGGAGACCTACAAGGACGAGACGGAGTACAACCGGGCGCTGGCAAAGGCCCAGACCCTCGCGGCGGGCGGCGACTTCTCCGGCTACAAGGCCCTGGGGTACACGGACCAGGAGATCGCGGGCCTCAAGAGCGCATACAACAAGGCACAGGCATCCGTTCGCTCCGGCGGTGGGTCCTCCAGAGGCGGCAGCTCCGGCGGAAGCAAGAGCGGCGGCTCAAGCGCCAGCGAGGACGTGTACGCAGGAATGTACAAGGCGGGCATCCGCAGCGAGGGTGACGCATACGCCTGGCTGCTGTCCGCCGGGTACAACACCACCCAGGCCGGAAAGCTGGCCGGGTATTACGCCGACTGGATGAAGAACCAGGGCGGCAGCGGAAACAGCGGCAGCGACGCCCAGATCGGCAACCGGCACGGGGATAGCTGGATTTATATTCCCGGCCATGGCCGCTTCACCTACGACGAGGTGGAGAACTACGTCAACAGCGGAAAGGTCATCGAGACCTACGACAGCGCGACCAACACCTACACCTACAAGTGGAACGGCAATAAGAAGTAAGGAGGCGGCCCTATGGCAAGCGCAAGCGATTTTTTGAAGAAGCGGACGGCGGCGCGGCAGCAGGCCGAGAGCATCCAGAGCAGCGATAAGACCCCTCTGGGCAAGAATGACGACGGCACCGTAACGCGGGCGAGCAACTTTCTGCGGAACAAAGCCGCAGAACGCCGGGCCGTCATCGACCAGAAGTACGGCAAGGATGCCTACGGCGGCAGCGGCAGATACGAGGCGGACAAGGCCCAGGGCTTCAATTCCTGGCTGGAGAGCGTGAACGGCCTCTCCAGCCAGTTGGGCAGCGACTACCAGAGCCGGGACGGCAAATTCCAGAGTGCCGCAGACTTTGGGAAGTACCGGGATGACAACGACGCCCGCATCAGCGTGATGCAGAACAGGGCCAACGCCTACCGCACCTACTTCCAGGACAACCGGGAGATATACGGAGAGGATGCCGTGAACGGCGTCCTCTCCACCCTGGACCAGGGCAGCAAGTACCTGGAGGAACTGCGGGGCGGGCTGAACAGCGAGTATGACTTCTGGTCCCAGTTCAAGGACGAGAACGACTACAACACCTACCAGCGGGGCAAGGAATACGCCGCGCTGGCGGAGAAACCCGATTTTGCAGAGAAAAGCCAGTACAAGAGCACGGCCAACGGCCAGGAGAAATTCAACGCATGGAGCGGGACCTACTCCAACAGCGGCTTTGACGACATCGCCTACGACTACATCAACCGCAACGAGGAGGCCCGCAGCCGCCAGATGCTCTCCGACATCCAGAGCAACGCGTCCCTGCTGGGCCTGGACAACAGCGAGCGGCGGGAGATGACGGATGACGAGATCGCCACCTTCAACTACCTGTACGCCCAGGACACCGCCAACGGCGACGCGGAGCACAAGAACGCCTACGCCTACATCGACTACCTGACCGGAGACCTCAACTACCGCCAGCGGGCCAAGGCCGAGGAGGAATGGGCCACCTACGCCAAGGAACACCCGGTGGGGTCCTCCGCGTTCAGCGTGTTGGAAAGCCCTCTCAAGGGCCTTTCCTACCTGGGCCAGGCGGCGGATTACCTCTCCGACGGGGAAATCGACCAGAACGCAGGCTACAACAAGTTCAGCTACATCAACAGCGCCATCCGCGACGAGGTGAACACCATCGTGGAGGACAACTGGGGCGGTGTGGGCAGCTTTGCCTACCAGACCGGCATGAGCATGGGCGACTTCCTGCTGAATACCGCCATCACCGGCGGCAACCAGGCGCTCTCCCTTGCCATCATGGGCACCGGCGCGGCGGCGGATGCCACCATCTCCGCAAAGGACCGGGGCCTGTCCGATAACCAGGCGTTCGCCTTGGGCACCATCGCAGGCGCGGCGGAGATCGTCACCGAGAAGGTCAGCCTGGATGCCCTGCTGGACAAAACCGCGCTCACCAAGAGCGCCATGGGCTACTTCCTCAAAAACACCCTGGCCGAGGGCAGCGAGGAAGTGGGCAGCGACATCATCAACCTGGTGGCCGATGTGCTCATTTCCAAGGACAAGAGCGAGTGGCAGACCTCCATCGACGCCTACGAGGCCGAGGGCATGACCGAGAAGGAGGCGTTCTGGCGGGCCGTCCGGGACCAGGCGGAGAACATGGGTCTGGACTTTCTGGGCGGCGCTGTCTCCGGCGGCGTGATGTCCGGCGCGGGCATCGCCATCAACTCAGGGCTGAATGAATACGGCGCACGGCGCACCGGCGCGGAGTTCCAGGCGATGGGCGACGACGTGGTGCAGGCCACCATCCAGGAAGGGCTTGCAAGCGACCCCAGCACCCAGAGCTACAAGCTGGCCGTGCAGCTCCAGCAGAAGCTCGACGCCGGGCAGACCCTCACCAACGCAGAAATCGGGCGGCTGTACCAGGCCAACGTGCAGGCCATCGACGCGGAGGACGGCAGCGGCGACCTGCTGCTGCGGGCCGCCGAGGAAGTGACCCAGAAGGGCCGCGTGACCAACAACACCGCCATCGACATTTTGAGCAACCCCACCGCCATCAACACGCTGACGCAGGAGGCTGGGCTGAACATCAGCGAGGACATGAGCAAGTCCCAGAAGCGCAAGGCCGTCAAGAGCGCCGTGGAGGCCCTTGCAAGGACGCAGAGCGACGTTTCTACGAACGCGAGGGAAACTGCCCCCGCCGCAACGGAAGCCCGGCAGACGGCCACGCAGGAGGCCGTGCGCCCCGCCATGCAGGTGGAGCAGCAGCGCCCTGCGGCGCAGCAGGCGTATGACATCCGCCGCGTGCGGGACGCTGCGGCCAGCCTGGGCGAGAACGGGGCCAAGGCCCTCTCCGCCAGCTATGACGGCAGCGTGCGGGCCGACGACTACTACGCAGGCTTCGCCTCCTACTACGAGGCAGGCATCTCCGGCATCGACATGGACAAGGTGCAGAGCCGCTATGCCGCGCAGCTCAACCAGGCACAGCGCTTCGCGGCCTACTCCGCCGGGCAGAACGATGCGGCGGCCTCCCTGGCCCTGGAGCGGGAGGGTGTCAAGAGCGCCACGGTGTACGGCGACGAGGCGGGCTTCGTGCAGTCCGAACATTCCGCCAGCCTGCCCAAGGAGACCGTGCGCTTCTACGACAGCCTGGCCCGTGCCGCCGGGGTGAAAATCCAGATGGCAGAGGCCACCGGCAAGGGCGGCGCAAACGGATGGTACAGCAACGGCATCATCCACATTGCCAACGACGCCGAGAACCCCGGCACCGTGGTGGCAAAGCACGAGATCACCCACCGGATGCAGGAGATGGCCCCGGAGGCATACCGGAAGTACCGCGACTATGCCATGTCCGCGCTGACCGAGCGGGACGGCTCTACCGCCTCCATCGTGGAGCAGTACAAGAGCCGCTACGCCGAGGCAGGCGTGAACCTCTCCACGGAGCAGGCCATGGACGAGATCGCCGCCGACTTCACCGAGGCGCTGACGGTTGACCCGGCCAGGTTTGAGACCCTGGCAAAGGAAAACCGCAGCGTGGCCCGGAGGCTGCTGGACGCCGTGCGGGACTTCATCCGCAAGGTCAAGTCTCTGTTCAAGGGCAACAAGACCGCGCAGAACCAGGCTGCCGCCAACGCCTACGGCGTGAGCATCGACACCCTGGAGAAAGCGGCCCACCTCTGGGAGGAGGCACTGAAAGCGACCAGCGAGCAGACGGCAAACAAAAACGCCACCCAGACGGACGGCGGCACAAAATTCTCTATCAAACGGACCTCTCAAATGACGCTGGCCCAGCAGCTCAAGATGTTTTACGACGGGAAGATGGCCTCCAGCGATGCGTTCTACTTTGGAGTGACCCCTGCGGTGCTGGAGAAGTCCGGCTTTGATGCGCTGCCCCTGGCTATGACCATCGGAGACTTCCGCAAATCCACCCAGAAGAAGCACAACATCCCCCGCCGCGTTCTGAAAAACCTTATGGGCAACCTGGCTTCCCCTCTGTTCTCCTTTGGGAGCGGAGACCGGGCCGGTATCGTTCTGAACGACATCGACGGCGACGGCTACACGCTGCTGGCAGCGCTGGAGCGCGGGACCGATATGGACCGCAAGCCTGTCAATGTCATCAACAGCCTGTACGGCCTGGAGCACCCGGCGGAATGGATTAAGAACCAGATCGACAGCGGGAACGAGTTTGTCCTGTACGATGAAAAAAGAGCAAATGCGTTTCTCAAGACCTACGGCTACATGGCCTCGGTGGGAGATGGCATTCGCTCTACGGGTGAGAGTGTAACCCAGAACGGGGCGGAAGTCAAGACCAAATTTTCTCTCAAGACCCCGGTGGAGGAGACGGACAAGCTGCTGGCCCTGCACAACAAGGACGAGAACAGCATCCTGGCTGCCATCAAGCTGGGCGGCCTGCCCATGCCCTCCATCGCCATTGTAAAAGCCAGGGACGGGCACACCAAGTACGGCCCCATCTCCCTTGTATTCAGCAAGGACACCATCGACCCGCAGCTATTCCGCGCCAACAAGGTGTACGGCGGCGACGCCTGGACACCGACAGCTCCGCGAGTAGATTACCCCGTGAACAGCAAAAAGGCATCCCAGGTGGAGCACGAGCTACACCGGCTTGCCGGGGATGCCTCCGTGGCCGGTGGCATCTTCGGGAACAGCGCCGCCCTGCGCTCTGTGGGCATCGACGACACCAGCACCAGGAGCACGGCAGAACTGGCGGAGAAGCTGGCCTCCACAGACACGGTGCGGGCGGCCTATCTGGCAGACCAGGGCAAGAGCCTGGAGCCGGTAAAGATGGACAAGGTGTGGGACAAGTTCGGCAACGACACCCTGCAAAAGGTGGTTGACCGCCTGGGCGTGAACACGCTGGCTGAAATCGAGGCCAGCCTGGAGACCGGCGAGAGCGTGAAGGACGCCCTGGGCGATAATGCCGAGGTCATCCGCGACATTCTCCGGGACTACTACCGGGAACAGGGCGAACCCATGCTCCGCAGAATGGCCGTCAAGAGGCATTGGACCGACGCGGAGATCAACGAAAGACGGCAGACCCGCATCGACAATTCCATGGACGGCGTTTCCATCTTCACCCTGGAGGACATCGTTCACCACGCATGGGATATGTACCAGGACGGCGGCGCGACCAAGGGCGAAATTGACCGGATGGCTACCTCTGACGCGCTGCGCAGCGCCGTGGATGACCACGCCGTTGAGGAGTGGATTGCCGGGAAGCTGGACGGCCTGCTGGGCGAGGCGGGCATCTACAATGGCAAGGACCCCTACACCCCCTCCGGCAATCTCCGCAGCTTCTCGCAGCTCCACTATGCCTACACCCTGGAGAACATCGTCAAGGCGATGAAGGAGGGCCAGGAGGAGCGCGGCGGCAACACCTGGGGCGCAAGCGCCAAGACCCTGCAATCCGTGGCGACGCCGGAATACCGCAGCATCCAGGAGATCAAGGCGGACAGTGGGCGGCTGGGCATGGACGAGGGGGCCGAGTATGAAGCAAAGCTCCAGGCCATTGATGACCAGATCGGCAGCATCATCACGAAGATCAAGCAGGGAAACAAGGCTCATTCCGACAATTCCTTCGTCGAGAGCGACATCATCGGCAGCATCCTGATGGAAACGTCCAAGGGCAAGAGGACGGTGGACGCTATCATGCGGGCCTTCTCCAAGGAGGGGTACAAAATCAGCAGCCAGACGGCCCAGGACATCCAGGCCGTCTACCAGGAGGCGGCGGAAATGCCCACCGGCTACTTTGAGGCCAAGCCCCAGCGGGCCGTCGGCTTCGACGAAGTGCTGGCCGCCGTCATCCCCGATGACAGCAGCAGAAAGCTGCGGGACGGTCTGGAGCAGGCCGGTGTGCGGATGCTGGAATACAAGACCGGAGACGACGCGGACCGCCTTGCCAAGATCAACAGCGTGGAGGGCGCACGCTTCTCCCTCAAGACCGTTCCCCCTGTGAAGCCGACAAGCGACGACTGGAAGCCGGGGGCAACCTTCGACGAGGTTAAGGCCGCCCATCCGACCCTGTTTGCCCTGGACGCCGACGAGGCGGACACCCGCAACCCGACACAGATTTCCGGCACGGTCAAGAGCTACCGCAAAATTTACGATGCCCTCCAGGCAGAGAATTTCGACGGGACCATCCTGGATGCAAGCTCCAGCCTGGGCTACGGGACCAGAGCCGGGCGCGAGGAGTACGGCTTTGACGTGGACGACATCGAGCCGTTCCCGGATGCCAAGTACCAGCCGAACTACACTGATTACTCCACCCTGGACAAGACCTACGATGTCATCATCAGCAACGCGGTCCTTAACGTCATGCCCCAGGACCTCCGCGACGCTATGGTGGTGAAAATCGGTGAAATGCTGAACCCCGGCGGGCGGGCGTTTATCAACGTGCGCGGCACGGATGTGAAGAACGCCGGGAGCAAGGTTGCCATCAACGACGATCTGATGGAGTATTTCATCTCCAACACCGGCAGCTATCAAAAGGGCTTCACGTCCAAGGAACTGGTCTCCTACCTCAAGGACGCCCTGGGCGACGGCTTTACCGTGGAACCGACCCGGAAATTCGGCGCTGTCAGCGCCATCGTGACCCGCGACGGAGACAGGCTGTCCCTCAAGGGAAGGGACATTCTCCAGGAGAACGCCGCCTTGCAGGAGGAAAACCGGCTGCTGCGGGAGCAGATGAAGGACTACATCGCCATCCAGCGCCGAAACGGGAAGCTCCAGGAGAGCCGGGACTACTGGCAGGGCCAGACCCGGCGGACCCAGCGCGTGACCACGGACAAAAAGGCCGTGACCGCCGCCGCGAAACAGCTTATCCAGAACTACGGGGCCGACATCGCGGTGAAGGACATCCAGGGAGACCTCCAGAGCCTCTATGACTACATCGCCAGCGGCTACGACGGCAAGGACGAGCTGACCTACACCGAGGCCCGCCGCCGGGCGGAGGACATCGCGGAAACCCTGGTGAGCAACGCGGTGGCCGTGGACAGCGATATGTACGATGCGTACAGCGACCTGCGGGACTACCTGCGGACGACCAAGATCATCTACGGCAAGGAGTACCACGGGGACATCGCGGACTATGGCGACTTCCGCAAGCGGCAGTTCGGACGGCTGAACCTGGGCAGCGAGGGCCACACCAACATCGACCAGGTGTACCAGGAGCTTTCCTCCCGCTGGCCGGAGTTTTTCAGCGAGCAGGAGCAGACCCACCCAACGGACCAGCTCCTCCATATCGTGGAAGTGCTGGACGGCATCAGCGAGATCAACGAGTACAACCCCTTCTCCCGCCACATGGACAAGGCCGTGACCGGCGCGGCGAACGAGATCATGGAGACCTTCTTCGACCTGCCCCAGACGCGAAAGACCTTTGCGGACCGGCAGGCATTGAAGCTGGAGAACGCCAAGGCCAAGGGCCGGGAGCAGGTCCAGAAGGTGCGGGAGCAGTACACAACCCGCCTGGCGGAACTGCGGGAGCAAAACCGGCAGCGGGTACAGAACGCCATCGCCAAGGAGCGGGAAGCCCGCGAGCGGCAGATGGGTGCTCTGAAAGACCGCTATGCGGCCAAGGACGCAGCGGGCCGGGAGCGCCGGGCAGCCCGTGAGCTGCGGGCTAAAATCATCCGCCATGCCAGCGCCCTGTCCCAGAAGCTCCTCCGCCCCAGCGACCAGCACCACATCCCGGAGGCCATGCGCGGAAGCGTGGCCGCTATGCTGGAGAGCATCAACCAGGAGAGCCAGTACACCCTCGACGAGAACGGCAAGCGGGTGAAGGATGGCAGCGGCACCCCAACCAAGCGAACCGAGGCGTTCCGCGCCCTCAAGGAGCAGTACGCCAAAATCGTGGCCGAGGGCGGGGATATGGTCATTGACCCCTCCCTGCTGGGCAGCGACGCCGACGGCATCAAGGGCGGCTTTGATGCGGTCATCGCCATGAAGGACACCAAGCTGGCCGACATGAGCGTGGCGCAGCTTCAAACCGTGTGGCAGGTGGTCAAGGCCGTGGAGCACAGCGTGAACACGGCGGGGAAAGTCCTGTCCAAGGCCAAGTACGCCAGGACGGCGGACTGGGCGCAGGCTCTCTCCATCGGGACCAGCAGCCGCCGGGCCAAGAACAGCCTGACCCGCAACCACGCCCTCATTGACCTGGAGACCCCGTACACCTTCTTCTCCCATTACGGAGAGGCGGGCAAGGCGGTCTACCGGATGCTGCGGGACGCGCAGGACCAGCAGCAGCTCATGGTGGACCATGTGGCCGAGGAGGTCCGCAAGATCGTGGACCCCAAGACGGTGAAGAAGCTGGAGGCGACCACGCATACCTTCACCACGGAGCGAGGCGAGAAGCTGACCCTTTCCACGGCCCAGGTGATGGAGCTGTACGAGCTGGTGAAGCGCAAGCAGGCCCACGACCACCTGCTCAAGGGCGGCGTGGTGCAGCCAGAGATCAAAACCTCGCAAATCCGGCGCGGCACGGACAGCATCCGCCTGACGGAGGGCGACCTGGTGAACATCACCGGGACGCTAACACCGGAGCAGGTGAAGATCGCGGACGGCCTGCAAGGACTGACCCGTGGCGTGCTGGCCGACTACGGCAACAAGGCCAGCATGGAAGCCTACGGTTATAAGAAGTTCACCGAGAGCGACTACTGGCCCATCAAATCGGCCAAGGAGGGCCTGCACAGCAACATCGAAAAGGGCGGAAACAACACCCGCTCCATTAAGAACATCGGCATGGCAAAGACCACGATGCCCCACGCGAGCAACGCCCTGGACCTGGCGGGCATCTTCACTACCTTTGCCAACCACGCCTCCGACATGACGGACTATGCCTCCTGGCTCTGCACGATGGAGGACATCAACCGCCTGTTCAACTACCAGTTCCGGGACGAGGAGGGCAACCCAACCGGCAAGACCATCAAGGGCCTGCTGGACCGCGTGGGCGGCCCCGGCAGTCAAAAATACTGGCACAACCTGATGGAGGACATCCAGAACGGCATCAACGCCCCCGGCGACAGCCCCATGTGGGACATCGCCGGAAAGACCATCGGCGGCTTCAAGGGCGCAGCCGTGGGCGCGAACATCCGCGTGGTCATCCAGCAGCCCACGGCGTTCTTCCGGGCGGCGGCGGTACTGGACCCCCAGGACATGGCGCGGGGCCTTGCAAGAGGCGTTACGCGGGGCAGCGGATGGAAGAAAGCCCTGCAATACTCCCCCATCGCCATGCGGAAGGATGCGGGCGGCTTCGACATCTCCAGCCCCTACAAGATGACCGAGACGCTGTTCGACAACCGGACGAACGTGCGGAAGCTGAACGACGCCCTTTCCGCCCCTGCGGGCGCGGCGGACGCCTTGACCTGGGGTAAGCTGTGGAACGCCTGCGAGTGGGCCACGGCGCGGGAACACCAGGGCCTCACCAAGGGCAGCGAGGCGTTCTACCGGCAGACGGCAAAGCTGTTCGCGGAGGTCATCGACCAGACCCAGGTAGTAGACGGCGTTCTCCAGCGGTCTAACATCATGCGCTCCAGCAACGCGGTGGTGAAGCAGGCGACCAGTTTCATGGGCGAGCCAATTATGAGCCTCAACCTGCTGATGCGGGCCTATGACCAGGTGCGCTACGAACAGAACAGCCAGAAGCGCGGCAAGGCCATCAAGACGATGGGCCGGGCGGCCACGGCCCTGGTGGTGACGAACGTGGTCAACGCTCTGGCCCAGAGCCTTATCGACGCCATGCGCGACGATGACGAAGATAAAAAATACTGGGAGCGCTTCCGGGCTGCGTTCACCGGCATCTCCGGTGACGAGGAGACCCCCTGGGAGAAAGCCTGGAACGCCATCATGGAGGGCAACGTCGGCAGCAACATGAACCCCCTGGGTCAAATCCCCTTTGTGAAGGACGCGCTGTCCATCATGCAGGGCTACGACGTGTCCCGCACGGAAATGGAGATCGTGTCCGATCTTATCCAGGCCGGACAGACGGCCATCCAGAGCGCCGACGGCCAGGGCAAGCGGACCAGGGCCTACGCCCTCAAGGGACTGCTGGCCGCCGGTGCAAAGATGTTCGGCATCCCGGCCTCCAACCTGGCGCGGGATATGTGGGGCCTGGCCCGGAGCGCGGCGGTGGAGACCGGCAACATCCCGCTCCAGTATGAGATGGAAAAGGCTATCTACAACATCTCCAACACCGGCAACAAGAACCGCTATTACGCCATTCTGTACCGGGCGCTGGAGCAGGGCGACATGGACACCTACCAGCACATCAGGGACGACCTGATGAACAGCATGGGCGTGGACGGCGCAAGCATCGACAGCGCCATGCGGAGCCGCTACAACAAGGCCGTTGAGAAGGACCCGGACTACACCCTGCCCCAGAGGGCACGGGACCTTATCAGCAGCCGGGACAAATACGCCCCGGCCAAGGAGAAGGAGGAGACCTTCGGCGCGGACGACCTGGGCAGCAGCGCCTACCGGGCATACTCCGACCAGCGGGCCAACGACTACCGCAGCATGGCCGACGACCTGACGAGCAGCCCTATTTTCCAGGGAATGGACGACGAGACCCGCGACAAGGTGCTCAAGGCAGCCTATGATCTGGCCGACAAGAGCGCCCTGGCGGACCATTCCGACGGACAGTACGAGGTCAGCACCAAGTGGATGGTCCAGGCCGACCACGCAGAGGCCCAGGGCATCGAACCCTGGGAGTACGTCCTGTTCCACACCGCCTACAACGAGATGGAAGGGACCAAGGACGCAGACGGCAAGACCGTGAAGGGCGAGGCCAAGAGCGACCATGTGCGGGAATGGCTGGAGGACTTCTCCGGCCTGACCGACGAGCAGCGGGCTTTCCTCTGGGGGACCGTCTACACCAGCGAATGGTAAAGAAATGGGAGCAGGTCGTCCCTGCTCCCGTTTTTTCATGTCGTCACCAACAATTTCCGCACTTCGAGTACCCCAGATACTCGCAGTATTCTATATTATGCGCCCAGTATTCGTCAGCACCCTGGAACACAGGGCAATCGTAATTGTGATAACGGTTTGACCCTTCGACGATGAACCCAATGTTGTTGTAAAGAAAAGTGGCGTCGTGAAGATAGCCGGACAAATCCTCGTTCCGAGCCTCCAGGCCGTTCACTTTTTCTTGCAGTTGCGTCTTTTCAGTGGATAGCGTGGAAACTCTGGAGCGCAATTCCGCATTCTCCACTGCCAGGTCATCCCGCGCTGCCGTGAGCACGGAGACACGGTAGCCAAGGATGCAGGCGCATACCACCAGCAAAGCAGCGGCTATGCAAAGCGGAACTACCGGAGACCGCTTTCCCGGCTTCGGCTGTTCGGTTTCAACTCCGGGCGGGGTCTGGCCCGCCTGGATGAACGGTGTGCCGCACAACTTCTCCCCCGGCTGGGGAGAAAGGCTTTCGCAGTCACACGGCTTTCCCTCCGGGACGAGCTGCCCACACTTCGGGCAGGTGTACCATCGTTCTTTCGGTATGGCCGGACGCGTTTTCCTGCGCTGGATGGCCTTGCAAGCGGCGGTAGCGACAGCCAAGGCCGTGCCATACAGCAGGACCACAGGGAGACCGCCGAGTTGTACACCGCTCATGCTTATGGCGGTTTGCACCATCGCTGCTACGGCGACGCACACGATATAGACCAAGGCTTTCATAGGTGGACCCTCTCTTTCAAATTTTTATCTGCTTCGGGGCGAAAAGGATGCGGGGCTTTGATATGCTCAATGGGAAAGGCAGGTGATACCAATGGAGTGGAACATCATTGTGGGACTGGTATGCACGGTGCTGGGCGCTGTCATCAGTTATGCCACCTTCTCCCGCAACAAGGGGAAAGACGACAGGAGCAACGGCCAACAGCTCGGCACCGTTTTGACAGAGCTGGGGTACATCAAGTCCAACACGGACGAGATCAAGACGGAACAGCGAGAGCAGCGCAAGACCAACACAGAGGTGGAGGGCCGTCTGGCTGCCGTGGAGGCCAGCGCCAAGTCCGCACACCACCGCATTGACCATCTGGAGGCGGTACGAGATGAAGAACATTAAGACGACCACGCGGCGGCTGTTCGTGACAACGCAGATCGCCGCGCTGGGGTGGGTCACGATGTCCTACCTCATCGCCCTGTACGCCACGGTGCACCTGGGCCAAGTGTTCCCGGTGGTGGACCTGTCCGAGCAGGCCATCGAGACCATTCTGGGCGTGAACGTCCTCAAGGTGGTGGAGAACATCTTCGAGCACAACGACGGGGTGGTGTTCGGCAAGAGCAACGCACCGGAGAAGAAAATCAAACGAGATTGCTAAAGGAGGAAATCGAAATGAAAACCTATATCGGCACGAAAATCATTGAGGCGGTCCCTGCTATTCGCAAGGGCGGCAGGGTCTACGAGGAGGGCCAGCCCACCCCCAAGAGCATGGACCCCGTGGAGGAGGGCTATAAGGTCCGCTACCCGGACGGCTACGAGAGTTTCAGCCCCAAGGCCGTGTTCGAGGCGGCGTACCGCCCCATCGACAGTATGAACTTCGGGCTGGCTATCGAGGCCATGAAGAAGGGGAAGAAGTGCAGACGGGCGGGCTGGAACGGAAAGAACCAGCACATTGAGCTGGCCTCTGCCATCAGTTACACGTCCCCGGCTGGCACAATCGTCAATGCCGAGAACGCGGCCATTGGGAACAAGGCTATCGCATTCTGCGGCACTTCCGGCGTGCAAATGGGATGGCTTGCAAGCCAGGCGGATATGCTGGCCGACGACTGGGAAATCGTGGAGTAAAGGAAGGAGCACATCATGGATATTACGACAATCATTGAAGCGGCGGCTGCCCTTGTGGCTGCCGTCATCACCGCCGTGGTCATCCCCTATATCAAGAGCCGGACCACGGCCCAGCAGCAGGCGGAGATCAATGCCTGGGTGAAAATCGCTGTGACGGCGGCGGAGCAAATCTACCGTGGCAGCGGGCGCGGCGAGGAGAAGAAAGCCTATGTCCTCAACTGGCTGGCGGAGCACGGCATCACTCTGGACGAGGACCGCATCGACGCGCTCATTGAGGCCGCCGTCTACGAACTCAACCACGGCGTTCTGAAAGAAGGTGCGGGCAATGAGTAACAGCCCGCTGGTCAGCTACACCAAGCTGTCCCCCAACCATTCCGGCAAGCGCAAGCACGCCATCGACACCATCTCCATCCACTGTATGGCCGGGAACCTGTCCGTGGAGCGCTGCGGCGAACTGTTCCAGAACAAGGAACGCCAGGCCAGCAGCAACTACGGCATCGGCAGCGACGGGCGCATCGGCCTGTATGTGGACGAGGCCAACCGTTCGTGGTGTACCTCCTCCTCCAGCAACGACAACCGGGCCGTCACCATCGAGGTGGCGAACACCGTTGCCAAGGACCCGTGGCCGGTCTCCGACGCGGCCTACAAGTCCCTCATTGACCTGCTGGTGGACATCTGCCAACGCAACGGCATCCCCAGGCTGCTTTGGAAGGGAGATAAAAACCTCGTAGGTCAGGTAGACCAGCAGAACATGACCGTCCACCGCTGGTTTGCGGCGAAAGCCTGCCCTGGTGACTGGCTTTACAGCCGCCACGGCCAGATCGCCGCAGAAGTCAACAAAAGACTGGAGGCCGCAAAGGCCGGAAAGGATGAAGAAACTATGGACACCAAACAGCTCACGAGCTGCGCCGACACCGGGGACAACCCCTCCGCCTGGGCCAAGGAGGCCACCGACTACTGCAAGCGCAAGGGTATCTTCGCCGGAGACGGTGCGGGCAACTACGGATGGCAGAAGCCCATCACCCGCGAGGCCACGGCCCAGATCATCTACAATCTGCTGGAGGCCGCCGGTATGCTGGAGAAGCTGCCGGACGTGAAGTGAGATATTCCCACTTTTTGTACCAAAACGATAAAGGTTGTAAATCTTTATTACAAAGATAGCCTTTTTCCGTGGTACTGTCAAGGTGCCAAGGAGGGGCTGCGTGTGAAGATTTACGATTTTGAGGGACAAAAGAATATCTCCGGCGACCGCATCCACCAGGTGCGGGCGACCAAACGCATCTCCCAGGCGGACCTCGCTGCGAGGATGCAGGTCAAGGGCGTGTTCATCGAGCGGGAGGCCATCAGCAAGATAGAGACCGGGGACCGCTTCGTGACGGACTACGAGCTGATGATCTTTGCCGATGTCCTGGGCGTGACGATGGACTGGCTGACCGGAAAAGAATAAAAAAATTTTGAAATCCCCCTACGGATAGTAGGGGGATTTTTGCATCTTCCGGGGCTATTGACATGGCCGAAAAAAGTGTGCTAAAGATATACAAATGCTATGCAAAAGTATTGCAAATGGAGGTTTTCCTATGCCGAGATATAAGGGCGCACACTTGACCTGGAACGACAGATTGACCATTGAAAAAATGCTCCGCGAGGGGTACAGCAAGCCGCAGATCGCCCGCTATCTGGGCGTGCATCACAGCACGGTCTACGACGAGTGCCGGAGGGGCGCGGTGGAGTTGAAACGCAGCGACCTGACCACCTATATCTCCTACTCCGCCGATGTCGCCAAGGACTACCACCTGGACCGCAAGAAGAACATGGAAAAGCCTCTGAAAATAGGCAAAGACCACCGGCTGGCCCGGTGGCTGGTCAAAACCATCTCCGAGGGGTATTCCCCGTCCGCTGCCTGCTCCATGCTGGGCAAAACGCCGGAGACCACCTTCTCCTGTACATTATGTCGTCAGACTGTGTATAAGTACATCGAGAACGGGGACTTGTGGCCCCTGACCAACAAGGAGCTGCGCTACAAGAGTGACCAGAAGCGGACCTACAACCGCGTGAAAGCAGCGAAAGCCCCCAGAGGGGACAGCATCGAGCATCGCCCGGAGCACATCAACAACCGGGAGGAGCTGGGCCACTGGGAGATGGACAGCGTAGTGGGTAAGAAGGGCACCAAGGCCGCCCTGTGCGTCCTCACCGGACGCGTGACGCGGGACGAGATCATCCGCAAGATGCACGACGACACCGCCGCCAGCGTCGTGGGCGTTCTGGACCGACTGGAGCGCCGCATGGGGACCGCTATGTTCCGCCAGGTGTTCAAGAGCATCACCGTGGACAACGGGAGCGAATTTGCCGATTGCAAGGGCATGGAGCGCTCCTGTCTGCTGCCCGGAGAGAAGCGCACCCACGTCTACTACTGCCACCCCAGGTCCCCCGGAGAGCGCGGCAGCAACGAGAAGCAGAACCAGCTTATCCGGTGGTTTTTCCCCAAGGGCACGGACTTCCGTAAGGTAACACAAAAAGAGGTGCGCCGGGTCCAGGACTGGATAAATAATTACCCACGGTTAATCCTGGACTGGCACACCTCTGCGGAACTTTTCAACGTGTTCCTTGCAAGCCTATAAAGACTATAAAAAATTTTTCAAAGAAATTCGGGTTTTAGTATTGACATTTGGCGTCAAAGAGCAAAAATGCGCTCAAAGCGGCTGGGAGCGGCACACCGGTGTGCCGCTCCCCTGCTTGCGCCCGACTCAGTAGGTCGTGTCCTGCGTATCTTGCGCGTCCGGTGCGGCACCGTTCTGTGCAGCCTGCTCCTGCGCCATGGCGATCTTCACGACGCGGCTCGTGCCAAGACGGTCGGCACCGAGGCGAATGAACTCCTCCGCGTCGGCGAGGCTTGCGATGCCGCCGGCGGCCTTGACCTTCACGTGCGGCGGGCAGCAGGCGCGCAGCAGACGTACATCATCCGCCGTAGCGCCGCCGGTGGAAAAGCCGGTGGAGGTCTTGATATAGTCTGCGCCGCTGTCGGAGACGATGCGGCAGAGCATACGCTTTTCCTCCTCGGTCAGCAGGCAGCACTCGATGATGACCTTGAGGATACAGCCGCGGCTGGCCTCGCGCACGGCGCGGATATCGGCCGCGACATCGTCCCAGCAGCCGTCCTTGACCATGGCCAGATTGACGACCATGTCCACCTCGTCAGCGCCGTTGCGGATGGCCTCCGCCACCTCGAACGCCTTGACGGCCGGAGTGTTATACCCGTTCGGGAAGCCGATGACCGTGCAGATACGCAGCCGGTCACCGACATATTTCTTCGCCCCGGCGACGTGGCACGGCGGGATGCACACGCTGGCGCAGCCGTAGCGCATACCCTGATCGCAGATGGCGCGGATCTCCGCTGCAGTGGCATCCACACGCAGGAGCGTATGATCGCAGCGGGAAAGAATCTCTCGAAGTTCCATGATCGTTCATCCTTTCTGATGCGGCACAAATGATATTTGGTTATATTATACCGCGGCTGGCCGCTTTGTACAAGACGCATATTTTGCGCCGCCGGCACATAGGCTGTGATACCCAACAAGAGAGGTGCAGCACATGGACGAACTGGAACGAAACAATTATGCCGAGCTCTGCGGCACGCTGGCGGCGCCGCCCGCGCTGTCGCACGAAAACAGGCAGGAACGCTTTTTCACCTTCCCGCTCGAGACGCAGCGGCTCTCGGGCACGATCGACCGCGTGAACATCATCGTGCGCGAGCGGCTGCTGGCCGGGATGCCGTTGGAGGAACCGGCACGGCTGTGCGTGACCGGGGACGTGCGCTCGTTCAACAATCGCCGCGGCCCGGGCGCAAAGCTCGTCATCACGGTCTTTGCGCGCGACATCGCGCCCTGTGACGAGCCGTATGACCGCAACCTGATCCTGCTCAGCGGCACACTCTGCAAGCCGCCGAACCTGCGCACGACGCCGATGGGCCGCGACATCTGCGACCTGATGCTGGCCGTGAACCGGCACTACGGCCGCAGCGACTACCTGCCGTGCATCACGTGGGGCGCGCGCGCGTGCGAGACCGCGCTCTGGGACGTGGGTACGCGCGTGTCTCTCGAAGGACGGCTGCAGAGCCGCAGCTACATCAAGGTGCTGGACACCGGCGCCGTCGAGCGCACCGCGTTCGAGGTGTCCGTGCTCGACATCTGCCGGCTGTCGGCGCCGGACGACTGAACGCACATACCGGCCAACAAAGCGCGCCCCGCAGAAAGATCTGCGGGGCGCGAGTCATTCTATCCATTTTATCATCCCGCGAGCGCGTACACGAGCACATCGAAGTCCTGCACGCTGCCGTCCGCCGCCGTGCCCTGTCCATGCAGGACATAGAACGGATAGAGCGCATAGTCGCCCTCGGCATTGAACCCGGCGTTCATGTAATACGCCTGCTCAAACCCTGTGATCGTGCAGCCTGTGAGCTGCTGCGCGATATTCGCCGAAAATTCGTGCGCATCCAGCCGTGCCTGTACGGTCTTGGCGTCCGCCAGGCGGACGGTTTTGGTGCCGCCCTCCTTGAGCGGAGCATACTGCTGCGTCAGCGCCGTCACATTGCCGTCCCGGTCAAAGGAGACGGAGATGTGATACTTTCCATACACCATCCGGCCGTTGACCTCGGGCGTCACATCGACCGTTTTGCTGCTGACGTTCGTCTCATAGGTTGCGCTGCTGAAGACGATCCGGGACGTGTCGGCGAGCACAGGTTCAAACTTATTCAGCCGCTCGCGCACGGTCTGCTCGAGCTGTGCGTCCGTCGGAAATTCGCTCAGGTCGCCCGGCGTCAGCTCCTCGGTCGGCGTGTAGTACTGGATGAAGCCGGTCTGCGTATCATACGAGAGCCGGCCCGCCAGCTGCGTCTGCATCGTGTCCGCGTCCATATCCAGCAGCGCGGCCGCCAGCGCCATGGAATACGCCTTGTCCACATAGCATTTGTAAACCGTATCCCTTCCCTTATCCGGGAGCGTGATCGTATCCGGCAGCGTGAGATTCAGCGTCGGTTCCATGCCCGTGGTCGCCAGCACCGGCTTGCTGCGCGCGCCGCAGGCACTCAGCGCCAGCAGCAGCGTCAGCACCGCCAGCAGCAGGCAGAGTCGTTTTCTTCGCGTCATGTTCGGTCGCTCCTTTCTGAAGAACGTGCAAATTCCATTTCGCTTCCAGCTCCAGAATAACGCACGTGCCTGTATTTGTCAATCGGTTTACCAAAAAAACACAGAAGTCGGGAAGCGGCTTCTGTGTTTGATGCGCTGTTCACTTTTCCGGCACGATCTCGATCCAATACCCGTCCGGATCCTCTATAAAGTAGATGCCCATGCCGGGATTTTCAAAGCAGATGCAGCCCATGGCCGCGTGCTTTGCGTGCGCGGCATCCATATCCGGCACGGTGAACGCGAGGTGAAACTCCCCCTCGCCGAGATCATACGGCTGCGTGCGGTCACGCAGCCAGGTCAGCTCCAGCTGAAACGGCGAGTGCCCATCACCCAGAAACACGAGCCGGAACGAGCCGTCGGCCGCATCCTTCGTGCGCACGGGCTCCAAGCCGAGCGCATCATGATAAAACTGCACGCTGCGCGCAAGATCGAGGACGTTGAAATTGAAGTGGTTGAAGGTAAACATACCGCGCCTCCCAAATAGAATCTCTGTGTCACAAGTATAGCGTCCGGCGCGCGCGTTGTCAAAGTATGCGCGCAAAAAACTGTTGGAATTTCATGCCGCACACGGTATAATATTTATATCAGACTGGGATATTGGAGGCGCGCCATGAATACGACAGGACGCGCGCCCGGCTTTTTGACGAAGTCGGAGCTGCAGAAATTTCACACCGGTGCGGCCGCGCACGCTTACCGCACGTTCGGCTGTCACGCCCTGCCCGGCACGACGGAGCACCGCTTCGCCGTCTGGGCGCCGCACGCGCAGCACGTTGCGCTCGTGGGCGACTTCAACGGCTGGGACACGGCGGCGACGCCGATGGACCGGCTGCCGGACGGCACATGGGTGCAGACCGTGGACGGGCTGCACGACGGGGCGCTGTATAAATACGCCGTCACCGGGCCCGACGGGCAGACGGTGCTCAAGGCCGACCCCTTTGCCGCGCACTGTGAGACGGGACCTGCCACGGCGTCGAAAGTCTGGTCGCTCGAAGGCTACGTCTGGAACGACCGGAGCTATCTGCGCCGCCGCGCCGAGCGTGATGTGTACCGCGCGCCGATGAGCATCTACGAGGTGCACCTCGGCTCCTGGCGCCGACCGGAGACCGGGCTGCCGTGGTACCGCTCGGTCGCGGATGAATTGGCAGACTACTGCCGCGAGATGCACTACACGCATGTGGAGCTGCTGCCTGTGACGGAATACCCCTACGACGGATCGTGGGGCTATCAGGTGACGGGGTACTACGCCCCCACCAGCCGCTACGGCACGCCGCAGGACTTCATGTATTTTGTCGACAAGCTCCACCGCGCCGGCATCGGCGTGATCATGGACTGGGTCCCGGCGCACTTTCCGAAGGACGCGCACGGACTCGCGCGCTTTGACGGCACGCGGCTCTACGAGTGCAAGGAGGCGCGCATGGCCGAGCACCCGGAATGGGGCACGCTCATTTTTGACTACGCAATGCCGGAGGTGCAGAGCTTTCTCATCTCGTCGGCGATGCTGTTTTTTGACCGCTACCACATCGACGGTATCCGCGTGGACGCGGTGTCCTCAATGCTGTACCTCAACTACGCCCGGCGCGACGGCGAGTGGACGCCCAACCGCGACGGCGGCAACATCAATCTCGGCGCGGTCGCCTTTCTGCAAAAGCTCAACACGACGCTGCTCACGGCATGGCCCGGCTGCATGACGATCGCGGAGGAGTCGTCCGCCTACCCCGGCGTGACAAAGCCGCCCTATGACGGCGGGCTCGGCTTCAGCTTCAAGTGGGACATGGGCTTCATGCACGACACGCTCGACTATCTGGAGCTCGACCCCTACTTCCGCAAGTACCATCACGAGAAGCTGACGTTCTCGATGATGTACGCCTTTTCCGAGAACTTCATCCTCGCATTTTCCCATGACGAGGTCGTGCACGGCAAGAAGTCGATGCTCGACAAGATGTACGGCACGTATGAGCAGAAGTTTGCCGCGCTGCGCGCGCTCTACGGCTATCAGTTTGCGCACCCGGGCAAGAAGCTCACGTTCATGGGCTCGGAATTCGGCCAGTTCATCGAGTGGAACTATAAGCAGGGGCTCGACTGGCTGCTGCTCGACTACCCGATGCACAAAGCCATGCAGCGCTGGTGCAGCGCGCTCAACGCCTGCTACCATGGCAGCCGCGCGCTCTGGGACATCGATGACGGCTGGGACGGCTTCACGTGGCTGAACGTCGATGATGCCGAGCGCAGCGCCATTGCCTTTCTGCGCACGGCGCGAAACGGACGCCGGGTCGTGTGCGTATGCAACTTCACGCCCGTGCGCTATGACGACTTTGTCATCGGTCTGCCCAAGCGCGGCGTACTGCGCGAGCTGCTCTCGAGCGACGCAGAGAACTTCGGCGGCGCCGGCATCCGCAACGCGCCCGAGATCCGCAGCGAGGACGTGCCCTTCGGCGCGCTCCCCTGCTCGGCGCACGTGACGCTGCCGCCGCTTTCAAGCGTATACTTCACCTACACGAACCGGTAAAGGAGGGACGCCATGAAACCCGAACTGCGCACAGCGCTCGCCGAAAAGGGGCGCTGTGACCTGCCCGGTGTGCTGCTGGCAGCCGCCGAATGTGCACCGCTGGCCAAGACCGGCGGTCTCGCTGACGTGGTCGGCACGCTGCCGAAAAGTCTCGCAGCGCTCGGCTTTGACGCGCGCATCATCACACCGTATCACCGCGTGATCAAGGAAAAATACGCCGCTCAGGTCACGCACCTGACAGACTTCTACATCGACCTCGGCTGGCGGCATCAGTATGTCGGCATCGAGCGGCTGCTGCTCGACGGCATCGTCATCTATCTCGTGGACAACGAGTTTTACTTCGGAGACCGCATTTACCTCGGCGGCGAGGCCGAGGGCGAGCAGTACGCCTTTTTCGCCCGTGCGATCCTGGAGGCGCTGCCAAGGCTCGACTTCACGCCCGAGGTGCTGCACTGCAATGACTGGCATACCGCCGTGCTGCCCATGCTGATGAAAACGCAGTACGCCGGCCGGATGCAGTCGCGGATGCAGACGCTGCTGACGATCCACAACATCGCCTATCAGGGCAAGTTCAGCTTCGAATTCGTGCAGGATCTGCTCGGCATCGACGCGCGCTACTACACGCCGGAGTTCATGGAGCTCAACGGCTGCGCGAATCTGCTCAAGGCGGGCTGTGTCTTTGCCGACCATATCAACACCGTCAGCCCGAGCTACGCCGGCGAGATCCGCACGGCGGCCTACGGCGAGGGGCTCGAGGGCATTCTCAACGCACGGCAGCACCAGCTGTCGGGCATCCTCAACGGCATCGACACCGCCGTATTTGACCCCGCGCACGACAGCGGCATCACCGCGCCCTACTCCATGGACGACATGAGCGGCAAGGCGGTCTGCCGCGCCGCGCTGTGTCAGGAGCTCGGGCTCGAGATCGGCGAACACACGCCTATCGTTGCCATGGTCACGCGCATGACACCGCAAAAGGGCTTCGACCTCGTGCAGTGCGTGCTCGATGAGCTCATGGAGGAGCAGGACATGGCGTTCGTGCTCCTCGGCACGGGCAACGCCGAATATGAGGACTTTATGCGCAGCGCCGAATGGCGGCACAAGGGACGCCTGTGCGCCTACATCGGCTATGACGAGGCGCTGTCGCACCGCGTGTACGCGGGCAGCGATTTTCTGCTCATGCCGTCAAGCTTTGAACCGTGCGGCCTGTCGCAGATGATCGCCATGCGCTACGGCACGCTGCCGATCGTGCGCGAGACCGGCGGTCTGCGCGACAGCGTGCAGCCGTATAACCGCTTCACCGGCGAGGGCACCGGGTTCTCGTTTGCAAACTTCAACGCCTATGAGCTCGCCGAAACCGTTCGCCGCGCGCTCGCACTCTATCACGACGAGCACGACGCCTACCTCCGCGTGCAGCGGCAGGCCATGGCGCAGGATTTCAGCTTCACGCGCTCGGCGGAGGATTATGCGCGCCTGTATCTGCTCCTGCTGCCGGAGGACACCGCGCCGAAGCACGACGCGGGCGACGAGGCGTTCCGCCGTCCGCTCGGCGCGCTGGAGACCGGCGCGACCGTGCGCCTCGCCTTCACGGGCACGGAGTCGTTCGTGTTCGACGCCGCCGTGGAGCTCTACGGCGATGCGTACAGTGACACCGTCGCCATGGCGCAGACGGCTGCGGGCTTTGCCGCGTCCGTGACCGTGCCCGGAACGCCGCAGGCGCTGCGCTACCGCTTCCGCGTCGCGTGCAACGACGGCGGCATCCGCTACCTATGCGCCGCACCAGACGGGCGGCACGCCCGCCTTTGTGACAAGCCGGAAGACGGCTGGCGGCTGACAGTCTACCGCGCAGGCTTTACGACGCCGGAGTGGTTTCGCACCGGCGTGATGTATCAGATCTTCCCCGACCGCTTTGCGCGCGACAGCTCCGCCACCGCGCAGCGCGGCATGGAGCACCACCGCCGCATGGAGCAGACCGTGCATGCGCACGCTGACTGGGAGGAGCCGGTCGAGTGGCAGGCCAACACCCCCGAGGGCGAATATGCGCCCGTCGACTTCTACGGCGGCACGCTGCGCGGCATCGCGGACCGGCTGCCCTACCTGCAAAAGCTCGGCGTGACGGTGCTGTATCTCAACCCCATCTTTGAGAGCGCCTCCAACCACCGCTATGACACCGGAGATTACCGGAAGGTCGACCCGATCCTCGGAACGAACACGGACTTCAAGAAGCTGTGTGCTGCCGCCGGAGCGTGCGGCATCCGCATCATGCTTGACGGCGTGTTTGCCCACACGGGCGCGGACAGCCGCTACTTCAACCGCTTCCGGCACTATCCCGGCTGCGGTGCGTATAACAGCAGCAATTCCGTCTATGCGCGCTGGTACGATTTCGCCCACTATCCCAATGACTACAGGTGCTGGTGGAATTTCCGCGACCTGCCCGCCATCAACACCGCCAACCCCGACTGGCGCAAATACATGATCACGGGCGAACACAGCGTGGTCAAAGCATGGCTGCGCGACGGCGCGTCCGGCTGGCGGCTGGACGTGGCCGACGAGCTGCCGGACGACGTGCTGCGCGACCTGCGCACCGCCGCCAAGCAGACCGATCCCGACAGTGTTCTCCTTGGCGAGGTATGGGAGGACGCCGTGACGAAGGTCAGCTACGGCGCACGGCGGCAGTACGCGCTTGGCGATGCGCTTGACAGCGTCATGAACTACCCCCTGCGCGACGCACTGATCTCATTTTTGACCGGTCGCAGCACGGCGCGCACGCTCGCAGACCTGCTGCTGAGTCAGCGGCTGAACTACCCACAGCCGCTGTACTACGCACTCATGAACCTGACGGCAAGCCACGACGTGGCGCGCACGCGCTCGGCGCTGGCGCTGGACTTTGACCCCCGCAGCCGCACACGCGCACAGCTGGCAGCACTCGACGTTACGGACGCCATGGCAGCGCGCGGTGCGCAGCTGCAGCCGCTCGCGGCGGCCGTGCAGTTCTGGCTGCCGGGCATCCCGTCGATCTACTACGGCGACGAGGCAGGGATGCAGGGGCTGTGCGACCCCTTCAACCGCGCACCGCTGCAGATGTGCGATACGCAGACGCTGCAATGGTACGCAAAGCTCTCGGCGCTGCGCCATGCGCATCCGGCGCTGCAGCGCGGCGAGGTCGCCGTGTTTGCCCCGGCGGGCGACGTGGTGTGCATCCTGCGCATCATCACGGGCGGGCACGACGCCTTCGGCGCAGAGGCCGGGGATGAGGCGCTGCTGCTGGCCGTCAACCGTGCGGCGCACCCGGTGCGCTGCCATGTGGAGCTCACCTGCCCAGGCGCCGGCCTGAACGAGGAGACGCGGCTCTCGTTCGTGCGCAGCAGTTATGACCGTGCGCGCGAGTGCATCACGGGTGAGCGCACCGCCATTCACGACGGTGTGGCCGCATTCGACCTGCCGCCTCGCTGCGCAAAAATCTACAGATTGGAGAATCGACATGGAACTGAAACTGGATCGTAATAAGACCTATGGTCTGGCGCTCGAGGGCGGCGGCGCAAAGGGCGCCTACCAGATCGGTGCATGGAAGGCGCTGCGCGAGGCCGGTATCCGGTTCTCCGCCGTATCCGGCACATCCGTCGGTGCGCTCAACGGCGCCATGATCGTCATGGACGATCTGCAAAAGGCCGAGGATGTCTGGAATAACATCCACTTTTCCCAGGTCATGGACGTGGACGACGAGGAAATGCGCCGTCTGATGACCCGCGACATCCCCCTGTCCGAGCTCAAGGGCACGCTGCGCAGCGTAGCCGAGATCATCCGCAACCGCGGCTTTGACGTAACGCCGCTGCGCAAGTGGGTTGCCGAGGTCGTGGACGCAGACAAGATCTGCAGCTCCGACACGGACTTTTTCATTGTTACCTATTCCCTGTCCGACCATCAGGAGCTGGAGCTGCGCGCCTCCGACCTGAGCCGCGACGAGCTGTGCGACATGCTGCTTGCAAGCGCCTATCTGCCGGCGTTCCGGCTCGAAAAGCTCGGCGGCAAGTATTATGCCGACGGCGGCGTGCAGGACGTTGTGCCCATCCACGCGCTCGTGGAGGACGGCTGCAAGGACATCATCGCGCTGCGCATCTTCGGCTTCGGCATCGAAAAGCGCTTTCGCATCCCGGACGATGTGCACGTGACGACGATCGGCCCGACGGTCGACCTCGGCAACATCCTGAACTTCGACGCCGAACAGAGCCGCCGGAATATGCGCCTCGGCTATTTTGACGCGCAGCGCGTGCTCTACGGGCTCTACGGCAGCACGTATTATATCGACCGCACCATGTCCGAGGACACGGCGCGCCAGCAGCTGCTCGCATACATCGGGCTCGGCGAGCACTCCCTGCGCACGTTCCACGAGAAGGCGCTGCCGCAGATCGCAAAGGCGCTCAAGTGCGACGGGGATTATTATGACCTGCTCATCGCCGTGCTCGAGCATGACGCGCACGCGCTCGGCATCGAGTCCGAGCGCATCGTGACGGACATGGAGCTGCTCCAGACGCTGCTCGCGCAGCCGGAGCCGCCGGAGCAAGCGCCGGAGGCAGAGACCGAGGCGCCCGCAGCCCCGGATGCACAAGCGCCCGCAGACGCGGACGGTGACCCCTCCCCCACCGACGAAGTTGCGGCCAAGGCCGTCGAGCTCTCGCGCGACATTGAAAAGCGGCTCAACCGGCTGCTCGGCAAAATGCGCACACGCCGCAGCCGCTCGGACACGCCGGAAGCCCCGGAGACGGAAACTGAAGCAGACACGAACGGCGAGCAGGCCTGAGCCTATAACAAAGCGCGCAGCAGGGGCGGCCAATGGCAGCCCCTGCTGCGCGGTTTCTAAGCACCGTTTTCTCCGTCACCTCTGCGGGATATCTAAAGGTTTACATACCATCAATTGCGTGGTAGAATTACTAATATATCCTAATTGATTTGGGCGGGTGAAAAATGAAAAAGCAAACTCTCGTGCAATTATCTGATGAGCAGCAACTATTTGTCGACAAGGCGCTGTCTGGCATGAATATTCTTGTAGATGCCTGTATCGGGAGCGGGAAAACGACCGCGATCCAGCGCCTTTGTTGCGCTTACCCCGAGACAACAAAAATCCTCTATTTGACTTACAACAAGCTCTTGAAGCTGGATGCAAAAGGAAAAATCAAAAATAAGAACGTCACGGTTACGAACTATCACGGCTTTGCATACGGGAAATTGCTAAAAGAGGGTGTACAAGCAAGTTTCAAAGATTGTGTTCAGCGTTTCAATAAGATCAAGCCAGAAATTGAAGCGTTCGATGTACTCATCATTGACGAGTATCAGGATATTGAGTTGGAGTTATCAAAGCTTTTGGAGTATATCAAATCCGTGAATCCTACAATGCAAATCATCGCAGTTGGGGATATGGAGCAGAAAATATACGACAAGACAACACTGGATGTACGAGACTTTATCAGAAAATTCCTTGAAACTCACATCGAATTGACTTTCACTAAGTGTTTCCGGCTCTCCGCTGATTTGGCAGAAAAACTAGGGCGAATATGGAAAAAAGAAATCATTGGCGTAAATGATGCGTGCATCGTTGAGCAAATGACCGTACCGCAGGTAGTCAAATTCCTATCTGTGCAAGACCCCAAAGATATTCTCTGCCTCGGTGCACACACAGGCGATATGACCACTCTATTAAACGAACTGGAACGCACACATGCAGACAAATTCAACAAGCGAACCGTTTATGCAAGCATTGTTGAACAGGATTCTTTGCAAAAACAAACACTCAACAAATCCTCCGCAATTTTCACGACCTTTGACAGCAGCAAAGGGCTGGAACGAAACATCTGCGTTGTGTGTGATTTTACAGAAGACTATTGGAATGCCCGAGTTACTAAGCCGCAGCAGGACTACGGCATTCTTCGAAACATATTCTGCGTTGCCGCCAGCCGCGGAAAAGAACATATTATTTTCGTTTCCAACAGAAAATCGCTTCTGTCTGAAGAGACATTATCAACGAATCCAAATACAGAAAACGAGTTTGATAGCACGGTTGAAATTTCCGAAATGTTTGACTTTAAGTATGCCGAGGACATAAAGGCCTGTCGTGATTTACTTACTTGTACTAAGATTGCCGCCGATGACGACTCTGTCATTGATATTGACTCGGCAGATGGATTCATCGACCTATCTCCTTGTATCGGGATATACCAAGAAGCCGTTTTCTTCAGTCAAGATCAATATAACATCGACAACGAGATTGATTTCTATTTTAAGACCCACAAAAACACACGCAAAGATAGAGAAAGCGACACATTAAGTTTGGACGAGAAAATTTTGTATTTGACAGCATTGGAAACAAAACACGAACGCTATCGAACGCAAGTAGCGACGCCCTTTATCCGCGAAGAGGAACAAACAGCGATAATAGACAGATTATCAAAGGAGTTTACTCGAGATGAAAAGGTTCAGGTTCCGTGCGAGATTCCTTTTTACAAAGAAAATTCGAACGTGGAATGTTTTCATGCGAGCGGATTATGCGATGTATTAAAAGATGGTGTAGTTTATGAACTGAAATTTGTTTCCGAACTGTCTGATGCACATTTCCTGCAATGTGCCTGCTATATGATTGCGTTAGAGGCAGAGCGCGGCATTCTTTGGAACACAAGAGATAACACACGCTATGATATCCGCATCCCCGATCGATCCGCATTTTTGGACGCTGTTGCAAAAGCCATAACAAAAAGGAAACTGAACAAGTATTATCGTCCAACAACCTGCGCGAAAACAAAAGGCATTGTCCAACATCGTTAATAAAGGAGCAACCATGGGAACTGCAACAAATAACTGCGCGGCAGCTGTTGAGCCACGCTTGGCTGTCATTGATACCGAAACGAACTATGAAAATGAAGTAATGTCGATTGGCATTGTCATCGCGCACGCGCAAACTTATCAAATCATCGACGAAAGGTATTACATCCTAACGCCGGAATATACGACGCCCTCAATGTTTGGCGGCGCGCTGCTGATCTATAGCGACTGCAAAGCATACAAAAGGTCAGATGCGATAGCTGATTTGCGCGCATTGCTGCAGAAAAATAATGTAGAAAACCTATTTGCATATAACGCAAAATTTGACTATCACAATTTACCAGAGCTTCAGGATTTCGCCTGGCACGACATCATGCGTGTCGCGGCCTACAGGCAATATAACCCCTGCATACCCGAAGAAGCAGAATGCTGCTCGACCGGCAGATTGAAACGAAATTTCAGCGTCGAAGCAATCACGCGAATGCTGACCAAAAATAAAACCTACTTTGAAAAGCATAATGCTGTATATGATGCAAGAGACGAACTGCGGATTATGCAATTATTGGGTCACCCATCGGAGCGGTATCCCTGCATTTAAAAACGAAGCAAAAAAGACTGATGCGCAGCAGGGGCGGCCAATGGCCGCCCCTGCTGCGCGGTTTCTATGTATCTGCGGTGTCATGGCTGCTTTCTTTTGCGCGGTCTCGGGAGCGTTGCCGCATAGCTCCGCTCCAGCAGCAGCCGGATCTGATCGTCCGCCGCGCTGCCGTCCAGCGCCACGGAGAGCCATCTGTCCTTGTTCATGTGGTAGGCCGGGAAAATCCCCGGCTCGCCCCGCAGCGAGCCGATGAGGATCGGGTCGCACTTGAGGTTCACCACGTCGATCATCTGTGTGCCGGGCAGACCGAGCTTATTGCGCGGCACGTCCAGAACCAGCGCAAACCATTTCCGGTTGCCGCCGTGCCGGAACACGGCATGGTTCGGCGCATCGGCCCACGGATAGTCCGGCTCGGTGCTGTAATGATCGAATATATACCGCTGCAGCTCGTCTCTGGTCATTGTGCGTCCTCCCCGCTGCGTTACTCCGCCGTGATCGCCACCTTGATGACGCCGTCAAGCCGGTTTTCAAAGATGCGGTAAGCCTCCTCGATCTCGCTGAGCGGGAAACGGTGCGTGATGAGCG
>ERZ1106939.142-NODE-142-length-59124-cov-14.030253_pt1 | contig 59124 bp, 48 predicted proteins | sample MGYA00403669_ERZ1106939 | MGnify/ENA primary metagenome ERZ1106939 (study PRJEB35170, sample SAMEA104062447) | human gut metagenome | biome: human gut; feature: human-associated habitat; material: faeces | place: Denmark | collected 2012-09-28 ...
TTTGCATTACTGAATCATTATCTTACGGTCTCAGCAGTAAATGCTTCGACCTGTACTGAATAGTTACTTATATCTATAAAAATAAGAGGCTGATAATATCCAAATTTCAAATGAATATTATCAGCTTCTTTTTGTGAAATCATAGTAACTATTCAGTCCCCATTCGTAAAACCGCTGCACTTACATTCCGTGCTGTATAAGGATAGCTTTCCGCATACATTGTTTCCGGTGCAATATCAATATCTCCATTCATCCAGGTCATAACACCATGAAAAATTATAAAATCTGCCAACACTTTTTCATCCCTTAATGGTTCGAACGCAGAACCCTTTAATAAAGTTGTATCAAACAATCTTTGTTCTCCTGTAGAAAACGTGAGCAATAGCATACCGCCACGCAAAGCCCTTGCCTCTTTCACCTTAATATCTGGTGTCTCTTCTCCTGCGTAACATATATCATCTACTATATACATTCAAAACACCTCCTTACATGGGAGCAATCTTATCAAAGTGTTCACCTCGAACTGCCAGATTCCATGCCTTATACGCTTCATCTTCATGAAATGCAAGCCATCCAACTACCATTTTTAACTGTTTTTTGGGAAGTGAGCCTGCCAGTAACTCCCCATCAATTCCAATAGCTGCCTCATAATCCCCATAATATACATGTACATGCGGTTTATTATGCTGCTTCGTATCCATAAACAACATATAAATAACCATTCCACCAAACCTGCTGAGTTCCGGCATTATACCCCTCCTCCTCATCTCTTTTGTATCATTATATCATCTTTCTTATTATTTCAAAACCCCAAGAATACCCTGACTCTGATCTTCTTCCTCCACTTTTACTGATAACGGTAATCAATGACACGCTTTGTCTTCTTCTCGCTCCGCTGCAGGGTACCAACCGGAACAGCAGTTACCTTCGGAGTCATACCGATACGGGACTTAAAGAGCTCACGGATATGTAATGCGGTCTTTTCAAAGTCCACACGGCCATCTACCTCTACTGTCAGTATCATAATATCCTTATTATGATCATCATCGTGTGCTATCGTGATATTGTATTCGCTTAAGACACCGTCCACATCCTGCAAGAGCTCCTCTACCTGCTTCGGGAACATATTGACACCACGTACCTTAAACATATCATCACTTCTGCCGCCAATGGTATCAAGACGGGGATAAGAACGTCCACAGGAGCATTTCTCCGGAATAATCCTGGACAGATCATGGGTACGGAAGCGAAGCAGAGGTGCTCCCTCTTTCACCAGCGTCGTAATAACGATTTCGCCGGTTTCACCATCCGGCACAGACTCACCTGTCTCGGGATTGATAATTTCAATATACACATAATCATCCCAATAATGAATACCCTGCTCCTTCTCACAGGTGATTCCGATGCCGGGACCGTAGATCTCGGTCAGACCGTAGATATCATAAAGCTCAACTCCAAGCTCCTTTCGGATATATTCACGCATCTTCTTACTCCAGCGTTCTGATCCGAATACACCCTTTTTCAGATGAATCTTATCCCGAAGACCTCGTTTATTGATTTCTTCAGCAAGCAGCAGTGCATAAGAAGAGGTTGCTGTCAACACGGTTGTTTTCAGATCCATCATCATCTGAAGCTGCTTGTCGGTATTACCGGGACCCATCGGAACAGTCATTGCACCAAGCTTCTCTGCGCCGAGCTGAAAGCCGATACCTGCAGTCCACAAGCCGTAGGCCGGAGTAATCTGGATCCGGTCCTTATTCGTAATTCCCGCTGTTTCGTAACAACGGGCAAACATAATTGCCCAATCGTCCACATCCTTGGCGGTATAAGGGATGATGACCGGTTTTCCGGTTGTTCCCGATGAAGAATGGATTCTTACAACCTCTTCCTCCGGAACCGCCTGGATCCCCAGCGGGTACGCATTTCTCAGGTCATCCTTGCTCGAAAAGGGAAGCTTCTCAAAATCCTCCTGGGAGCTTACTCCGGAAATCCCAGCCTTACGGTATACCTCACCATAAAAGCTGCCGGACTTCAAAAGACGCTTTACCTGCGCATCAACCTGTTGTAACTGCTTCTCATTTAACTTCATTGCCTGTTCCTGCCTCCTCGCCAATATGAAATGCTCTTTTATTCAGTTCAAGAAACTGTGGTTTCATCTGATGTTCCATTTCTTCTATCAGAATTTCCGTTGGAATTTCAAGTCTTCCGCTTGCAGCAAGTGCCCCTAATACAATCATATTGAAGCACCTTGCGGAACCTGCCTTCTTAAGCAGGGCTTCTCCATCAAGTATCACACAATCCGCCTTCTTTTTCAGATAGGCAATCATCTCTGTGCCATCATAGCCGGTCTCCTGCAAGGCTTCCGTTGTCGGCTTTACCGGTGTGCTGTTCACAATGACAACACCATCCTTTTTCAGGTAGGGAAGATTCCGAACTGCCTCTGCCGGCTCAAATGCAATAAGGATGTCGGCATTACCACGTGGAATCAACGGAGAAGCTGCCCGCTCGCCAATGCGGATATGACTGATCACAGAACCGCCACGCTGCGCCATTCCGATCGTTTCTGCCGAATGAACAGGATCGCCACAGCGCATCGCCGCAGAGGCAATAAGCTTCGAAGCCAGCACCGTTCCCTGACCTCCTACACCACACAATAAAATATCCTTATTCATGGCATACACCTCCTATCGCATGAACCGGACAAATCTGACTGCATAATCCGCAGCCGGTACATAATCCTTCTTCAATCGTCACCTGACCATCCTTCACTACGATAGCGGGGCAGCCGATTTCACGAATACATTTCTTACATCCGATACAAGACTCTCCGATCTTCATCTTCCCCTGTGGCTTCGTAATCGCCACACAGGGGGATTGGAAAATAATAGCCTTCACACCCGGCAGAGCCGCACATTCCCGAACGATCTCCACAGACTCCTGCAGATTCAGCGGATCAACGGTTACAACCTTCTGTACACCCATTCCTTCCAGTATCTTCGTAATGCTGACCTTCGCCACAACATCACCCATCATATTTCTTCCGGTTCCCGGATGCGGCTGATGGCCGGTCATTGCCGTTGTCGAATTATCCAGTACACACAGGATCATATCCGCTTCATTATACAAGGCATTCACAACTCCTGTCATACCGGATGCAAAAAAGGTAGAGTCACCGATAAATGCAAAGCAGACGGCCTCTTTATCCACCCAGTGAAAGCCCTGTGCCATGGTAACACCGGCTCCCATACAAAGACAGGTATCCACCATATCAAGCGGCATGGCATTTCCAAGCGTATAGCAGCCAATATCACCGCAGAAATAACTCTTCCTGCCCTCCATTGCCTTCTTTACCGCATAAAAGGAAGCCCTGTGGGGACATCCGGCACAAAGTACCGGCGGCCGGACCGGAAGAGATGGGCAGTCGGATAAATCCATCTGTTCTGTTATCATATCAATTCCAAGGAAATCCCCTAACGTTTTCCGCAGGGAATCTGTGGAGTTCTCCCCGCTTGATGCGATATGACCGGTAAGTCTGCCGTATACTTTAATCGGAAGCTGATATTTTCCGATCAGCTTTAACAATGCACTCTCTATGTATGGACTGAGCTCCTCCACGCAGAGAACCTCTTCCACTCCCTCTAAGCAGGAAAGAACAAAGCGTTCCGGGAACGGGTACGGCGTTGCGATCTTACAGAAGCGTACCTCCGGATGATCCTGCAGGCATTCCTTTGCATAAGCGTAACTGACACCCGATGCGAACACGGCTTTCCTTCCGCTGCCCTGCACGCTATTCATGGAATAAGAAGAAAAATCCTCTCCGATCTTCGGATTGCGTTCTTCTATCATGGCATGGTTCAAAAAGGATAGGCGCGGGAAAATGACCCATTTTCTGGAATCCTTAATAAAGCCCTCGTATTCTCTGTATCTCCAGCTGTCCGGAACCTCCACGGACGCATATGCATGACAGACACGTGTGGTCGGGCGGAACAAAACCGGTGTCTTGTATCTCTCTGAATAAATAAAGGCATCCTGAATCATCTGAAAGGCTTCCTCCGGAGATGCCGGATCAAAAACGGGAATCCTGCAGAACTCCGCAAACATTCTGGTATCCTGCTCGGTCTGTGAGGAAATCGGGCCCGGATCATCTGCAGATACAATGACCATTCCTCCCTTAACCCCGACATACGCAAGAGACATAAGCGGATCCGATGCAACATTTAACCCGACCTGTTTCATCGTAACCAATGTACGTGCTCCGGAATAGGATGCACTTGCTGCCACTTCCATGGCTGACTTTTCATTCACGGACCATTCAATATGAACGCTTCCATCGGAATACTTCTGAATATTTTCGAGAATTTCAGAAGAAGGGGTTCCGGGATATCCTGTCACCAGATTTACCCCCGCTGACAACGCTCCTAATGCAATGGCTCCGTTTCCCATAACATATTCTTTTTTCATTTGCTTCTCTCCATCAGGATCTATAAAGTATTAAAATTAATTGTAGTATATTTCTGCGCTTTCTTCAATATTGATCCCTGGATTTTACAGCAATTACGGTAAATGACGTTACGATTCACACAGCAGCCGGACGGTATCTCCTTTTTTGAATTCTCTTGTGGAGGACAGCACAATTTTATCGCTCTGATCAAGGGATTCGGCCTCAATGGAAACCCAGGAATCATTCTTGTCGATGATCTTCACGGAAACCTGCCGGATATAATATTCACTTCCAAGGATTCCTTCCCGTTCGCCCACGACATAGACAAAACTATTATTCTGCTCGGTGGTAACGGCAAGTGGTGAGACACATTTGGACTGCCTGGTGCCCCTGCCCGAAACCTGAACTGTTCCGGACTGTCCCGGGATTCCGGTATCGTCGGGAAGCGGCAGATACAGTACATAGCTTCCGTTTTCCTCTGTTACATATTCTACTTTTGTCTCCAGCTCCCGGTTTCCAAGCTTTACAGATACCGGATCACCAAGATCAATGTACTTTTTCTGTTCCCTGGTTAACGCGACCTTCAACTGACACGGCTCCGTTTCATCTGCCAGCAGGAAAATAGCCGTATCCCCGGTTCGGGCACCTGCTTCTGTAAGGATTCTCGTAACCACACCACCCTCGCTGGCAGTGATTTCTCCATTCTTTTCCCGGATGTCTTCATATCTGTTCAGATCCTGCCGTAGCGCTTCCTTCTCCATCCGGCAGACTTCCAGTGTTGAGGTCTCTTCCTCCGGAAGCGTCAGATCCTCCATTTTCCGCTCCAGACTCTTATTGTCCGCATCACGCTGTGCCATCGCATCCGACTCTGCATACGCTGACTGCTGGATGCTCTGCTCCAAAGCAATCTGTTCTTCTTCCGAGAGTCCGTTTTCCTGCGCACGCTCTAACATTTCTTTCGCCTGCACATAGCTTTCTGTAGCTCTCCCGACCTTCGTATCTCCGATTCTTGTCTGAAGCTCATAATCCTCCTGCGCCCGGGTCAGCTCCAGTTCCTTCTTCTGCTTTGCCAGCTCTTCATTCTGAAGAATGGACGCAATCTGCGCATCCAGCTTTTCTATTTCACTTTCCTTGCCGGAAATAATGGTATCCAGATCCTCCAGATCGATCCGGCACAAAAGCTCACCGGCTTCCACCCGGTCCCCCACCTGTACCGGAATCTGCCGGATCCGCAGCCCGCTTACGGTATTTACCGGAATCTCATTTCCTGCCACAACAAGTCCCTCTTCCTCAAAGCCATGCTCGATGTACTTTTCCTGCACGGTGGTGGTTTCCACAAGTGGCAGATAATAGGCATACACGCTCCTTGAAATAATCGTAAGCGCCAGCATAACCAGTAGGAAAACCGCCAGACCTATCATCCATTTTTTCTTTTTGTTTCCCATTTCCCACTCCATTCTTCATTGCTACCATTTCCTCATTCCGGTAACAAGCTCCAGCCTCCTTTAAGACTTTGTTTCGTAAAAGAAGCTTGTAAATCTCAAACATATTTCTTCCTTATCCTTTAAGTCCCGAATAGATAATTCCCTGTTCCAGATGATCCTGTCCCAAGGCAAACACAAACACCGCCGGAATCAGCATCATCACTGATGCACAGAATGCAAAGCCTGCCTGTGAAAGCGTAATCTGCGGCAGATACAGGGACAATGGCCATAAGGAGGCATCCTTCAGAAAGGCCATCGGCTGTTCCATTAAATTCCAGTATTCCAGAAATCCAAGCACCATTGCGGACAACAGCCCCCCTTTTCCGATGGGAAGCCCTAATTTCCAGAACAGCGCCCATTCTCCTGCCCCGTCGATCCTTGCTGCTTCCAGTAATTCTGCCGGAATTTCACGGAAGCCTCCATAACACAAAAACACCGGGAGCGTCGAAAAAAGTGACGGCATAATGACGGCATGATAGGTGTTCAACAGTTTCAACCTATTCAATGCCAGATAGCTTGAAAGCATCGTCACCTGAAAAGGAATCAGCATCAGCACCACATACAGCGAAAATAAAAGCCGGCTGCCCCTTGTCTCATAAACGGCAAAGCCCCATGCCGCCGGAACCCCGACAAGAACCTGTCCCAGAAGAATCATCCCTACCATAAACACCGAATTCCAGAACAGGACATAAAATTCAGGTGAGCGGAACAGGAGCTTTACATAGTTGCTAAAACTTGGATATTCCGGAATAAAACGCCAGCTAATAAACTCCTGCGTTTTCCGGATCAGCGGACCCAAATCCTCCATCATCTCATAGGAATCCGTGATGGCTCCCGAAAGCAGAACCGCCACCGGCAGAATCACCAGAACCGCCGGCAATAAAAGAAGCAGAAGCTTTATTACATATTTCACCCGTTTCACTGATCCCTCCATAACCTCTGCAGCCACACAATCACTACAAATAACACAGCACCGACACACACACTGGCTGCTGCCATCTTGTCAAACTCCAGATTGACATACCAGTTGTTAAACAAATGCTGCAATAAATACATGCTTTCATCCGGATAAGAGCCTGCCACCAGATACGCTTCCCGATAGATCTTGAAGGAATTGAGAAAGGACAGGATCAATATGGTGATAAGACACCCCCGCAGCTGCGGAAAAACCACATAATAAAACCGCTGCCACGATCCGGCGCCATCCACCCATGCTGCTTCCGTCTGTTCCTTTGGCACGGCCAGAATGCCTGCCATCCAGAGCACCATCGTATACCCTGAGTTTTTCCAGATGTAGCTGAAAACCAATACCCAGAAAGCAAGATCACTTCCCAGATAATCATGAAAAATACTGCCCCACAGACCGGTAACCGTACCGATCTGTGAAAGCAGCTTATTCAAAAACCCCTGCGGATAGAATACCATCTTCCATACAAGAACAATCGTCGCTGTCGGCATGGCAAGCGGAAACAGATAAAGCGAACGGATCCACTGTACCCCCTTCATGCCGCATAATAGCCATGCCAGCCAGAATCCCAGCAACAGAAGAAGGGGAATACAGACTCCCGTAAACCGCAGCGTATTCTTAACCGCCAGACAGAACGCCTGATTCTGAAACAGCGTACGGTAATTCTGCAAACCAACCCACTTCTGCGTCACCACGGTAAGAAATGATCTCCGGATCACATCCCCGAATGGCAGGATCATAAACACCATGGTTCCCAGAAAACTCGGGAACAGAAACATCCACAGATGTATCCTGCGGCGCAGCGCTTTATTCTGCCATGTAAAGGGAAATCTGTGACTGCAGTTCATCCCATGCTTCCTCCAACGTTGATGCTCCTTCGAAATAAGCTGTCCCTGCCTGATATACAGCCTCTTCCAGAACCGCATCCTGCACATAGGGCACCGTAACCTCCTCTACCATCCGGTAAAAGGGCTCCAGATCTCCATCCACGGGCCACCAGATCTGCTCCTCGATCATATTCCCTTCCGGATCCGAGCTTGCTGCGTAATACATGGGCTGTCCTTCCACATAATCCTGCGGATTCGGTACAAAAGCCTGTTCCATTGCGGTTTTGCTTACCGGGAAGCCGCCCATGGATTCCAGTATTTCATCTCCAAGGAAATCCGTCAGAAATTCCTTCGAACTGTCTACATTGGCAGAAGATGCATTGATTCCGATCATCAGCTCCGGAATATAAACTTTTCCTGCGGTTCCGCTCATCAGCCTTACCACCGCATCCTCACAGCCTTTATTCTTAGAAAGAGAATAAAGCTCTGCCTGTGTATATGGCGTATCTGCAATTCCTGCCATCATATGCGTGGAACCTCCAATATAGTCCAACGCATTTATATATCCAAACCAGGAACTGTCCTCATAAGATGAGCCATATTCCTGTTCATACATCGGCAGGATCATCTGGTACTGCTCTACCTTTTCCTCCGATGCCGACGCCATCTGGACGTCATAGATGCGTTTCGTCTGTTCCCAGAATGTAAGAATTGCTTCCCGGTTCAGCGTTCCATCTGCGTTTTTAAAAGAAGGAGCACTTGCAGGCGTGAATTTCCGCATAATTCCCTTTGGTGAATATGTGGAGAGCACATCACCCGGAACAGCCATCGACAATGCTTCCACCGCATCTGCCATGGACTTCAGATCATTCATCTCATTGGCATAAGCGCCTTTTGCTGCGACCACCGGGAATTGAACCTGTAAAGGAATCACATACTGCTTTTCATCCTTTTTCAGCCCGTCTACCAGATTTTCATAAAGCAGTATTTTCGTGCTAAGTTCCTGCGTGAAATCCGTAAGATCCAGCAGAAGTCCTTTTTCCACAAAGGAATCCATCGGCAAGCCATCCATAATCAGTACGTCCGGTCCATCGCCGCTTAAAACCTCCGTATTCAGGTTCTTAATCGCATCCTCCTTCGTCACGGAACTGTTCTGCGGCATTCCCACTTCATAATGCACATATACATCCGGATGCTTCGACTGATAAGTGGAAATAGCACTTAACAGGGCATCTTCTTCCTCCAGACTATAAATAGTAATCTCCTTTTCCGGTACGGAAGGAATCGTTGCATCGTAGGTAAAACGAATGAGTTTACCCATACTGCTGAGCATTAAGAATTCATGATCCGGAAGTGCCACCATGCCGCTATACCAGTAATTCGGATTACTTAAGACAGAAAGTCCGCCATTAATTACCTCCTCCATGGTGCCCCCACCGATTACATGACGGTGAAGTCCGGATTTCCCTGCCACATAAAAGGCATCATCATTTCCCCAGAAATAAAACACCTGAAAACTGCTGTAACCATTGCTGGATGCACCCGGATAGTTTTCCTGCATAAACTGATCCAGCACCGCATCCTCCACATACTCCTTCTGATCCAGATCATAAATTTTCACGCCCGTCCCATCATCCGGATAAAATGCCAGCAGATTATTATGAATCTGAAGGTTACTAAATCTTCCATCTGCTGTAAGAACCTTTGTGACAGTCTGATCTTCTTTCACCTCATAAATATTTGCTCCATAATCTGCCAAAAATACTTTTCCGTTGTCAGAAACACACACCTGACAGGGCTGCTCTCCCGATTCCAGTGATAACTTATCAAAAATCTGTGCACTTCCTTCTTTGGGGAAATGCATGAGCTGTGGATTCCACTCATCCTCATTTACAGAGTGATCTCCGACTGCCCACAGGGATCCATCCTCTGCCATATCCATCGTGATAAAATAAATTGGGGATTGATCCACGACTTCCTCCAAGGAAGGAAGTTCGTAAGGATTCCAGTTTTCTCCCTGATCTGTGGACTCATAAACAGCCCCTGGCGCATCACACAAATATAAGGTTCCGTCTTTCGTAAGCCTGAGTCCTGCCGCAGATCTGCAGATATCGGAAAGATCCGTTTCTGCTTCCACGTACCGTCCCATTCCTTTATTTGCTTCATCCACTGTCTGATTCGTTTTAGCAGAAGAATCTTCTTCTGCCGTACCTGCTGCCTGACCGGATCCACATCCGGTCAGCAGAAGTACTCCTGCTAAAACCAAAGCCAAATGTTTTATTTTCATGTTTTCATTCCTTTCCTGTCTTTTCCATTGCAATTTCAGATCTGACTGCTTTATCATAACAGGGGTTTCTCTAAACATTCTCTAAGAAAATTAGGAAAATCTTAGAGATTTCTTAAAGATTTCGGGTGTATACTGATCTATACTGTAAAAACAGATCAGAAATAGGGGAAAGATTATGCGTATTTTACTGGCAGAGGATGACCGGATGCTGAACCGGGCCTTGTGTTATCAATTAGAAAATCTGGACTTTCAGGTGGATAGCTGTCTGGACGGAGAAGATGCCCTGTTTTATGGGGAACAGAATATTTATGATGTCATTTTGCTGGACCGGATGCTTCCCGGAATGGAAGGAACGGAAATTCTGACTGCCCTGCGTGCCAAAGGAATCAGCACTCCCATCATTATGATTACTGCACTTGGAACCTTATCGGACAAGGTAAAAGGACTGGATCTGGGGGCAGACGATTATCTGGTGAAGCCCTTCGCCTTTGAAGAGCTGATGGCTCGGATCCGCTGCGTCACACGCCGTTCCCCAATCCTCACACCTTCCGATCCATCGAAAGTATGCTTAGAGGATCTTACCTTATTTATAGAAGAAAAGCGCCTAATGGGACCTGCCGGGCAGTGCACGCTTTCACAGCGGGAAGCCGTCCTGACCGAAGTTCTGCTGCGCGCAGGTTTAAATACACCAATGCCCCGTACCACCTTATTATTAAAGGTATGGGGACCGGACAACGATATTGAAGACGGAAACCTGGATAACTATATTCACTTTCTACGCCGCCGCATCCGACAGCTTGAAAGTACATTGCAGATTAAAACCCTGCGTGGAACCGGCTACTGCCTGACCAAAGCCGATGAAAGGAACTGACACTGCCATGATTTTACAGAAAGTACATTGGAAACTTACCCTGCTGTGCACCGGAATTACCGCCTTTATTATGCTGGTGATGTCCTTAATCTACCTTCATCTGTCGGAAACACAGCTTTTTCAGAATGAGCTGTATTCCTTTGAGAATGATTTACATACGATGGAAACCAATCTCGAACAACAGTCTATCATCTCCATGGAATGGATTGCCAAGATGGAAGCCTATGGAAATTATCAGTTGTTCCTGTTTGATAACGGGACACCCTTTCTCTATAACCAGCTTCACGATACCCCGCAAAACCAGAAGCTTCTTAAGAAAGCACAGGAGGCCGCAGAAGAACTGGAGCTTCCCACCAAAAAATCCTCTGCGGTTTTAAGCCGGATGGACTCCGTACTCTTAAATGCTCTCCGCCAGGAAAACGATTTAATCGGTATGGTCTATTCAACAGGAAGCGACAGTTCCCTGCAGATTTTTGTCTTCTCTTCACTTTCTCACCTGCATTACCAGTACATAGAACAGAGGATTTTCTTCGTGTTGATTACCGTATCGGCAACCTTGCTTTTGTTTGCCTTTTCCTATTTCTTTACGAAAAGGCTATTAAAGCCCATTGCCGAAAATCAGGAAAAGCAGCTTCAATTCGTTGCTTCTGCCTCTCACGAGTTACGCACACCGTTGGCTGTCATCCTGTCCAGTGCCGAATGCTGTGAATATGGGGCTTCTTCCGACCAGCAATCTTTCCTGCGGACCATCGGGGAGGAAGGAAAACGGATGTCACACCTGATTGACGAAATGCTCTACCTTTCCCAATCCCGCGACCAGCAGATGCGGATTCACCTGGAACAGGTAGAACTGGACACGCTGTGTCTGAAGGGCTTTGAATCCTTTGAACCGCTGGCTGCCAGACAGGAACTTACACTTTCGCTGGATCTCCCGGAGCATCCTATTCCTTCTGTAACCGGTGATGAAGAAAAGCTTATGCAGCTATTAAGCATCTTATTAAGCAATGCCCTAAGCTACACCCCAAAGGGTGGAAGCATCACCATCCGGCTGAAAACACAGGGAAGAGCCCATCTGCTTTCTGTAGAAGACACTGGAATTGGAATCACCAAAGAAGATCAGCCTCATATTTTTGACCGTTTTTATCGGACAGAAAAATCCCGAAGCACCAAGGGGCACTTCGGGTTAGGTTTATCGATTGCTTATGAAATTGTGACCGCCCATGGCGGCAAAATCGAGGTAGGAGATAATACTCCAAACGGAAGCATCTTTACCGTTACTTTATAAAGAATTCTTCTGAAGCTTATGCATAACAAGCAGTTCACGGACTACCCAGGGAGCTTGGGAAGGCTCCTTTACATTCTCGTTACGGGCAATCATGTCTGCAAGAGGAAGCCAGCAGACCTTCGTTCCCGCCTCTCCCTCATGGAAATTTCCAACAACATATCCGGATGCATCCGCTGCTTCCTTAGAATCTCTGATATCTTCCACCTCACAGAAGTAATAATAGGAATCCATAACGAGAACTTCTTCGGACTGCCGGTTTGTCTTCTCATGCACCAGAAAGCCTTCCCTGATGCTGTCAGGCTTTACATGACAGCCCGTTTCTTCTAAGACCTCCCGCGTCAGTGTGCCGAACAGGAACTCTCCCTGCTCCATACCGCCGCCCGGGAACTTGCAGTCACCCTGCTTCCCCAGAATCACCAGATATTTTCCATTCTGGCAGATAATGCCCCGGACTGCCGTGCGTCCCACGAAGCTTCCGTCATCAATACCCTCCGGTAAGTTCAATGTCAGTTCCTGCATGCTTCTTTCTCCATTCCTGACTTATCTTGTCTTTCTTACTTATATGGTCTTTCTTCTATGAATCATGTTTATTAACATTCATCCTGCTTCTATGCATTCCTAATTACACTCACAACAGAATATCCGCTTTTATCCTGTTTAAACATCATTCTTATTCTTCTCAGTTAGTAACAGCCACTTCTTTATCATAACTCCAGGTCACGCCCCGATCATCGGAGTGATACAGACCATGACAGAAGCCGTCCTGATTATAATAATCTCCATCGGCTCCCTGACCGGCTTCCATATAGAGGATGCCGTCCTCCTCCCATACCTTTTCCGGCATAACGAACGGATTATAATAGGTTCCATCAGAAAGCTTTATTTTTGCTGACGGATAGGAAACCTCCCGGAAGGTTTTTCCTCCGTCTGCGGTACGGTAAAAGGCTCCTTTAGCGCCTCCGCTATAGGAAAGGCACGAAAATCCCGTCTTGCCATCGTCGAGGAAATGAATCCACTTCGCTGCGCCGCCCATTCCAAGGTAAGGATCAGAATTCACAACCTCTCCCGTCTTTCCGTCAGCCTGTACGAGAAGAAGCACATAATAGCGGCTTCCAGCCGCCTGATCGACCGGAACCATCCGGTATTCACTTCCGTCTTCCAGCGTATCTACAGCATCTGCGTCATAGGTCAGATATAGATCCAGATATTCCTGACTGACCTGCGTGTCATTCCCTGAATCGTTTCCAACTGTCTTATTTTCCTCCACCTTTGCGCTTCTTTCGGCTTCCTGCAGGGTCAGCTCTTCTACATAGAGATACAGATCATTATAAAGAGCTGTCATATCACCGCTTTCCATATAGGAAGAAAGGGCAAAGGAATATCGTTTTTCTCCAACAGAAAACCAGATCGTATCCCGGGATAGATCCGGATAATTCTGTGCCAGATCACACATATCCCTGCAGAACTTCTCAATCTCTGCTTCCTCCCGATAGACACCACCTACAATAAGCTGTTTCGTATCCGGATCCCCTTCCGTAACCTCATAATAAACATAACGGTTATGTTGTGCGGAAAATTCTTTGGTTGCCTCATCTTCCACAACTTCTACCCGGGGCTCTGCATTTTGTGTAACGCCGGTATTCTGTGCAGCTTCGGTATTCTCTGCTTCTTCCTCCTCCGTACCGGTCTCATCCATTTCCTGATCCCGGGAAGGCGCCAGTGTATCATTGATATTTTCCTGTATGCGGTCCCTGGACAGGTAAATACTGCCGCCAATCAGCAGCAGAATTCCTGCCAGCACCACAAATACAATGATCAATGTCCGATTCGATTTTGTTTCTTTATTCTCCTGATTTGACATTTCAGTAACCTTTCAAGACTCTGATGCCATCTACTGTTCCATGCTTTCACAGTTACTCTTGATGCATATTCATCTTACATCATGGTTCCGGTATCTTCACCGTTATCTCTTCACAATGGCTACGCCATATTTTTCAAGAGTAAGCGTATCACCCTTTGCATAAACCTGATCCGTCAGCAGATCGGTTCCGGCTTCTTCCATCACAACTTCCTTTTCCTCCTGTGTATTATTTAACAGGAACAGGAATTCTCCATTGTCATTGTAACGGGCAGTTGCCTCAATTCCCTCCGGTGTCTTTGCAACCGGCCTGATACCAAGGCTTTCACAGATATCACCAAGATATTTCTTATAAAACTCTTCATTCGAACGTGCGCCTACATAATAAGCTTTGCCCTTACCAAACTCATTCTCGGTGAGCACCGGCATGCCTGCGTAGAAGTCGCTTTCATAAGAGGCGATCTCCTTTGCACCACGAAGATGCATCAGATCGCAGAGAAGACCTGCCGGATACTGCTTTCCTTCATAAACAAAGGAGTTATTCTCTTCCGGAGGAAGTGCATCGGATTCCTCCACCCAGATGCCAAGAATATCCTTCAGTCTGCCCGGATAGCCTCCGAGAGTAACCAGATCGTGATCCTCTACATAACCGCTGAAATAGGTCGTAAGGAAGCTGCCGCCCTGCTGTACATATTCGCGTACCTTCTCATCGAATCCGTCCTTGCACATATAAAGCATCGGTGCCACCACCAGCTTATAGGAAGAAAGATCATCCTCCACACTGACAAAATCCACGGAAATATTCTGCTGGAAGAATGCCCTGTAATAGAAGCTTACTTCCTTCGTATAATTAATCAGCTTACTCGGACCTGCACTTAATTCTGCTGCCCACCAGTTATCCCAGTCAAAGACAATCGCAACATCAGACTTTGCTCTTGCACCAAGCGTTACACCCTGCAGCTTATCAAGCTCTGCACCAAGTGCGGTAATCTCACGGAATACTCTGGTATCATCCGTTCCCACATGCTCGATCACGCCGCTGTGATACTTTTCGCAGGCACCCATGCTTCTTCTCATCTGGAAGAACATTACAGTGTCTGCGCCATGTGCAACCGCTTCATAGCTCCATAATCTCATTACGCCTGGCCGTTTTAACTTGCAGTATATGTGCCAGTTGCTGACTCCCGGTGTCTGTTCCATCAGTGCAAAGGGCTTGCCCTGCTTAAGTCCACGCATCAGATCATGGTTCATGGCTGCATCTCCCGGTACAGCATCATATGCCGGATAGTTATCCCAGGAAACAAAGTCCATATCCTTCGCCCACTTCTGATAATCCAGATGCTTATAAGCACCCATGAGGTTCGTGGTAACCGGAATATCCGGTGTGATTCTCTTTAAAACATCCTTTTCGATATTAAAGCATTCCAGCATACTGTCGGAATTGAAACGATTGTAATCAAGGGAAATTCCCTGGAAGTTCGTACGGATCTGTCCATCCCACAGGAACTCCTCGGAAAGCATGTTGCACGCTACAACATCGTCCCAGTCATACATCGTGTGGCTCCAGAATGCCGTATTCCATACACGGTTCAGTTCATCAAGGGTACCATACTTCTTCTGCAGCCATACACGGAAGGCTTTTTCACAGTTTTCACAATAGCACCAGCCGCCAAATTCATTGTTAATATGCCAGGCTACAATATTATCATAATCCTTATAACGCTCTGCGATCTTTTCCACAAGCGCTGCGGAATACTTACGGTAATTCGGGCTGTTCGGACAGGAATTATGACGTGCGCCGAACTTCCTCTTCATTCCGTTATGCTCTACCCGGAGAATATCCGGATATTTTCTTGCCATCCATGCCGGATGCGCTGCGGTAGAGGTTGCCATGCAGACCTTTAAGCCATTCTCTTTTACAAGCTTCATAATCTTATCCAGCTTGCTGAAATCGTAGGTGCTCTCATCCGGCTGCAATGCTGCCCAGCTGAATACATTTAAGGTCACGACATCAATATGCGCCTTATGAAAAAGCCTCATATCCTCTTCCCAGATCTCCTCCGGCCACTGCTCCGGATTGTAATCTCCACCATATAACATTTTCTGTACTTTTTTGCTTTCAATCATGCAATGATCCCCCTGCTGTTGTTCTTTATTTAATAAATTGAAACTCTTTCAATTTTACTTTACCTTCTAACTGGATGATAATGGTCTTTACCGTAGAAAGCTCCGGGATCTTCTCTTCCAGCGCTGCCTCATAAGAACAGAAGCCTTTCTTTTCCGGTAAAGGAAGTACCCGGTCAACCAGTATGGTTTTATGATTCTCGTCCTCTGACAGGACACGGATTCTTGCTTCCTCTAAAACCCAGGCGGTAAATTTGAATTTCGATGCCTGTTTTTCAAAGAAAAAGTCACGGTATACGAGCTTGCCCCTTACCTTTCCATCAGGAAGCTTCTGTATCTCATCCGGTGCCTCTCCCGGCCTGCCCGGAATCAGACACGTTTCTCCATGCTCTGCATGTCCAGATGTTCCCTTATGAATAAAGCAATTGGTATAATCGTCATACCGGATGGCTTCGGTCAGCACAAACGGATCACGCACACCGGCCTTCTGTCCATCTAAAATCAGTTTGTTCATCTGACGGATATCCACTGATGAGGCTCCTGCCTCAAACAGATATCCACCATCCTCAAGAAGCATCTGTCCGGAAATCACATCATAATACCGAAGCTCCTGCTTCTTCGCACAAAGTGTTACCTTCCTTGTCTCGCCCGGTCTGACGTTCTTAATCCGGACAAAATCCTTCAGGGTACGGATCGGACGTACCACTCTGGAATCCATCTTATGTACATAAAGCTGGATGACCTCATCCCCTTCACAATGACCGGTATTGGTAACGGAAAGCTTCACCTGAATTTCATCCGGCTTATCCTCAACCGTCATCTCATCATATGCAAAGCTGGTATAAGACAGGCCATATCCAAACGGATACAGAACCCTTCTGTCAAAATACTGATAGGTTCGTTTGCCCTTAATAATATCGTAATCGTTAATATCCGCCAGATCCTCATCCTTCCGGTACCAGGTCATGGGAAGGCGTGCCGCCGGATTTACCCGTCCGCTCAGTACTGCCGCAATACCGTTTCCAAGCTCCTGCGAGCCGGATGCCGTGTACACGATGGCCTTTGCCCTGTTTTGAAGCTCCACAATAGAATACGGATAATTGGTGACCAGAACAATGACTGCATCCGGATTGACTTCCAGTACCTCATCTGCCAGCCGTTGCTGTGCAGGCGGAAGAGCAAGTGTCGTACGGTCAATCTCTTCCTTGCTGTTGATTACCGGATTGGAACCCAGTACAACGATGGCTTTCCCTGCCTTTTCTACCAGTCGCAGTACCTCTTTTGAACCATCCTCGATAATCTCCATCCGGAAACGCACCGGCTCACCTTCGGAGACGGCATGGGAAACAAGTCCAAGCTTCTCATCATCTCCCTCACCAACTGCCACATCACCATTTTTAATTACCGCAAGATAGCCGTCCGCATCTATCGTCACCTGCCGTCCGTTCCAGCTGTTTAACAGGTAAGAGCCATCCGGCTGTTCCTGAAAATCCCACTGCTCCCGGATAAACCAGTGAAAAGCCTCCTTCGAAGAAGCGGTAATGAGATACGATCCCTCTTCCAGAAGCACAAAGCAGTCATTGCTCATCGCCTGTAAGGTCGTATTTCCACATCCCCAGTCGGTATAGAGGAAGGTTTCTGCCTGTTCCTTTTCTCCCAGATACAGGCGGTTATCTGCATCCAATGCCACATATTTTCCATCTACGGATAACTGAAGCTTTGACAGTCCACTGTGACAGGTCACCTCTGCCTCCGGAAATTCCCTGCGGATTCCCTCTACCGGCGTTACCGCATAGGGAGGAACTCCTGAATACCAGTCCTTGTACCAGACATCTGCAAGCGGTCCCACTACGGCAATTGTCTCAGGCATTTTAGTCTGCGTTTTGTCCCTGCCAACGGAATCCTGCAGCTCCGGCTCCTCTGCGTCCTTTTTCCACGGAAGAATCCCTTCATTCTTTAACAGCACCACCGACTCCTCTGCCATTTTACGACAGATCTTCTGATGTTCGGTGCTGTTTACATATTCTTCTCCCATTTCGCTGTAGGGACAATCCCCGTTTCCATCAAACAATCCAAGATGAATCCTTGTCCGGAATGAATTACGCAGGGCACGGTCAATATCCTCCTCTGTAATCAGCCCCTGCTCATAAGCATCCTTCGCTGCCCGGTATACCACCTCCGGATCATCCGTGAACGCATCAATTCCTGCCTTCAGACCATATGCAAGGGATTCGGCATGTGTGGCAAAATAATGATGGAACTGTACCGTCTGCTGGAAATCTCCACCGTCACAGACCACATGTCCGGGAAGCTTCCACTCATCCTTTAAAAGATCCTGTACCTCATGGTTAACCACCGCAGGAACACCATTAATCTCATTATAGGAAGTCATCACGGCTTCTGCACCGCCCTCTGTAATTGCCTTGCGGAACGGCTCCAGATAATATTCATGCTTATTTCTTTCATCAATGGAGGAAGATACGGAAACACGATCCTTCTCCACATTATTCGCATAAAAGTGCTTCAGGGTTGCCGCACACCGGATATAAAAAGGATCGTCTCCTTTCATTCCCTGAATGTACGCAGATGCCATCTTTCCTGTAAGGCACGGATCCTCTCCATACGCCTCTTCCGTTCTGCCCCATCGCGGATCACGCTCCATATCAATGGTCGGCGCCCAACGGCAAAGACTTCCCCCGTTGTTTCTCTTATATAATGCCCTTGCCTCCTCACCTGTCACACGTCCACATTCATGAATCAACTCCGTATCAAAGCTGCCGCTCATACCGATCGGCTGCGTAAAGGATGTGGTCGGCTCCGGCTCTCCTGCATCAAATGCCTGATCATGACGCGCCTGAATGCCATGTGCCGCTTCACCTCCCACATAGGAAGCCTTAATTCCCAGCCGGTCAATATCCGGAATACCGGTCGTCAGGCAATGAAGCTTTTCCTCCAATGTCAATTCCGAAACAACCGCATCCAGCCGCTCTTCTACGGACAGTGCATTGTTCCATAAAGCAAAATCCTTACCTGTACCCATTGCAATACCCTCCTTATGTCATTCTCTTCCGTTATTTATTCATTTACAATGTTTCTGCTCTCTCCCTTTATAAACGCCTCAATATTCCTGCAGGTTTCACTCACACAGCGGTTTCTGGCCTCCACACTCGCCCATGCAAGATGCGGTGTGATAAACAGCTTTCTGCTGTCCATAATCTTGCTTAACGGATTACTTACCTTCATCGGCTCCGTACTTGTGACATCCAGACCCGCTGCCTGAATTTCCCCGTTTACCAACGCATCATGCAGATCCTGATCGTTCACAACCGGTCCTCTCGCCACATTAATCAGAATTGCCGATTTCTTCATCTTCGCAAGTGCATCCTTATTAATCAGGTTTCTGGTAAGGTCACTTAACGGACAGTGCAGTGATAAAACATCGGATTCCCTTAATAAGGTATCGAAATCCACCTGCTCATAATCCGTACAGGTACTCTTACCGGTCACCGAATGAAAGATCACACGGCATCCAAACGCACTGGCAATCTGTGCAACCTTGCGTCCGATATTTCCCATGCCGATGATACCCCAGGTCTTTCCCGCCAGCTCAAAAAAAGACTCATCAAAGTTTGAAAAACGGCTCTGGGAAGCATATGCACCGGACTTCACATATTCATCATAATGACGAAGCTTTTCCAGCACATAAAGGCAAAGTGCAAAGGTATGCTGCGCTACCGCATCCGTCGAATAATTACGGACGTTCGCTACCTTAATACCGTGCTTACTGCAATACGCAAGATCCACGTTGTCATAGCCTGTCGCAAACTCGCAGATCAGCTTTACATTCTTTGCCCCCTGCAGGGTCTTTTCCGTTAACGGAGCCTTGTTTCCAACCACAACGTCCGCATCCTCAATCCGTTCGATCACTTCCTCCTCGGTCACTGTATTCGGATAGGTAATCACTTCACCAAACTGACTGAAGCCCTCCACCGATATATCAAGCCCTACACTATTCCGTTCCAATATCACAATCTTCATATACGTTCTCCATCCCATGTCCATAATATCGGAATTCTCCTCCTGTTATACCCCCCCAAAAGGAAAATCAGCATATAAAAGCATATAAATAAGAGAGGACGAAATCCTCTCTTATTATAAAGAAATTCTATTCTTTTGTCATCTCTTTCGTGGGATGTTCTTCTATAATAATTCCATATTTCGGATACTTATCCTTCCATTGATCTGATCTTAAAAATAGAAATGATGAATACCACCTTTTTCACAGATTGCATGACAAATAGAACCCACCTCAAATCCCTGTGCTTCAAGAGATTCCCTGGCGGTCTCCATGGCAGCTTTAAATCCGGATACCATTGCATCAAAGTGCTGCATGGCAAATTTTTTACCTAATCCTACATGAACTGCCTCTTTTTCGAAGTCTTCTCTCGAAATATCTGTTATCCTGTAAATACCATTGATCCCTAATGCCATATTTTCTGTACTACTATCATAAATCATTGTACTGACAATATCATAGGCAGGTGCAAGACGTATCCTTTTTAAATCTTCACTATATAACAGGGATTGATTTTTGATATGGTTATCCGTATTTCCAATTAAATAGTTAAAAACACAGATCTTCCATAGCTTTAGCTGGTCTTCTATCGGTGAAGCTGAATAATTCTGCAGAATTGCAAACATTCGTCTTAAATAATTCCCTCCATTTTGCTCGTATTTTTGAGAGGAAGGGATTCCAAGTGCCTGGGAAAAATCCTCCTGATGCAGGCGATACGGAACAGAAAGACCATTCAGCTTCCCGGGATGACTGGTAAACTTTCGGTCGTATCTGCCTGTTGCAAAAAGAACATCCTCGCTGTTTCTGCCATCTGTTTTTACAATAAAGCTCTCTGGGATTTCGATACCAAGATCTTTTGCCATAAGCAGACATAACTGCTCATTAGCAACAATATTCTTCAGTCTCACATGGCTCTGCTTTACAATATGTGTACTTGGTGCATTTCCCAGTGGAAGATACCATTCATCATTTTTAACATCATAATAAAGACCAACCTTACCGGAAGCCCCCGTCAATGACAAATGGGATTTAGTAACAAGCTCCGCGGATTCTGTTGCCCCCTCCTGTGCCAGTTTTTTCACTTCGTCAGGGGTCATTCTGCGATAGTCAGAACGTATTTCTTCATCCTGAGTCCCCATAATTCTTATAGCACCCAGACATTCTCTTCCTAATCCATGCAAAATAGATATATAATCCGATTCTTCCTTATGCATCCAATGTGCAACGCAGGTTCTTGTAAACCCTTCCGGTAATAAGCCATCAAAAAAATTTTTCGTTCTCTTTGAATCAAATGATTTCTCTTCCAATGGCAGACTAATGGAAATCGGTCTGCTGTCCGGATTACTGATATATTCATCTGTATAGGTAAAAACTGCATTTCCGGACAAAATTCCCGAAATATTACCTACAAGTTGATTTACTCCATTGATTTCAATAAACACATTTAACTTTTCTAATTCCATACCATTATCCCCGCTTTTCAACCATCAGATCCATTCCAAGGATATGAATAAGCTGTATTGTTTTCTCTATTTCTGCTGTCGGTTTTCCCCGCTCCAACTGTGAAATGAAAGTAATACTTAAGCCTGTATACTCAGAAAGATATTTCTGTGTATAACCCAATTCTTTTCTTCGCGCTCTGATCGATTGTCCCAATGATTTTGAATCCGTAATCTTCATAACTTCCCCTTTTAATTTAGTCGTACGACTTATTTTCTTAATTCGCCTTAAAATAAAGCCGTACGACTTATTTTCTTAGATATTATATAAAAATATGTCGTACGACTTTATTTATTAATTATATTCTACATTCTGTTTTCGTGTCAAATCGAATTTATAATATTTAACAAAAATGTTTCTATTCCGTTGAAGGATACACCTTCTGATTCAGCATTTTTAACAGCTTATACAACGGCTTCCCAAGAATCAGCATCAGTACAAAATTTCCGATGCAATGCACCACATCCCAGGGCAGTCCGCTGATCCAATAGGCAAGCGCATACTTCGGATCCACAAACAGGTAAAACAACGCAAACAGTGATCCGAAGATCAGTCCAAAGCTTCCGGACACGATTGCCCAGATCAGAAATTCTTCTTTGATCAGCTTTTTAAGCAGCATCGTAATCACACATAACAGCGGCCAGACATAAAGATAAGAAAACCACCAGGTACCAAAGCCCCACTGGATCAGCTCAAACAGATTAAAAACCGTCACAATCAGCATCGCTTCCCAGCCGAATACCAGCGAATACAGGATAACCAGTAAGGATACCAGCTCAATGTTCGGTAGGAACTCCAAGACCACCTTAGACACATAAAGGATAGCACTTAAAAGCGCTATCCTTGTCATTCTCTGTATGCTCATCCTACCATCCCTGCTTTAAGGTAAAGTTGTAAGTATCACCATCCTGAAGAGGAATTTCATCCGCACCGGTCACTGCTGCTTCCCCATTCACGGAAATACACCACCAGTACTGGTTATCGAGATCTTCCTTCATACCATCAAAACCAGTAACATAAATGCCATAATCCGACTCCTGATATTCACAGCCTTCAAAGGTTCTTAAGAATTCTCCAAGAAATTCCGCATCTGACTTACAATCCGTAGTCTGATCATAGCCATCTCTCTCTGATACAATCTGTACCTTGAAATTCTTCACTCCGGCTGTGGTACTTTTCTGATTCAGTACAACGGCAACAATCGCAGCCACTGCCACTACCGCTACAAATACTGAGATCAGAGTAATCTTTTTCTTCTTACTCATTTTCGTTCTCCTTCGATCGATTCATTCGTCTACCGGATTCTCATTCTATCAGTAACGCAAAAGATTATCAAGTATTTTCCAATGATCAGCCGAATATTTACAGCATCTCCGTAAGCTTCTCTTTGCCGACATAGCCAATCGAGGTTCCGGATACCTGTCCATTCTTAAATACCAGTACGGTAGGCACACTCATCACGCGGTACTGCTGTGCAAGCTCCATTTCCTCATCCACATTTACCCTGCAGATCTTAGCCTTTCCCTCATATTCCTTCGCAATCTCATCAATTACAGGTGAAAGCATCTTACATGGACCGCACCATTCTGCATAAAAATCTACTAAAACAGGAATTTCGGACTGTAATACTTCCTTCTCAAAATTCTCTGCTGTCAAATGAATCTCTGTCATAGTCTCAAACTCCTTTCTTCTTAAGTTTTTCCGTTACACCATTATTTATACACATTTTTCCTGTATTGTCCATAGGAATAAACTCAATGAGAAAATTCCTTAATTAACCTACAGCATCACAAAAAAGAGTATGGAAAATCCGGCAAAAAGAAAGCAAAGTCCTTTTAATCCCTTCTGCAAAAGCAATTGCTCCTGTGCAAAATGTCCCTCCGGCTCTTCATCCAGAAAGCAGCACAGCACAAGCACCTTACAGACCGTCAGCATCATATAATACCGGAAATCCATGGAACAGCCATACGGCAGTTTCCAATAGGAGATTGCTGCATATCCACCAAATAAAAGTCCCCAGATCAGAGGTCGTTTCTCTCCCGGAATGGACTTCCATCTGCAGATTTTATAAATCCCGATTCCTGCAACACAGAGTGTCAGTAATGTACTGAATAAAAGCAGCACCGTCGGAATGAAGACCGGCATGTCATAAGTAAACTCTCCAAAAAGCTCCGATTTCAAAAGATAAACCGGAAAATTATAGTCCTGAAACGGATTCGCATAAGGCGTTCTTAACCAGTTCCTGATATCCAGGCTCAAAAAGCGTGCCACATAAGAGCGGTCTCCACGATAAAGAATCTCTCCCATAGAAGGAACATATCCCAACGGCTGCCCGAACAGGACAAAGTTCCGTACCGAATACCACAGTCCAAGCGGCAGCGCAAATACTGCAAATACTGCCATTTTCGGAATAAACCGGCTGCTTTTACGATTCTTCCAGAAAATATATGCTGTATAAAATGCCGGAAATGCCAGAGAAATCTTCGTCATCATGCCACACCCGTAAAGAACGGCAAGCAAAATGGTATGTTTCCAGTCCGGCTGCTTTTCCCATTCCACTGTTCCAAGAATCACCGCTGTCATAAAGAAAAAGGTCAGGGCATCCTCCCCCAGTCTTCCGCCTGTCAGCCAGAAAACCGGTGTAAAGCTAAGAACCGCCATTCCATATCCTCTTACCCTGACCGGACAGAATTCCCGAAGCAGTCGTTCCGATAAATAAAGGGAAAAACAGGATGCAATGCAGGATACCACTTTTCCGGCATTCACAAGAAAGGCTGCGTCCTCTATCCCGGTCAGACCACGCATCACCGCTGCTGCCAGTGCACTTAACAGATAATAAAACGGCTGCTGGTAAAACTGCAGCTCATAGGAATCCGGAAGCTTTCCCCATTCTACGAGACGAAGCAGATAAGCTGCTTTTCCTTTCGCATTTACAGATAACTCCCAGATATCATGTCCCCGCATGGTCACCGGGGTCACCACTGCATACCAGATTCTTAAAATGCAGCCGCAGACAAACAACAGCCTTACCACATTTTCAGGAGTGAAACACCTCTTTACATCAAAACGATACTCTCTCATGCTCCTCCTCCCATAATCACAAACTGCCAGGTCTCAAACCATTGAAGATACGAGGTAATATGACCTGCCTTAACTGTCATGCCGGAAATTACCGGAAAGAACATCAGAAGCAGGAAAAATACTGCCTCGAGAAAAACAGGAATCACCTGCCGCTTCTTTTTTCCTATAAGCCATAAGGTATATCCCAGCATTCCACATAAGAAGATACTGCTTGCATAGTATTGATAAATAAATACTGTTCTTTTTATAAAAAACCAAGGAGCCAGCATCATCAGATAAAAGAAACACAGAATTCCTGCCAACCTATCTCTCTTCCGGACTACTCTGCAGATCAGATAAAAAAAAGCTGCAACTCCGGCCCACCAGATCAAAGGATTCCCAAAGGTTGCAATAAGGCTTACCTTATCCTCTCCGATAAAATCCCCTGCGTCCATCAGAGGAACCAGATCCAGAGGCCAGGTATACCACGGACTTTCGTAAGGGTGCTTAAACACTATCTCACTATGAAAATTCAGCATATACCGGGAACCACTCCACATAACCTCCCACAGATTCCTTGCACCTTCCGCTTTCATCTGCGGTATAAAGGAAAGCAAATATACTCCCAATGGCAAAAGGCTGTAGATTCCCAGTCCTTCGATACATAAGGTAACGACATATCGGACCGGCTTTCCACCCTTCTTCTGTTTCCGAAACCAATATCCGATAAAGAAAAGAAAATATACTGCCATGGCCAGCATTGCATAAAACCCTGTCCATTTCGTGGATACTCCCATTCCAACAGCAAGACCATCCAGTATCATCCAGGCCACCAGCTTCATTGATGGAGCTTTTCTACCATCTGCCAATTCCCGCTCTGCCAGCTTTAATCCATAAACCAAAAGGGTAACCATCAGCAAAATAAAAAATGCTGCCAGGCTGTCCAGTGTGGCAATTCTTGATAACGTAAAGTGCATAAAGTCCATAGACAGCAATGCTGTTCCGATTAAGGCAACCGTTCCATTCGTAGTGACAAGATACAGAAACCAAAAAAAGAGCGGAACAAGCAATACACCTGCCAAAGCACTGACAAACCGCCAGCCAAACGGCGTTACTCCAAACAGCCTTTCTCCAATGGCGATCAGTAGCTTTCCCATGGGTGGATGCGTGATCTCATACATCGGCATTCCCTCTAAAAATTCGTAGGCGCTTCCTGCATAGTATACCTCGTCAAACATCGTGGTATCATAATAGGTCATTTCCTCCGGAAACAGTTCCTGCTCATCAAAAAGCTCCGGATAATCCTCGGCATTTACCGGAAGCAGAGGTTCCCCATCCTCACCTGTAATGACCATCTCCAGATAACTGGCACTTACATTCCGCGACACCAGACCCAGATAGCGCAGCTTATGATGAATCTCCAATGTATTCCAACAATAATTGGATTCCATCGTTACTTCCTCTTCCAATGGAACCCACTGTTTCTGCTCTGTATCATAATAGGAAACCGCAACCAGCCGGTCCACCATATGCCCCAGATAAATCTGAACGCTTCCTACATCCTTCTCTTCTCCGAGATCAAGTACAATCTCATCCCTGATTCCATCTGTAGAAAGCTCCAAAGAGGTCTGCGGAGTCTCCCGGCTTCCCAGACGATAAAAGATCAGGATGCCATAAACGAATGTCAAAGCCACTAAACACAGGATCTGCTTCCGGGTAACCGGCTCTTTCACAAAATCCGCCTGAAAGATCTCCTCCCGGATGGATACCTTTTCTTCCTCCCACAAAAGACGATTGCGTAATCTCTCTCTCAACAGAAAGAGCAGCCATACAACCGCTATCACCAGAAGCGTGAGAGAACAAGTAAGAAAACCTGTTTCCCACTCCTTTTCCTGTAAATCTCCCGTTACACAGGTAAGTACTCCCGGCATGGAACAGCCAAACATTACTACTGCCAGTACAACCTTCTTCTTATGGAATTGATCCTGCCCCTTATATGCCATCAGCGACATATAATATATGCCGCTGATGCTAAGAAATATCACCTCTAAGATAATGATAAGACTAATCATAGTAATTACTTTGTTCCCTCTTCATAACCACCGAAAATACTGTCCAGATAACGGAATCCATAATATCCATTCGAATCCTTAAGCTGACTGTAATCGGTTCCTGCAGGAATTACCACCACATAACGCTTTCCCTGATAGCGGTAATGGATTTCATAATTTACATTCGGGTTGGACGCAAGCTGTTTCAACATCTCCTGTGTAAAGCAGGTGAAATAATCCGTCTTAATGACCGCGGTAGGTGTCCCGGCAGCTTCTCCGTTTATCTCATCTGTCTTTGCAGAGGCCTGAATTGCCTGCTCGGTCATTTTGGCAATCTCTTTCGCAAAGTCTTCCGTCTTCTGCTCTGCTTCCTTCTGTACCTTTACTGCTGCCTCTTCCCGTGCCTTTTCGATTGCCTCCTGTCGTGCCCTCTCCTGTGCTGCTTCCGCTTCCGGATCTACCGTCGGCACAACCTTCACACTTACATCGCTTGACCGTGGATCATCCGGTACTTCAGTCTGGGTTTCTGTTTCGGTTATTTTTTTATAATACTTATACAAGATATCACCTTCTCCTGTTTGCGCTTCATAAATATATTTATCATCTAACGTACCCTTTGTAACAGTTTCACCTATATAGTCGCCTTTCATTAGGGTTTTTACCACTGTTGTAACCGTTTTCGCCAGCACCTCTCCGATTCCTGTTGCTTCCCCCAAATACAGAAATCCGGCAAGTGCCACCGGTGCCGCATAAAATAACACCTTCTTTACTTTCATATTCTGCTCTCCTTTTCACAATTTAACAGCTATTCACAACGATACAAAACAAATAGCATTCCAACGAGTTATATGATACTTATTGTATCATTTTTATCCTATTACCACAACTGTCCAAAGGTGCCAGATACCGTAGATTGATTTCAAAAGAAAATGAGTACCACTACAGGAACTATCCCATAGTGATACTCATCTGTACCTAGCCTGTTTACTAACTTAATTTATCCGCTTCTTAATACATTCCCTAAAGCATGACAATCAAGTAATCCGGTCAATTAGCCAATTAAATATTCAGCAGCTCACTGTAAACCTTCAGTGCTCCGTCGGTATCATGTGCAAGCACTCTCTTCGCAAGCACCTTACCCAGCTGTACACCTTCCTGATCGAAGCTGTTAATATTCCATACAAAGCCCTGGAACATTACCTTGTTCTCGAAGTGTGCAAGCAGCGCACCTAAAGCAGCCGGCGTCAATTCCTCACCGATAATAATGCTGGACGGCCGCCCGCCTTCGAAATTCTTGTTGCGGTTCTCATCTTCCTTACCACATGCAAATGCAACGATCTGGGCTGCTACGTTTGCACAGAGCTTCTGCTGGCTGGTGCTGTCCTGAATAACAACATCGGTGCCAATCTGGCTGTTCTTAAATCCGATGAACTGTAACGGTACAATATCGGTTCCCTGATGTAATAACTGATAGAAGGAATGCTGTCCATTGGTTCCCGGTTCACCAAAGATGATCGGTCCTGTTACATAATCAACCGGCTCGCCGAAACGGTTTACGGACTTACCATTGGATTCCATATCAAGCTGCTGTAAATGAGCAGGGAAACGGCTGAGTGCCTGGGAATAAGGAAGAACTGCGGTTGCAGGATATCCCAGTACATTACGCTCATAAACACCGATTAATGCATCCAGCATTTCCGGATTCTTCATAAGCTCCCTGTTTGCAGAAAGCTGATCTACTTCTGCTGCACCATCCAAGAACTGTGCAAATACTTCCGGTCCAAATGCCAGAGACAGAACTGCGCCGCCTACTGCGGAAGAAGAGGAATAACGACCTCCGATGTAATCATCCATGAAGAACGCTGCAAGATAATCTGCGCTCTTTGCAAGAGGAGAGGTTTCACTTGTAACTGCAATCATATGCTTGGAAGCATCTAAACCTGCCTTTGCAAGAGCATCCTTAACGAAGGATTCGTTTGTTAAGGTCTCTAAGGTTGTACCGGACTTGGAAACCAGTACGAACAGGGAATGTGCAACATCAATCGAATTTAATACAGCTGCCGCATCATCCGGATCCACATTACTGATGAACTTAGCTTCCATCTTGAAAGTATTGTTCTTCTTAGCCCAGTTCTCTAATGCAAGATACATCGCACGGGGACCTAAGTCGCTTCCGCCGATACCGATCTGTACAACGGTGGTGAACTTCTCACCTGCTGCGTTGGTAATCTCTCCGGCATGTACCTTATTTGCAAATTCTGCAATTCTCTTCTGCTGTGTCACATAAAATTCACGCTTATCCACACCATCAGCCTCTACCTTATTTCCCAGCTGTCCACGGGTAAGCTGATGCAGAACCAGACGCTTCTCGCCCGTGTTAATTACCGCACCATTGTAAAGGGATTCAAATTTCTCTACAAGCTGTGCTTCTTCCGCAAGCTTTGCAAGTACTTCAAGTACCTGATTGTCCACTGCCTTTGCAGCGTAATTATAAGTAAGACCTTCTACCATCGGGATGCTGTAATTCTTTACACGGTCTGCACCGTTTTCACCAGACATCACTTCTACCAGATTGACACGATCTGTCTTCTCAAGTTCCTGATAAGAAGCAAGGGTGTCCAGATTTTTCCAGTTAAGCATAACTGATTCCTCCTTGTGTGCTTTTATAGTTATGTTCATATAAATCCGCATAAATTATACTATCATCTGACCGGAATTTCAATAAAGTTCTCAATTCGAATGCTATTACGACTAAAAGTATGCGATTCAATGATTTATTACAGGTCAGTATATGATCCGGTCGCGTCCCTTTTCTTTTCCGATGTACAGACGCTCATCTGCTATATTAATATTTTCATCCAGTCTAAGCTTCGTATTATATTCAACAAGTCCGAACGTCATTGTCACCTTAAGCTGCAGACCTTCGTAATTGATTACAGTATCACGGACAACACGTTGTAAATGATCCAATAACACCATTGCTTCATCTCCGTTCACACCCTCAAACACAAAGATGAATTCCTCTCCGCCCCATCTTGCCACTACACCGTGGCCTTCCATTTCCTTTTTAAAGACAGCTGCCAGTGTTCTTAATACCTCATCACCACACTCATGTCCATAGGTGTCATTGACCTTCTTAAAGAAATCGATGTCGCCAATCGCAATTGACATAAAAATATCCGGCGATGCAACCTTTTTCTCCATATACTGCATCAGAAAAAGCCTGTTCCATAGCTTTGTTAACATGTCCGTGTTAGCAGCCCTCTGAAGCTCTTTATTATACTTCATCAGCTTTCTTTCAATTATCTGCGAATCCCTGGCAAGCATCATTCCATTTAAATAGAGCATGAAAAATACAGCAACCGTTGTAAATACCTGTAAAAAAATATCATAAAAAATCTGCAGCTGTATGGTCGTAGCATACATCCGGCAATAAAAATACAAAGCAAGCCTTATCACACACAAAAACAGCACTACTGCACATTGATTCCATCTATTCCTACACGTAAAAATCAGATCCATCAAAACAAGTACAAACAGAAAATGCTGTATGCCGATGTTCCAGCCGATCAGACCCACATTAAAACAAACAGCCGCAACTGTAACCACATTGTACCATATAAGTGCTTTTCTTGTATGATTGCGATAGGTCATTCCTATCAGATGCCCATATATTAACACAAATAACAGATTCCCGACCATCCATAAGACACGATGCCCCATAACCAGCAGAACGGATATCACCGCCAGATATATCATCATAACAATGGCGCTGATGCGCAAAGCAATGGGACCATCTGCTTTTTCATTTGGATTATCCACATCCATGAACAATATGTTTTTCAGCTTACCCATTTTATAACTCCCTTATCCCATACTTTTTATGCTTCCATCAGATAGGAAAAGATAAGAAATGCCGTCTTTAATGCATTGTGTCTGATCTTTTCATCTTCAATGCAGAAAATATCATCCTCTATAATCTGAACCCCCATCTTTTCCAATGTAATATGATCCACCTGGACGATTCGCTTATTCTCTGCACTTAAATACCGTTCCCGCACATTCTCATCCACTGTTCCGTTATTTGCAACCACCAGATCGATCTTACGGGAACCCAGATACTCATTCAGTATCTCCACATGCCGGCTGACAGTCTGGATATCCGTCTCACCGGGCTGTGTTACCAGATTGGATATGTATAAAAGCGGAGCCTTCGTTTCCTCCAGAGCGCTCCTCACTTCAGGAGCAAGCAGATGCGGAACAATACTGGTATACAGGCTTCCCGCACTGAAAATAATCAGATCTGCCTCTTCGATCTTCTCCCGGATTTCCTGTTCAATTTTAATATCATGATCATAACTCAGACGGCTGATGTTCCTTATATTCCTGCTGACAGCCTCTTCTCCGAAATATTCTCTTTCCGTGCTTTCACCAACCAGATCGATCTTTTCACCCGTCAGCGGAAGCACTGTCCCTTTAATATCCAGAAGCTTGCACATATATTTGGTTGCTTCCGTCAGATTTCCCTTCAGATCAATCAGGGCTGCAAGCACGATGTTTCTCACAGGATGATTATTCAGGGATCCCTTTTCAAAGCGGTAGCTTAAAAGATCAATAAAATCTTCATCCACGTTAGCCATGGAAAGCAATACCTTTCCGACATCCCCTACTGCCGGTATATTCAGCTCTTCCTTCAGCTTCCCCGTGCTGCTTCCATTATCACTGACAGCAATTACCGTTGTCACATCGATCGGAAAAAGCTTTAGTCCGGACAAAATACAGGATAACCCTGTACCTCCTCCGAAAATAACAACCTTTTTCATAGCAGCTTTATTTCCCCTTTCCGGTTATTTTTGTATATTAATATCATAGCAAATTTCTCTTTAATTTTCAATTATACTGCACTCAATCCATACAATCCCATACAATCCGGCAGCTTATGAACAGGCAGGTCTGAACTGTTCCCAATGATAATGCTGAACTGCCACGGCAATAAGTAGTTGATTGGTACTTATGTACTATTTTTTGGGGTTTTTAATGAATTAATTGTCTATTCCACCAACTATTATTTTTTCCCGGATGACGATATACTATGGGTGTCAGAAGAAGCGGTAAGTTACAGGATCCGCCTGCAGCTTTAAACCGTTTTACGAATGAGGTTCTGAATAGTTACAATAATAAAGAAGGTGACAAAAAGGAGACATTTTACAATGAAAAAGCAGAAAACAGACAAAGGCTTCAGCTTAGTCGAACTCATTATTGTTATTGCAATCATGGCCGTACTGGTTGTCGTATGTGCCCCCATGTATATCAAATATATCCACAAGGCAGGCGTCGCCAGAGACTGGGCCAATCTGAAGCTTTATTATGATGAGATCCAGGCTGATTACGTATCTACCGGAAAATATAATCCCGAAGTAAAGGTCCTGAAACATGACGGGTCAGATAGTTCTATCTGGAATCAAAGAGAAATTTCTTCTTTGGATGGAAACAAAATAAAAATGAAGGCCGGTTATTTTGTAGTGACAAAGTCCCCTTCAAATAACGGTTATCATCTGGCCTATTATTGTGATAAATGTGCTACTGATTATGAGCATCACAAGGATACCTGTATACTGGTCTTAGGAACCTAATCCGGACATCATTTCACAGAAATACTGAGCTTAATGCCATTAGTCCATCCCCTGTCTCTTCATCCGGACAGAGGATGGACAATTTTTTTCCACAAATTATTTTCTCAAATATTCACCAAATCTTAACAGAAATTTTAAATCGTTGATTGTATAATACAACTATAGCTGTTGATTCAGAACGTCATGATCACATGACTCTGAATAATTACCAGATAACAGACAAAGGAGTAACCAATATTTTGAAACCGATCAGAATAACCCAATTTGTTTTTCTCCTTACCGGCATCCTGATGATCGTCTACGGTGCATTCCGTGGCGAAGCTGCCGTTGTTCTCGGTAAGGCAATAAAATTATGTCTGGAGTGTGTGGGAATTGGATAAGAAAACAAACATGATATCAAAAAGATTAGAACACCTGAGAGGATGGATACAGGCTGCTGCCACGCTGCTTACCAACATCCATCTTCCCAATTTTTTCAAAGGAAAAATCTATCAGGGCAATGCGAAAACCGTATGTGTTCCTGGACTAAACTGCTACTCCTGTCCTGCTGCCACAGGTGCCTGCCCAATTGGCGCGTTTCAGGCGGTAGTCGGATCGTCCCGGTTTAAATTTTCCTACTATATAACCGGATTTTTTATATTATTCGGGGTAATCCTCGGACGATTCATATGTGGCTTTCTGTGCCCGTTCGGATGGTTTCAGGATCTGCTCCATAAAATTCCCTGCAAAAAATTTTCTACCGGAAAGCTTAAGCCGTTGAGATATCTGAAATATATCATCCTTCTCGTCTTCGTTATTCTGCTTCCCATGCTTGTAACGAATTCAGTTGGAATGGGCGATCCGTTTTTCTGCAAATATCTATGTCCGCAGGGAGTTTTGGAGGGCGCCATCCCTCTTTCCCTGAGCAATGCTTCAATCCGCATGGCATTGGGGAAGCTGTTTACCTACAAAAGCCTTATTCTGATTGCTGTTGTGGTTTTAAGCATCCTGTTTTACAGACCCTTTTGCAAGTGGATCTGTCCGCTTGGAGCCATCTATTCCTTATTTAATAAAGTATCCTTCCTCCGCATTAAGGTGGAGAACGATCGTTGTGTCGGATGTATGCAGTGCACGAAGGCATGCAAAATGGATGTTAACGTCCTCGAAACGCCTGACCACCCGGAATGCATACGATGCGGCGCCTGCATGAAAGCATGTCCGCACAATGCCATCCACTATCAGTTCATGGGAAAGGATCACCCGGCCGAATAACAGATCAGAACATGGACTGGTCATGCTGTAAAAATGATCAGTCTGAATAATTACAAAATCATCTCACTTCCCGGCATTTTTTAAATGCTTATCCGCATTTCTGCAGATTTTTCCGAATATCCTGATACACATATCCCTTTCTTCTTCCGTCACCAAGTAAAAACAAAAACTTCTTTCCAGATCGTAGGACATCTGCAAAGAAGTTTTTTAGTTTTTCACTATATAAATATTTATGATATTAAACAAACTGCTCAATAAACTCAGTTTTACTGCACGGCTTTCCAAAAAAATAACCCTGCAGATAATCAGCCTTCATCCTCTTCATAGCCAGCTGCCATTCTCCTCTTTCTATGCCCTCTATGCAGATTTTGATCCCTATACTGTGTACCATTTCGATGATTTTCTCAAACAGCTCATAATCTCTCTTATCACTCATTGCTTTTGATGTAAAATCCTTGTCCATTTTAACACAGCCAGGATTCATATCCCTGATACAATGCAGATTGGAATAACCTGTTCCGAAATCATCAATCACAAACGGAATCCCGTTCTCCTCAAGCTTTTTACGGAATTCGCAAAAAGCAGGCGTCATATCCATAAACCCGCTTTCGGTCATTTCCACGCAGATGCATTCCGGCTTCAATTCATTCTCCTGTATTGCAGAAATAATCTTATCCGCAATCTTTCCCTGCAGAATCTGGACATAGGAAATGTTTATGTTCATCTTAAAGCCCGGAATATATTGCTGCATCTCACGGCACATTTTCGCTGCTTCACTCAGAATATATCTTCCTGCAGGAATAATTAATGAAGTCTCCTCCAGCAGAGGAATAAACTCAAACGGGGAAATCCTTTCCACCTCTCCTTCGGAGATCATGGAAAAGCGCATCAGTGCCTCTGCTCCTATTATACGCCTTGATGCACAATCCACAATCGGCTGATAATATACCTCAAAACCTTCAAACTGATTTGCGATTGCATCACGCAGAGCAGCAACGATTCTTTCTTTCTGCAGAAAAGACTCATAATCCTCCTGATTGAAAAAATAAAAGCCCTTCTTTCCTCTGGTCTTTGCCTGCTTCAGGGAAAACTCAAATTTCTTACGGCACTCCTCATAGCCCTCCGAAATAGTCTCTGCATCAATAACTCCGACAGAAACAGTAAATACCGTTTCATATTTTTCCGCAACAATAAAATCCTCTATTCTATCGCAGATCCTTTTCCTTAACTGTACGGCATCCTCTTTCGTATGACTTTCCAGATCCGCTATCACATACTGATCCGCTACCAGATGATACAGCCTCTGGCCTCCGGAAAGACATTCTGTCATGCAGTCTGCTACACTTTTTAGGATATAATCTCCATAAAGAGAGCCCGATGCTCCGTTAATCGCCCCGAAATTATCAATTCCTATATGCATAAGAAAGCCATGTGTAATCGGTTTTGCCTGCGAACGGAGATAAGAACAGAATTCTAATCCTCCCAAAAGTCCACTGACATTATCTGCTCTTTGCGGCTTTCCGGTTTCATTCAGACAGCCGATCAGATAACCCGGCCTGCCGTTTTCATCATCAATTACTACTCCACGACAGTTAATCCATACCGGCATTCCCATTTTATCAAGCCAGCGATAGTGCAGATTGTGAATCTTTTCCTTGCCTTCTGTGATACTACGCATATGTTTTGCAAGCATCGCACGGTCTTCCTCATAGATCGCATGGAGCATTTCATCCGAAGCATTGTTAAGGATCCTGTCCGGTATCAGGAAACGTCCTACCGCCGATTGTGAAATCTTCATCGTATTCTTCTGTAAATCAAAGATATAAAGGAAATCATCCATACAAGGATCAATGATTTCAATAACATTCTGGGTGTCAATCTCTTTAATTACCTTGTAAACATCCATACTCATAATACCTTGTACCTTCTCTCCCGATATTTCATGCCCTACTACACATATGGTATTAATTGTGTCTGGTATGATACTAAGCCTCGAATTTTGCAACCTTAAACTTACGGATCATTTCTCTCAGACCATTTGCCTCGTTGTTCATCTGCTCACTGGCAGCTGCACATTCCTGCGATGTTGCGGAATTCGTCTGTACCACATCGTTAATCTGTTCAATTCCGATATTAATCTGTTTCATTTCAGCGGTCTGCGTCTCCAGCGTCTCTGCAATACCGGTTACCTCTCGTGTAATAATTTTGGAAGTATCCGCTACCTCTTCAAGCTGTGCTGCAGTTTCCTTTGCAACCACCATGCCCTTTTCCACAGCACTTACAGAGCTTTCAATCAATGCTGCAGATTCCTTTGCAGCCTGTGCACTCTGATCTGCCAGAACATTCACCTGATTTGCTACTACAGCAAATCCTCTTCCGGCTTCTCCGGCTCTGGCTGCTTCAATGGATGCATTCAATGCAAGTAAATTGGTCTGGGTAGCAATTTCATTAATCGTTGCAATAATCTTGTCAATCTCCTGTGATGCCTGATTGATTTCATTCATGGAATCCACCATCTCACGCATTTTTCCATTGCTTTCCAGAATGGCACCACCCAGATCCTCGACTCTTCCGCTGATTTCCTTTGCTGCATTCGAATTATGCTCGATCTGCTCCGAAACACCTGTAACGGTTGCTGTCAGCTCTTCTACAACAGAAGCCTGATTGGTTGCTCCCTCCGCAAGATCATTGGAGCTTGCAGCTACCTGCTCTGCACCGCTTGAAACCTGTTCGGATACACGCTGGATTCCCTTCACGGTATCAGCCATGCTTTTCTCAAATGCCATAAAGGAATTCAGAATACCGATGAAGTCACCTCTCCACTCTACCTCAGGCTGGACATCAAAGTTTCCTTCGGAGAAGAGCTTCATGGCACGGTCTATATCATCGATATAGGTTCCCAGAATACGGGTGGACTTACGTATGTTGTGTGCCAGTCTTCCGATTTCATCATCGGAATGATATTCCAGGTTACTGTGCAGGTTTCCTTCTGTTAATTCCTTTGCAACATCTTCAATCGCACGTAACGGCTCAAGAATGGTTTCAAGTACTCTTTTACTTGTTTTCTTTGTCAATATCCAGGCAAAAACCAGACAGATAGCAATACCGGCCAGCCCGACTATCGCACAGATGATGGTACTCGCAACATCACGTCTGTCCAGTTCATCCGTTAATTCATCCAGTTTTTTTACAGTTTCAACACTCTTATTTAATGCAGGAGTACATTCATTCAGAATATCCTCAATTGCCTTATCCCGGTTTCCTGCTTTAATTTCCTTCATGATGGAATTTCCAATGTTTCCCCAATCGTTAAGAGCAGAAGAATATTCCGTATACAGTTCATCCGGAACAACTCCGGTCTGTTTCATAATCTCCAGCTGGGAGCCAACCTCTGCAAGCAGGTTTTCTACTGTCTGTTCATAGCTCTCATAGGTAGAGACATCCTCGTTCAATGCCATTTCCCGAATGTTTCTTGCTGCTGCATTGACATTCATTCTGCAGATTTTTACTGCCTGGTCTGCTGCATTAACACGATACACATAATTCATCATATTAGCAAACAATACCCCTATAACTACGATGGAAAGAAGTCCGGAAACCAGCATCATAATGATCACTTTTCTATATCCGTAGCTTATTCTTTCCTTCAGGTGCATATTTTCCAATTTTGTCTTCATCGTATTCTTTTTGGATTCCATAATTAGTACTTCCTTCCTATTAAATTGTTTTCATCAAATTTGTTATAGCAGAGTTCTTATTTTAAGTCAACTCCTTCTATCGCTTTCTCCCGGCTTTTCTGTAAATTCTACCTTTTGTACGATAAACTCTTCAAATTCAAAAAAAAAATTGAGCATCTTTTATCCTAACAGAAGCTCCTTGGCTGTGTACCTTTTACCCCAAAAGAAGACTCCTTTGTTGTGCACCTTTTACCTAAAAAGAAGACTCCTTTGTTGTGCAAATTGTGGAATTCAAAGGGAACTCTTCAGATAAGTTGACTTTATATGGAAAATTTGGTATATAACTCTATATCGAACTGGGTAATAAGTACTATATTATTATATAAGAACAATAACGTCAGCCGTTATGGATTGGAGGCAAATGAACAATATAGAGAATATCTGGCAGTTTCTTGAGAATTTAAATGAATATGTATATGCAACCGATATTGAAACCAATGAGCTTGTATACATGAACCGTAAGGCTCTGGATGCTTATGAACTAAAATCACTGGATGAGATAAAGGGCAGAAAATGCTATGAGGTCCTGCAGAAATCCTCCACCCCCTGTGGCATATGCAATAACGACCGGCTTTGTGTCGGAGCCTTTGAGGAATGGCGCTACTATAATCCGGTAATTGATAAATATATGCTTTTAAAGGATACTCTGATAACCGATTCTGCAAGGAAGAAAAAGTACCGGATCGAAATCGCCATCGATATCAGCGAGGAGCGTTCCCAGAATAAGGTCATCCAGAAATACCGGGATATGGGAGCTTTGGTAAATGAAGGGCTTAAGGTTGCACTTTCTGCAGATACTCCGGATGAAACCATCCAGATTATTCTTGAGTATCTCGGTAAATCATTAAGCGGTGAAAGAACTTATATTTTCGAAAAGAATGAAAACGGCTGTGATGACAATACTTACGAATGGACTGCTGCCGGAATAAAGCCCGAAAAGGCCAATCTGCAGAATCTGCCGCCGGAGATCTGTGCAAACTGGTATCACTGTTTTGATGAGGGAAAATGTATCGTCATTCAGGATCTGGAAGAAATGAGGGAATCGGATCCCTTACAGTATGAAAATTTAAAGCGGCAGGGGATTCATTCCATTGTCGTTGTTCCTATCTATGATAAGGGAAAAGTCATTGCGTTTTACGGAGTGGATAATCCGCCACCCATGCTTTTGGAATATACATTCAGCATGCTTCAGATTATGGGCTCCTTTCTTGTCTCCTGTATCAGGCGGAGAAATCTGATGAGAAAACTCGAAGCTTTAAGCTATAAGGATGCCCTTACCCAGCTTGGCAATCGCTTTGCCATGAATAACTATATACAGCAGATTAATAAGCAACACAGCATTGGCATCGTGTATTGCGACATCACAGGTCTGAAGCAGGAGAATGATACTGTGGGACATCAAATGGGTGACCAGCTGATTCTCAGGGCATCTGCCTGTTTAACCAAAGTATTTGGTGATCACGGAGTATTCCGTATCGGAGGAGATGAGTTATTAGTGATCTGCTCCCCCATCGACCAGGATACGTTAGCGGAACGGGTAAGCCGGTTACGGGAGCTGATGCTTGAGCATTCCGTCAACATGGCCATCGGCACCGTCTGGGCGGATAAGGTATCCACGGATCTGGATGTTTTGCTACAGGAAGCTGAAAAGCAGATGTATCAGGACAAGGCAGAATATTACAGAAAAAGCGGAATAGAACGAAGGCGGCATTAATATGCCGCCTTCATTTCAGACTGTAGACAAAAAGTATGTACTTTATTAATAATAAACACTTTGAAGTGTTGCTACCACAGAAAATGCATCTTCAAAAGGAGTCAAATAAGAAATTTGATCAGATTTTGCTTATATTTCTGAACATGAAGAAGTGGGGCAGAAAATCTTTTTTGAAGGACAGATATATGATGCATTCAGTCTTTTGATAAGCCTTGTGGGAAAAGCGGAAAAATCAATAGTCTTAATAGACAATTATGTTGATGTTGGGACTTTGAACATTCTTGCAAAAAAGAAAGATGGTGTAGATGTAACAATTTATACCGTTCGCAGAACCCGTTTGGCGGGTCAGGATATTGCAAATTTTAACAGCCAGTATCCAACATTAACTGTGAATTATACGGGAGCCTTTCACGACAGATTTCTTATTATAGATGAAGAGACAGCATACCATATTGGTGCATCGCTCAAAGATGCTGGTAAAAAATGTTTTGGAATAAGCCGGATAGAAGATGTAGGAATTATTTCAGATATACTTCAGCGTTTAGAAATTGAAACGGAAGAAGCGAACAATTAAATAACGAACAAAAGCCTGAGGCTTCTTTAGAAGCACTCAGGCTTTATCATTCTGAAAACTAGATCTGGAACTGATGCAGCAGCTGTACCATAGTCTGTGCCTGTGCGGACTGTTCTTCGCTGACAGCGGCGGTCTCCTGAGAAGATGCGGAGTTGTTGTCCACGATTTCGGCCACATGAGCGATGTTTTCATCGATCTGCTGGACGCTGGACACTTCAGCCTGAAGGGCCTGTGCCATATCAACCATACGCTTGGTAGAAGCCTCGGCTTCTTCCATTACCTGATCCATGCTGGCTTCGGTTTCTTCTGCAATGGCGATTCCCTTGTTGACAGCATCGATGGTGCTCTCGATCAGCTTTGTGGTCTCTCCGGCAGCCTCGGTGGACTGTTCCGCCAGATTCTTGACCTGCTCGGCTACGACAGCAAATCCGCGGCCTGCTTCTCCGGCACGGGCAGCCTCGATGGAGGCATTCAGTGACAGGAGGTTGGTCTGGGAAGCGATATCCTCAATGACCTGAATGATAGAACGAATCTCCTCGGAACATTTACTGATCTCACCGATTGCGACTTTCAGTTCCTGCATCTTGGCATTGCCATCAGCAACCGTCTGTGCGGACTGCTTGGAGATATCTGCAGTCTCCTGTGCAACTCTGGCTTTTTCTTCAATACTCTTTGCCATAGCGTCGATCATCTGGGATGCTTCGGAAATCTTGGAGCCTGTGCGGTACAGCCTTCTGCCAGATCGGTAGCTGCCTGTGCCAGCTGCTCGGAACCACCATCGATCTCCTGTGCGCTGACCTGAATGGTGGACAGTGTCTTCTTCATATCGGCAATGATCTTCACCATGGAATCCTTGATCTGTACAAAGTCACCGACATATTCTTCCGTAGGCTCTACACGGTAATTGCCCTGACCCATCTGACCTAAGATCTCGGAAATCTCGGTGATCATCTTGGTAAAGTTGTCGTTCATGAAATGAACGGCCTGCACCATGATGCCGACTTCACTGTCATCCTCCGGCAGATCCAGACGGCTGTCAAAATGTCCCTGCGCAAGTACTTTCATCTGCTCGGATACTTTTACAATGGGAATCAGCAGTTCCTGTTTTGCAATGGTCAGTGTGGTGACAATCTTGCGGGCAATGGTCAGGAAGCAGAGAATGAAAATCACCATGGTAGTGATCATTATCAGATTCAGAGTATTTTGCTTCTGAGCCATACGTGCCTGGATATCATTGATACAATTATCTGTGGTTGCAGTGATCTCCTGTACGGTAGATTCATATTCCTCACCAAATACATAAGAAATAGCTGCTTGTGTATCTCCGGAACCGACCTTATCCATGGCTTCTTCTTCCAGAGGAACCAGACCGTTGGACATTTCAGCAATATTGTTTAACTGTGCCCATTCATTGTCGGTCAGACCGTCTTTCTGAAGACCTTCCCAGGCAATGTCACGATTTTTGTCCTCGTTTAATTCCTTCATATAATTGTCATAGTAGGTCTGGTCTCCGGTGACTGCGTAAGACTGTACGGCAGCGGTCAGCGTCTTGGAACCCAGACGATACTGGTTCAGATACATGGTAGCTTCCAGCTGCTGGGAATTGATCCGGCTCAGATACATGTTGGATCCGACGAACAGGATCAGCATAACGATGCTGATGATCAGTATCCGATAGGTTGATCTTGTGTTTTGCTGCAGCATGGCAGACTGACTGGTTACTTTGCTTTGCTTTTTCATTTGAAATATAACCTCTTTTCTGTAATACATGGTGAACTGATGTGTTACGAAAATTCTTTTCTTACAGTATACTACAATTATCGGAATTATACAAATCTTGCACCTTAAAAAATACAGCAAAAACGCGTAAAATTATTTATACGAACCATCAGTGACGACTTGCACCCTATACAGGAAGATGGTACTATAAAAAGTAAGAGGCATGATTCGGAAAAGAGAAGATAACGGTAAAAATAACGATAAATAAACAGACTGTAGACAAAGCTCCCTCACAGGAAGGAGCTTTGTCTACAGTCTGAAATGAAGGCGGCATTAATATGCCGCCTTCATTTCTCTCTTTTTCTGATACATCTCCTCATCGGCACGCTCCCGCACCTTTTCCAGATCGGTATCCTCAGTCGTGGCAACCGCACAGCCACAGGCAATTCCCACCTCGACCGGAATAATGTTCTTATTGTTTAATATCCCTACATCCTGATGCAGCTTACGGAGCACGCTCCTGATCTTACAGCCACTACCCTCCGGGATAATGCAGCAGAACTCATCCCCGCCGATGCGGTAGCATTTACCGTAACGTTCAAAATTATCCTCGATAATACGTGCCGCATTGACAAGATAAGCATCCCCTGCCCGGTGACCATAATGATCATTACACTGCTTGAGATTGTTTAAATCAAAGGTCACAATCATATAGCCGGCAAATTGCTTCTCATTTCTGACATAATAATCATAGGCATTCCGGTTATACATTCCCGTCATGGAATCATTCAGGGCAAACTGCTCAAGCTCCTCTGCCCGGCGTACCTTTTTCAGGCTTGCAACCGTTTGTCTGGCTGTCGCTATTCCAAACAGGAGAATAAAAATCAGAAATGCGATTCTTCCGAATACACCAGCATTATTTCCGGTTCTATAATATCCGATCAGGTCGATTATGGCAGCCAGAAATACCAGTATCAGTGCTCCCACACAATACTTAAGCTTCTGGTCAAGCTGACGTTTCACCATTTTATTTATAATAGCCACAAGAACGTACACTATCACCAGAAGAATGATCAGATGTGTCATCCACAGGCTCTGCCTGAACTCGTAAAGCCCTGTCATATTCAGGATATGGTCCAGAACGATCACAGCAACGTCCATCACAAAGATGATTTTCCAGCACCGGTTGTCATGGATCTCCAGAAAGCTCTTCACAAACAGGAGAAATGGCATCGGCATTATCATGAGGGTAACAAATGCAAGATAAGAGCATGCCTGTCGATTGACGAAAATAAGTGCAGCCATATTTGTCTCATTAGCAGACCACAGTCCCAGCAAAATAGAAAAAATTCCCAGATACAGTAATGTTCCGTCAACCTGATTTCCTTTATTGATCACTATCCAGTATAGGGTAATATATAAACCCACAAGTCCAATAATCATACTTATGAGGGATGCGAACATCGACTGCTGGAGCAGTCCCATATATATATCATTCCCGCCACCGATATAGAAGATCTGCTCCTGGTGTGCTGCCATCTGGTAGCATGGCGTAAGCTGTACACAGACCCGGCTCACCCCGTCCGGGAGCACAACAAAGCACCATCTCCAGCCCGGTGTATCACCCCATATACTGTCTGATGTCTCCAGTGTATAAAGCTCTTCTCCGTCTGCATATACGGCAACACTCTGATGTGCCGTATAAAACACAATTGAACCGGGTGCCTCACCATATGCCTCCATCAGAAAATCATACTGCTCTCTGCCATCCTCCTCAAAATGAACCTCATCCGGCACACACTTCTTCAGCGTTTTTACAGAAACCGCACGGTCTGACGTAAAGAAAATACATAAAAGCACCATCACCAATGCAGCTGTGACTATGGAAATCAGTATTCCCCGTTCCCTCTTCATGTCGTAATTCCTTTCAACACAAGATAAGCAAAGTGTTACTGTTTACTCCGGAATCATATTCCTGCGAAGCCAGACAGCCCGTGTCCGGCAGCTATGTGTGCAGTAACAGCAAGCTTGCCATGTTTTCCACATTTTTCTAATATAAGCACCATCTCCAATAGCTTGAAAATAGGACATAAGTACCATTCCTTGTTATTAGATATACCATATAAAGGAGCTATCGTCAATCAGAGAATTCCGAAAACGGGATAGACGAAACAGGAAGGACAATTCTTACTTTATTTTCATGATTCGTATAAAAATTCCTCCAGCAGGGCTTCCAGCTCCTGCTGCTGGGAAAAATTAACGATTCCCGGTTCTTTCGTTCTATCAGAAACGGCTTTTCCCATAGTTTCCTTCTGCCTAAGCTCATCCAGTGCCGACAGCTCTGTTTCCAGCCGCGGGCAAAGGTGATTGTCCAGATAATCTACCAGATTGATCTTAAGGAGCTTCTTTTTTTCCTCCAGGTTCGTAAAACTCATCACGGAAAAGTACAGATACAAGCCCAGAATACTGATTAAATAATAGGGAACCATATCAAACAGTGTTTTGCCAAATGACAGCTGCAGGAAAATGCTGATCCCCGTTGATAAGATAAAGAAAAACATCATCTGTCCGGATAGCTGCAGGTATCTGGTCAAAGGTATCCCCAACAGCTTCAGCTTTTTGATGAATTTATCCACATACACGGATGTGTTTATCATTCTGCCATTTAATTTGTAATAATTTACATACTTTTGGCGACATTGCTTCAATGCGTTACTCCGGATCATACTCATATTCTCAGATTCCTGCAATAAAACGTGAATCATCACACCTGCAATTGTCTGGAATATAATACTTAAAGATAGAAATACTATCATACAAACAGATAAAAAATGGAAATTTTGTAATAATGACAACATAATCCTTCCTCCATGCCTGTCTATAATTCTGAACAGTTATCTGAATATATTATATAATTATATATTTATTATGGGAGGGATCAGTTATCTGATTATTTCGACAAAAAACGGACTTTCTATGGAAAACGCAGAAGGAATCTGCTATACTTTCATGTATCGAACCAAAATGGGAGGCATCTGTATGGAACAATCAACTGGTTATAAAATTGTGCTGACCGGCGGTGGTACAGCCGGCCATGTTACTCCGAATATTGCACTGCTGCCGCATTTACAAAAGGCAGGCTTTGAAATATCTTATATCGGTTCCTATGATGGCATCGAAAAGAAACTGATCGAAGACTTTCATATTCCTTATTATGGTGTTTCCACCGGCAAATTCCGACGTTATCTTGATGTAAAGAATCTCACGGATCCCTTCAAGGTCATTAAGGGCTTTGGGGAGGCTAAGAAGATATTGAAGCAGCTTAAGCCCGATGTGGTCTTTTCCAAAGGAGGCTTTGTCAGTGTTCCCGTCGTCCGGGCCGCTGCCGCTCTCCATATACCGTGTATCATCCATGAATCCGATATGACCCCCGGACTTGCCAACAGGCTTTGTATTCCCGTTGCGAAAAAGGTCTGCTGTAACTTCCCGGAAACACTCGCCATGCTTCCTAAAGATAAGGCGGTCTTATCCGGTTCGCCGATCCGTGAAGAACTTGCAAATGGCAATAAGGCAGACGGACTTTCCTTCTGTGGCTTTAATACTTCCAAACCGGTAATTATGGTGATCGGCGGAAGTCTCGGTGCGAACTCCATTAACATTGCCGTCCGCGATGCACTGCCTGTCCTGTTACAGGATTTTCAAGTCGTTCACATCTGTGGTAAGGATAAGGTTGATGAAAAGCTGAACGGCACTGCCGGATATAAGCAGTTTGATTATGTGAAATCAGAATTAAAAGATTTATTTGCTGCGGCAGACATTGTCATTTCCCGTGCAGGCGCAAACTCCATCTGTGAGCTGCTTGCTTTAAAAAAGCCCAACGTCCTCATTCCTTTATCCGCAAGCAGCAGCCGCGGTGACCAGATCCTGAATGCGAAATCCTTTGAATCACAGGGCTTCTCCGTTGTTTTAGATGACGATGCCCTGACGCCTGAAATGTTATGTGAGAAGGTGACAGAGCTCTTCTTTGAACGCCAGCATTACATTGATGCCATGGCAAAGAGCAACCAGTTAAATGCCATTAAAACCATTATGAGCCTCATTATGGAACAGGTCAGGAAATAAATAAATCTAATAGAAACATTTACTCTTCATCTACAAGATCGAATTTAATCCGGTCTTCGTATGGAAGAATTAGTTTCGTTACAATCTCATCTGCCAGGGAACGCATATCCTCAATCGTTTCGTGGCAGTTTTCTTTTGTGACTTCAAACTTTCCATCAATCAAATCATTGCAGATCTGATGATTGATTTCATCTGAAAAATGCAGGATATCCATATAATTTTCCAGGTTTAAGATCGTTTCACGATTGTTCATGAAATAAAAGCACCGTACATTATCGTATTCCAGCAGCGTATTCATCGCTGTTTCCATATTATACAGATAAGCGGCAAGATCCCCGTCCCGATAGGTGCTGTCCCACCAGAGCATCGAATATGGCGGCATGAAAATATAGAATTCCGTTTCCGGATGTGCTTCGATCCTTGAGGTCAGCAATTCCAGATTCTGGGAAAGCAGATCCTCATAATATTTTTCCGGCTTTTCTTCCGCAATGGAGGGCTTACGGATATACAATCCCAGCGCCATATCGGAATTAAATTCCTTCCACTGTGCCCAGTTATAAGATTCATCCTCGTTATAGTCACCGGTTACAGACTTCGCAATCATATAAGGAATCTTCTCAAACAGGACTCCCTTATTCAGCACATACTGAATGTCATTGATATAATTATTATCATACAGATACATCGGACATCCCGTCAGTTCAAAAGTCGGTTCCGGATCTGCAACAAGAGCCGACGGATCCAGATTATAAAAAACATATTTTAACTGCTGATGTTCAAAAGCCTCATCTAAAAGGTAACAAAGATCCGCCGTTGCACCGTAGGAACGGATCGCTTTAATCACATGGCAGTTAAAGCCCTCATCAAACCAGCTGTTATCGTAGTTTTCTGCAACTGAAGATCCTGCCACCACACTGTCATAGTCAAAATTCTTTAGCGTCCCGACCACCTGATATTCCTTATCTGCCAGTACTGCCTTCAGTCCCGGAAGAGCCTTATGATACTGGAAAAAAGGATCAAAGATCACTACAACTGCCATGCACAGCAACAACAGGGATCCGCTTCCTATGAAAAAACGCTTTAAAAATTGTCTTGAAGTCATATTTTTTCCTTATTATATAAATTTATATTGCTTATTTCATTTTCGGGCGTCCGCCCTATAGAAATCAGCATATGAAGTCTGTTGTGAGCAAGCTCCCACAGACTTCATATGTTGATTTCTGCACGGCGGAACTGTTGCTAAAAGTTGAAGTAAATAAATGTACTTACCTGTGAGAAGGAAATCACAGACCATACGAAAATAAATACCACCCATGCGCACAGCTTCTTACGGAATGGATTCTCTGCTACCATCTGAAGCGTATTCTTCCGGCTGATCACAACGGCGCTGATAATAAGCAGCAGAAGGAATAGTACCACATAAGCATATTGCAGCATATCAGGAAACTTCAGGGTAAGCACCTGCTTTATGAGGTAAAACTCCGGAATATCCAGATTGGCCGCCAGCTTAAACAGATATCCTGTGTTCTTAAAAGCAAAAATATTCTTAAATAACTGGATGGCCGATGTCATACTGCTGCTTCCAAAGAAAATGAGCGACAGATTAAAGAATCCAAACGTAAAAATCCAGCCAAGCCATCTTGGAATATACCATTTTGCAGGCATCTTTTCATTCGAGCCCTTTACACCGACTATTCCCAGATTATCCCAGATCACAAGCAGGCCCTGCATGGAGCCCCATGCAATATAGGTCCAGTTCGCCCCGTGCCAGAGTCCGCTTAAAAAAAAGACCATAAACGTATTAAAGATCGTCCGTGCCTTGCCCTTACGACTTCCTCCCATCGGAATGTATACATACTGGATGAAAAACCGGGACAACGTCATATGCCAGCGCTGCCAGAGCTCCTTCACCGAGCAGGCCTTATACGGTGAATTGAAGTTTATGGGAAGCTCGATGTTAAACATCTTGCCAAGACCGATCGCCATATCACTGTATCCGCTGAAATCAAAATAAATCTGGAATGTATACGCCAGAATCATAAGCAGAGTGGACGGCGTATCCAGAAACAGATTCTGCTCAAAGCCAAAATTCACCGGAAGTGCCAGATTGTCTGCCAGAAGCACCTTTTTACCTAATCCGATCGTGAATATAATGATTCCCTTCGCAAACTGATCACTGTTAAAACGGCGGTTAGCCGTATCCTCAAACTGGGGCATCATTTCTTTATACAGAACAATCGGACCCGCAATCAGCTGTGGAAAGAAGGTAACAAAGGTCAGATAATTAATAAAGGAATAATGCTCTGCCTTGCCCTTCGCCCTGTCAATGATAAAGGAGAGCTGTTGAAACGTGAAGAAGCTGATGCCGAGCGGAAGCAGTATATGTCTCAGTGTAAAGTCTGTCTTAAAAACCGCATTTACATTTTCAAAGAAGAAATCATAATACTTAAAGTAAAACAAAATACCCAGATTTAAGAGTACACCTGCCCAGAGTCCGGCCCTGCATACCTTCGGTGATGAAAATTTCTTTAACAGAAAGCTCAACAGGTAGTTCACCAGAATACTTCCCAGAATCACAAACAGATAATATAGATTAAAATAGCCGTAAAACCATAATGACATTACAGCCAGAAATAATTTCGCCATTTCATATGCCCTGCAGCGGTTCAGCCCATACCAGCCAAGCAGCGCAAGAGGCAGAAATAAAAATATAAATATATAGGAATTAAAAAGCATAAGTAACCTCGCTTAATCAAATGATGAATCTGCACTTCTTGTAGTTTAGCATCAATTGTATAGTTTGTCTAATTTCCGGAAATAATCCTTTCTATAGCCAGTATTTAAAATTCCATCTGATGTTATACAGAATTACTGTAAAGTCCTGTTCAACAAATGACCGCATCTGGTTCCCGATACATATCATTATAGTTTCAGAAAGGAATCCCATTAATTATGAACCTGATTATGAAAAAGACCATAATTGTATTTTCTATCCTTGTTACCTTCTGTGGATGCCTGTGCGGCTGCTCCTTCGCTCACAATATCTATCCTTCCACAGAAAGTTACGAAAATGAAGATTTCGAGACGGTAAACACCTCCAGGGTAGACAGTACTTACTCCTTATCGCCCGTTATGCGTGAGCTTCGGAAATCTGTTATGGAAATGCTGGGAGAAAATTACTGGCCGAATGCATTGTATACCGCAGAAGAATTTGAAGAATTAACCGGAATTCCGGAAGAAATGTACCACAGCTTTCTTGCCGAGTATGAACACACCGAAGCCGGTACAGATATGATGATCCTTGTGGAAGCCAAGGAGGAGGAGGTTACCAACGTGGAACTCCTTCTTGACCAGTACCGGGAAAAGCTTCTGAAAACCTACGAAAAGCAGCCAATAAACCATGCCAAGGTCGAAGCCTCCCGGATTGAAGTCATTGATAATTATATCTGTTTCGTACAATTAGGTGCCGATACCTCTGTCCTCAAAAATGCGGATGAAGACACATTAGTCAGCTTCTGCCAGAACCAGAACGAACAGGCACTTGATATTCTTGAGAAAAAATTATATGCCATGAAGGGATTTTAAATAACCTGTCCCATAGATCATCTGCGTGGTAATTTGAACAGTTACAGATATTTATTCATTCTCCTCGTCAAGATCAACAAGACGCAGACCTGCTGTATCGGTAACCGGAAGTGAAAATACAATCGTCTTTGCAGGAGTCTGCATTCCGGCCTGCTCCATAATCGCCTTCATAATGCTGTTCTTCTGATCCTTTTTGGTTACAATAAAGATCATGGCCTTTTCTGCGGCAATTGTCACACCCAGATACTTTTCCGCATATTCCATACCGGTTCCCTTCGCATGAATCACCGTTCCACCATAGGCACCGGCACCGCGGGCTGCATCCATCACCATTTCCAAATTTCCCTGATCTGCAATTGCAACAATTAATTCATACGTGGTATCCTTCAATGTCGATTCCTCACTTTCCGGCAATTCCTGTCTATCGAGTAAAAACTGCAGTGTTCTTTTTCCTCCGATACTGCTTAACGGCACCAGGAAGGCAATTCCCTCTCCGGGCGCATCAATCTGAAGCTTCCGCTGCAGATCCTTTTTCGTCAGCATCCAGTCACGCTGCTGCACGAAATTGAAGATCACCATCTTTTCCGAAGCTTCCAATCCCAGATAATCCAGAATATCTCCCCTCGCGGTTCCCTCTCCCAGAGTAATATACATGACCTCCAGCTTATCCTTCTTATATAAATCAATGTATTTCTTACTATTCTTACGATCAATGATCGTCGTCATAATATAAACGTCACTCATAGATTACCCTTTCTGATCACTGTTCCATCCCCTCACAGTCACCATGCAAAATCCATAATTAAAGTTCGATGATATCCATATCCCCGGAGGCAAGAACAGCCACATCTGCACCAACTGCAGCACGCTTGTGTGCCTGACTTTCCTTCACGCGGAATACCACACCAAGAATCTGGATGGTAATCAGCGGTGTCATCGCTACCATGGCAACCACACCGAATGCATCGGTCATGATATTGCCACCTGTAACCTCACATGCACCCATGGCAAGCGGAAGCAGGAAGGTTGCAGTCATCGGACCGGATGCCACCCCACCGGAGTCAAATGCAATCGCCGTAAAGATCTTCGGTACAAAGAACGTAAGCAGCAGCGCAATTGCATATCCCGGAATAATGAACCACATAATCGGAATACCCGTAAGCACTCGCAGCATCGCCATTCCGATGGATACCGATACACCGATGGATAAGCTCGTTCCCATTGCTTTGGCACTGATCGCCCCTGAGGTAATCTCTTCTACCTGCTTCGTCAGCACAAATACCGCAGGCTCTGCCTTAACAATGAAATAACCGATCAGCATACCAATCGGAATCAGTATATAACGATACGGCAGTCCCGCTATCGTCTGTCCCAGATAATTACCTGCCGGCATAAATCCGACATTTACACCCGTAAGAAAGAGTACAAGACCTGCATAAGTATATAAAAGACCCACAACAATCTTAACCAGAAGCCGCTTTTGGATATCTTTTGAAATCAACTGGAATAAAAAGAAGAAAACAATGATTGGCAGAAGGGAAATTGCTATCTCCTTCATATATGCCGGAAATTCCTCCATAAAAGCACGCCACATCTGCACCGTATCATCCATAATCTGAATCGGTTCGGATCCAGTACTCATGGCATTTACATCCGGCCGGTAAATCATACTTAGCACTAAAACCGCAAGAATCGGCCCGATGGAGCATAAGGCAACCAGACCAAAGCTGTCGTCTGCTGCCCGCTTATCGCTTCGGATTGCAGAAATACCGACACCGAGTGCCATAATAAACGGTACTGTCATTGGCCCTGTGGTAACACCGCCTGAATCGAACGCCACCGCAAGGAAATCTCCCGGAACAAAGTAAGCCAGCGTAAATACAACCGCATAAAATACCAACAGCATATGGGATAACTGGATTCCAAACAGCATACGTACGAGAGCAAGCACCAGGAAGAAGCCCACACCAACAGCCACAGTAAGAATCAGCACCATATTGGGGATCGAGGGAACCTGACCGGCAAGCACCTGAAGATCCGGTTCGGAAATCGTAATCATCACACCCAGCAGGAAGCTTAATGCAATCATTATGAAGATATTCTTCGATTTCGTCATTGTCGTACCGACACGTTCGCCCATCGGAGTCATGGAAATATCCACACCAACGTTAAAAAGCAGCATTCCCATAATCAACAAAACACCGCCCACCAGAAACATTAAGATAATACTGGGTGAAATCGGCGCAATGGTGAAACATAGCACAAGCACAATGGCTATGATCGGAAGTACTGCTTTTAAGGTTTCTTTAAATTTTTCACGGAGATTCGAAGGAAGAAATTTCAACAATATATCGCCTTTCGTAACTGTTCTATTCCTCATTCAGCAACCGGGGCTTTAAGCACACAGAACCGTTATTCGCCTTTCTTATAGAATAATCTGTCAATTCCCCGTTTCATAAGAATAAGTAAAGATATCTTAACACAGATACCTTTTCTTATCAATAATTTCAAAATAGATTTAACATAAATTTACTTATTATTTACGTTATTTTAATATTCTCCATAGCCTCATATTATAGCAATGAACATTTATAAAAATATTCATTGCTATTTTGGTTAGTGTATGCTAACATGTAGTTGTTGAAAGTAAAATATATAAAGAAAAGGATATCCACCTGCAATGGCAAAAGCATTTAGTGAAGAAGAAAAAGAGCAAATCAAAATCCGCATCATGGAAACAGCCCTCGATCTGTTCCATGACAAAGGAACAAAATCCTTAAGCATTCAGGAATTGACGAAGCGTGTCGGTATTGCACAGGGAAGCTTTTATAGCTTCTGGAAAGATAAGGACGCACTGGTTTTGGACGTGATGCATTTCCGTGCACAGCAAAAGCTCGATCTTTTAGAGCAGCGTTTCCCGGACTCTCTGCCGGATCCTGTCGGATTCTTAACGGAAATCATCTATGTGAATTCCATGGATCTCATGCATAAAGGACAGAACCAGCCGGTTTACTCCCAGAGCTTTGCTATTCTTTCAAGAGTCAATGTGGATACCGAAAATCGTTTTGGTGTGGTTTATCAGTATTTTCTTGAAAAGCTCGCTTCCTATTGGAAAGACCACGGCGCTGTGAGGAACGTGGATGTACGCGGACTTGTTAATGTATTTGCGGGAAGCTTTGTTCTGTTTTCCAACTCCGTGCAGTTTGATCCGGACTACTTTGACCAGATATTGAAAGCTTTTATTGAAGATAATGTAAGGAGATTTATAACCCTTTAGCCAGTTTATGCAATCCGTCAACTTATGATGACATTGCTGAACTATTATAACAACATCTAAATCAGGGTAACTATTCAGGAAAGGGAACCAGATATGAATAACAAAATGACTCTCGATTTCAAGGAAATTAAAAAAGATGATATTTTAACCGCCGGTGGAAAGGGTGCAAATCTTGGTGAAATGACCGCTGCAGGAATTACGGTTCCGGGTGGTTTCGTTGTAACCGCCGAGTCCTACCGGGCATTCCTTAGAGAAAATCATCTGGATGAAATTTTCCGAAAGGAGCTGACTGCTGCCGGAACGGACGAAGCAAAGCTCCTGGAGGCTGCTGCCAAATTACGAAATCTGATTATGCAGGGAAATCTTCCGGAAGATGTGGAAACGGCCATTCGCAAGAAATACCAGAAGCTTGGGGAGCACATACGTGTAGCAGTACGTTCCTCTGCAACCGCTGAGGATCTGCCGGATGCAAGCTTTGCCGGACAGCAGGAAACCTACTTAAATGTCCGCGGTATCGATGAGGTTCTTGCCAGGGTAAAAAGCTGCTATGCTTCCCTTTGGGGCAACCGTGCCGTCTGCTACCGCTGCAATCAGGGTTACGACCAACTTTCCGTTGCTCTTGCCGTTGTCATTCAGGAAATGGTGGAAAGCGAGAAATCCGGTGTTCTCTTCACTGTAAATCCGATCACACACAATACCGAAGAAATGCAGATCAACGCAAGCTACGGACTCGGTGAAAGTGTCGTAAGCGGACGGGTTACTGCCGACAGCTACCTATGTGATAAAAAAGGAAACCTCAAATCCTGCCAGATCGGTTCCAAACAGACACAGATCATCTACGCCGATGAAGCCGGCAGCGCAAATACCAGAGAAGTCCCTGTTTCCACAAAGATGCAGCAGGAACGCTGTCTGAACAAGCAGGAAATTGCAGCTCTCTGTGCCGAAGCTGTCCGCGTGGAAACCCATTACGGATATCCAATGGATATTGAATGGGGAATCCGCAATGGATTGGTATACATCTTACAGGCACGTGCCATTACCACCCTTAAGATGGATCATTCCGAAGAGAACCGGCAGGTTGCCGAATACATAAAGAACAGCACCATTAAGGGAAAAGAAAAGGAAAATATGGCCTTCCAGCTGGAGAAAATGCCCTATGCCTATCGTCCGCTTGATTATGATTACATGCTGACCATTAACCATCAGAAAGCAAAAATTTTTGGAGAAAACGGTCTCATACTTACTACCGATCCGCAGATGGACGATGACGGCATCCAGACACTTCCCATCTCAAAGATCGGACTCAATAGGAACATTTTCAAGCTCCCAGGCACCTTAAAAATGCTGAAAAATTTTGACCTTTGCGCAAAGAAATGTCATGCCTTTATGCCGGAATACGAATCTGAGGTGGCCAAAATCACAGAGATGGATTTTCGAAATAAATCCCTGAAGGAATGCGGTGAATTTATTACTTACAGTCTGGAATTGTTAGGCCGCCTGACCTATGACCGGTTTAAGTATGCTCTTTTCCCTTCTGTTCTCGCCAGTGATCTCGAAAAGACGGTACAAAAGATAGATCCGAAATATACCAAATACGATTTATTCTGGGGCTTAAATAATAAAACTGCTGAGGTAACCAGAGATGTTGCTGCTCTTGCCACCAAAATCAGGACAGACGAAAAGCTCTCTGCAGAAATCCTGGCAGGAACAAAATATAAGGATCTCTGTCAGAAGTTTCCTTATATTAAGGATCGCTTCGATGCCTTTTTACAAAAGAACGGCTACAAATCCGACTACAACTGCTACTGTGTCCATGCACAGACCCTGTTGGAAGATCCTGACCGCTTAATCCATATTTTACAGCCATTAATTGCCGAGCAGGGGCAATCCGTGGTAAAAGGAGAAGACAATAAGGACTTTTCTGTATTAATGAATCAATTGAAGGAAATCTATGGAGACAAATATCCGGCACTTCAAAAGAAAATAGAGGATTTCCGGTATTTCCACATTGTCCGGGAGGAAAGCCAGTATTTGTGGGAGACCATTTTCTGTTGTGTCCGCCGCTGTCTGAAACGTGCCAACCAGCTATTGCTTGGTAACGAAAACTTTGAAGGTGGTATTGCGAATCTGTTTGTAAAAGAGCTCATTGAGACCTGCAGGCGCGGCTCTTTATCCGAAAGTGACAAGGAAAAGATCATACGCCGTGACAGCAAACATGAGCTTTCCCAGAAGGTATGGGATGCTTCCAAGCTTCTGGTATTTGACTCCAATGGCGACGTGTTAAAGGGTGTCAGCGGAAGTGCCGGAGTTGCCGTCGGAAAGGTCTGCCTGATCCATGGGCCGGAAGAATTTCACAAGATGCATAAAGGAGATATTCTGGTCTGTCATCTGACAGATCCCGAATGGACGCCTTTGTTCGGTCTGGCCAGTGCTGTCGTTGCAGATACCGGCTCTGCCTTAAGCCATGCTGCCATTGTCGCAAGAGAATATGGGATTCCCGCCGTTCTCGGTGTTGGCTTTGCCACAACGAAGTTTCAGGATGGCGATACCATTAAGGTAGACGGTGATCACGGAGAAGTTACCTCCTGTTGATTTCTGATAGACAATCATATTTTGAAAAAAGTTCTTCCGTAGATCAATTTAAAAAATAGAAACAGAAAACAGATTCATAAAATCAATTTTAATAAAGTAGAAAGTAATATGGTGATCTTTCCTATGGAGAAGGAAAAAAAACAATCAAGGAGAGAACGTATCCTCACACAACCGGTTCTGCCCCTGCTGATTAAAACAGCAATCCCGACCATTATCGGTATGCTGATTAATATGGTCTATAACCTGACGGATACCTTCTTTATCGGACAATTGAATAATAAGAGCATGACGGCTGCCATTGGTATTGTTTTCAGCTTTGTAAGCTTTATACAGGCCGTTGGTTTCTGGTTTGGATATGGAAGCGGCAATTCCATGTCCCGAAAGCTTGGAGAACAGGACGATGCGGAAGCAAGGGCTTTATCCTCATCAGGAATTGTAATGGCTCTCGGAACCGGTATTGTGCTGATGGTTCTCTTGTCCTTCCTTGTAGAACCGCTGGCCCGCCTGCTTGGTGGAAGTGCTTCTGCGCAGCTCCTTACCTTTACTACGGAATACTTAAGAATCATTATTTTCAGCATTCCATTCAGTCTCTTCGCACTCACTGTTTATAACCAGCTGCGTCTGTGTGGCAATGTGAAAGATGGTATGCTCGGTCTGCTCGCCGGTATGTTAAGCAATATGATTCTTGATCCAATTCTGATCTTCGGATTCAATATGGGCTTTATCGGCGCAGGATGGGCCACATTTGCCGGACAGGTTATTGGCTCTATTACCTTATTTATATTATCAGGAAAGCATGGCAATATTCCCGTAAGCCTCCGGACAGCACGCTTTACGAAAGAGCGGATTTATCACATTCTGGCAGGCGGTGCTCCCAACTTTTCCAGACAAGGGATTACCAGTATCGCCAATGTACTTCTGAATATTGTTGCCGCCCGGTACGGAGAAGCCACAATTGCTGCTCTCACAGTAAGCTCCCGGATTGCTGCCCTCGCCTACATGATCGTGATCGGCTGGGGACAGGGCTTCCAGCCCATCTGTGCCATGAATTACGGTGCAAAGCAGTATGGCAGGGTAAAACAGGCATTGAGACTCACCCTCTCCATTGGAACTGTTTTCTTAATTTTTGCTACGGCTCTGCTCGCTGTCTTCGCATCATGCGTCACAGCAGTTTTAAGCAGGGATCCGGAGGTCATCCGGCTTGGAGCACAGATTCTGCGCATTCAGTGTACCACTTTACCATTTATGGGATTTTATGCGATCAGCAGTATGTACATGCAGAACATCGGGCAATATTCCCGTGCTTTATGGATTTCCATTGCACGACAGGGCTTCTTCTACATTCCGCTGCTGTTTCTTCTGCCTGTCATCAGCGGTCAGTTGGGATTATTCTGGGTACAGCCTGCAGCAGATTTTCTGTCTGTTATTTTTGCCGGTGTCATTCTGTGGCGTTATCACCTATATACAAAAAAAGTAACAGCTCCTGAAATTTCCAGTTGTTGTTACTCATTTTGATTCATTGAATTCTTAAAATTACTATCAGTACCTGGAAAACTCCAGAATTTTCTTTGCATTATCAATTCTGTCCTGAGTGGGTGGTTCTACTCCTTCAAGCTTATAGGGTATACCCAGCTCCTTCCACTTATATTCTCCCAGTGTATGATAAGGAAGTACTTCTACCTTCATCACGGTATCCAGTGTATCAATAAATTCTCTTGTTTTCTTCAGATATTCATCCTTATCTGTGATACCGGGAACCAGAACATGACGGATCCACATCGGAATGCCCTGTTCTGAAAGATATCTCGCACAATCCAGAATATTCACATTCGTATGACCGGTAAGTTTCTTGTGCTCTTCATCATCAATATGCTTGATGTCCAGCATTACCAGGTCCGTATACTTTAATAACTCATTGAACTTGGAAAAGAAAGGCTCTTCCCTGGTAAAAGGCTGTGCCGAAGTATCAAGATTCGTATTAATCCCTCTCTCATGTGCCTTTTTGAAAAGATCGATCAGGAAATCAATCTGTAATAAAGCCTCTCCTCCACTGACTGTAATTCCGCCTTGTTTGCCCCAATAGCTGCGGAAACGTTCTGCTTTATCCAAAAGTTCATCCGCAGTCTGCAAATTATCCGTCTCCGGATTCCAGGTATCCACATTATGACAGTACTGACAGCGCATATTACATCCCTTCAGGAAGATAAGATAACGGATCCCCGGGCCATCAACTGCTCCAAAGGATTCTAATGAGTGAATTCTACCTTTAATCATCGTAATAATCTCCATTCTCTGCCGTACCGGCAGCTGCGGGGTTAAATTTATTGTGACTGTTCAGCAACGGCTGATATTTATAGTATGAACTGTTTACACGTATTATAGTCTTATTTATTGAGGGTTGTTCTCATTAAGTGTCCAGGTATGGTTCGCACTAAATTCAATCTTCGTCTGCGGCTCGATTCTTTTAAATGCTCTACTCTACCTGCTACACTAAACAGGGGCCGGACAACTGCCCGACCCCAATTTAATCAATAATCACTGAAACCTGTTAAAATTAAAGATGCTTATGGCAGGTTCTTGCGATAACATCATCCTGCTGTTCCTTGGTCAGGCTGATGAACTTAACAGCGTAACCAGATACACGGATAGTGAAGTTAGCGTATTCAGGCTTCTCAGGATGTGCCTGTGCATCTAACAGCTTCTCGGTACCGAATACGTTAACGTTAAGGTGATGAGCACCACGATCAAAGTATCCATCGAGAACGCCAGCCAGAGTATTCTTCTGCTCATCAAGGTCATGTCCAAGAGCGGAAGGAGCCATGGTCTGTGTATTGGAAATACCATCCAGAGCATACTCATAAGGCAGCTTAGCTACGGAGTTCAGGGAAGCAAGCAGACCGCTCTGCTCAGCACCGTAAGACGGTGAAGCACCAGGAGCGAAAGGCTTGTAAGCTTCTCTGCCATCCGGAAGAGCACCAGTAGCCTTACCATATACTACGTTAGAAGTAATGGTTAATACAGATTGTGTAGGCACAGCGTTGCGGTAAGTTTTAAGTTTTTGAATTTTCTTCATGAAACGTTCAACTAAGTCACAAGCGATGTCATCAACACGGTTATCGTTGTTACCATATTGTGGATATTCACCTTCGATTTCGAAGTCGATTGCTACGTTGCTTGCTACAACATTGCCATCTTTATCTTTGATGTCGCCACGAATTGGTTTAACTTTCGCATATTTAATTGCTGAAAGTGAGTCTGCTGCAACAGAAAGACCTGCGATACCACAAGCCATAGTACGGTATACATCACGATCATGTAATGCCATTAATGCGGCTTCGTATGAATATTTATCGTGCATGTAATGGATGATGTTTAAGGCAGTCACATATTGTTTTGCCAACCAATCCATAAAGCTATCCATACGGGTCATGACTGTGTCGAAATCTAACACTTCATCAGTGATTGGTGCAGTTTTTGGACCTACTTGCATACCTAATTTTTCATCGATACCGCCATTGATTGCGTATAACAATGTTTTCGCTAAGTTTGCACGCGCACCGAAGAATTGCATTTGTTTACCAACAACCATTGGTGATACACAACATGCGATTGCGTAGTCATCATTATTGAAGTCTGGACGCATTAAATCATCGTTTTCGTATTGAACTGATGAAGTATCTATAGATACTTTAGAACAGAAATCTTTGAATCCTTGTGGGAAGTTGTTTGACCAAAGTACTGTTAAGTTTGGTTCTGGAGATGGTCCTATAGTGTAAAGAGTATTTAAAACCCTGAATGAGTTTTTAGTTACTAATGTTCTACCATCTATACCTTGTCCACCTATTGATTCTGTTACCCAAGTTGGGTCACCTGAGAATAAATCATTGTAATCTGGAGTTCTTAAGAATTTAACCATTCTTAATTTCATAACGAAGTGGTCCATTAATTCTTGAACTTCTTCTTCAGTTATTAATCCAGCTTTTAAATCTCTTTCGAAGTATATATCTAAGAAAGTAGAAGTTCTACCGATACTCATTGCAGCACCATTTTGATCTTTTATAGCTGCTAAGTAAGCGAAGTATAACCATTG
>ERZ1106939.145-NODE-145-length-58437-cov-6.269381_pt1 | contig 58437 bp, 57 predicted proteins | sample MGYA00403669_ERZ1106939 | MGnify/ENA primary metagenome ERZ1106939 (study PRJEB35170, sample SAMEA104062447) | human gut metagenome | biome: human gut; feature: human-associated habitat; material: faeces | place: Denmark | collected 2012-09-28 ...
ATACATGCTTTTATAAACCATATAATATTGATGAGTTGCTACCACCACCTATTTTTCATTTGGATTTTAAATTGTTTGATATGAATGATACAAAGAAAAAATATCCAATACAATTTCGAAATCTTAGCTCTGGTGAGAAACAAATTACTTATGTACTTAGTTCATTTTATTACCATCTGGCAAATTTAGATTCTGTTAGTAATTTTGGACGACGAATCAGACGGGAAAAGAAAAATATAATTAATATTTATGATAAGCAAGATGTCATTGTTTCCACGATCCAATATAAACATGTTAATATTATTTTCGATGAAGTTGAATTATATTTTCATCCTGAAATGCAACGTACCTTTATAGCTAACTTGCTCGATGGACTTAAGCAAATGAAATTTCAGAATTTGCGTAGTATACAGATTATGTTAGTTACTCATTCTCCTTTTATTCTTTCTGATATACCTAGAGAAAACGTATTATTTTTGGGGAAAGATGGGTACCCGAGATTGATAAATGACATGTATACCTTTGGAGCTAATATACATAGTATGCTTAAACATAGCTTTTTCTTATACAATGGTAGCATGGGAGAGTATGCTCAAAATTTAATCAAAGGAATAATTAATAAATTAAATTTCTACAATTTGATTATTCAACTTAAAGAAATTAATAAAGAGCCATCTGTATTGGAGAGAAAAAATAAGCTACAATATTTTAAAGATAGTAATTATAGGATAATAAAACTTTTACCGATAGAAATGCAAATGATGTTAAGAGAACAGAATATTGATGTGATATTTAATGAAGGAATTAATGAAATGCAGTCTATTCAACAATATATAGAAATGGTGCAGGAACCGATTGTAAAATATACTCTAGAAGAACAATATAATAAATGGAAAAATTATGTGGATACTCAAGCCTGATTCATCAAAAGCACAATGTTATGCAAAAGAATTCTGGAAGCAGACTTCTTATTCTTTTGATAAAACTTCACATAAGAAAAATGTTCCCAAGCAACTTCGTCATACTCGTGCTTTCGCTTATTTAACATATTCTGAGTTTAATAAATATCTTATAGCCATGCCTCATGAATTGTTAGATTTACATTCAAGGTTATTTACATACATTCTAAATGTGGAAAATAAAGAATTTATACAAGAAGAATGGGAAGAATATTTGTTAGATAATAATTCTCATCCTGAATATGCTGCTATTACTAGTGATGAGATTCAAACAATAAAACATTTTTTTAATTATGATTATCAGATTAGTGATAATTCAGAATTTAGTTATTATATAGCAGAGTTACTTAATACCAATACTTGTACTTATTGTAATCGACAATATACTCTAACTATTCGTAATGCTAAAAATGAACCTCTAATAAGACCGGAATTCGATCATTGGTTTGCACAGACTCATTATCCAGATTTAGCTTTATCATTTTATAACTTGATACCTTCATGTAGTTTTTGTAACTCAATAATTAAAAATAAAAAGGAAATGAGCTTAGCTAAGCATATTCATCCCTATATAGATAAAGAAGCTGGATTTGAGTTTACATATCATTGTATAGGAAGTGATAAAGCTGGGAAGGAACATTATGGGGTTGAGTGTAATGTAACAGCAACAGGATTAGATAAGGATCGTGTAGAAAATACTCTTGAATTTTTTCGAATTAAGGAAGTATATAATGCTCATGCTGAATTGGAGTTGAAGGATTTGATAGATTTAGCAATTGCTAATCCAGGGAATTATATTGATGAATTAGTTAGTCATGTATTGGAAAATACTCAATTAAGCAAAGAAGATATTTTTCGAATATTATTTGGAATAGAAATCTTGCCAGATAGATATCTTAATCGTCCTTTTTCTAAGTTTAAAATGGATATTATCAATAAAATACATGATATATTGATGAATAATCGTTAAAAGATATCTTCCGTCATTCTATATGGATATTTACATATAGAGTTAGATGATATGAGGGAGGATGACAATTCAATAGTTTTATCTATTTGTCTCAAAAAAACTTAAAATCAGTCTATATAATATTTTTTTCACCAATGCGTTGATAGTATGGGATAATTCCTTTATATTTATATTCTTGTAAAGTCTTAGGAAAGGATTTGTTAACTGCTTTTCAATTCGGTATTACATAGTTTACACTTTCGGTTTACAGCAGAAAATCAAGATGCTAATTTATATATCTGATTAACAGACGTATACAAAATGCTTTTATTTTCTTTATCTGTTTGGCATGTTATTCTCACTATTATGAGTATATACTCTTAGAGTGCGCACGAAAAGAGTATCGATTTATTCACTTAATAACATTGTAATTATGTCATATATAGATAATGAGATACTCGAAAGACTGATAGGAACCATGGTAGAGGGATTTGCCCGCATTGAAAAGAAACTGGATCAGATGAACCGTCTGAAAGAATGTATGAATGGGGATAAACTGCTTGATAATGTGGATCTGGCAGAACTCCTTGGTGTGTCACAAAGAACTCTGGCACGTTACAGGCAAGAGGGCAAGATTAAATATTACTCGGTTGAAAAGAACGGGAAATCATTCTATCTCGCCTCAGAGATACAGAGTTTCCTGCTCCAGCGAGGTAAGAACGTAGTAAATAATAAGTAGCAAATAGAATAAGTGACCGTATTCTGATGGAAAGATGATACGGTCACTTATGCATTATACCGGGATTGCGGTCACTTTCAATGTCTCCAGATTGACATAGGCACCGCGATACAGTGTCTTTCCTTCCTTGAACATTCTCCATAATATGTCACATCCGATATGTGCCAGTGTGGAGTTAATGAACAAATCCTGTTTTTCCAGGGCTTCCGCCAGAGAACAGCTTGGTCCCGATTCTTTTTCCTTGATTTTTGCATAGTCCACTTCCTCGGTGATGACATTCATTTTAGGCATGGGAATATATTCCTGTGAAGAAGGTTGGAGAACTTTCTCACGTACCGTCCCGATGATGACCTGTCCTTTTGTCTGGCTGTTCCCGAAATCCATCCAGTATATGGGAGCCGAATGGTCACTGAAGTTTTCTTTGCGGACTTTCTTCAGGAACTTCCAAAGCGTAAGACGTGAACGTATATTGTCCGTACAGGTAATGATGATATTTGCTGTGCTGTCTTCAGAAAAATTCCTGGTAGGAAAACATTGCGGTTCGGCAGTCCATGCGTATCCGAAGAAACGGTTGATGCGTGTGACTAGTGATACGGCTTTGTTCAGTCCCAGTTCTGTTTCACTGAAAAGCTGGCGTCCTATATTGGCCTGGCTTACTGTGTCGGGATCGAATACGGTGACATGTAGTCCGGGATGGCCCAATGCCTGAAGTGCCATGCTCATGCGTGCCAGATTGGTTATCACTTGTGAGCCGGTACCTCCTGCTCCGATGACGAATACCGTTACCGGATGACGCGGATTGAGCAGGTAGCGGTCGGTAAAATGTATCTTTTTCATGGAAGTATGTCTTTAAGTTTTTTATTCATGGGCTTGAGTTCGTTCATGTCGAACGGATTGTTTCTTATGTTCTCGGTGACGATGACAAGATTTGAAACGGTAGGATTGACATTTCCTCCAAGATGGGAGAATTCAGTCAGCCAGAACCGTTTTTCCCAGTATTCCAGCAGGGAAAGGAAAGTCGGGTTCTGTGGCTTTTCCAGAGAACTGCTGCCAAGGCAGACACTTGATCCGGTCACGTTGAAGAACGGGGCACGGAACAGCGGTGTCGTCTCCACCGGACGTTTTCCCTTGAAGGCGAATACGTCCATGCTTCCGTTTCTTACATGGTAGACAATTCCCGGCAGATTGAACATGCCGTCCTGTATATTGAGATCCTTGTGAAAGAACATCTGTCTTTTTCCGGGTGGATTGTACCAGATATATTCCTCCTGTCCTTTTCTCGGATTGCAGGCCAACATGTTTTCGGGGACTCTGCCTGCCGGTATCCCGCTCATTTCCTCCGTATAGGATTCCAGCAGGGTATTCATGAATTCATATGTGACGGGGATACCTGCTCCCATCTGTCCGCTTTTTCCGATGGGACGCAATTCTATGAAGTACCTGGTGTCAGAATTTCTTCTGTCTTCATACTTGTAGGCTATGATAGCCGCCTTCGGCACCATCATTTTTCGAATATTTTGGGTCAGTTCATTCATGATGTTTATAAATTATAGGTAACATGTTCTACAAATTTCTCAAACCATTTTGAGAACTGTTCCGGATAATTCTCTGGTCTGAACAGTTTTTCAGTTTCCGGTGTGATAAAGGTAAATGATACGGGAGTCTGGTTATATGTTTCCTGACAGTCAGTACTGAAACAGCTTTCCATGTCCTTGGTAACCGTATCCGTGATGGAATAGGTAAGCAAAATCTGATATTCGAGCGGTGGCGGTTCGAAATCCCTTTCCTTTTCGCTTGCATAGTCATAGTCATAATTTAAGATATAAGGGCTGTCCTTTGCAATCAGGGACATCCCTTCAGTAATCAGCTCCAAAAGTCTTTTTTCCTTATTGCTGGAAGGATTGTAGTTGCGGATATGTTCTTCAAGATTCCTGCAGAAAGCACTGGAGTGCATCCGGCACAGCTTCCTGTGGATTCTCCCTTTCTCATATGACCTGAAGAGCTTTTCCTTTCTGTACAAATCCTTTTTCTCTTCCTCATCGAGCTGTTCAAAGTCCACATAATCGATACAGACTTCCGACATCTCAAAATAAGGGGTATCGGTTATATCCATCATCCTGTGATACTTGATGAACCTTCTGATGAACTCCAGTGTAATCTTTTTGATTTCACCTTTCAGTCTTTCCGTAAAATCTATCGGTATCAGGAACAGGGTGTAATCAGGCCATTCATGGAAATGATAGATACAGAACTGGAGCCTGTCACCGACAAGTTCCAGATTCACATGATGGGATACTATGGAATCCAGCGCATTATATAGCAGGCATATTTTTTCTCTTATGGAAGTCCTGCCTGTAGGATGGTATGGCAGCTCCACATCCAGGAGCTGCGCATACTTCATGGCTGAACGGTACAGGAAATCAAGATTCTCTTTGGTAGTGACATTTACCGTTACATCCCTGTCATTCTCCACATACAGGTCGGGGGCGATGGAAGGTATTCTCGTGTTCAGAAAACCATGAGGCTTTCTGCTGGAGGGAGCTTTCTTTTCTTCCTGCTCCTGATGCCCCGGCTTATGTCCGTATTTTCGAGTTCCGATATGATAAGTCTGGCTAAATTTTCCAAAGCCCGTTCCGTAAGTTGTGTACATGGTTTTTTATTTTTATGTTGTCCTTTTTTCATGTCCTTACCCTTTCACTCCGATGGTTGTCTTGAATTCATATACCGCCCGGTCGTCTTCGATTTCCGGTCCGTGTACGGTTGCGGTGGTCAGTTCCGGATAGTTAATTGAATAGAAGTCCATCACTTCAGCCGGAGACATGTTTACGTTCGGATCGTCCAGTACGATTTCCTGACTGTTCTTCTTCATCTTGAATACTCTTTTCATTCCTTTAATTTCCAGTGCCATATTGTTTATAGTTTATTGGTTTTACAAATCGTTTATTGTGCATATCAGCAGTATATCATTTCTACCTGTGCCTCGTCCTTCATACGGTACTCAGCCGGAAAATCCGGATATTCCGCATACGGGTCCTCTCTTAGAAGTTCCCTGTCATTCTCGTCTTCCGGATCGAAGCAGAATGTATCATGGGCTGTCGGTGCAGTCTGGTATTCCCGTCCGTTTCCGTTCTGTATCTGTGCCGTTCCGTTCGGTATATGCCCGTTTGTCGGCTGTCGTACCTGTTGTTGTGGATAAGGAACCGCCTCAGGCTGGTAAGCCTGCTGCTGCGGATAGGGCTGCATTGTAGCTCCTTGTGGCATACCTGTTCCTTGCATCACGGGGCGGTTTGGAGCAGGTTGGATATATGCTCCGTTCGTTCCATATACCGGTTGAGGCATTTCCTGTGGAATCTGTTGTGGAGCAGGCTGCATGACAGGTTCAGGATTCATAGTATGGGGCTGTTGCTCGGGGAATATGCTTGTTTGCATACCGGGCTGTGGCTGACCGTTCATGCTGCCTTGTGGTTGGGGAATTACCGGCGCCGGTTCCTCTGCCATACCGAACAGACTTCCTTCGCTGGCCTGTTTCTGTACTTCCTGCATCTTTTCGTCAATCTCCTTCTGTTTTTCTGAAGGAGCCAGTACCCGTGCCTGTTTCAGCCATGTTATTGCTTCGGAGAATCTTTTTGCGGCAGTTGCATCATCAGCCTTCTTGAGGAGTTTTTCCATCTTTTCCCGTTTTTCCCTGGCTTCCTTTGATTCGGAAGGTATTGTTGGAGCCTTGGATGATTTGGCCTGTGATGTAGCCTTTTCTGCCTGTTTTTCAAAATTTTCCGCATTGACAAGCAGTCCCTGTACCTTCTGTATCGGTTGTAGTATCGTCTGTAGGAAGCCCATATCCAGTTCTGCCGGTGTTCCGTTCACGACCAGCGGCACCATGTTTGGCCGCGTATCCTCTTTCAGGCTGTTCCGCCTTGGCATGACTGCCACACTCAGGCTGTTGTCCACTTTACGGATATTGATATTCAGATCCGTACCTGCTGTAATCATCTGATAAATTGATTGAAAAAACATAATTGAAAAATTTTATGGTTATACATAAGTTTCCTTGAAGAATTCTTTCAGAATATTCTCTCTGTCCGGATTGCTGGAAATATCACGTAGCGATTCCAGATAGTAGCCGATGTTTTTAGGCTCATCAACTGTATTGGGCAGACGTCTTTTAACCGGTCTGATATGTTCGCTCTGTGGCCATGCAGTCGGCATGACAGGAGCTTGTGAGGTTATAGCAACTGTTTCCATATATGTATATTTATATTTTGGGTTATGCGACAAATAATCCTACAATGAACAGAAGAATAAGAATCTTGAAAATCATGACCAGTATCCTGAACAGGAAACCGATGAACCCTCCTGCAAGCAACAGCAGCGTAATCATTCCGGTGGGGACAATCCCTTTACTTGTCAGCAGACATATTCCGGTAATCAGGAATATCGCTGTTGCATGTCTGCCGATCTTTCTGATAATCTGTAGTTTCATAATCCTTAATTTTATGAATGAATAATCCCATCGGGATGTGTTTTCCCGATTTTATAGGCCTCCAGCCTCTTGGATTGCCTTTTTGCGCAAGGCCTGGCAGGAAAAAATACCGGAGCGCAGCGAGGATGATTTTTTCCTGTCCAGCCAAGCCCTTGAGGGCAGCCTTGCGGCAAAAGGCAGGCAATCCAAGACCTTTGCCGCTTAAAAGCGGAAAAACAGATTCTTTTCTGTACGGATACAAAAAATGCAGACCTTCAGGCCTGCATTCTCTTGGTTGATTAGGTATAGATGTTATTCTTCTTTTGTGGAATAGGTGTTGAAAATGTCATCAGTCATTTCCTTGGCGAGAGTCCTGATCCTGTTCAAGAAGTCCTGTCCGGTTATCATTCCGCTTTCAAGTCCGGCTAGCTGTTTTTCCCAGTCTGCGGTGAGTGAAGTATCCGCAATTTTCTTTCCACGGATAGTTTCGTAGGTGAACATACCTTTCGGGGTCGGAACAATATATTTCCCTGAATAACGGATATACTTACGGTTAACCAGTGTACGGATGATATTGGTACGTGAGGATACCGTACCCAGTCCGTTCTGTTCCATGTATTCCACCAGTTCTGCATCCGTGAACGGATTTACCGGCAGCTGTTTCTTGTGTACCATGTTGCATCCGCATACATTCAGGGTATCACCTTTCTCCATTTTTGGGAGTTCTTTGACGGAATATCCCGATGTCGGGATCATGTCGGAACACATGAACACATCATGCCAGCCGGCTTCAATGATTCTTGTTTGTTCGACCTTGAAATGCTGTGCGGCACAGACCGCTTCAACATTTGTCGTTTCTATGCGGCATGAAGCCATGAATGCTTCGAGCATCCTTCCGGCTACAAGTCTGTAAACTTGCATTTCCTTTTCGGACATATTTCCGGGACGGATACCTGTAATGATGATGGCATGATGTACATTGGCTTTTTCTGCACTTATTACGTGGCGGGACAAACTGGATATGTCAATACCTCCAGTTCCTTTAGCGGCAGGGAACAGCTCCCATGATAGCAGACGCGCCATGATTGGTGAAAGCGAGTCAAACACATCCTCCGTCAGATAACGGCTGGAAGTCCTTGGGTAGGAAATCAGTTTCTTTTCATAAAGGGACTGTGCGATGTCATACACCTCTGATGCGGTATAACCATAGCGGATGTTCGCTTCCTTCTGAAGTTGTGTCAGGTCAAGCAGATCCGGTGGAAGTATTTCCTTAACGCTGTGACTGATACCTGTAATCTGTGCCTGATGTGCCAGTTTGCAGTCCCGGAAAAACATTGTTGCGGATTCTTTGTCGGGAAGATCCTGTGTGCGGCGCATCTTGAAGAGGATGCCGTCCTTTTGCAGGCTGATGTAGATGGGCCAGCTGTCCGATGAAATATGGTTTTCCCTTTCACGGTAGCGTCTGCTGATGGCAGCCAGTACCGGTGTCTGCACCCGTCCAAGGGAATTGTTGCCGAGGCCCGTCGCCTTGCACATGGCATAGCTGGCGTTGATTCCGAGAATCCAGTCCGCCTTGTTGCGGCTGTCGGCAGCAAGGAACAGGCTGTCGTAACAGCTGTCCGGCTTCAGGTTTTCCATGCCTTGACGTACAGACTCGTCAGTAAGAGAGGAAATCCACAGACGGAAACAGGGCTGTGTACAGTTCAGGTATTGATAGACATAGCGGAATGTCATTTCACCGTCACGGCTGGCATCGGTAGCCGCAATGATGGTGTCACATGCCTGAAACACCCTCTCGATTACTTTAAGCTGGAGCACGGCATCAATCTCCGGTATCCATCCGTTCTCGGTGCGTGTATGACGTACCATCAGCTCAAATTCGGACGGGATGAAAGGAAAGTCATTCCGTTCCAGCCTATGGGTTCCGTAGTCCTTCGGCATGGCCAGTGACAGCATGTTCCCGAAGGTCCACGTAACCATGTAGCCGTTTCCTTCCACATATCCGTTTCTTACTTTGGTTGCACCGATGATTCTTCCGATTTCTTTTCCTACACTTGGTTTGTCTGTTAATATGGCAATCATGATATATTCTGTTTTTATATCTTTCCATACGGTAAGTCCGTATGGAAAGAGAGATGATACATTATGGTTTCTTATTTATTCACCTGAAGGGTTGATACCGTTTATGCTGATGACCAGATTTCCATTCTCGTCTTCAATCAGACTGAGTGTGGCATCCATTGTAAGTGAAAATACAGGAGTCTTGATTTTAATGGACATGACATTGGTTTCCTCTCCCTGAAGGAGCAGATCCATATTTCCGTCCTTTTCAATTTGCGATCTGCTGATACCTACCGATTCCAGTTTTTCCCAGTCGATTTGTTCAGCCTTGTAGATATGATGATTGGTCTTGTTCATGTTCTTTCCTTTTTTTAGTAGTTGATGATTTGAATGATTTAAATCCCGTTCAGGTCAGACAGCCTGTTTTGCTCCCTTCTTCTGTTCCTGCTGTTGGGTATTGTCAGTCTGTGAAGCACGCTGTGAAGTATTGCGGCGTACATCCGGATTTTCCTGGAAATATTGCAGCTGTCCGGTGTTTGCGTTTACTTTCAGATAGGAATCAAACGGTTTGCCGTTGGGACCTTTCATACCCGTTACAAGTATGGCCTTTCCGTCCTGAAGGTTTGCTCTTTCCTGTGCCGAAAGCAGGTGTCCGTAAACCTCAGCCGGGATGGTAGGTGCCTGTCGTTCGTTGAAACCGTCCGGAGTTCTGGAATACTGTGGTCTTCCACTTGCCAGGTCCAGTTTGACAAAAGACGAGAATTCCTCACCTTTACGGTTGATCATGTTCTCAAGATAGATGGGCTGCCCTTTGCGTAAAGCTTCTTTATCTTCCGGTGTGAGCTGTACCGAACAGATTTCCTTCGGTATGTAGATTTCTCCCGTTTCCGGATTGTGTCGCGTATATTGAAGACCACCTGTTACCTTATCCATGGTAACGAAGGAAGAAAACAGTTCACCGTTCTTTCGCTTCATATCCTCTACAAGGATGGTGTGTCCTTCGTTCAACGCTTTGAGCTGCATGGGGGAAAGCGGTACACCGCCGAGCGTCTGCTGATTGAAGGCCTGATCTTTCGGGAAGATAAATTCGATGCCTCTTCTTTCTGCATTGTATTGCAGATTGGCATTAAACTCTTTACCCTGATTGGACTTCATTCCCTCTACGAATATCTGTTCTCCGTTTTTCAGTTTCTGGATTTCGTCCGGAGTGAGGGTTACCCCTTTGATCTCATTCGGGATATAGACATGCTCCTGTCGTACGGCTACCAGTTCGTTGGTATTCTTGTCGATGGAAATCAGACACGGCTCTGTTGTGTTGCCACGCAGGTTAAGGTCAGCCACGCGTCCCATGTTCCCGCTTTCACGCAGGTTCTTCTTGTCCTCTTCCGTAAAGATATGTCCGAAATATGGACGGTCCAGTTCCGGTTCTTTTCTGATACCGTGGATGCCCAGCATGACCTGCCCGCCGTTGGATATGAACGAAAGGCGTGCATCAAGCTTTGCGGTCAGTACTCCCGGAATATTGAGTGTCAGCGGCATGGTCTTGCTGGTCTTGTATCCTTTCAGCATGCTGTCAAGCTGTCCGGACTGTTCCAGCATTTCCTTGGAAACGCCGAACTTGCCCAGTTCTTCCCAGTTGATCATGTTCTCGTTGTATCGGTACGTGGGTGTCTGCTGGCGTTGCGGTTCCTGCCGTTCACGTCCCTGTGCGGCAGCTTCCACCTGTGATACCTGTTCAGGCTGAGCCTGCGTTGTCTGTTCCTGCTTCTTTGCCATTGTTGTTTCCTCCTCTTTTGTTTGACTGTTTTTCTGATTGTTTGCCTTCGGTACGATTTCATAGCGTTTCAGGAATTCCTTTACCGCGTCTGTCTTCTTGCCTTCGGCCAGGTCCTTGAGAGCCTGTTTGTTCTGTTTGTAATCGTTGAAGGTCATGCGGATAAGCCTGAAATGCGTAGGCTCCTTCAGCTGACTCCAGAAGTTCTTGATGAAGTTTTCGAGGATACTCGAATTCTTGTCGAATTTCAGGAATGAGTTCTCGTTCTTCTCTTTCGGTGCAACCGTCTGATAATTGCCTTTCTCGTCCATCTTGCTGACCACTCCCAAACCCTCCTTGGGGTCGTTCTTGTTATGTATCAGCAGAAGCTCGTCAATTTGTTCCACATAAGGCTTTTCCGGTTTCTTTGTCCGGCCTTGCCTTTTTTCCTTGTCAGGACTGTTTTCTTGTGCCATAATCTTTTGTTTTGAGTGACTACTTGATTTGTTTCACAGTCCAAATGTAAAGCGATAAATCTAATAAAATGCTGATTTATAAACAGATGGCATCAGATGTCATCTGGTGTCATTAGATGTCATATCGGAGATAGGAAAGAACGTGGAAACAGCAGGAAAAAAAGGATGAAAAGAAGTAGGAAGAGTTGGAATAAAAGCATAGCGAAGCCACCGGAGTATGCAGATCGGAGGGAGCTGAAATCCCTGTCTTATTTCGGGATTTGATAAGCAGTCTATGTTTTGTTATTGGGGAAGGTGGATTTTCACAGTATTTGTGAGGCCATATATAGAATATAAGGATAGCCGCCTTTGATTCACGGCTATGCGTCACGTCGGTCGCAGTTAATCCCTGTAATCTTTCCTTTAATTCTAATCCGTTTGCCGCCGCATTCTTTTTCAGGTGAATTTTCATGGCGTCAGCCATAAAGAAAATTCTCCTGAAAAAAGGGATAAATGCGGCTGGCAAATCAGGATTGGGATTTATCTTTGATGGAAGGGATAACTGGTTTACATATAATGTTTCCAGGAGTATAAAACTACGGAGATTTAGGCTACGTTAAAAGAACTGTGTCAACCCCTTGTTTGACTTTTTTATAGTTCAAATATATCTGGCTATCAAATATTTGCAAAAAAGCAGAATATCGTAAACCTGACTCATTAGAGATTGACACAGTTTGAATTAGGGCTCTGTCAAACAACAGCTACACTTAAAAATAAAAGTTTGATATCAGACCGATAGACTCAAATTGCTCTTTGCTACTATGATCATCATATTCTAGCTGAATCTTATCTTCACGGGCCAGCCATCCGACAGCTCTGGCTAACTCTGCATCATTTAAATTGGTAAGCTCTTTTATTTCCTCGAGCTTCCATCTGCGCAGTGGATCGGTGCTCAACAGCCTCCATAATACTCCCGCATTTGTTCTGATAGTATGTTTATCCATTTTAGCATTTATTCTTAATGTAAAGTAAACAGTCCTTTCTTTCGATATAAACTTTACCTTCACGAAGCAACCAGCCTACTGCTAATGTCGTCTCCTTCTCGCTTAAGTTTATGCATCTGGCTAGCCTCGGTATTATGATGTTCCCTGTCTCATTCAGCTTGTGCCATACCAGCCCAGCCGTTTCTCCAATAATAGTTTATTCTTTTTTCATAGTCAAAATTGATATTTAGTATTTTCTCCATTAAACTCTTTCAATTATATCGTTCTCTACATAGCAGTTCTTTTGCAGTTGTTATTTTACCAGTGAGCAACTTATAACATTAGAAGATGTTCATTACTTATAACGTTCACTTTATGAGAATAATATCATTGGAACTGCTGTTGTACTGCTGCTGTATTCGCATTTGAGAGACCATGACTTTTTGAATATTGTTTGAGTGTATGAACACGTAAGTTTTTTAACTACCTTAAAGAATTAACATGATTATTATCGGATAGAGTTATTTTTCTTTTGCAGTACCGATCGCACTGCGCACAGATGTCATACCCCAGCATCGCTCCCAAAATGAAGTCTTCTTCAGGCGAAAGCAGATTGAGCGGGCGGTCCGCCAGGAAACGGATGGCCCGGATGCACTCAGGACGGCCGAAGAACAGGTTGACGCTTGTGTCGGAAGCAGGCTGCACCAGGAAGTCGATGTGCTGGCTCCTCAGGCGGGAGGTGGCAAAGCCTTCGTACTTGCGGTTGACCGTATAGAGCACCATGCGGCGCACACCTTTCTTGTACTCGTACACGTGGTTCAGAAACACTTTCAGGTCTGCCGGGAGGATGTCGGGGGATGATATCATGTTCGTAAAGCTAAAGGTAAGAAGAGAAAAAGGTCAGAAGCTTTTCTTCAGGTCAGCGGCCCAGGCACTGATGCGGCCGGCGGTCTTGTCACTTTCGTTCACATCGTCCAAAGCAAGACCCACGAAGCATCCGTCCACCACGGCGATGGAGTTGGAGAAGGAGTAGCCGTCCGTGCTGACGCGATTGCCCAGAAAGGTGCATCCCGTGTCCTTCAGGTCTTCATAGAGGATGCCCATGCCGTCGCAGAAGGTGTCGCAGTAGGACTCCGAGTCGCCGCAGCCGAACAGGGCCACGTCCTTACCGTGCAGATCCATGCCTTTCAGCACCTTGATGGCATCATACCAGTCGTCCTGAAGCTCTCCGTCGCCCCAGGTGGAGGTGCCCAGCACCAGCACATCGTAGGTATTCGCCAATTCGGCAGTCAGCTTGTCCGCGCTGCGCACGTCGCCGCCTGCCACTTCCAGTTCGCCGGCCAGTTGTTCGGCCAGGCTTTCGCAGGTTCCGGTGGAGGAACCGTAAAAAATTCCGATTTTCTTCATGATACAAATGTCTTTAATTGTTTTGCTTTGACAAAAATAGGCACTCTTTCTCTTTTTTAAAATACCTAAAAATTAGGATTTTACTTGTCCTTTGTATTAGATACCATAAGTTTTTTAATCTCTATAATATTTATATATCTCCCTACTTTTCGTTCAATAGACAATACCTAAAACTGGGGATTGGAGAAGAGGGAGGAGTGGAGTAATTTTGCAGTCATTATCAGTGGTAATGAAACAATTTATAATATTTATATTGTTTTTGGGGATTTTTGTATACCTTTTCCCGTTTTCGGCTCATTCAAGGCAACCCATAAAAGTTACAGGACGGATTTTTTCCGCTGTAGCAGAAAGTGGCAGAAAAGAGGTGTTGCCGTATGCCAATGTCATGTTGCTTGCGGGGAATGATTCCCTATATATCAAAGGAAGTACATCGGACATTGACGGATATTTTTGTATTCAGTTCTCCCCTCGTCCAAACGTTTCCTATCTGTTGAAAGCGTCCTATATGGGTATGCGTCCGGAATACCGAAAGCTGACTACAGACGGAAAAGACTTGCGTTTAGGAAACATTGTGCTGAGTGAAGGTCTTGAACTGTCCGAGGTTGTGGTGACAGCTCCCATAAAGGAAATTGAACAGGTAGGCGACACGACCGTCATCAATGCGGCGGCGTATAGGACACCCGAAGGCTCGTATCTAGAGGAGCTGGTGAAGCAAATTCCCGGACTGGATTATAACCGTCAGGACGGTTCGCTGACTTACAACGGACAGCCCATCACGGAGATTAATGTAAACGGTGAGGCATTCTTCTCGGGCGATAAGAAAATGGCATTGGAGAACCTTCCAGTGGAATTGGTGAATAAAATAAAGGTGTACGACAAGAAAAGCGAGCTGGAGAAGATAACGGGCGTGAATAGTGGTACGGAAAACTATGTGCTTGATCTACAGACACTGAAAAAGTTCGATGGTACGTTGATGGCTTCGGGTAAAGCCGGATACGGCAACCATCGGAAAAAGGAACTCGAACTGATAGGCAATTATTTCAAACAAGGAGGGGAAAATGTGTCTGTCATCGGCAAGTCGGGCAATCGCGCGATGACGACCGATTACCGCGATAACCAGCAAAACAATGTGGCAACAAACTTTGTGAAGAAATTCGGGCAGAAAATGACGGTGAACGGCAATGTAATGTACAACCACCACACGAGCGGAAATGAATCAACCTCCTATTCCGAGCAATATCTCACTACAGGAAACAAATACACCGGATCGACCGGTAGCAACATAAGCAGCAACCGTATGGTGAGTGCCTTGCTCGGCATACGTTGGCAGATAGACGGGAAGACATTTCTGAACCTGAGTGGGAATTTCGGCCGAAACAGCAGTGACAATACCAATACCAGCCACCAAATGACCTTCGATACCAATCCCGGCATAAACGCAAACGCCCCGTTTGAGGGCATCGACAGGGTAAGTGATGACATTAAATTAAATGGTAACGAAATGCTTTCGCTTTCATCAAACGGCACAAACCAATACAGCGTAAGTGCCGAACTGACCCGTCGTGTCAACCGGAAAGGAAGCAGCCTAAACTTTATCATGCAAACCAAAGGCAGCAAAGGCGAAAACAGAAATTTCACCCGCTCGACTACCACCTATTACCATTTGGAGAACCAGACTGGCGGTGATTCCATCCTCTATCGTAACCAATACAGTGCCAGCCCCACGGAAAGCCGAAGACAGAGTGTAGGCATCTTGTTTACGCATCCTTTAAGCAAGAATTTGCGCGTGCAGGTATCTTACAATCTGAACTATCAGAGCCAGCGCAACGACCGAAACACTTACGACCTATCCGTTTTTTCTGATGATGTGGATTCCTCTATCGGCTACCTTCCCCCCAACTATGAATCCGGTTATACAGATAGTTTGAGCAACCGTAGCCGCAGCCGCATGCTGGGACATGAGTTCGGGCTACGCTTCAACTATTCGGATAAGATTTGGAACGTGACAACGGGCATGTTAGTGCAGCCGCAATCGCGCAGTATCGACCAGAAGACGGGACTGCTACGGGCGGACACTACGATGCACTCGACGAACTTGCACCCTTCCATTACCGCCTCCTGGCGCAAAGACAAGGCGATGGTAAGAATCTCTTACCAAGGGAACACACGACAGCCCTCGCTCTCCAGCCTGCTCTCGCTGACGGATAACAGCGACCCCTTGAACGTCACCAGCGGAAACCCAAACCTGAAACCCGCATACAACCAGTCTGTGCGGCTGAACGCGCAGCACACCAAGTACGGGCTGTTTGCCAACATGGGGTGGCAGAACGAATTCAACAGTCAGACATCCGCCGTAACCTACAATCCTGTGACGGGAGGACGCACTACACGCCCAGTGAACATAAACGGAAACTGGAGCGCGAATGCAGATGTGCGCTGGCAAAAGCGAATCAAACAATATAGAATTTCGTTAAGGGGAGGCTCGCGGTTGTCGTGCAATGTCAGCCTGCTGAATGACGGATCGAGTGAAGAACTACAGAAAAGCGCCACACGGAACACGGGCTTCAATGGAGAATTGCGGTTGGCATACCTGCCGCAGTGGGGAGCATTTGATGTGTCTGGCAGGTGGCGTTACCAACATTCCTCCAACTCGCTGCACCAGACCGATACCTACACGCGCAACTATGACTTTTTCCTGAACGCATACGCCAATCTGCCCAGTGGCTTCATGTTGAACACCGATGCGACCTATACATTCCGCAATGGAACGAACATCACCATGGGAGAGGATGACCAGGTGGTATGGAACGCAGGCATAACTTGGAAGTTCTTAAAAAAGAAGCAGGCGGAACTTTCATTTTATTGGGCGGACATCCTTTCCCAAAAGAAGAACTTTACCCGAAGTGTTTCTTCTTTCGGATTGTCGGAGGAATATACGCAGCAGATAGGTAGTTGGTTTATACTTTCTTTTAAGTACCGTTTTAACAAACAGCTATAAGGATAATGTAAAGGATAAATTTGAAATGATACACTTTCATAAGTAGTAATTATTGCCAAGAAAAAATACATATTTTTAGGTATTGCCCAATCTGGGTAAATATCAGAACTTTGCCGAAGAAAATATAATAATATCTAAAAACATTTATTTAAAAGAAACAAATGAACAAATTTTATGTAAGTGCTATGTTTGTTCTCGGTCTATGTTGCGCATCATGCAGCGAGGAAGAAGGCTTCTCATATAGCCAGAAACCAGTAACAAACAGTGATTTGAAGACAATCCTTATGCAGAAAGGATACCAGTTCAGTGAAGATGGAAAACTGCTGTTAGATGATTTAGCTCAAAATACGACGACGCTGGACCTCTCCGGGTCACAGATTTCTACAGACGCACTGTCAGAGCTTTCCATGTTACCTAACTTGACAGACTTGGATTTGTCGGACAATGGTTATGGACCTACATTCGACTTTGCCAAATTGCCGGAGCAGATTACGGGGGTAGACTTGACAGGGAATGAGATTTACGAATACCCGGGTCTGGTTAATATTGAGACTCAAGAGAATGGAGACGAAAGTGTAACCGTGCTTCATAAATTGACCAAGTTGAATTTGCCGGAAGAAGCCAAATACAACTGTGTGGAAATCCCTGCGTTCTTTTCCAATACTGAAGGTGTGGATATGAAGATGGAGAATGGTGAAGGAACGGCTGAGACTTATAATACACTTAGAGAGGTGCCGGATGCTACATTGAGAAGCATGTTGCAGGAACTTTACCCGTCCTTGTTTGACAATGACAAAATAGATATAAGCAGGCGTATGGTTGACCCTTCGCAAAGGACAAAAGAATTGACTGTCAATTCTTTCAGCATCCCGGATGGAGAAACCGTAAAGACAGTTGAGGGCGTGGAGTATATAATCATGAATCCCAGTTATCAGGGAGCAAGTATCATGTTGCAACCAAGCGAAGAATGTACATTACCTTATTTAAGGATTAATCCTGACAATAGGTTGGTGTACTTTGTAAATATAAATACCCCTAATTTGGATATTTCTGATGCTGAAAAGGTATGTGTGTTTAAAACTCAGAAAAATAAGAGCATTAGAAATGTAGATTTCAGTCACTGTACCCTGATGGGGCAGAGAGGTTTTGATGGAGAAATGGATATGCTTAACAATCCGAGCCAGATATCTTTTCTTGAATGCGAGAACCTGGAGACAGTGACTTGGCCTAAAGCTGCAACAATTTTAAATAGTGTAACGTTTGAGATGTTGCCAAAGTTGAAAGATCTGGACTTGTCTCAGTTTGAGTATATTACCATGTCACTTTCCGGCTTGAATTGCAGCATCGAATATCCTAATTATAAATGGGATATATATTACGACAAGGTAAACTTTACTCCTTTTGCCATTTCAGAAGATATTTATAACAAAGACGAAACAAAAGCTTTCTTGGACGCAAATCATGAATATCTGAAAGAATTCAGCCCCGAGGTGGGTAAAAGATACAGATGGTCAAAACTTTATAAATAATAACTTATTTAGTTAAATTAAAAAAAATAATGAAAAAGATTCTTTTATCAGCAGCCTTGTTTTTGGCTGGTTTAGGCTCAGTGTATGCTAACGGCAGTAGCCAAGAAGTATTAAATGATGATGCCATGTCGGTTTTTGCGGCATCTGTAGACGGCGTTTATGCAGGCAAAGCCACTCCGACAATAATGAACGGTTTGCCTGTAACAAGCGGCAAATCTTATGATTGTGAATATTCTATCGAATCTGGTTATCTCAGCGGGGAATTTGAGGTAGGGCCTCATACTGTAATTATGGAAAGTGAAGAGGAAATTACAGGAGTAGGTACTTATGCTGTTTCAGGTAAAATAACACTTTTGGGGGTAGGGTTTTCATTCAATGGTACTATTACTGTTACTGCTGCAGATGGCTCGAATCTTGAATTTTTATGTCATGTGGCAACATTAAATTTAGGGGCAGTATCTGAGTTCAGTTTTGTCGGAACGAAATAAGTTAAGTGTTTATGAGTAGACTGAAATCTCTTTTGTGTGTTTCTTTATCGTTGTTGTGCATGCTGTTTTCTTCGTGCACGGCAGACGAAGAAATAACCAAAGAACCCGTAGCGGACAGCTATATCGATGCGGCAAAGGAGATACTGCAAGACAAACTGGTTGTCAATGCCACAGCCATGCAGGGTACAGTGAACAAGACATTGTTGCCCGAAGGCTGCCCCATCATGTATTATCTCAAATGGAACGATGACAATACATTGAATATCCAGATACATGACTTTTGTGTGGGCAACATGCCGCTGACCATTACATTTTCCATCAATGCCAAGTTCATGCAACTGAACACCTGGGAAAAGGACGAATATACCGGCGACGGCTGGATAAAGTTCCAGGGTGAAGCAGGCAAGACCAGTTATGTAGGCAATACGAACGAATATGAAGACGGAACAGGTGGCTCCGGCACAGTGCAGGGCTATTTGAATGTAAACACTCACGAGATTGAGTTTGTCACCAATTTCAACGTCTTGAACTTCAGTAGCGATGTTTACCTGCAAAAGATTGACCCTACCCGCATTGACCGGTTCGAAGAAGAATTTGCACAGTATGAGAAAGACCTTGAAGAATACAAGAAAGAACACGGCATCGAGTGAACTTCTCTTGTAAACGTATAGGGAAAAGAGGAAAGATAACCTCACCGTTATCTTCCCTCTTTTTCTGCAATTTGTAAAATTGATGAAAGAATGAAGACTATCAATAAACTGACATTCACCGTTTTGTCCCTTATCATGATGGTATGCCATGCATCAGCCGCCACCGAAGCCGTCAAGATAGGCATAACCATTGTGGAGAGAGGAACAGACATACCCTTGTCAGGTGCGGTTGTGGCCTATTCCAATGTCAAGGACGCTGCCAAACCTTTCCATGCGGTGGCTGATGAAGACGGGCGTGTGACGCTGGAGGTGGCAGGCAGCGGAGTGTGTTATTATCAAGTGACCTATATCGGCTTTAAGCCGTTAGAGGGCAGCTTTCCGGTAAAGGATTTTCCCAAAAAACTATACATGGAATCGGACAATGAAATGATAGGTGAAGTAACCGTAACCGGCTCGTATAAGGAACGGCCTGTAAAGCTGGCTCCCATACAGACGCAGGTCATCAGTGCGGCATCCATGGTAGAAGCCGGGTATAGCGACATACAAAAAGTGCTTCAACAGCAGACGCCGGGACTGAACATCCAGAAAGTAGGTTTCGGCAACGAGATTTCCATGCAGGGACTTGATGCACGTCATGTCATGTTCTTGATGGACGGAGAACGCATGACGGGTGACATGGCGGGAAACCTTGACTATGAACGGTTCAACCTCCATGCGTTGGATCGTATTGAGATTGTAAAAGGTGCTACGAGCACGTTATATGGCTCGCGAGCTTCGGGTGCGGTTATCAATTTGATAACCAAGAAGCCAACGGACGGACTTCGGTTTGACGCAGGAGTGCGTTACGGCCAAATGAACGAACGCAACTACAAAAATCCATCGAAAAAGGATTTCCTTTATATGTTCGAGAAGAATTCCGACCGACCCAATCTCCAAAGCTGGGCCTCGGCGGGTTGGAAACACAAATGGTTCGGCACACAGACAGACGTATGGTACAGCGAGAGCGATGCCTTCTATCTCTATCAGGCAGAAGGCGACCGGAAAGTGTACACTGCCGAAGCGAATCCCTTCCTTGACGAGGACGTGATTATACAGAGCGATATGCCCCGTCCCCCTATGGGGGTAGAGGGTACGGAACACCTGTCTGTCTCGCAGAAACTCTTCTTTGAACCGGGCAAAAACTTCAAGGCGGAAGTATATGGAACTGCTTTTTGGATGAACCAGTTCGATATGGTGCAGGACCTTGTTTTCAGTCAGTCTAAGGACTATACGCTGGGTGCAAGGGCATCATACTCGTTGAAAGACTGGTTCACTGTGACGGCAAGCCTGCACACGGACTTCTATGACCGCTATAAACGCCATGAGCGTCGCGACGAACAACGCAAAGTCTATAAGAGCCGCATCATGCAACCCCGTCTGAAGATAACAAGCGACTATTTTGACGGTCATCATCTGACGTCTGGAGTTGAGCACTATACGGACGAACTCACCAGTGACCGTTTTGCCGGAAAAGGAAGCCATAAGATGTTGAGCCGCGCCCTGCATGAGACTGAATATTTCTTTCAAGACGAGTGGACGGCAAACGAACAGTGGATGCTTACGGCGGGCATACGTACCAACTTCTCCAAGCAGTTCGGGTTTATGTGGATGCCTACCGTGGCCGGAAAGTATTCACCTGCCGAACACTGGAGTCTGCGTGCCACTTATTCCAAGGGATACCGTTCTCCAAGCATCAAGGAGCTGTTCTTTAACTGGGATCATCTGGGAATGTTCATGATAAAAGGAAACGAATACTTGAAACCCGAAAAGAACAATTATTTTTCGCTGGGTGCCGAGTATGCCGGTGAACGTCTGTTCGTAAACGCCACTGCTTACGGAAATCTCTACAAGAACAAGATAGAGGGAGTATGGAGAATCTATGACATGCAGTACAACTTCGAGTATGAGAATCTTGCCTCGCAGGAACTGGTGGGTGCGGAATTGCTGGCAAGGTGGAAAATGCTTGATTGTCTTGCACTGAATACATCCTATTCATATGTGTATGTAAGCAAGATAGACGGTTTGCGCATCAGTACCACCTCGCCTCATGCCGCGACAGCCGGATTGGAATATACACTGAACAAAAAGAATTATTCTCTGCTGGCCGGCTTTACGGCATCCATTATGGGAAAGAAGCAATATGATGTGCAGGACCGTCTGACAGTGGATGGAGTGAGCCACGATGCCTACTTCCGTTGCATCCTGCCTACCTATGCCTTATGTAACTTGAGTGTGACGCAGACTTTCTGTGACAAGGTGAAACTGACACTGGGCGTGGATAACATTTTCAACTACAAGCCCAAGACGCTTGGCTCCGGACTGACCGCCTTCAACGTACCCGCCACGGCAGGTGCGAGGGGCTTCGTACAGGTGGAGTTTAAAATAGACGAATTTCTCAAACTTATTAAAAGGAACTGACAATGCTGAAAAAGATAGTGACATGGATGGTATGTGTTCCGATGATGTTTTTCCCTACATCTTGTATTCTTGACACAGAATATGATGCACTGCCATTTGAAGGAAAGGTCATGCCTCGCATTACCGGTTACAACGGCGTATCTCAGGAAACAAATGACTGGATGTATTTCAACTTGCGTACCGGGGAGATATTCAACCGTCATCATGCGGGAGAAGACATTAAGGAGGGAGAGCAGTATAACAGGACAGATTGGGATATTGCTTTTTGCGGTTACCATATGCGCACCAACAGTGGCACAAGCGGATGTGGCAAAGGAGGGGCAACAGACCTTGGCTTCGGGAATTATGACAAATGGATTTCAGTGTCACAAATACCGCAGGGTGTGGAATGGGTGACCGATACCGATAAGGACGTGTATGTGACCTATTCACAAAAGGACTGGTACAGGTATCTGAATGAGAATGGACTGGATATAAACGAACATCCGTGGTTTGATCCCAACAGCGGACCACGGAGAACACTTACAAGCGGAAATCCTTTACTTGACAAGGTGATAGAGGTAGCCGGTCCTCCCATGACTTATACTCCTTCCTATCATACATATCTGATACGCTCAGCTGATGGAGAGCGTTTCTTCAAGCTCCAGATTGTAAGTTGGTACAATGAAAATGTGGAGATTGACGAAACGGGAGGACAGTTAAGTTATTATGTGGATGAATTGAAATAAACTATAGATATGGAAAAGACATTCTATCGTTTTTTGAGTTTTTGCGGCCGTAAGTGGGTGAAATGGCCTTTTATTACGGTTGCAGTAATTGTAATAACTGCCGCCCATTTCGTGATGTCTGACAAATATGGAGATACGGAGAAGGCTCCTTTATGGGAGTTCACAGTGATGCTGCATTCCGCATTATTGGTTATGGCAATTATTGCAATAGCTATTTTAAAAAAGTATATCAAACGTAAATTAATGGAATATGGAACAGACAGTGGAAACAAAGACAACTGAAGTAAAAGTGAAAAAGAAATACTGGTGGAAAGCCACCGCTTCATTCCTTACTGTATTGTTCACCATGCCGCTTGGCCATGCCGTAATGATTCTGATGGAGCATTTTCTGGACGAGACGACACTGCATTATTCGGCATTCGCCATGGGAGCGGTGGGTATGCTGATGGTGATTGCAGGCGTGTTTGTCAAAGGAGATACGCGACAGACACTGTGGGGACTGTTCGGCGGGCTGCTGTTCTGGACGGGATGGGTAGAGTTCCTTTTCATGTATTTTGCCAACCGCTTCGGCACGCAGCCGGAACTTGACCCTGTGACGGGAGAGATTGTGACTCGCCCCGAATACCTGATACTGCCGGCCTCTTTCGGATTCTGGATGATGGTGATGGTGATGTATCTGTTCAGCACACGCAACGGATGCAACTTCATCAACTGGTGGCAGCGTCTGCTGTTCAAGGGAAAGAAGAACGAGATAGCCGCACGCCCGATGACACGCCACACGAGCATCGTCACCTTCATGGAGCTGATGATGATTCTGTGGGCTTCCTACCTGCTGCTGATGTTCTGTTATGACGACGTGTTCTTAGGAGAAAACCATCCTGTTACACTTTTGGTAGGCTTGGGCTGTCTGATAGGTTCGTTCTTCATCTTTGCCAAACAGCTGCGTATCGCTTCGTGGGGAGCCAATATCCGTATGGCCATCGCTACGGTGGTGGTGTTTTGGACACCGATAGAAATATTAGGACGTATGGACCTTTTCAGCGAAATATGGGTCGACCCGTTGAACCATGTGACGGAGATGGTCATCATTCTAGTAGTGTTTGTTATATTGGCATTCTATCTTTGGTATATGGGAGCCAAAAAGAAAGCAGTCGTATCTAAATGAAAGCGGTAAGGATGCAAAAATCAGACAGAAAACAACTTTATTGGGGCAAAGCGATTGTGTCCATTGCGGTTACACTGGCAGCGATGCCCCTTACGCATATTCTTGCCCGTATGCTGAAAGACGGCACTACGGGAGTGGAACAGTTTTATGCCGGAATGGGAATGGGAGCTTTCGGACTGGGGTTGGTCATTGCGGGTGTCTTTATAAAGGGAGATGCGCGGCAGAGCCTGCTGGGATTGTTCGGAGGTATGTTTTACTGGATGGGAGCGATTGATTTCCTGTTCATGTATTATGCCGAACGGTTCGGCACACAGGCGCAGCTCGACCCGGTGACGGGTGAAATCGTCAGCCGCCCGGAGTATCTAATACTGCCTGCTACCTTCGGATTCTGGGTGATGGTGATGATGCTGTACTTGTTTTGTACTGCCAACGGATGTAACTTTCTGAACTGGTGGCAGCGTCTGTTCTTCGGCAAACATAAGAAGGAAATTGCGGCACGCCCCATGACGCGGCATACCAGCATTGTGGCATTTATGGAAGTGATTACGATGTTGTGGACGTGTTACCTTACACTTATGTTCTGCTACGACGAACGTTTCTTAGGCGACCATCATCCGGTGACATTGCTCGTGGGGATGCTGGGCCTGATTGGTTCGCTGTTCATGTTCGCCCGTCTGCTGCGCTATGCTTCCTGGGGCATCAGTCTGCGCTATGGTTTCGCCACGGTCATCATTTTCTGGATAGCTGTGGAAGTATTCGACCGTATCAGCCTTCTTCCTGCTCTGTGGAACGCTCCCGGAGAACATATACTCCAGATAGTTCTGATAGTCGGTTCGTTTGTTGTAGCTGGACTTTATGTGGTATACCGTAAGATGAAGCACAGGATATGAAACGGAGTACATGGAGAAAGCATCATAAGTGGCTGGGCCTTGCGCTCAGCTTTTTTTGTTGATGTTCTGTCTGTCGGGCATCATACTGAACCATCGGGAATTGGTCCGTGACATGGAGATCAGCCGGAAGTGGTTGCCCGCACGTTATGAATACACAAAATGGAACGGCGGACTGTTGCGCGGTACATTGTCCTATTCTGATAGTGACAGCATACAGCGTGTATTGGTGTACGGAACAGGAGGTATCTGGCAAACAGACACAGCCTTTTCCACCTTTACAGACTTCAACCTGGGACTGCCCAGTGGTGCGGACTATCGCCAGATAAGTACTGCAATACAGGCTGGCAGCATGTATCGCTTCCAACAGGCGGACTGTTCGGTCTGCCGGGTAAGCTTGTCATGGATGTGGTAGCCGTGGTATTGGTACTGCTTTGCATGACTGGTATTCTCTACTGGCTGTTACCAAAGTACATGCGGTGCAGACGCAATCGGGGAAGAAGCACGGAAAGGGCGGCATACTGGACACGTATATCATCGCTGTGGCACGACAAACGATAAACTGCGCATGATGCGCTATGATGCCGCCTGTGGTGACTGGTTATTATCCACATCCGAAGGCTTCTATTCCTTGAAATCAGTTGAGGGATTCCCCGAAAAACTGATACATACCCCGCCTGTCAGTGTGATGGGGCTGAACCTATGGCAGAAAGATGCGCAAGGTCGATGGCTATGCGGTTCGTTCAGCGGACTGTTTGCGTGGAACAGAACACAAGAAACGGTAACCGACTGGTTTACGGGCGAACCTGCCGAAGATAAGGCTGGTTCTCCATTCGGCAAAAAGGCTGTCTCAGGGTTTAGTGCCGACTTGGGTAAGGAGCCGTTTGCTGTGGAATATTACAACGGAACGGACGCGCTACCCCAGCCGGAAATCCTTTCTACACTGCCCATGTCGCTTTGGAATGTAGCGTTGGAGGTACATAGCGGACGCATCTACATCGGCATAGCGGCCACCTATGTATTTGTATTCATTGCCGGATTTGCCGTTGTGTGGTGTCTGTGGAGCGGATGGAAGTTACGGCGAAAGAACAGGTTCTCAGGCAGGTCTGAAATGCAGAATCCCTAAAAATAGGTATTGCCGGATAAATTAAAGCCCTTTACCTTTGCATAGGTAAAATAAGAACGCAGTTCATTATTAATGCAAGTACTGAAAGAGGACATACGGGATCGTATATTGATGGTTGCCAGGCAACAATTCGAACAGAAAGGCTATTCCAAAACTTCCATGCGTGAAATAGCTGATTGGGTAGGAATTGGTGTCGGGAATATCTATAACTACTTCACGAGCAAGGATGAGTTGTTTCATGAAGTGGTGCGTCCGGTTTTGTACGCTTTGGAAGCCATGCTGCAAGAGCATCACGGTATTCGGGGAGAGGATATTATGATGATGAAGTCGGATGAATATCTGAAATCCTGTATAGACGAATATGTTTCGTTGATTGACAGGCATAGTGCATTGATGAAGATTTTGTTGTTTCATGCACAGGGTTCTTCGTTGGAACATTTCCGCGAGAATTATACTGACCGTTCTACGGAATTGGTCAAAATCTGGTTTGCGTCCATGCAGCGGAAGCATCCCGAAATCAATACTGCGGTGTCCGATTTTATCATCCATTTGCATACGGTATGGATGTTCACGATGTTCGAGGAACTGTTGATGCACTCCGTACCCCGACAGGAAATGGAGGCTATTTTACATGATTATATTTTGTTTGAAATTCAAGGTTGGAGGGCGATCATTAAGATATGAAAAGCAAACAGCGTATATACAAACAATCAGCTGCGTCAGAACGGCTGGCAAGGAGGAAATCTTCACGGAGGTTTCCTCCTTTTTTTATGAACAAATCTGAATATCGTTCACTATTAAACATATAAAGATATGAAACAGAAACATGAATTTAAGAATATTGTGGCAGAAACACTGCTTATTCCGCTATACATGCGGGCAAAAGAAAGTAGTCGAAACAATCCCATTCTGAATGACAAGACAGCGGAACGGCTGGCAGACAGTCTGGAATACGATTATTCCCAATTCGACGGGGCTAAACTGAGCGAAGTGGGATGTGTGGTGCGAGGATGGTATTTCGACCGTGCCGTGCGGCGATTTATTGAGTCACATTCGCATCCGGTCGTGGTCAATGTGGGATGTGGACTGGACACTCGTTTCCAACGCATCGGAGACGGTAAAGCAGTCTTTTATGATTTGGATTTGCCTGAGGTTATCGCACTGCGCCGGGAGTTGATACCAGAACAGCCGGACAATCCTTACATTGCCGCTTCGTTGTTGGAAACCGACTGGATGGACGACCTGCGGTGCAGGCATCCCGACGGAGAATTTATCTTCATCGTGGAGGGGGTACTGATGTACTTCTACGAGAAGCAGGTAAAAGCTTTCCTACACCACATTGCAAGCCGTTTCGGAGGTGGGGAACTATGGTTCGATGTATGCGGCACGATGATGAGCCGACACGGTGTGAAGCCTGATTCGCTTCGCAAGCACGAAGCGCAAATCCGTTCAGGACTGAGCGACGGGCATTTGGTGGAACAATGGGAACCGGCTTTGCAACTTATTGAGCAAGCCAATTATATGAAGTTTTTCCGTTCACGCTGGGGATTCTTCTTCGGGCATATACTGGGGCGGATACCTTGGTTATGTTTTAAATTCAGTTCGATGTTGGGATATAGAATAGTATAAATAGACATTGATGGTTTATGAAAAATAAATCTTTATTTAAAAAGGTATTGCGGAATACCCGGAATCCGCAGGGATTTTTAGGTAAAATGATGTTATTCGGCATGAACTATGGTCATGCACGGCTTGCTGAATGGGGAATGTCACATCTTGAATGGCAGGCAAACTGGGTAGTGCTTGATATCGGTTGTGGAGGCGGAGCCAACATTGCTGAAATACTTCGTCGCTGCCCTGATGGTATAGTATATGGATTGGATGCTTCTAATGAAAGTGTTGTTTTTGCACGGAGTAAAAACCGTCGAATGTTAGGAAAACGCTGTTTCATAGATGAGGGAAGTGCGGATTTACTGCCTTATTCAGACATGGCATTCGACCTTGTGACAGCATTCGAGACTATCTACTTTTGGGGTGATCTGTATGTTGCTTTCAGTGAAGTTATCCGGGTATTGAAACCAGGTGGTCGTTTCATGATATGCAATGAAATGGCTGACCCGACAAATACCATGTGGACAGATCTTATTGAAGGGATGAATATACATTCCATTGAAGAAATGGAGTCTTGTTTATTGTCTGTAGGATTTAATGAAGTAAAAGTAGATAACAAGAAAGAGAATATATGTATAGTTACGAGAAAATAATACAATAATGGGAACTTTAAAAAAATTACAGGGTTATATGGGACAGCGACGAATACTCTTTCCTTTGTCCCTCATTTTGTCGGCACTTAGTGCGTTGGCAGGATTGGTGCCGTACATATTGATATGGCTTATTGTAAAAGAATTGCTTGTACCGGGAACTGCCGGCAACACGGATATGATGGTTTATGCCTGGTGGGCAGCTGGTTTGGCCGTGGGAAGCGTTGTGCTTTACTTTGCTGCATTGATGGCTTCACATCTGGCTGCTTTTCGTGTGGAAAGCAATATACGGCGTGATGCGATGGAGCGTGTTGTGGCTATGCCTCTCGGCTTTTTTGATCAAAATACGTCTGGGCGTATCCGTAAGATTATTGATGACAATGCCAGCATTACCCATACTTTCCTGGCCCACCAGTTGCCTGATCTGGCGGCTACGGTATTGATGCCTATGTTGACTACGGTGCTTATTTTTGTTTTTGACTGGCAGTTGGGATTGGCCTGTCTTGTCCCCGTACTGGTAGCAATGGGATTAATGACTTACATGATGAACGGAAATGGGCGGGAATTTATGAGTAAATACATGACCGCGCTGGAAGAAATGAATACGGAAGCTGTAGAATACGTGCGTGGCATTCCTGTAGTAAAAGTATTTCAACAGACCATTTATTCTTTTAAGAATTTTCATCGTAGTATTATGAATTATAATAGAATGGTAACTGCATACACACGTATGTGGTGCCATCCTATGATATTCTATACGGTAATTATCAATGGCTTTGCCTTCTTTCTGGCTCCTGTTTCCATACTGATGATAGGGCATGAGAATGAGCCGGTATCAGTACTGGTAGATTTCTTCCTCTTTATTCTGCTTACCCCTCTTTTCTCACAAAGTATTATGAAAAGCATGTATCTCCAACAAGCTACAGGGCAAGCAGGAGAAGCGATAAACAGGTTGGAAAATCTACTGAATTATGAAGTTGTGAAAGAAACAGATAATTCGCAAATACCCCAACGGTTTGATATCATGTTCGAACATGTTTCTTTTTCTTATCCCGGCACCGGACAGAAGGCCATAGATGACATCAGTTTTAACCTTCCTCAAGGTCAGACTTATGCTCTTGTAGGGGCTTCCGGCAGTGGGAAAACGACAATAGCCCGTCTGCTTCCACGTTTCTGGGATGTGCAGGAAGGCCGGATCAGTATAGGTGGCATAAATGTACGAGATATTTCTAAAGAGTCATTAATGAATAGCATATCCTTTGTTTTCCAGCAGGCTCATCTTTTTAAAACGACCTTATGGGAAAATCTCATTTACGGCAAATCAAACGCTACAAAAGAAGAAGTAAACCTTGCGATTGATGCGGCACAGTGCAGAGAAATTATAGACCGTTTGCCGGACGGATTGAAAACAAAAATTGGGGCTGAAGGTACTTACTTGTCTGGTGGTGAACAGCAGCGTATTGTACTGGCACGTGCCATTCTTAAAGATGCGCCGATTGTGGTACTTGATGAAGCTACGGCTTTTGCCGACCCCGAAAATGAAATACTTATTAAATATGCTTTGAAAGAATTGACTCATGGCAAGACTGTCCTAAAAATTGCTCACCGCTTGTCAACAGTAATTGATGCAGACCGTATTCTTGTGGTTGATAATGGTAAAATAGTAGAAGAAGGTACTCATCAGAATCTTTTGGCAAAGAAGGGAATTTATGCGGCAATGTGGAATGAATATAACCGTTCCACAAGCTGGACTATTGGCAGAAAGGAGGATAATAATCATGATTAAAATCATACAACAACGCTTTGCCCTGTCGTATCAGGGTGCTAAAGATTTTCTGAGAGGTGTATTGTTTACTACACTGTTGAATCTGGCACTGATGCTGCCTGCTGTTTACGTTTTCCTGTTTTTGGATGATTGGCTGAAACCTCTTCTTGTTTCCGGAATGTCACCTGTTCACGGATTATTATACTATGGATTGCTTGGCTTAGGCTTTATGGGAGTAATGTATGTGATAGGTTTTTTCCAGTATAACAGTACTTATACTTCGGTCTATGACGAAAGTGCAATACGCCGTGTGTCATTGGCAGAGAAGTTACGTATATTGCCATTGGCTTTTTTCGGAGAGAAGAATCTTTCGGACCTTACAGCTACCATTATGGATGACTGTTCGGATATGGAACATACTTTTTCACATGCTGTCCCACAGCTTTTTGCTTCTCTAATTGCAATCTTGTTAATTTCAATTGGCATGTTTTTCTATAACTGGCAGTTAGCCTTGGCTCTTTTTTGGGTAGTTCCGGTAGCAATGGCGTTACTTATATTTTCTCAACGAAAAATGAGAACGGGCAATCGTGAAAATTATCTGAACAAACGGGCGGTAAGTGAAGCTATACAGGAAGGATTGGATAATATACAAGAAATAAAAGCTTATAATCAAGAGACAAACTACCGCCAGACCCTTACCAACAAGATTGACTCCTACGAACAGGCACTGATCCGCAATGAACTGATACTTGGCGTATTGGTGCATGGAGCTCAAAGTCTGCTTAAGTTAGGCATAGCATCTGTTATCATAGTTGGAGCTGATATGCTTTCAACAGGCAGTCTGGATCTTTTTGTCTATCTTGTCTTTCTGATTCTTGGTTCCAGGATTTATGCACCTATAGATGAAGTGATGAACAACCTTGCTGCCCTTTCTTATCTTGATGTACGTATTCGACGTATGCGTGAGATGCAGGACATGCCTGTTCAGCATGGAACAATAAATTTTACGCCAGAAAATTTTGACATAGTGTTCAATCATGTATATTTTTCTTATGAAACGGGAAAGCAAGTATTGCGTGATGTAAGTTTTATTGCTCGTCAAGGGGAAATTACAGCATTGGTAGGTCCTTCGGGGAGTGGTAAGAGTACAGCCGCTAAACTTTCCGCACGTTTTTGGGACATAGATCAGGGTTCAATCACTCTTGGTGGAATTGACATCAGTCAGATAGATCCGGAAACTTTGTTACGTTATTTTTCTGTCGTCTTTCAGAATGTAGTTTTATTCAATGCGTCTGTTATGGATAATATTCGTATCGGTCGCCGTGATGCAACGGATGAAGAAGTGCTGCGTGTGGCACATTTGGCGCAATGTGATGAATTCGTAACCAAGATGCCTGACGGATACCGTACTATTATCGGAGAAAACGGAAATACACTCTCCGGAGGTGAGCGTCAGCGTATTTCTATTGCCCGTGCTTTACTTAAGGATGCTCCTATCGTTCTATTGGATGAAGCTACGGCATCACTTGATGTTGAAAATGAAACTAAAATACAAACGGCGATTTCAGAACTGGTACGTGACAAGACGGTTCTCATCATTGCCCATCGTATGAGAACTATTGCCAATGCGGATAGAATTGTGGTATTGAAAGACGGTATGGTAACAGATATAGGAACTTCAGATGAACTTATCCAAAAAAGCGGATATTTTAAACGTATGATAGAGTTACAAATGAAAAAAGAATAATTATGGAAATAAATCATCATATATTTTGTTCGGGACATGGTCATCATAGTCATGTCCCAGCTTCAATCAATAATACTATATTGTTTTGTGTTGTCTTGAATCTTGTTTTTGTCATATTTGAGGCTATAATGGGGGGTGTATATAATTCTGTAGGACTCTTATCGGACGCCGGACATAACATGAGTGATGTGTTCAGCCTTCTTCTAGCATTACTTGCTGTACGTATTGTTAAAATACATGGCAATGCCCATTTTACTTATGGCTACAAAAAGGCAACAGTTCTTATATCCTTATTGAATAGTGTTATTCTGTTAGTAGCTGTAGGAGCTATAGTTATAGAAAGTATATACAGATTCAAGAATTCTGTTCCGGTATCAGGAGTCGTTGTAAGTTGGACTGCCGCAGCAGGAATTATCATTAATGGATTGACGACAATACTGCTTATGAGACAGAGAAAGCATGACTTGAATATGCGTGGAGCTTTCTTGCACATGTTGGCGGATACGGTAGTATCAGTCGGAGTTGTTATTTCAGGTATTATAATCAGTATTAAAGGTTGGATGTGGATAGATCCTGTCATCAGCATATTGATAGCCAGTGTTATTATGTTCTCAACAATTAGTTTATTAAAAGAAAGTCTGTTCATGTCTATGGATGCAATTCCGGAGAATGTGAATATAGAGCATATAAAGAGCGAAATAAATAGTATGGATTATATTTTGGAATGGCATCATTTGCATATATGGCCAATAAGTACGACAGAAAACGCGGCAACACTCCACATTGTGATTAAGAATATGAATGTAATGCATGATGTTAAACAGAATCTGAAAATATTATTTGCCAATAACGGTATAAGCCATTGTACTATTGAATGTGAACTTCCAAATGAATACTGTGCTGATAAAGAATGTTGTACTTAGAACATAAAAATGAAAACAGATAAAAGTTTCTTTACTTATAGGAAGATAAGTTTGTCTTTGCATAAGAAAATATTATTAAGCCATTTATGTCTTTTCATTTTAACTTGTGGACTTATTTCAATTATATTTATAGAAAGAGCTAAAGTCCGTGAATCAGAAAGGATATTGAAATCAACCAATACAGTCAGAAAAAGTATTGATGGTGTTTATTTTGCAATAATACGTCTTTGTACTAAAGGAGAATCAGTCATTTCATGGAATAATTCTGATTTTAATATTTATCATCAATATCGTCTTTCTGTAGATAGTCTTTTACAGGAGATGAAAGTTAGATGCAGCGGATTTGTCCTTCCCAATCAAATAGATTCTTTATGTGATTTGTTGTATAAAAAAGAAATGAACTTAGGATATATAATGAATGCTTTAAAAAGTAGGGAAGAGTCAGACAGCATTTTTTCTAATAAACTGCCAGTTATAGCAAAAGAGACACTCCGGATGAAAACAATAAGTCAGAAAAAGAAAGGAATTGCTGGTTTGTTTGGGAAAAAAGAGATTGTTCAGATTCCATATCATACGAATGAATTACGTGCATTTAATGACAAGCTAATACATGAGATTAATAAACAAAATGTTCAAGTGGAAACATACACGGATAGTTTACGTTTACAGAACAAGTTATTAAATAATAAATTATATGATTTCTTTTCTTTTTTGGACGGTCAAATTCAAGAAACGTTTATCAAACGCAACCTTAGTCTTTCTGAAGTTCGGAAAAGTTCTTTTTATCAGTTATTTGCTGTAGTTTCTATTGCTGTAGTTACACTTATTATTTTCTTTTTTATTATTCGCTCTGATTTACGTAATGAAGATAAGATAAAATTGAAATTAAGGCAGGTAATTAGCGAAAACGAGAATTTACTTGAGATGCGTAAGAAAATCATTCTTACCGTTTCACATGATATTCGTGGTCCGCTTGGTAATATCCACAACTGTGCCGATTTGATATCGGAAACGCGAGAGAAGAAGAAGCGTGAAATATATTTAGATGATATCCGCCATTCTTGTCAGCATGTCCTACATTTGGTCAACGATCTGATGGATGCTTACCGTATCAATGAAGCCGGAGACTTACATAATGATATACCTTTTTATCTCAGCCGTTTTTTAAAACGAGTTTCAGATGAGTTTTCCCGTAAAGCGACTTCAAAAGGTCTGATTCTATATTCGGAACATAATGGCTCAAATGTAACTGTAAAGGGGGATGCGGACAAACTCGAACAGGTACTGGCGAATCTGCTTACAAATGCTATCAAGTTTACCTCCAGAGGGAACGTCAATTTCCATTCAGAATATTCAGAAGGAAAACTTCGGATTGAAATTAGGGATACCGGTATCGGTATGGATGAGGAAACACTGAAAAGAATATTTGCTCCATTTGAGCGTGCCGCACAGAATGTCAATTCTGAAGGTTTTGGTTTGGGGCTTTTCCTTACCAAAGGATTAATTAAGGTTTTGGAAGGAAAAATGGATGTGGAAAGTACACTCGGTAAAGGAAGCGTGTTCAGACTGGAACTTCCTTTGCCTGAAACGGATGAGTTAGTTGAGGAAGACAAACCGAACCATAATACAACAAGCATATTGCCTAAGAATGTTCTTGTAGTGGACGATGATCCTATACAACTGAAAATAGCGGAGGATATGCTCGGGCGCAAAGGCATATCCTGTAAAACCTGTATGAATGCACGTGAAGTAGTGGCCGCTCTTGAAAATTCTGAATATGATTTGGTCTTGACAGATGTACAAATGCCTGATACCGACGGATTCGGTTTGTTAAGATTACTTCGCAATTCGGACATTGGCAATTCGAGGACCGTTCCAGTAGCAGTCATGACTGCCCGTGGTGACGGAAATTCCGGAATCTATGAAAAAGGAGGATTTGCAGGTTGTATTCATAAGCCGTTCAATATCTACGGACTGCTTGTTTTTTTATCCACCATTGTATCTCGTACACAAGTTTCAGCTTCCGGAGATTTTGATTTTTCCGGTTTACTGGAGAATACGGACGATTATAGTCACATGCTTTCTCTCGTTGTTATGGAATCTGAAAAAGAACTGGAGGAGATAAAATCAGCTGACAGGATAGCTGACCGTGAGACAATGAGGAAAACAATACATCGTATGATACCTGTGTGGGAGATGCTTGGGAAAGACAATATTTTGCGTGATTTTCAAAGGATACTGCACGATAGAGATAACTCAAATGAAACTGTTCATAAACATGCAATACAGATCATGGAGTGGCTTAAAAAATTAATAGAGGAAACAAAAAATGAACTTAAAAAATATGAAAATACTGATAGTTGAAGACAATATGATACTCTGCGGTATGATTGAAAAATGGCTGCAGAAGACCGGTTACGAAGTATTAACAGCTATAGATGAACCCAGTGCACGTAGTATACTGAAGAAAAACGAAATCAATCTTGTGTTGGGAGACGTACGCCTGCCGGAAGGTGACGGTATCAGTCTTTTGGGATGGATGATGCGTTCCGGTATGGAAATCCCTTTTATTGTCATGACGGATTATGCCTGTATATCGGATGCTGTCCGTGCTATCAAACTCGGAGCTAAGGATTATTTGCAAAAGCCTGTTCATCAAGAGCAATTGATAGAATTAATGCATAGTATACTTAAACAGCCGATTATTGTGCGTAAAGAACGTTCTTTTGTAGAGCGTACCAGCGAAGCTGCAAGAAAAGCCGCTTCACTTGCCTGCCGTGTAGCTTCTTCAGATCTTTCAGTCATGATACTTGGTCCAAGCGGAAGCGGTAAAGAAGTAATAGCCCAGATGATACACCGCTACAGCGACAGACGAAACAAACCTTTCGTTGCTGTCAATTGTGGAAGCATACCTCAAGATTTACAGGCTTCCGAATTTTTCGGTGCTGTTAAAGGTGCTTTTACCGGAGCTGTTTCAGACAGGAAGGGACATTTTGAAATGGCAAACGGAGGTACCTTATTTCTGGATGAAGTCGGCAATATGCCTTATTCCATGCAGGTGCTTCTCCTGCGTGTTCTTCAGGAGAAGGAGTTTAATCCGATAGGAAGTGATAAAGTGAAACGTACGGATGTACGCATCATTTCTGCTACCAATGAAGATATGAGAAAAGCCGTACAGGAAGGTCGCTTTCGTGAGGATCTGTATTATCGTCTGGCCGAATTGGAAATTTTACAGCCTCCGTTAAAAGACTGCAAAGACGATATCCTTCTGCTTGCCGAATTTTTTAGAAAAGAATATTCCGATAGAATACGTGTCAAGAATGAGGGATTTACCGAAGAAGCAAAATCATGTATGTTGTGGTATGATTGGCCGGGTAATGTACGGGAATTGAATGCAAAAATTAGACGTGCAGTAATTGTTGCAGATAATCCATTATTGGATGTCTGTGATTTGGGACTGGAAAATGTAAATTGTAGTAACAATCTGGATTTTCGTATCATTCAGGAAAAGGAAAGGATACGAAATCTACTTGAGAAAAATCATGGTAATGTCAGCAAGACAGCAGCGGAACTGGGTTGCAGCCGTACAGCCCTGTATAAGAAAATAAAGAAACTTGGTATGGGGTAGCTGTTATTCTTTCAGGCGGTATACCAGTCTGCATATATTGTTTCGGTATGTCTTGGATTCCCGTAGAGTCCATAGTCCGAACTGTATCTTTCCTGTTATGTTTTTCCCGCTTTTATATGATATTGGAAGCAAGTAGATGACCAATTCATCTGCAAGCCGGTAGAGAAATACCCCTCCCACATATTCTGCACTTTTTTCATCTTCCACCTTCATGAAGAAAGTGCTGTCTCTTTCATGCCTTTCCTTGGCATCCATCAAGTCAAGCATACCGTAATGCGGATACATGTTGAATGTAGCCCGATCTTCCCAGTAGGGGAACCCGTTTCTGTCTGTTCTGAGCCAATCCATCAGTTCCTCGTTTTTATCCGGCAGGAAGCCGTTCAATGTGACGGGCATAATAATCTGTACTTTTGCCATACCTCTATTTGTTAAAAAAGCATGAAACCCATGCAGTTTCAGGTAGAGGCTCTGGTAAAGCCCAAACGATAACTTGCATGGGCTCACGCTATAAGGTATAGCATAAGCCTCACGCAATAGTCATCGTTTTTTGAAATTTACCAGATTTCTACCTGAGACATCTTGCGACTTATGTATATAATCGACGGAAAACATCCCGTAATCCGCCGTTATGTTCTATTTCAAATTCAAAGATAAGGAATGTTTCCTGAAAATCAAACCGATTCATGATTTATTTGCCATTCTGCCTGTCCTCTTCTCTTCTTCTTTCGTCCTCCGCACTTTCTATCCCCAGCCGTTCACATAGTTCCGGATCGTTCTTGATACGTTCCATCTCCTCGTTGATGATAGCCTGGGCATCCGCCTTTATCTGGTCATAATTACGCTGTATCTGCTGGATCATGATGTCATTCCCTTCACTGTCCTTGAATGTGTTGATAACCGGAATTTTTTTATAAGCCTTTTCTTCCGCACTTACTTTGGCATGGTCCACGATAATTTCCGCATGGAAAATCTTCTGGTCTATTTTCTCACCGAAATTATCCGACACGGAACCGACAAACGTACCCTGTGATAGGTTGGAAATCTTTGATGCTGGAATCAGTGAATCAAGTTGGGTGTTAATCGATGTAGAGACATCCTGGCGGTTGATGGATATGGACTGCCGTTTCTGTAAAATCTTTCCGAAGCGTTCGGAAAGAGTCTTGGCTGTTTCACCGACCACCTGACCGCTGAATATGTTACCGACCGTATTTTGAATCACCCGGCTTTCCTTGTCCCCGTAATCACGGGTAAGCTGGCTGTAATCCTGAAAACCCAGCAGAACCGCCACCTTGTTGCTTCGGGCTGTCGCAATCAGGTTGTCAAGACCACGAAAATAAATCGTGGGCAACTCGTCTATTATCACCGAACTTTTAAGCTGACCTTTCTTGTTTATCAGCTTCACTATTCTACTGTTATACAGTCCCAATGCCGCCGAATAGATGTTTTGGCGGTCAGGATTGTTGCCGACAACCAAGATTTTAGGCTCTTTCGGGTTGTTGATGTCAAGTGAAAAATCATCGCCCGTCATTACCCAGTAAAGGGCGGGTGAAATCATCCTCGAAAGCGGGATTTTCGCACTGGCAATCTGCCCATAGGCTAAGCACCCAGCGCCTTGCCACTTTTTACAGTGGTAGGTTTCCAAGCACTCGCCTCCGAACCGTGCATACAGGTCTCCCCGTACACAGCTCTCCACCTTCTCATTCAGTCTAACTTTCCTGCGTGTATTTTGTGATGGCATACTGAACATACTGCTAATGTTTTGCGGTTACGTGAAATCATTTTAATTTCCCAATCACTTTTGCCTTTTAGGTCTTTCAATTTACGTACATGGTGCATTTCAAGGTTGTCCGTAGCACCGCAATTTTCACATACACGTGCCTGAAGTCTCTTGATTAGTCCATTTCTGCCGCCTGTTATGGCAACCGTGTTTGGCAGTTTGTCATCCAAATACCGATTGGGCAGTTCCTTTCGCTTAAAGCCTTTGTCGTAGAACTCACGTTTGAACTCATATCCCCTTTTATTGGTGTACGGTATGGCAAATACTCCGTTTTTCTTGTACTTCGCAATGATTTTCTTTTTAGAAGTGCTGTACTTTGCGGCGTATGTCTTATACATACTGTATTCCATGATGTTATAAAAAGAGTCAATGACGGGACTATTATTTGCAATCGAATAGAAGTTATAGAACCCCATGATTTCAGAGTTATATTGGCTTATAATTTCCAAATCATCAAGACAGCGCATATATGTACGTCCTTTGGGCTTCCAAACCTCCTTACCTTTTTGCACAGTAATCTTTACCGCATCATATTCAAGGAGCTTCTTCCGCATCACTTCGGTAGTCACATACAAGACTATCTTATGGTCTAAGCTTCTTGTCAAATGTCCGTTTTTATCCCTATGGGTGTCATTGGATTTGCGTACAAATACGTCATAGCCAAGAAATTTAGCATGTTTTCTTGCATTGGTTATCAGCGTTTTTTCATCAGATAGTTCCAATTTCAATTTGTCTGCCATAAATTGCTTTATGTCCTCTTTAATTTTGATACAATCCTCTTTGCTGCCAATAACACCAATGAGAAAATCATCCGCATATCTCACATATTTTAGACGTTTCATGTCCGCATCCATTTCATCACTTGCTGGATATTTCAGACGTTCTTTGACAACTTCTTCAATTTGTTTCAACAGTAGTCGCCGTTCCGTTTCATTCTTTGCTTGTTTCAGCTTTGTTGTCAAGTAGTATTTTTTCTGCCCAAGTTGTTTTGCTATCGGATTTTCTTTGCGCCTTTTTCCCTTATTGAATTTTTGAGTGTATTCTTTGATGTATTTGTCGAACTTGTCAAGATAGATATTTGCCAGTATAGGACTTATTATCCCACCTTGTGGTGTTCCGCTATACGATTTGTGAAATGCCCAATCTTCCACATATCCGGCATTCAGAAACTTTCGGATAAGGCGTAGAAAACGCATATCTGAAATACGTTCTGAAAGAATAGCTATCAATACTTCGTGGTCTATATTGTCAAAGAAACCTTTAATGTCTCCCTCGATGAACCATTTTGTATTGTTGAATGTCTTTTGTGTGCTCCAAAGTGCAGTCTGCGGACTTCTCTGTGGTCTGAAACCGTGAGAAGAATTTTCAAAACTGTCCTCGTAGATTGCTTCCAAAATCATTCGGATAACTTCTTGCAGAAGTTTGTCAATGAATGACGGAATACCCAGCGGTCGCATTTTCCCGTTTTTCTTGGGAATGTACACCCGCTGAGAGGGATTTGGCTGGTACGTCTCATCTTTGAGTGTACCTATCAACCGTTCAATATGGGATATACAGAAACCGTCAATGGTTTTTCCATCGACACCTTTCGTCATATTGCCCTGTTTCGTATAAATACGTTGGTAGGCAATGTAGTACATCTCCTCATTAAACAGTAACCGATACAAACGTTCAAACTTGTAAGCCAAGTCGGAACTATGTTGTGTTAGACTGTTTAATATCTTTTCTGGATTTCTTTTCATGTCTCTCACATTTTCCAAAATTTGACATTAAACGATATTGGCTGCTTCCCTTCGCCATGTACAAGGCTTTCCCTTGCTCGGACTACTACGGAAGCTCTGTTGCCATATGGGTTGCCCCACTTAGGCAATCCCCGTTTAGACATATAATAACTATTGGCATGATAGATTGTCGGATACGACTTTCGTCCTTTACTATGTATGTAGTTGCTCCGTGATAAGTTCTTTTTGCCCATGCATCCTACAAGGCGAAGCTGGGTATCACGGCTTGACGTTTGTAACTGTCTTCCGTCAAGGCTTAACCATCGAGCCGCTTAGACTATCGTTCAACCAGTATAGGCTTTATCCTCATATCTACCGTTTCACCTCGCCACACGGTCAGAACTTGACAGTTAGTCTACTTGTGGCTTTACCGACATGCTACACTCCCCATCGTCTTTCGTTGAATGGATAAGTCGGCTGGTGATAGGTTATTATTTCAAAGAACACGAACCTAATAGCTTGCCAAAGCTATATTTATTATATGCCCTTACGGGCGCACTTGCAACTGATCCTGTGCTCCACCTTTCCATGCATCCATGAAAGGGGAGAGGTAATTCTCTAACTCAGGATAGGATGTCAGGATGGTAAACAAATCAGAGTAAGGTTTGTTCAGCAGTTCCACGGCATGAGGGAAGCTGCAATAGATACCGTTTTTGTATATTTTCAAATACCAGATTATAGCTGCCAGCAGGATAATCGGAGACTCTACAAAGAAGTCACCTTGTTTTTCAATCCAGGTCTTATTCAAATTTAACATGATGGTATAGCTTGCTTCGTATGCGTCAGAGATGTCCGTCATGAACTCCGGATTGATGGGATTGCAGCGGTGTGATCGGTGCGGATCATCGAAGTTGATGACGTAAAAATGCGGCTTTACCTTGTATTTGTCCATATTGTGCAACAAGGTATTGTAGGCAATGGTGGAAAGGTCATCGAATTTATAATCATAGATATAGACACTGAATCCCTTGGAAATCATCTGTTTGATGTAGTTGTTTACCACTGCGTATGATTTACCGGAACCCGGTGTCCCCAATACGATGGTCGCACGGAAAGGATTGACCACGTTGATCCATCCGTCGTTGAGCTTGCCGCCATACTGGAATCTGGTTGGCAGATTGACAGAATATTCATTCTCCATCAGCCTTGTCTCCTGCATGAAGGATTCGTTTTCCATATTGAATACATCCTCCATCAGGTTATGTCTGTAAAGCCTGCTGATCCACAGTCCTGCCATGAGCAGGCATAGATAACCGGCTGCGAGTGTCACCACATACAAGGCCGTGACGGCTTCGTGCGGAAAAGGCATGTCAAGCAGCCACCAGTTCATGAAAAACAGAACCGCCCCGGCAGTGAGTACCGCCCATATACGCTGCCATGTAATCTTCTCACCCTTGACTCCGATGGTACCCATGCAGGATATGGCCAGCAGAAGCACTGCCATCAGTTTTGTCCAAAGGATACAGCCGAATATACCGGTTGTCCTGTCAAAGTTCATCAGTATCCGGTCTATAACGTCCAGATTCAGATGCCAGGCACTCATACTGGGATAGCAGTACACATAAATGTGGACTACCAGAATAAAAATACTGACAGCCCTGCCGAATTCCATAATCTTGGCAAGGGCTCTCAAATCGTCTTCCTGTTGCATAATGATGTAGATGATTGTGGGGGAATCCGTTGTTCCCCCTGTTGTTGACTCATTTTGATTGATCAGATACCGCGTGATTTGCGTTTCTGCGGTTTCTTTTTCCGTTTCATGCGGCGACGGAACGCTTCTTCCTCGTAATCGACTGCCGGATTTGCCTCAAAGGAGAAGATGCTTGCCACCTGTTCAAGCGCACTGTTTTCTTCCATACGGTGGCCGTACCGTTTCCAAAGTTCCTCCGGACCGGACTGTTGTCTCTCCTGCCAGGGTATTCCTTCCCACCAGCAGACAAGATCGTTGAATACGTTGGCAGAAAACTCCTTTCCCATACGTGAACCGTTGAACGCCTCGCGCCGTTCATGGTCTATGAATGTGACGCCATAGATACGTCCGGTATCGTTCCTTCGGAATACCACATCAATGTGCTCCTGTTTTAGCAGTACCCTGAATTCCTGTTCCGATTTTGCGTTACGCATGGCCCATACGACCTTGCCGGATATGGCAGGAGTCCATCTGCCTTCCTTGAAGTCCTGTGTATGCCGTAACATACGTTCGGACAGTCCCGTATTTCCGAAACGCTTGCCGAACCTTGCACTATTTATTGGAAAGCAGACCACTTTCCCTCTGTCGTCTGTAACCGAATAGATGATACCCGTATAGGGTGTTCCCATGTAATCGCCCCGTACCTGTCGGGCTTCAATGTTCAGTGTGGAAAGCAGTGCGGAATACTCTCCGAAAGTCTGGAAACGGTAGCTTTCCAGTACAGCCTTCAGCGTGTTTCCAATCTGATGGCGTATATCCCCCTGTGAGACATCCACTTTTTTCAGTTCCGCTTTCGGATTCCGTCTTTCCGTATCCGCACTATTACGCAGTCCGAATTCCTGTTCCAGTTCCCGGCAGGCTGTCATTGAACGGCGGTGTTCATAGGAGTCATTGATTTTCCTTCCTTCATCGTCAATGCATACACTCACGATATGTACGTGCGTGTTGCAGGTATCTCCATGTCTGTACACGATGAACGGCTGGTCACCATATCCCATTTTCTGCATGTATTTTTCTGCCAGTTCCGCCAGCCTGTCATTGTCCAGCCTGTCTTCAGGTGCCGGACTGAGGGCGATATGCAGGACTGGCTTGTCTGTCCTCCTGTTTGCCGTCAGATGGTTTTCAAATGAAAGGAGAGCCAGACGTATGTCCTCGCTCGGCAGTCCCGGGCGGTCGGAAATCATCCGGTGTCCGGACAGGATTTCCGCTGTCCCCTGAAATACTTTTTCATGATTATAGACCAGCGCTCCGTAAAGGCTTGTCCCGTGACTTATCTTTGCAACCATTTCTGTTCATATTCTTTGGTTAATGCCATAATCTGTTTGTTGAGCAATATCAGTTCCAGGGTAGCCTTTTCAAGTTTGTAAAGCAGGGACATCGCCCTTTTGTCCCCGAAATTTTTCTGTACGGCCCTTACGACCTGATTGTAATTGTTGCCTATTGCCTGAAACTGCCTGTAAAATTCCCCGAGCCGGATGTAATAGTCCATGGAAACCTTATCCACCTTGATTACCTTCAGTTGTTCTGAAAAGATTGATTTCTTGATAAAGATTGTCCTGTCCCTTGCTCCGGATTCCATAAACAGTTTCTCAAATTTGCTTTTTTCCTGCGCGTTCAGACGGAAACTATACTTGTAGTCCGCCGGATCTGTCTTCGGTTTTCTGCCTGTCCTTTTAGCCTGTTTTTTCTCCATGCTTTTCTGCTTTTGGGTTGTTTTGCTTTATCCGTCAGATTTTCCGACTTTGGAGGAAAATCCCCCGACCGTGAGGGAGGGCAAGTTGGTCTTTGTCGGGCAGAATACTTTCTGTCGGACAAAGACACAACTTGCTCTGTTCGTTTGAACAGAGAATCCACCTCCGGCGGATTGCTGCGCGACGTGAGCGGCGTGCTGCTGTCCGTCGGAAGATGTTCCAAGCCGTCCATCGGTTCTGACTTTGCAAAATTATGGTCGTGTAAACAGTTGTGAAATAGTGGATTGTATGACATATAACGACGTCTGATGACATCTGATGTCATGGTGCCGGTTACATATTACCTGTATGCTTGAAAGACCTTATTTTTGACGTGGTTTAAGAGTGCAATATTGCAATAACATAAGGACATAATAACATGGCAACATATTATTGCAATAACATAAGGACATAATAACATGACAACATAGTATTGCAATAACATAAGGACACAATAACATGACAACATAGTATTGCAATAACATAAGGACACAATAACATGGCAACATAGTATCACAATAGCGTAATGCCATTGTAAGATTAGTGAAAGAAAAAGTGAATATTAACCTCAAAAACAAAAGGTATGAACAAACGTCCGATTCTTGTCGCCTTCAGCAATCAGAAAGGCGGTGTGGGCAAGTCCACGGTAACAGCGGTTCTTGCCAGTTATTTCAATTATGTAAGAGGTCTGAAAGTTGCGGTCGTTGACTGTGACTATCCCCAGTTCAGTCTTGACAAACTAAGGGGAAGGGACTTGAAGAATCTTGAGAAAAGCGAGTATCATCAGCGGCTTTTCTGCCGACAGTTTGAAGACGGTTCCCGTAAAGCCTATCCGATTGTCACTTCTACTCCGGAGGCAGCCGCAGAGATTCCCGGTAAACTGGAAGGTGATTATGACCTGATATTTTTCGATCTTCCCGGAACGGTGAACTCCCGTGGCGTATTCGAGTCCGTCATGAACATGGATTTTATCTTTACTCCCATCGTAAAGGACCGTATGGTCATGCAGAGCAGCCTTTCCTTTGTATCGACTGTCCAGGATTTTATCGGACAGCATCCGGAAGCTCCCCTGAAGGACATACGTTTATTCTGGAACCGTATGGACAGCCGTACTTCCAAGGAACTGTATGTAATGTATAATGCAATAGTGCTCCGCACGGGTTTGAAGGTCTTTGAAACCGTACTTCCGGATCTTGAACGCTTCAACAAGGAAATGACACCTTCTTCCAGGCAGCATTTCCGCTGCACCCTTCTTCCCCCTTCCGAATCACTACTGAAAGACAGCCGTCTTGAGGCGTTTGCCCAGGAGATGGAACGTATCATATTTCCGGGATAAGAACTATGGCAAAGAAAAGAGAGATATTCAAGGTGGATGAGGATGCCCTGAAGGACATGATGGCCAGTGAATCCATTGCCTGTGGTAAATATGGAACTGATGTCAGCGATAAAGTTCTTCCTGTCACAGAAAATGAAATAAATGTGCCGGAAGTAGAGACACAGGGACGTGAAAGGTCCCGCAAGACGATACGTGCTGATCCCGGACTGGAAGAGAAGGTGGAAATGTACAAGGAACTGTTTCTGGACAGAAAGAAGTCCGTGCATAGAAAGCAGACCTATATCAGCTATGACATGTACTGCAGGCTGGCCCGTATCCTTCCCCTTCTGAGTGATGACATGAGTGTGCCCGCTTTTTTGGATAATGTGCTGGCACACCATCTTGAAACTTACAGTAAAGAGCTTGGCGAGCTGTTTCGCCGAAAAACCCCAAAAACATTCTGAAAATGATGTGGATTGTATTGACTGTTGCCGTATTGGTTTGCGGTCTGCTGTTATGTTGCGTTTATGTACTGTCCAATAAGATTTGTTCACTGAAAAGACAGGTCAGAGAGTTGAATGAGAAAATAGGAATAGCGAACTGTTTTCCCGAATATAGCCGTGTCTATCTGAACGACGCTCCAGTCGGGAAAGGACGCCAGATTCGTATCCGTTGCGGCTTGTATAACAAGGCAAGCCGCCTTATTCCGTTTATGGCTCCCGGCATGAGTGTTTCAGTCTATGTGAGCAATATCGTGGAGGAGCACTTGAAACGCCACAGAGAATTGCTGAAGAATGAACTTGAATGTTTTCTCTATAAGGATTCTTTATGGAAGAACTGATATACTTCTGTGTACGGATTGTCTGTATAGGCTATTTGCTGTACAGCGTGTATGGCTGGAGAAGGCGTATCGAAACTGTTTGTACCCTGCTTTATGGGAAACCTTGCGTGAAGAAGGAAAAGAAAGAAGCTGCCGGAACGGAATCTGCGGTTTCAGATGCAGAAGTGATGGGAAGTACCCGTTATGTCTATCTGGACGAAAATGCCGGAAAGACTGCCGCTCCCTTCATGAGCCAGCCACTTGAAAGGAATTTTATCGGTGAGGAGGAGGATGTGCAGCAGGAAGATGTGGAATGCAACCTTCAGCTGGATAAGATGAAACTCCTGCAGGAAGTCCAGGAAGACCTTGATGCGGAGTCTCCCGAAGTGGAATCCGTATCACCTGTTCTGTCCAGCAGGGACATGGAAGTACTCGGCGAATATCTGACACATCAGGATGAAGCCGACCATGAGAAGGCCATGCAGGCAGCCCGTGTCCTGTTCTCCATCAGGCAGACCAGCCTGATTGATGTGTTCCTTTCCAATATGGAGAATTCCGCGATTGTAGAGGAACTGATAGACAGGTATCTTGATGAGGACGGAAATCCCAAACCGCTTAAAGTAAAGGATGGGAATGAACCGTCTGACAACTGGCGGAAATATATCTGACACCGATATATTCAGGCATCCCGGAAATCTTTTCGGGATGCTTTTTTTATGTCTGTAAGGCTTCCTGAATGACATCTGATGACATCCGGTGACACCTGATGACAGTGTTGTATCACAGCGGTTTAAGCCTTATATATTTGCAGTCGAATTCAACATTTATGTCAAACCCAAAAATGATTCGACAATGAAGAGAAGAATCCTATTTTCAGTATTGTGTGTGCTGGCAGCGGCAGGGGCCTTCGCACAGGGACAGGGTCTTGCCGGCATCAATGAGGCTACCAGCCTTATGACTTCGTATTTCGATCCGGCCACCAAATTGTGTTATGCCATTGGAGCCGTACTCGGTCTGGTCGGCGGTATCAAGACGTATGGCAAGTTCAGCAGCGGCGATCCCGATACGTCCAAGACTGCGGCGAGCTGGTTCTTCGCCTGCATCTTCCTGATTGTGGCCGCCACCATTCTCCGTTCCTTCTTCCTGTAAGCCATGGATTACCGTATCAACAAAGGAGCAGGCCGTCCGATTGAGTTCAAGGGCTTGAAATCACAGTACCTGTTCTTTTTTGCCGGAGGCCTTGTATCGGTCTTTCTTGCGGTGGTTGTCCTGTATATGGCCGGTGTCAGCCAGCTGGTATGCCTGTCTTTCGGAGCGGTATCCGGTTCCCTGGCCGTATGGCTGACCTTCCGCATGAATGCCCGCTACGGTGAGCACGGGCTGATGAAGATGCTGGCCGAGAAACGCCATCCGCGCTATCTGTCAGCCCGTCGCAGAATATTCAGAGCATTAACCAAAAAGAAGAGAAAGAAATGAGAAGTGTATTGAAGGCCTGTGATCTGGAAGACAGATTCCCGATTCTGGCCGTGGAAAACAACTGCATCGTAAGCAAGGATGCGGACATTACGGTAGCCTTCGAGGTTGAGCTGCCTGAACTGTACACGGTGACGGCGACGGAATACGAAGCCATTCACGGTACCTGGGTAAAGGCCATGAAGGTGCTTCCCAATTATTCGGTCGTGTACAAGCAGGACTGGTTCGTCAAGGAAAACTACCGGAGCGAAGGAGACGGGACGGAAAGTTTCCTGTCCCGCAGCTATGAGCGTCATTTCAACGAACGCCCGTATCTCAGACATCGCTGCTTCCTGTATCTGACAAAGACCACACGCGAACGTGCCCGTCGCCGCAGTGATTTCAGTACCCTGTGCCGCGGCTATATCCTTCCCAAGGAAATCACGGACTGGGATTCGGTCGTGAAATTTCTGGAGGCGGTGGAGCAGTTCGAGCGTATCATGAACGATTCAGGGCATGTCAGGATGAAGTGTCTTAGAACTGAAGAGGTGGTCGGAACGGAAGAATGTCCCGGTCTGATTGAAAGATACCTGACTCTCGGTATGGAGGACACGCACCCCGTGTTACAGGATATCTGCCTTGATCCGGAACGTATGCGCATCGGTGACAAACGTCTTTGCCTGCATGTGCTTTCCGATACGGAAGACCTTCCCGGCAGTGTGGGCACGGACATGCGTTATGAGCGCTTGTCCACTGACCGTAGCGACTGCCGTCTTTCGTTTGCGGCTCCGGTAGGACTTTTGCTTTCATGCAACCATGTCTATTCGCAGTACGTGTTCATTGATGACGCGCAGGAAATCCTGCAACGCATGGAAAAGACCTCACGCAACATGCTGTCCCTGTCGAAATACAGCCGCAGCAATGCCGTGAACTATGAATGGGCAGAAATGTATCTTGACGAGGCGCATACGAAAGGGCTTGTTCCGGTACGGTGCCACTGTAACGTACTGGCCTGGGCGGAAGACGAGGAAGAACTCAGGCGTATCAAGAACGATACCGGCAGCCAGCTTGCTCTGATGGGATGCGTACCTCATTACAACACGATAGATACTCCGGTGCTGTACTGGTCTGGTATTCCAGGCAATGCGGGCGATTTTCCGGCTGAGGAAAGTTTCTATACCTTTCTGGAACAGGCTGTCTGCCTGTTTGCTTCGGAAACGAATTACCGCAGTTCGCTCAGCCCGTTCGGTATCCGTATGACGGACAGGCAGAGCGGCGTACCGCTTCATCTGGACATCAGTGACCTGCCCATGCGCAAGGGAATCATCACCAACCGCAACAAGTTCATACTCGGTCCCTCCGGCAGCGGTAAATCCTTCTTTACGAACCACCTTGTCCGCCAGTATTATGAACAGGGTACCCATATCCTGCTGGTGGATACCGGAAACAGCTATCAGGGACTTTGCAGCCTGATTCATGACCGGACACATGGCGAGGACGGTATCTATATCACCTATGAGGAGGACAATCCCATCGCCTTCAATCCGTTCTATACGGATTCCGGGGAATTTGACGTGGAAAAGCGTGAAAGCATCAAGACACTGATACTCACACTCTGGAAACGTGAGGATGAAGCCCCAAGACGTTCAGAAGAAGTGGCCCTTTCGGGAGCGGTGAACGCATATATCCGCAGGATAACGGAAAACAGGGATGTCAGACCCGATTTCAACGGATTCTACGAGTTTGTGCGTGATGACTACCGCCGGATGATTGAGGAGAAGAAAGTCCGTGAGAAGGATTTTGACATCGACGGTTTCCTGAACGTGCTGGAACCGTTCTACCGTGGCGGTGATTATGATTTCCTGCTTAATTCGGACAAGGAACTGGATCTTACCAACAAGCGCTTTATCGTATTTGAGCTGGACAATATCAGCGGAAACAAGGTGCTTCTGCCCGTGGTCACGCTGATAATCATGGAAACCTTCATCGCCAAGATGCGCCGCTTGAAAGGCATCCGCAAGATGATACTCATTGAGGAATGCTGGAAAGCCCTGATGTCCGCCAATATGAGTGAGTACATAAAGTATTTATTTAAGACCGTCAGAAAATATTTCGGTGAGGCCGTGGTGGTCACCCAGGAAGTGGATGACATCATCAGTTCCCCTGTCGTGAAGGAAGCTATCATCAACAACAGTGACTGCAAGATTCTTCTTGACCAGCGGAAATACATGAACAAGTTCGACCATATCCAGCGGCTTCTCGGACTGACCGACAAGGAACGCGGACAAATCCTGTCCATTAATCAGGCCAACCATCCCGGACGTTTCTACCGTGAGGTCTGGATCGGTCTTGGCGGTACCCACTCGGCCGTGTATGCCACGGAAGTCAGCGATGAGGAATATGCCGTATATACCACGGAAGAGTCGGAAAAGCTGGAATTGCAGAAGCTGGCCAAGGAACTGGGCGGAAATCTGGAACTGGCCGTGAAACGCATTGCGGAAATGAGAAGGGAAAGGAAAAGGTCTAACGGTAAAGCATAACGGTTATGAATGACAGTTTTGAATCGGATGAAAGAAAGCGTAAGGAGACAATCGAATGTCTCTACTGGTCCCTGATGAACGGATGGGACATACCGAAGGATATCCGTGAACATTACGGATTTTCAGAGGACTATGAACTGTACCACCGGCTTGAAAGTATGGAACCGGAAGATTACAGGGAAAGAAGGCTCAGAGGCGAGATACCTGATGCCGTAGAGGTCGATGTAAGACTGACACATGCTGTGGAGAAGGTCTTCGAGCGGCTTTGTTCCCCTCCTCCCGTACAGTATCTCGACAAGCTGTACGGGGAACTGGAAAAGCTGGGAGGTTTCATCGCCAACCCGAAGAATATTGACAGCCCTTTCATCAATTCCTGTTTTCTCATGAAATACGGCATTGACCGGAATTCCCCGGATGAAATCAGGCGGCAACAGTCAGAAAAGGCATATAAAGAACTTTATGCCAGGTTTGAAACCATGGTTGGCCTGAAGTCCCCAAACAAAAAGGACGATACCATTATCCGCAAGGAATGTCGGCAGCCAGCCTGTAAGGACAGGCCGACCGGAAAAGTCCACATCCCGGTCACTCCGAAGCCAAAGAGACGCAAGATGGGACTTTGAGAGATTCAGTAAAACAAGAACAACATCATTAAAAAAGACAAGACATGAAAAACAGACAGTTGTACAGACTGGCCGCCTGCCTGATCGGGGCGGCATCACTGCTTCTGCAGAGCTGCAGTGAGAGCAGGTTCAAGGACTGTGACCGCCTGTGCGGTTCATGGAGCAGTGTGGAAGGCAAGCCCGATGTCCTTATATATAAGGAAGGGGACGCCTACAAGGTGACGGTCTTCGCCCGCAGCGGAAAGACACGGAAGCTGAAGCCGGAAACCTATCTGCTGGTGGAAGAAAACGGTAACCTGTTCATCAATACCGGCTACCGCATAGACATCGCCTACAATGAGGCGGCTGACGTATTGACCTTTTCTCCGAATGGTGACTATGTAAGGAAGGAGGTACGTCCATGAGAAAAAGACTGCTGCTGCTTTGTGCAGGAACCTTTTTTCTTGCCGGACAGATACGGGCACAGTGGGTGGTGACCGATCCGGGAAACCTTGCCCAGAGTATCATCAACATGTCGGACAATATCGTGCATACCTCTTCAACTGCGACAAGTACCGCTCAGAATTTTGCGGAGACGGTGAAGATATACCAGCAGTACAAGAAATACTATGATGCCCTGAAGTCCGTCAACAATCTGGTGAAGGATGCCCGTAAGGTCAGTGAGATTATCCTGATGGTCGGTGACGTGTCGGAAATCTATGTGACCAATTTCCAAAAGATGCTGGGTGACGAGAACTTTTCTCCCGAAGAGCTGGATGCCATCGCTTTCGGTTATACCAAACTTCTGGAAGAGAGCAACGGGGTGTTACAGGACCTTAAGCAGGTAATCAACGTCAGCACCCTTTCCATGACCGACAAGGACCGTATGGACGTGGTGGATGACTGTTATGCCAGTATGCGCCGTTACCGCAATCTCGTGAATTACTATACGAACAGGAATATAGCCGTGAGTTTCCTGCGTGCCCGCAAGAAGAATGACCTTGACCGTGTCCTGAAGCTCTATGGCAATGACACCTCCAAATACTGGTAGCCTATGGTATTGTTATCCGTGGATTTCTCGAATCTCCATACCATTCTGGAGAGTCTTTACAATGAAATGATGCCCCTTTGTGAGGATATGCTGGATGTGGCCAAGGGACTTGCCGGACTCGGTGCCCTGTTCTATGTGGCCGTCCGTGTCTGGCAGTCGCTTGCCCGTGCCGAACCGATAGACGTGTATCCGCTTCTGCGCCCGTTTGCGATAGGCATCTGCATCATGCTTTTCCCGACTCTGGTACTCGGAACGATGAATACGGTGCTGAGTCCGATTGTGCAGGGAACCCACAAGATGCTTGAGGGGCAGACGATGGACATGCAGCAGTACCGTGAGCAGAAGGACAGGCTGGAACGTGAAGCCATGCTCCGTAATCCGGAAACGGCCTATCTGGTCAGCGATGAGGAGTTTGACCGTCAGCTGGACGAGCTCGGATGGTCGCCCGATGCCATGGCAACCCGCATGGGCATGTATATGGAAGTGGGCATGTACAATCTGGAAAAGAATATCCGTGACGCCTTCCGCAGTCTGCTGGAACTGCTTTTTGCCGCGGCATCCCTGCTTATAGATACGGTAAGGACCTTTTTTCTGGTTGTATTGTCCATCCTTGGTCCCATTGTCTTTGCCTTCAGCGTGTGGGACGGTTTCCAGTCCACGCTCAGCCAGTGGTTCACACGTTACATTTCCGTCTATCTGTGGCTTCCCGTGAGTGACCTTTTCAGCTGTATGCTGGCCAAGATTCAGGTGCTCATGCTGCAGAACGACATCCTGGAGCTCCAGAACAATCCGAACTATTCGCTGGACAACTCCAATTCGGTATATGTGATCTTCATGCTCATAGGTATCATCGGATATTTTACCGTGCCGACCGTGGCCGGATGGATTGTGCAGGCAGGCGGTGCCGGAAACTACAACCGCAACATCAACCGTACCGCGACCAAGGCCGGAGGATTTGCAGCCGGTGCCGCAGGTTCCGGACTGGGAAATATCGGAGGGCGTCTGCGTGGGAAATAAACAGAACAGGAACATAAAAATCATGAAAACAGATGGAATTCAAATCACTGACCAATATTGAAAGCAGTTTCAGACGGATACGCCTGATGCTTGCGGTCTTTGTCGGATGCTGCACGCTTGTGACCGTCTTTGCCCTGTGGAACTCATACCGCTTTGCGGAGAAACAGCGTGAGAAAATTTATGTACTCGATGGCGGCAAGTCACTGATGCTTGCCCTTTCGCAGGATCTTTCACAGAACCGTCCGGCTGAAGCCAGGGAGCATGTAAGAAGGTTCCATGAGCTCTTTTTCGGGCTGTCGCCACAGAAGGATGCCATTGAGCACAATATCAACCGTGCCTTGCAGCTGGCGGACAAAAGCGCCTATCATTACTATGTGGATTTTGCTGAGAAAGGATATTACAACCGTCTCATTTCCGGTAATATCAATCAGGTGGTACGGGTGGACAGCGTGGTCTGTGACTTTTCCGGATACCCCTACAGGGCCAGGACGTATGCCCGCCAGATGATTATCCGTGAGAGTAATGTGACGGAACGTTCGCTGGTGACTGACTGCCAGCTTCAGAATACGTCCCGTTCCGATGACAACCCCAACGGCTTTATCATCGAACATCTGACCATACTGGAAAACAAGGACATAAGGAGCGTAGAGCGATGAAAAGGAACCTGACGAGACAGGCGGACCTTCAACTCAGGAGGTTCTGCCACAGACTTACCGTTAAACAGCGCAAGGCCGTTCTCTGGATACTGTTTGTCCCGTTTGCCGCCGCATGTGTCTATACGGCATGCAGACCGTTTATAGGCAGTAAGAACCAGGAGGCCGGAATGGAATTTATGGAAAAGGATTCACTCCGTATGGAGTTCATTCAATCTATTGTAAGAAATGGAGAAAGAAAAAGTCAAGAAAGTAATGGAACGGCTGATGAAACCGTTCAGGCTCCGGTCCTCAAAGGACAGGAAGCCGCTGAGTGAGGAACAGAAACGCAAACGCGCCGGATTTGTGGTGTATCCGCTGATGTTCCTGCTGTGTCTGGGAAGTTTCTATCTGATATTCTCACCTTCCGGGCAGGAACGGGAGCGGCAGGATAAAGGACAGGGATTCAATACGGAAATCCCTTCTCCCGAGGACAGCCGCCTGGAAGGAAACAAGAAGGATGCCTATGAGAAGGCTCTGATGGAACAGGAAAGCAGGAAAAGGAAGACATTCTTTGAAGCTGCGGAGTCCATGTTTGCCAAAGAGGAACGGAAAGACAGTGTCCGTCTTCCCGATAACATTCCACCGGAGAGGCAAACAAACACGGAAACGGAAACAGAAAAAGGCAATGCCGGACCGGTCAGTTCCTCGGCCGGAGCCTACCGTGAGATGAACCGTACGCTGGGAAGCATCTATGAACCGCGGACCGATCCGGAAAAGGAAAGGCTTCTGGAAAGGATTGAGGAACTGGAGCGTATGCAGCAACAGCAGCAGAAACAGGAGCCACTGTCAGGCATGGAGGAAAAGATGGCCCTGATGGAAAAATCCTACGAACTGGCCGCCAAATACAATAACCGTCAGGCTGTGGAGACCCCTTCTCCTGTCAGAAAAACGGAGGACAAAAAAGCCATACCGGTGAAACAGGTTCACAATGAGGTGGTATCCTCGCTTTCCAGACCCATGAGCGACGAAGAGTTCATATCCGCCTTTTCGGGAGAACGCAATGCCGGTTTCAATACGGCTGTCGGCCGGAAGACCGTAACGGAAGGCAATACCATTGCTGCCTGTGTACACGGTACGCAGACCGTATCCGACGGACAGGTCTTGCGCCTGCGGCTTACCGAGCCCATGTCCGTTGCCGGACGTTTCATACCGAAAGGGACCGTACTGGTAGGTGGCACACGCATACAGGGTGAACGGCTGGAAATCATGGTCAATGCCGTGGAATACAAGGGAACTATCCTGCCTGTGGAGCTGGAAGTCTATGATCTGGACGGACAGCAGGGAATCCTGGTGCCGGGTTCACTGGAATATGACGCTGCCAGGGAGATTGCCGCCAACATGGGAACCTCGATGAACAGCAGCATCAACATTTCCACCGATGCCGGGGCGCAGATTGCCTCCGATCTGGGAAAAGGTGTAATACAGGGCGTTTCCCAGTACATATCCAAACGGATGCGTACGGTAAAGATTACTTTGAAGGCCGGACACCGGGTACTGCTCCATTCACCGGAGAAATGAAATACAGGAAACTATGAAAGAAAAGACAACCATTAAACAAAAGCACATGAAGAAGATTCTGATGATGTTTGCCCTTTTACTGGGCGTATCGGCTGCCTGGGCGCAGCAGAGTAGCGGTGATTATTATGAGGGGCTGACCCGCAAGATCGGTTTCAGCCAGATGATTCCGCCGCACGGACTGGAAATAACGTATGACAAGACTGTCCATGTCATTTTCCCTGCTCCGGTCAAGTATGTGGATCTTGGTTCTACAAACCTGATAGCCGGCAAGGCCGACGGTGCCGAGAATGTAATCCGAGTAAAGGCCACGACACGCAATTTCAGGGAGGAGACCAATATGTCTGTAATAACCGAAGACGGGAACTTCTATACCTTCAACGTGAAGTATGCCGACGAGCCGCTGCTGCTGAATGTGGAGATGTGTGATTTCATCCATGACGGAGAATCGGTGAACCGTCCCAACAATGCCATGGAAATCTATCTGACCGAGCTGGATAACGAATCCCCCCGTCTGGTACGTCTTATCATGAAATCCGTGTATGAGAATGACAAGCGCCGTATCCGTCATATCGGCTGCAAGCGTTTCGGTATCCAGTATCTGCTCAAAGGACTGTACACCCATAATGACCTGCTTTATTTCCATACCCAGGTAAAGAACTCCTCGAATGTGCCCTTTGACGTGGATTTCATTACGTTCAAGGTGGTGGACAAAAAGGTGATGAAGCGTACGGCCATGCAGGAGCAGGTGATTTATCCGCTGCGTGCCTATAATTATGTGACACGTGTAAATGGCAGGGATTCGGAATGTACGGTATTCGCCCTTCCCAAGTTTACAATACCGGACGATAAGAAACTGGTTGTAGAGATGTATGAGAAACAGGGTGGCCGTCACCAGAGTTTTGAGGTGGTCAACGAAGACCTGGTGCGTGCGGAAACCATCAACGAACTGAAGGTACGATGAGAACGAAAGTATTGTATATGCTGGCATTGCTGCTTGTCCTTTCCGTGGGACAGGCAGAAGCCCAGCGGATTCTACCAAGGATGCAGGGTGTGGAAATGCGTGGAGGTATGGCTTCCGATAACGGATACTATATGGGAATGATACTTTCAAGTTATGCCAAAGGCGGGAACAAATGGGTATATGGAGCGGAATACCTGCATATGAAACACGGTTACCGTCATGTGACCATCCCTTCGGCGCAGTTTACGGCAGAAGGCGGATATTACCTGAATTTCCTTTCCGATGCGGGAAAAGTGTTCTTCCTCAATCTGGGAGGATCGGCACTGGCCGGATATGAGACGGTAAACTGGTCCGATAAAAAACTCTATGACGGGGCCACTCTGAAAAACGGCGATGCCTTTGTGTACGGCTGTGCCCTGACGCTGGAGATGGAACTGTACCTTGCCGACCGTGTGGCATTGACGGCTTCCTTGCGTGAACGTTTCCTGTGGGGCGGAAGTCTCGGACATTGCCATACCCAGTATGGAATCGGCATCCGTTTTATGATAAATTAGCGGGTTATGGAACTGGAACAGATTAGACGGATTTCTCTTGTCGGTTTTCTTGAAGATCTGGGGCATATGCCTGTATCCCGTAAAGGAAATGATGTCTGGTTCAGATCCCCTTTCAGAAATGAGAGAACCGCATCCTTCAAGGTGGATACGCAGCGGAATGTCTGGTTTGATTTTGGCCTCGGAAAGGGAGGTGACATCTTCCATCTTGCCGGAGAACTGACCGGAAGTACCGGTTTCATGGAACAGCTGGAGTTCCTTTCAGGGAAATCCGGCATCCTTCCCCTCCGGCCTTTACAGGAACGTAAGAAGATACCCCGCGTTTCCGGATTCGAGGACGTGAAAGTGACGGAACTGAGTCATGAGGCATTGAAAAGCTACCTGAAAGAGAGAGGCATTGATCCGGCCATAGCCGGGAGGTTCTGCAAGGAAGTGGCATATGGAATACGGGGCAAACGATATTTTGCCATAGGCTTCATGAACCGGAGCGGCGGCTATGAACTGCGTAACCCGATGTTCAAGGGATGTATCTCTCCCAAGGACATTTCCTGTGTGTCCCTGTCCGGAAAGAAACAGGATATGTGCTGCGTGTTTGAAGGGTTTATAGATTTCCTTTCGGCATTGGTATTGCGGACTGTGAAGGACGAGGATTGCCTGGTGCTGAACTCTGTATCCAATCTGGAACGGTCGTATTCCGTTCTGGAGGGTTACGGCAAAATCCGGTGCTTTCTTGACCGTGACCGGGCCGGGATTACCGCACTGGAGACTTTGAACATACATTTCGGGAATAAGGTTATGGACTGTTCCGGTCTGTATGATGGATTTAAGGACTTGAATGAATATCTGACAAAAACAAAGGAAAACAAATGAAGACAGAAAAGAATATAAGAAAAGGATTTGGGCTGGCAGGCAAGATAGCCATGCTCTGCATGGGTCTGGTCAGTCTTGTACTGACCTCGTGCGAATCCGAGCTGAAAATCCAGCAGAGTTATCCGTTTACTGTGGAAACAATGCCAGTTCCAAAGGAACTGAACAGGAATGAGATGGCGGAAATACGGTGTGAACTCAAAAGTGAGGGCGATTTTGACGGAACGGTCTATTCGATCCGTTATTTCCAGTATGACGGGGAAGGTTCCCTGAAACTGGACAACGGTCTTGAATTCAAACCGAATGACCGTTATCTGCTGGAGAACCGGAAGTTCAGGCTGTATTATACTTCACTATGTGACGAGGCGCAGAACTTCATTGTCGTTGTCGAGGACAACTGGGGAAATATGACAGAAATGGAATTTGACTTCAACAATGCAGGTGATGAAGAGACGGATGCCGTGGAAGATTCATTGTCAGTTCAGGAAGGAGGGCCCTATAATAACCGTTAGACTTCTAAGGTTGGTACTGCCATTGGTGGTACTGGCCATGGCGATAACTTCCCTGCGGGCACAGGAGAATATGGAGGACTCACGTTTGGAAACGGCTGTCAGGTGTATCAAAAAATACGAAGGATGGCATGGTTCGGAACATCATCCGTATGTCGCATACGGTCACCGTATCAGAAAAGGGGAAAAGTTTCCTGCCAGACTGACAGAAAGTGAGGGAGACAGCATTCTGAGAAAAGACCTGAAGGAAATGTGTGCATTGTTTCGACATCTGGGAAAGGATTCGCTTTTGGTTGCATGTCTGGCATACCAGGTGGGGCCATATAGGTTGCTCGGTTATGGCAGGATGTCCAAAAGCACGTTGATACGGAAACTGGAAGCCGGTAACCGAGACATTTATGCGGATTTCATACGATATTGTCACTATAAGGGAAAGAAAATTCCGTCAATAGAAAGGAGAAGAAAAGAAGAATACAGATTACTATTTATGCCATAGAAACAAGACAGCCGTGAATTTATCATGATTCACGGCTGTTCTGTTCTCTAATGGATATATAATTAAGTGGTTACTTATCTTCTGATATGTTAATTAATGAGATAATCTGCATGTTATACTATGTCGTCAGTTAAACTAATATTATTACAGAAGGATAGATTTTTTTGATATGGAGTTTGTTTGGCATAGATTTTGTAATATATAAAATGTGTAGAATGAGATTTTTAAATATATAAATTGGTGATTTTATGAGTCGTACAATGGTAAAAATACTGTTTTTTTCAAGTTTAGTTCTTTTTTCATCTTGTGTCAGTATTCCGAAACAAACAGCAGAAATGTCAGTTTTATTGGAACAGCAACTTGATGCTTTAAAACAAGCAAATAATAGTATCATTGAAAATGTATATAAAGAGAAGGAAAAGAATATTACAGATTATGTAGATAATGTTTGGTTTCCACAATATTTAGAAGAATATTTTCAAAAACCTATTATACAAGAAGCATGGAATGAAGCTGTTAATACCGATAGTTTAGAATATAGGCTTGAACTTATACAAACTTTGACTCAAATTTGTATGGAGGAATATAAAACATACAAAGAATCTTTATTAAGTCCTATATATGCAGAGAAAGATACTATTCTGAGGAATTTTAACGAGCAATATGATCTGGCATTGAAGATGAATTCAATTATCACGAGGAATGTTAAATCAGCTTCAGACTTACAGAGTGAATATAAAAGTTACCTTAATAAGATTGTCTCCACTGAAAAATTAGATTCTATTACCCAATCGTCACTAGATAAAATTGATAAACAGTTTGATAATGTAATTGAAGGATTTGATAAATATGATAAATATGAAGATAAAATAAATAGTATAATTAATAAAATTAAATGATTATGGGATTTAATATGGATGATTTAAAAAAAGCTTCTAATGAAGCATCTAT